>FWPV01000710.1_pt1 | contig 102286 bp, 93 predicted proteins | sample 2228371 | NCBI WGS metagenome assembly FWPV01 (sample SAMEA103939776, study PRJEB20133) | metagenome
CGCCCTCGCCGAGTTCCTTCTGGATGGCCTTGACCTGCTCGTTGAGGTAGAAGTCGCGCTGGTTCTTCTCCATCTGGCGCTTGACGCGGCCACGGATGCGCTTGTCGACGTTGAGGATCTCGACCTCGCGTTCGAGCTGGGCGAACAGGTTTTCCAGACGCTGGGAGACGACATCCAGATCCAGCACCACCTGCTTGGACTCCAGCTTGAGCGGCAGGTGGGCGGCGATGGTGTCGGCCAGGCGGCCGGGATCGTCGATGCTGGAGATGGACGTGAGGATCTCGGACGGAATCTTCTTGTTGAGCTTGACGTACTGGTCGAACTGCTGCATCACGGCCCGGCGCAGGGCCTCCAGCTCGGTGGTGCTGCCCCCGAGCTGCTCGGCCGCGGGGTCGACCGGGTTGACCGTGGTGGTGAAATGCGACTCGCCGTCCTGGATGTCGAGCACCTTGGCGCGCTGCACGCCTTCGACCAGCACCTTGACGGTGCCGTCGGGCAGCTTGAGCATCTGCAGGATGCTGGCCACGCAGCCCATCTCGAACATGTCGTCGGATGACGGCTCGTCCTTGGCGGCGGCCTTCTGGGCCACCAGCATGATGCGGCGCTCGTTCTCCATGGCCGCCTCGAGCGCCTTGATGCTCTTGGGGCGCCCCACGAACAGCGGGATGACCATGTGCGGAAATACCACCACGTCACGCAGGGGCAACATCGGCAGCGTGACGGGCTGGCTGGGAAGGGGCGTGTGTCCAGACATGGAGAGGTCCTTTAAAACTGACCAGCAGTTGGGGACGCCGCCGGCAATATCAACAGCGTCCCCGGTTTCATCTGCACAGCCTGCGGTGCCGGCTGGCCACTTCAGGCCTGTTTGGCCGCCTCGCGGTAGACGAGCAGCGGTGGCTTGCCCTCGTCGATGGTGGAATCGTCCACCACCACCTTTTCGACATTGCTGATGCTCGGGAGTTCAAACATCGTGTCCATGAGCGACTGCTCCAGAATGGAGCGCAGGCCGCGGGCACCGGTCTTGCGCTTGATGGCCTTGCGGGCGATGGCCTTGAGCGCGGCAGGCCGGACCTCGAGTTCCACCCCTTCCATCGACAGCAGCTGGGCGAACTGCTTGACCACCGCGTTGCGGGGCTCGGTCAGGATTTCCACCAGCGCGTCCTCGCCCAGTTCTGCCAGCGACGTGACCACGGGCAGGCGTCCGACGATCTCGGGGATCAGGCCGAAGCGGACCAGATCGTCGGGTTCGACCTCGGCGAAGACCTCGGTCACGCTGCGCTGCTGCTTGCTCTTGACCGTGGCGCCGAAACCGATGCCGGAAGCCTCGGTGCGGCTCTCGATGATCTTTTCCAGCCCAGCAAAGGCCCCGCCGCAGATGAACAGGATGTTGGAGGTGTCGACCTGCAGCATGTCCTGGTTGGGGTGCTTGCGCCCTCCCTGCGGCGGCACCGAGGCCAGCGTGCCCTCGATGAGCTTGAGCAGCGCCTGCTGCACCCCCTCGCCCGAGACGTCACGGGTAATGGAGGGGTTTTCCGACTTGCGCGTGATCTTGTCGATCTCGTCGATGTAGACGATGCCCTGCTGGGCTTTCTCGACGTCGTAGTTGCAGGTCTGCAGCAGTTTGGCGATGATGTTCTCGACGTCCTCGCCCACGTAGCCGGCTTCGGTCAGGGTGGTGGCGTCGGCCATCACGAAGGGCACCTTGAGCATGCGTGCCATGGTCTGCGCCAGCAGCGTCTTGCCGGAGCCGGTGGGGCCGATCAGCAGGATGTTGCTCTTGGCCAGCTCGACGTCGTCCTTGCGGGCCTTTTCCTTGTGGCGCAGGCGCTTGTAGTGGTTGTAGACCGCCACCGAAAGCGATTTCTTGGCCGCTTCCTGTCCGATGACGTAGTGATCCAGATGCTGCTTGATCTCGACGGGACTGGGCAGGCGCTCGCCCCCTTCCTGGGCCACGGTGGTCTGGGGCAGCTCGTCGCGGATGATGTCGTTGCACAGGTCGATGCACTCATCGCAGATGAACACGGACGGCCCGGCGATGAGCTTCTTGACCTCGTGCTGGCTCTTGCCGCAGAAGGAGCAGTAGAGGGGTTTTTCGGTGCTGGCGCCTTTTTTGTCGGCCATGTGGGGGTGCCTCGTTCGGTCTCTGTGAGGAGCTGTGGTTGCAATGATAAGTGAAGCGCCCGCCAGGGACGGGTCACTCGCCCCGCTTGTCGATGACCTTGTCCACCAGGCCGTATTCGGCCGCTTCGGCGGCGGCCATGAAGTAGTCGCGCTCGGTGTCGCGCTCGATCTTCTCCAGCGGCTGGCCGGTGCGTTCGGACAGGATGCGGTTGAGGTCGGAACGCAACCTCAGGATCTCGCGGGCATGGATCTCGATGTCGGTGGCCTGGCCCTGGGCGCCTCCCAGAGGCTGGTGGATCATGACGCGGGCGTTGGGCAGCGCAAACCGCTTGCCCTTGGCGCCGGCGGCCAGCAGGAAGGCGCCCATGCTCGCGGCCATGCCCATGCACAGCGTCGACACATCGGGCTTGATGAAGTTCATGGTGTCGTAGATGGCCATGCCGGCACTGACGGAGCCACCCGGGGAGTTGATGTAGAAGGAGATGTCCTTGTCGGGGTTCTCGCTTTCCAGGAACAGCAGCTGCGCCACCACCAGGTTGGCCGACTGGTCGTTGACGGGGCCGACCAGGAACACCACGCGCTCCTTGAGCAGGCGGGAGTAGATGTCGTAGGCGCGTTCGCCGCGGCCCGACTGTTCGATGACCATGGGCACCATGCCCAGGTTCTGTGCATCCAATGCGCTCATTTCTGCTTTCTCCGAATGACTGGTTGACGCTACTGTAACCAAAGTTGCACGGACCCAAAAAGAAGAAGGGCGGAAACCTGTCCGCCCTTGCCTCGCGATGGGGTGGCCGGGCAACCCGACCCGCCGGTCAGGCCTGGCCCATCAGTTCCTCAAAGCCGATCGACTTGTCGGTGACCTTGGCCTTGCCCAGCACGAAGTCGGTGACGTTGTTCTCGATCACGATGGCCTCGATCTCGGCCATGCGGCGGTTGTCGCCCTTGTACCAGCGCACCACGTCGGCCGGGCGCTCGTAGGAGGCCGCCAGTTCCTCGATGTGCGCATCGAGCTGCTCGGGGCGGGCCTGCAGGGCGTTGGCGTTGACCAGCTCGGCCACCACCAGGCCCAGGCGCACGCGGCGCTCGGCCTGCTCCTGGAACAGCTCGGGCGGAATCGGCGCCTTGTCGGCGTCCTTGACGCCGCGCTGCTGGAGGTCGACACGCGCACCCTCGATCAGGCGCTGCACCTCCGCCTCGACGCTGGCCTTGGGCAGGTCGAGCTCGGCCTGGGCGATCAGGGCGTCCATGACGGCCTGCTTGTTGCGTGCCTGCAGGCGGAACTTGACCTCGCGCTCCAGGTTCTTGCGGATGTCGGCGCGCAGGGCGTCGACGGTACCGTCGGCAATGCCCAGCGACTTGACGAAGGCCTCGTCGACCTCGGGCAGATGGGCGGCCTCGATCTTCTTGAGCGTGACGAGGAAGTCGGCCTGCTTGCCGGCGACGTCCTTGCCGTGGTAGTCGGCGGGGAAGTTCAGCGGAAAGGTCTTGGATTCGCCCGTCTTCATGCCGCGCACGGCGTCCTCGAACTCCTTGAGCATCTGGCCTTCACCGACCAGAAACTGGAAACCTTCGGCCTTGCCGCCCTCGAAGGGCTCGCCGTCGATCTTGCCTTCGAAGTCGATGGTGACTCGGTCGCCGTTCTGGGCGGCCTGGTCCTGGGCGCGCTGCGCGAAAGTGCGACGCTGCTTGCGCAGGATGTCGAGCGTGCGGTCGATGGCGGCTTCGTTGACCTCGGCGTGAACCTTCTCGACCTCGGCGGCCGACAGGTCGTTGATCTTGACCTCGGGGAAGACCTCGAAGATGGCCTCGAAGGCGATGGTGCCCTCGGGCGCGCCGTCCTTCTCGTTGATGCGGGGCGTGCCGGCCACGCGCAGCTGGGCCTCGTTGGCGGCGGCGTTGAAGGCCTCACCGACCTTCTCGTTCATGACCTCGTAGTGCACGGAATAGCCGTAGCGCTGGGCCACCACGTTCATCGGCACCTTGCCGGGGCGGAAGCCGTCCATCTTCACCTGGCGCGCCATGCGCTTGAGGCGGTTCTCGACTTCCTTCTGGATGGCGTCCACCGGCAGTTCGAGCGTGATCTTGCGCTCCAGCTTTTCCAGGGTTTCAACGTTCACTGCCATGGTTTTCTCCTAGATGAGGATCGGACCAGCCCAGTTGGCTCACGGGGCTGGCCATGTGTGTTCATGCCGTTCTTCGTGGTGCGCGGGGGGGGACTCGAACCCCCACACCATTGCTGGCGTCAGGACCTAAACCTGGTGCGTCTACCAATTTCGCCACCCGCGCGGACCGGATTGCCATGGCCCGGCAACCCTTTGTGGCGCCAAGCGGCAAACCCTTGATTGTAAGGGCTGACGAGAGGCGGACCGAGCCGGCGCCCGGGGTCAGAACAATTCGACCGTGTTCTGCTGCGTGGACGGCCCGCGCTCCTCGGGGTGCCCCTGGGATTCGAAACAGCAGACCTGGTTGCGCCCCTGGCTCTTGGCCTGGTAGACCACCTGGTCGGCCCGCTCGAACGCCGATGCCGGGGTGTCGCGGTCGCGGATGCGCGAGCAGCCGATGCTGACCGTGATGTGGCCGACCTGCGGAAAAGTATAGGCCTGCACATTTCGGCGAAAACGCTCGAAGGCATCGTTTGCGGCGGCTTCATCGGGCGCCCGCAGCAGCACCACGAACTCCTCGCCGCCGAACCGGTAGAGCCGGTCTTCGTGCCGGAAGGAACTGCGCATGATGCGCGCCACCAGCAGCAGGACCTCGTCGCCGATCAGGTGCCCGAAGCCGTCGTTCACCCGCTTGAAGTGATCGACATCGATCACCCCGAGCCAATACTGGCGCGGCGTCTCGGGCAGGCGCTTGTCGTCCTGCGGGCGCGGCTGAGCCGCCTGCGTGTGCGTCTGCGTCGTCTTGTAGAAGGTCTCGTCGAAGGACTTGCGGTTGAGCAGGGACGTCAGCGTGTCGCGTTCGCTGTACTCGAGCAGGCTCAGGAAGTTGCGGTAGATCCGTGCAATGCCCTCGACCAGCAGCTGCGCGTTCTTGTCCAGACGTCCCCTGCTGCGCACTTCGATCAGCATCGTGCCGCCGGTCTCGGTGACGACGGGGACGATCAGCAGCGATCCGTCGGGCTCACTGTGGCGCAGGGTTTCCCGGCTCTGGGTGCATTGGTAACGCTGGGGGTGCTCGGTCAGCGCTGGGCAGTCTCCCGGTGACACCCAGGGGGGCGTGGAATCGGGAGCAACCATCTCCTGCGTGAGGTGCGCACGCATCACACAGCGCCAGCCGTCGTCCCATTCGACGAGTTCGATCAGGCTCAGTTCGTCGGGACGCAGCAGCGACATCAGCACTTCGACCAGTGCCGAATCGGTCGAATCGCGGTCTTTGGCGTGGGTGAGGTGCGCCACATGTTCGATGTGGCGTATGGCGTTTTCCATCAAGACTTCAGGTGGACCCGGGCAGGCGGAATGGCAACTGACACAGGCCGGTTCAGATCCCGAGCCTGTGCCGCAGGGCGCGCACCGCACTCCCCGGCGTCGTGAGCACGGGGACACTGACTGCCGCCTCCACCACCGGCAGGGCGCGCGCCAGACTGAATTGTGCCAGAGCGACGACATCACACCCCTGGGCCTGCAACCGGCGCGCGGCGGCGGCCACGATCTGGTCGTGCGCCGCCAGGTCTCCGGCATCGAGGGCGGCCAACGCACCCTCGGCCAGTTCGGGCAGCACCTCGACGCCCGCGGGGAACTCCGGTGGCATGGAAACCAGCGTGGGGCCGAACGAGGCAACAAGCCCGATGCGATGCCCGGCCGCCACGGCGTCTTCGATCATGGCCTCGTTGGGCTTGAGCACCGGCATGTGCGGACGACGGGCCGCCACCGCCTCGATGCAAGGCCCGAAGGCCGAACAGGTGAACAGGATGGCCTGCGCGCCGGTGCCTTCGGCGTAGGCCGCCAGGGTTTCGAAACGCGCGTGCATGGCGGCATCCAGACCGCGGCCGCTGCGCGCCAGATCGGCCGATAGGCTGTCATCCAGCAGGTTCATGCGGATGGCCTCGGGCCATTGCCGGACCATGACCGCGTTGACGGGCTCGACCGAATGGGCGAGCGCATGGATGAGGGCGATGCGCGTCATCCCTGCCCTCCGGCAACCGGATCAGGCCGGACCGCCCCTTGGGACAAGCGACGGCGCTGGAACGCGACCACCAGCGCCAGCAGAATCAGGGCCGGCACAAACACCCATTCCTTGGCCGGGCGGTCGGCAGGCACCTCCGCCGAGACGATCCGGAAGCCCTGCTCCATCCCCAGCCGGGCGGCGGGGCTGCCGAACCGGACCTGGGTGATGAGGAGTTCATCGCCCTGCGCCATGACGTTCACGCCGGCACCGGAGAACCGCTCACGGACCGTGCCCTGCGGCCCCAGGGGAAGCAGGACCCCCTTGCGGATGTCCTTGCCATCGAGGTTGGTGCCCTCGATCCAGAGGCGCTTGCCGCTGTTGGCCGGTGCCTGCTCAATCAGCGGCCCCATCTGGGCGGCGGGCATTTCCTCGAAGGGCGGGTAAATCATGTCCCACCAGAACCCGGGACGGAACAGCGTGAATGTCACCAGCAGCAGCGCTGCGGTTTCGTGCCAGCGCGAACGCACCAGGAAATAGCCTTGCGTGGCAGCGGCAAACACCAGCATGGCGACCAGCGCGCTGCCCAAGGTGAGCAGCAGGTGCCCAGGGCCTTCGATGCCGATCAGCAGCAGCTGCGTGTTGAAGATGAAGAGGAAAGGCAGGATGGCCGTGCGCATGCTGTAGGCGAAGGCGGTCACGCCGGTCCTGAGCGGGTCGGACCGGGCGATGGCCGCCGCCGCGAACGACGCCAGACCGACCGGCGGGGTGACGTCGGCCATCAGGCCGAAATAGAACACGAACAGGTGCACCGCGATGAGCGGAACGATCAGGCCGCTCTGCGCCCCGAGTTCAACCACCACCGGCGCCATCAGGGTCGAGACCACGATGTAATTGGCCGTGGTGGGCAGCCCCATTCCCAGGATCAGGCTGATGAGCGCCACCAGCAGCAGCATTACCATGAGGTTGCCGCCCGAGAGCATCTCGACCAGTTCGGTCATGACCAGGCCCACGCCGGTGAGGGAGACCGTGCCGACGATGATGCCGGCGGCGGCGGTGGCCACGCCGATGCCGATCATGTTGCGCGCGCCCGTGACCAGCCCGTCGACCAGATCGACGAGGCCCTGCCTGGCGGCTGCGGCCAGATGCCCCCGCCCCCGGAAAAAGGCCATGATGGGCTTCTGGGTCAGCATGACGAAGACCATGAACACGGTGGCCCAGAACGCCGACAGGCCGGGCGACATCTGCTCGACCATCAGGCACCAGATGAGCACCACCACGGCCAGCAGGTAGTGCAGGCCCGATTTCACGGTGGGGCCGGTCTCGGGCAACTCGAAGACGGGGGCATTGGGATCGTCGAGTTGCAGCTCGGGCTGTCGGGCCCCGAAGCGCAGCAAGCCGACGTACGCCGCCAGCAGCCCGGCGCCGACGATCCAGATCGCCGCATCACCCGCCACGGTCTTGATCCAGCCGATGCCCCAGTAGACGGCACCCGAGAGCACGATGAACCCCGCCACCGTCAGCCCGAAGGCGGTCAGGCGTGAGGCGGCCGTGCCCGGGTTGCGGCGCGGCAGGCCCACCATGTTGGCCTTGAGCGCCTCCAGGTGCACGATGTAGACCAGCGCGATGTAGGAGATGAGCGCGGGCAGGAACGCGTGCTTAATGACCTGGGTGTAGGGGATGCCGACGTATTCGACCATCAGGAAGGCCGCCGCACCCATCACCGGCGGCATGAGCTGGCCGTTGACGGAACTCGACACCTCCACGGCACCGGCCTGGTCGCCCCGGTAGCCGACCCGCTTCATGAGCGGGATGGTGAAGGTGCCGGTGGTGACCACGTTGGCGATCGAGGAACCCGAGATCAGGCCGGTGGCGGCCGACGACAGCACCGCCGCCTTGGCGGGACCGCCGCGCATGTGGCCGAGCAACGCAAAGGCGGATTTGATGAAGTAGTTGCCCGCCCCCGCCTTGTCCAGCAACGAGCCGAACAGCACGAACAGGAAAATGAAGCCGCTGGAGACCCCCAGCGCCACACCGAACACCCCTTCGGTGGTGAGCCACTGATGGCTCATGGCCCGGTTGAGCGAAAAACCCCGGTGCGCGATCATGTCGGGCATGTAGGGGCCGCCGAAGGTGTAGACCAGGAACACCACGGCGACGATGACCATGGGCAACCCCAGGACGCGGCGCGTGGCCTCGAGCAGCAAGGCCATGCCGACGAGCGCGGTGTAGACATCGACATCGGTGGGCTGCCCCGGGCGGGTGGCCAGGTCGCGATAAAAGATGAACAGGTAGGCCGCGCAGAACGCCCCGACCAAGGCCAGGGCCCAGTCCGTCACCGGCACCCGCCGTGTCGGCGACCAGCGGAAGGCCGGGTAGGACATGAAGGCCAGGAACACCGCAAAGGCCAGATGGATGGAGCGCGTTTCGGTGTCGTTGAAGACGAATACTCCCAGGCTGAACGGCAGGGGGGAAGCGATCCAGAGCTGGAACAGCGACCAGCAGATGGCCACCCCCATGAGGAAGCGCGCCATCCATGGGCCGGGCGAACGGCCGCCCATGTCGTTTTCAGCCACCAGCTGCTGGACGTCGACGTCGGCGGTGTTTTTTTTCAGGTTCATGCGGGCCTCTTGGCGGCAAAACAGCAGGCTAGCAAAAAAGCCCTGACGTGTCAGGGCTTTTTTGCGGCGTCAGTCGGTCAGACCTCGGCAGGCGTGGTCACATCCAGCCTTTTTCCTTGTAGTACTTCACGGCACCCGGGTGCAGGGGGGCGGAAATGCCGTCCTTGATCATGCTCTTGGGGTCCAGGTTGCTGAAGGCCGGGTGGAGCTTCTTGAACTCGTCGAAATTCTCGAACACGGCCTTGACCAGTTCATACACCGTGGCATCGGGCACCTTGGCCGAACTCACGAAGGTGGCGACCACACCGTAGGTCGGCGTCGGGTTCGGATGGCCGGGATACAGACCGCCCGGGATGTTCACGGCCGCGTAGAAGCTGTTGTTCTTCACGAGCTTGTCCACGGCCGGGCCGGTCAGGGGCACCAGCCGGGCACCGCAGGTCGTGATGGGATCCTGGATGTTGGCACTGGGATGGCCCACGCCGTAGAAGAAACCGTCGATCTTGTTGTCGCACAGGGCGGCACCGTGCTCGTCGGCCTTGAGTTCGGCGGCCAGACCGAAATCGCTTTCCTTCCAGCCCATGGCGCCCAGCAATTCGCCCATGGAGGCACGCGTGCCCGAACCCGGGTTGCCGACGTTGAAGCGCTTGCCCTTGAGGTCGTCGAACTTCACGATGTTGGCTTCCTTGCGCGAGAGCACGGTGAAGGGCTCGGGGTGCAGCGAGAACACGGCGCGCAGGTCGCCGAACTTTCCGTCCTTCTCGAACACCTTGGAGCCGTTGACGGCGTGGTACTGCCAGTCGGACTGGGCGACGCCAAAGTCGAGCTCGCCGGCCTTGATGGTGTTGATGTTGACCACCGAGCCGCCGGTGGACTCCACCGAGCAGCGGATGCCGTGGCGCGCCCGGTCCTTGTTGACGAGACGGCAGATGGCACCGCCCGCGGCGTAGTACACGCCCGTGACACCACCGGTGCCGATGGTCATGAACTTCTGCTGCGCCTGGGCCGCCCCCATGGGTGCGGACAGGGCGACGGCCGCAGCGGCCACCATCGACAGGCGGGTGATGGAACGTTTCAGGGTGGTTTTCATAAAGTCTCCTTGTGACTGAAAACGTGAAAGAAAGATGCTACCCCAACGGGCAGCGGCGCAGGATCGGGGAAACCCACACACCCGGCAGGCGCACGGGGTCATCCACAGGAAGCGATGGCGGCATCGACCGCCTGCGCCAACCCCGAGACCACCTGCTCCAGTTCGGCCTCGCTGGCAATGAATGGTGGGGCCAGCAGCACGTGGTCGCCGCAGCGGCCATCAACCGTGCCGCCCATCGGGTACACCAGCACACCGCGCGCCATCGCCTCGCGCTTGATGCGGGCGTGCAATTTGTGTGCCGGATCGAACCACTGCCGGCTGGCGCGGTCGCTGACCAGTTCGACACCCCAGAACAGCCCACGCCCCCGGATGTCGCCCACATGGGGGTGATCGGCAAAGGCCTGGTGCAGCATCGCCTGCAGCGCTTGGCCGCGATCACGAACCTGGGACAGCAGGCCATCGCGCTGGATCACGCGCTGGACCGCCAGGGCGGCCGCGCAGGCCACCGCATGACCGAGATAGGTGTGACCATGCTGGAACAAACCGCTGCCCTGCCGGAAGGCCTGCACGAATTTTTCCTGCGCCAAGACGGCACCGATCGGCTGGTAGCCGCCGCCCAGGCCCTTGGCAATGGTGATGAGGTCGGGCACCACCCCCTCCTGCTCGCAGGCATGCAGCGTGCCGGTGCGGCCCATGCCGCACATCACCTCGTCCAGGATGAGCAGGATGCCGTGGCGGTCGCACAGCTCACGGATGGCCTTGAAATAGCCCGGCACCGGTGTGAGCACCCCGGCCGTGGCGCCCCCGACCGTTTCGGCCACGAAGGCGATCACGTTCTCGGGGCCCAGCCGCTCGATGGTCGCGGCCAGTTCGGCCACCAGGCGCTGGCCGTAGGCCTCGGGGGTTTCGTCTGCCCGGCAATCGCGGTACGCATAGCAGGGCGAGACGTGCTCGACATCGATCAGCAGGGGGCGGAACTGGGCCCGCCGCCATTCGTTGCCGCCGACGGCCAGCGCCCCGAGCGTGTTGCCGTGGTAGCTCTGCCGGCGCGCGATGAAATGCTTGCGCTGGGGTTGCCCGGTTTCGACAAAGTACTGGCGCGCCATCTTGAGGGCGGCCTCGACCGCCTCGGACCCGCCGCTGACGAAGTAGGCGTGGCTCATGCCCGCCGGTGCGGTGTCCACCAGCAGGGTGGCCAATTCCTCGGCCACTTCGGTGGTGAAGAAGCTGGTATGGGCGTAGGCCAGGCGGTCGATCTGCTCGTGCATCGCGGCCAGGACGTCGGGATGGCCATGCCCCAGACAGGACACCGCCGCACCGCCCGAGGCATCGATGTAGCGCCGGCCCGCCTCGTCGATCAGGTAGACGCCCTGCCCGGCCACCGCTCGCGGGGGCAGGGATTGCAGCTGGCGGTGAAAGACTCGGGTGGCATCCATGGCGTTGTCGGCTCCTTGCTGAATGGCAGTGTAGAAGGCCGCAGGCGCTTCGGGGATGCTTTTTTGAAGTCAGGCCATAACCAAAAATCATCGATTGCGCCCTGCCGACCATGCCGCAAACTCATGCCCGCACACGATTTCGGCATTTCACGGACGCGGCGCCGGGCACTAGCATCAAGAGCGTCATGGAAAACCCTCATCCCCCCCTCCGGCGCCGGGTCTGCGTGCTGGGCGCCGGCATCGTCGGACTGGCCACGGCCTGGGCCCTGAGCCGAGCAGGCCACGAGGTCGTGGTGGTCGACCGTGCCCAGGCGGGCATGGACACCAGCCAGGCCAACGGCGCCCAACTGAGCTATGCCTACGTGCAGCCCCTCGCCGACCCCGGCATCTGGCGGCAACTGCCCAAACTGCTGCTGGCGGGGGATTCGCCCCTGCGCTGGCGCCTGCAACTCGACCCGACCCAATGGCGCTGGCTGACCGGTTTTCTGGCCGCCTGCCGCAGCAGCGTCTCGCGGCAGACCACGGTCGAGCTGCTCGCGCTGGCGGAGGAAAGCCGGCAGGGTCTGGCCCGGCTCATGGAAGAGGACGCACCGGACTTCGACCATACCGTCAGCGGCAAGCTGGTGCTGTACCCCGACGCGACCTCGTTCGCCGCCGCACGCCGCCAGATGGCGCTGCAGCGCACGCTCGGCAGCCGCCAGGAAGCGCTCTCGCCGGCCGAGTGCCGTGCGGTCGAACCGGCCCTGGCCCATGCCCACAGCCCATTCGCCGGCGGCATCCACACCCCGGACGAGGCCGCCGCCGACTGCCACCGACTGTGCCAGGAGCTGGAGCGGGTACTGCGCCGCCGGGGCGTGCAGTTCCTCCTCGACACCGAAGTGCTCGGCCTGCAAACCGACCGGGGCCGCATCGTGCGGGCCCTCACTCGTGGCGCTGCCATCGAAGCCGACGCCTACGTCATGTCTCTGGGCACCGGCTCGGTGCGGCTGGCCCAGGCGCTGGGCCTGCGCTTGCCGCTGTACCCGCTCAAGGGCTACAGCCTGACCGCCGACGCCGACGCCACACCGGGCCACGCCCCCCGGGTCAGCGTGACCGATGCCGGCCGCAAGGTGGTGTTCGCGCGCCTGGGACAGCGCCTGCGGGTGGCCGGCATGGTCGAGCTCGTGGGCCACAGCCGCGACACCGATCCGGCCCGGATCAGCTCCCTGCTGCGCACCGCGCGCGACCTGTTCCCACTGGCCAGCGACTGGGCGCCCCACCACACCTGGGCCGGCCTGCGTCCGGCGACCCCCACCGGACGGCCGATCCACGGCCGGCTGGCGAACGGCCCGCAGAACCTGCTGTTCAACACCGGGCACGGCGCCCTGGGCTTCACGCTGGCGTTCGGCAGCGCGGGGCGCATCGCCCGCGCCATGGAGTTGATGCGCTGAACGGGCGCCTTCAGCCGAGCTGGGCCAGGGCCTGCTGGAAACAGCGGGTGAAGTAGCGCGCGATCAGGGAGTTCGGGCTGGAGGCCGGGCGCAGGGCGTGGATGCCTGTCGGAATAGCGGGCTCGACCGCCAGCACGTCAACCAGGCCCCGGTCGGCCGAGGCGGCGGTGCAGCTTTCCACCAGCGCCACCCCCAGGCCATGGTGGGCCATCGCCAAAGCAGCGTGGTAGGTCTGTACGCTCATCACTTCGTTGAGGCGCACGCCATGCTCGCGGAACACCTGGCCCAGCGTGATGCCCAGCGGATCGCGTCCGTCCAGGCCGATCACCGGCAGGCCAGCGAGGTCCGACAGGGCCACACTGCCTGCGGCCAGCGGCCGACGGCCCAGCATCCCCTTGGGGGCCACGCACACCACGCGCCGCTCGCCAATCTGTTCCTGCACCAGGGCGGGGTGGCTCACGGCGCTGAAGGTGTAGCCCAGATCGGCCTCCTGCAGCACCAGCGACGCGATGATCTGGGGCGAATGCAGGGCCTGGTGGTGCACGACCACACGGGGGTGCTTCTGCCGGAACAGCTGCACCGCGCGCGGGAACACCTCGTAGCTCAGGGCCAGCACGGTGAGCACGCGCAGCTCGGTCTGGGCGCGGCCCGAGCGCAGGCTCACCGACAGGCGCTGCACGTCCTCGAGCTGGGTGAACAGCCGCTCCACCAGCGGGTACAGCGCCTGCGCCTCGGCCGTGGGCTGCAAGCGCCCACCCACCCGCTGGAACAGCGCAAACCCCAGTTGCAGTTCTGCGTGCTTGAGCGTACGGCTGACTGCGGGCTGCGTCACGTTGATCATGCGCGCGGCCGCCGTCACGCTGCCGGTGAGCATGACGGCGTTGAATACCTCGATGTGCCGCAGGCGCATGAAGCCACCTAGGCCGGGGTACCCCGGCGCACGCGGAACCAGGCCGCGTACATGGCCGGCAGGGCCAGCAGCGTGAGGACTGTGGCCACCACCAGCCCGCCCATGATGGCCACCGCCATCGGCCCCCAGAAGATGCTGCGCGACAGCGGAATCATCGCCAGGACCGCGGCGGCGGCCGTCAGCACGATCGGCCGGAAGCGCCGCACAGCGGCATCCACGATGGCGTCCCAGTCGGGCACGCCGCGTGCGCGGTCCTGCTCGATCTGGTCGATCAGGATCACCGAATTGCGCATGATCATTCCCATGAGCGCGATCACGCCCAGCAACGCCACGAAACCGAAGGGCCGGTTCAGCAGCAGCAGGGCCGCAGCCACGCCGGCCATGCCCAGCGGCCCCGTCAGGAACACCAGCATGGAACGGCTGAAACTGTGCAGCTGGAGCATGAGCAGGGTGAAGATGATGAACAGCATGAGCGGTACGCCGGCCGCGATGGACGAGGAGCCCTTGCTGCTCTCGGCCACGGTTCCGGCCACCTCGATCCGGTAGCCGCCCCCGGTGCGCGCCCACTCGGCCTCCAGGGCGCGCACCGCCGGCAGCAGTTCGTCGGTGACGGTGGCCCCCTGAAGGCCACGCACGATGTCGGACTGCACGGTGATGGCGTATTCGCGGTTCTCGCGCCACATCACCCCGGGCTCCCAGTCGAACACGGGGCGTGCGATCTGGGTCAGCGGAATCGCCCGGCCGCTGGCTGTGGGCAGGTAGGCGTTGGCCAGTTCGGAAACCGTCTCGCGCTCGGCCAGGGGCTGGCGCAGCACGATGTCGATGAGCCTGTCGCCCTCACGGTACTGGCCCACGTTGGTCCCGCTGAGCGCGGTGCGCGCGGTCTGGGCGATCGCCGCACTGCTCACGCCCAGCGCCCGCGCCTTGGTCTGGTCCACTTCGAGCCGGACCACCTTGATCGACTCGTTCCAGTTGTCGTTGACGCCACGCGTGTTGGGGCTGGCCCGCATGACGGCCTTGACCTGCTCGGCCCGCTCGCGCAGCAGCGCGGGATCGGGCCCGAAGACCCGGAACTGCAGCGGATAGGCCACCGGCGGCCCGCTGGCCAGCAGCTTGACGCGCGCGCGGACCTCGGGAAATTCCTGCGCCAGCATGGACGGCAAGGCCAGCATGAGCCGGTCGCGCGCCTGGAGGTCGGGCGGCATGAGCAGGAGCTGCGACACGTTGGTCTGGGGGAATATCTGGTCCAGGGGCAGGTAGAAGCGCGGCACCCCGGACCCCACCCAGGACGTCACATGCTGCACATCCGGCTCGCGTTGCAGCCGCTCCTCCAGGCGGTGGACCAGCGCCTCGTTGGCACCGAAGGCGCTGCCCTCGGGCAGCCACACGTCCACCATGATCTCTGGGCGGTTGGAGTCCGGGAAGAACTGCTGCTGCACGTGCTGCATGCCGACCATGCCCAGCACGAAGGTGAGCACCGTGGCCCCGATGGTGACCCAGCGGTGCTGCACGCACCAGTCCACCAGAACACGGAAGCGGGTGTAGAAGGGCCCGTCGAACACCTCCCGGATCGGCCCGGTGTGGGGCTTGACCCGCAGCAGCTTGACCCCCAGGTAGGGCACGAAATACACCGCCACGATCCACGACAGCACCAGCGCCGTGGCCGTGACGGCAAAGATCGCGAAGGTGTATTCGCCCACCGTCGATTTGGCAAAGCCGATGGGCAGGAAGCCGGCGGCCGTGATCAGCGTGCCGGTGAGCATGGGCATGGCCGTCACCTCCCAGGTGAAGGTGGCCGCGCGCATCATGTCGTAGCCCTCTTCGAGCTTGCGCACCATCATCTCGACGGCGATGATGGCGTCGTCCACCAGCAGGCCCAGCGCGATGATGAGCGACCCCAGCGAGATCTTGTGCAGGCCGATGCCCCAGTAGCGCATGACCAGGAAGGTCATGGCCAGCACCAGCGGGATGGTGACGAACACCACCAGACCCGGGCGCATGTCCAGCGTGTAGCGGCGCAGGCCGCGGCCTTGCGGGTTGCGGTGCAGGCCCAGGCTGAGGAAACTCACCAGCAGCACCACCACCACGGCCTCGATCAGCACGGTCACGAATTCATTGACGGAACGCGCCACCGTGGCCGGCTGGTCCTGCACCTGCGACAGCCGCATGCCGGCCGGCAGGGAGGCCATGATGCCGTCCACCTCGGCCTTGAGCGCCTTGCCCAGCGCGATGATGTCGCCGCCCTTGGCCATGGAGATGCCCAGGGCGATGCCGTCTTCCCCGTTGTGGCGCACCTTGACCTGCGGGGGGTCGACGTAGTCGCGTCGAATGTCGGCCAGATCGCCAAGCCGGAGCTGCCGGCCGTTGGCCGCCCGTATCGGCATGGCCCGCAGTTCCTCGACCGACTGAAACGCGCCGTCCACACGCACGGCCACCGCGTCCTGGGGCGTCTGGACCACGCCGGCCGGCGCCACCGCGTTCTGCTGCCCCAATTGCTCCAGCACCTGGGCCATGTCCAGCCCGAGCGTGGCCAGCCGGCGGCGCGAGACCTCGATGTAGATCTTCTCGTCCTGCACACCGAACAGCTCGACCTTGGCCACGTGCCTGACCCCCAGGAGCCGCTGCCGGATGCGCTCGGCCTCGCTCTTGAGGTCGGCCGGGGTGTAACCCTGGCCCTGCAGCGCATACACCACCCCGAACACGTCGCCGAACTCGTCGTTGAAAAACGGCCCCACCACGCCCTGCGGCAGGGTGCCCCGCATGTCGCCGATCTTCTTGCGCGTGGTGTACCAGACCTGCTGGATGTCCTTCGGGGGCGAAGACTCGGCGATCTGGAAAACGATCAGCGTCTCGCCGGGCTTGGAGTAGCTGCGGATGATGTCGGCGTGCGGCACCTCCTGCAGCGTCTTTTCGAGCTTGTCCGCCACCTGCTCGGCCATCTGCTGCGCGCTGGCGCCCGGCCAGTAGGCGCGCACGACCATGGCGCGGAAGCTGAAGGGAGGGTCCTCGTCCTGGCCGAGCTGGAAATAGGCGGCGATGCCCAGCACCATCAGCACCACCATGAGGTAGCGCGTGAGGGGCTGATGGCGCAAGGCCCACTCGGAGAGGTTGAAACCCGAACGCTCGGGCGGGGAAGACATCGGGCTGTTCATCGCAAGGCCCTCGGGGTCAGCGTGCGGCCTCTGGCGCGGCAGCGCCAGCGGTATAGCGCACCACGCGCTGGCCCTGCGTCAGCATGTGGACCCCGGCCGACACCACCTCCTCGCCGGGCTGCAGGCCCGAGACGATCAGGGCCTCGTTGCCGTCCAGTCCCGCCACCTGGACGGTCCGGGCAGCAACGGTGCCGTTGGCTGCGTCGAACACCCAGACGGCACTTCCCTGCCCCTGCTGCCACAGCGCCCCGGTGGGCAGGCGGATGGCCTGAGTACCGGTGGCAGACGCTTCGCCACCCAGCCGGACCGTGGCGGTTGCCCCCAGGGGCGCGGGGGCGCTGCGGTCCTCCAGGGCCACCTTCACCGCGTAGGTGCGCGTGTAGGGATCTGCGCTGGCGGCGATCTCCCGCACCCGCCCAGCGAAAGGTGGCGCCGAAGCCACCGACGCACCCGCCCACATCAGCACCTGAGCAGGCATGCCCAGGCGCACCTGTGCCAGACGGTCCTCCGGCACCGCGAGAACCGCATCGCGCGGGCCGTCGTGCGCCAGCCGCACGACGACCGAACCAGGGGCGAGCACCTGCCCCGGCTCGGCCTCCACCCCCACCACGACACCGTTCGCATCGGCCAGCAAACGGGTGTAGCCGGCCTGGTTGCGCTGCACGTCGAGCTGCGACCTGGCCTGGGCCAGGGCCGCCTCGGCGCCCTGCAGCGTGGCCTGTCGGCGCTCGATCTCGGCGGCACTCACAAAACCCTGGTCCCGCAGACCCAGGAAGCGCTTCAGTTCGGCTGCGGCTAGGTCGCGCTGGGTCTGCGCCGCACCCAACTGGGCCGTGGCCGCCCGCACGCCCAGCTCGTAGTCCTGGGGATCCAGCACCGCGAGCAGCTGTCCGGATCGCACCGCCTGGCCCACGTCCACGGGGCGCTGCTGCAGCTTGCCCCCGACGCGAAAGCCCAGACGCGATTCGGTGCGGGCACGGACCTCGGCGGCGTATTCCTGCCGGACGCCGACACCGCCCACAACCGCCTGGACGAGCTTGACCGAGCGGATCGGATCTTCGGGCGGCGGCGGCCGTGAACAGGCGGAACCCAGCAAGGAAACCGCCAGGGCGGCACACAACCAGAGGGGAGTTTTCATGGGGTGATGAAGACCAGCGGACCAACCGCGCAATGATGGAAAGCAACTGTAACACCGGGGCATCCTCCACATGCCGTTCCGGCCTGGCCCCGGGGATGCATGGCGACATGGTGTTGTGGCACGATCCGGGGATGCAAGGCGTCGACCATTACGAGAACTTTCCCGTGGCCTCCTGGCTGTGCCCGGCGCCCCTGCGGCCCCCGATTGCGGCGATCTACCACTTCGCCCGCACGGCCGACGATCTGGCCGATGAAGGTTCGGCCCCGGCCGGCGACCGCTTGCTCGATCTGGCCCGCTACCGCGACAACCTGGACCGCACCCTGTCCGGCGGCGCGGCACCCCCGAACAGCCCCTGGCCCCAGGTCTTCGGCCCGCTGGCGCAGGCCGCGGTGCGGCACCACCTGCCGAGCCGGCCCTTGCACGACCTGCTCGACGCCTTCGAACAGGATGTCCGCCACACCGCCGACGGCACGCGCTACCGCGACCTGGACGAACTGCTCGACTACTGCCGCCGCTCCGCCAACCCCGTGGGGCGGCTGTTGCTGCACCTCTACGGTGTCGACGACACCCGCTCCCTCGAGCGCAGCGATGCCATCTGCACGGCCCTGCAGCTGATCAATTTCTGGCAGGATCTGGGGCAGGATCTGTCCCGCCAGCGGCACTACCTGCCCCAGGATCTGCTGCAGCGCTATGGTGTCGACGAACAGGCCCTGGCCGAACGCACGGTCGCCGCCGGCACCCCCGCCGACGCCAGCGCGCGGGCGCTGATGGCGCACCTCGTCGGACACGCCCGTGCGATGATGTGCCAGGGAGCCGGCCTGGCCCTGACCCTGCCCGGTCGCATCGGCTGGGAACTGCGGCTGGTGGTGCAGGGCGGATGGCGCATCCTGGAGAAAATCGAAGCCATGAACGGCCGCACCTGGTTGAGCAGACCCCGCCTGAGGGCGGCCGATGCCTGGCCGATGCTCTGGCGGGCGGCCCGGATGGGTCGCCAGGCCCCCGGCCCTTGACCCTTTACGCCTGCAACACCATGCACACCCGTCTGTCCATCTCACCCAAACACCCAGGCCGGTCATCCGCCTTGTCGAAAGCCTTCGGCTGGCTGATCGCCGCCCTGCTGGCCCTGCCGGTCGCTGGGGTGGCACAGGCACCCAGGGCTCCCGAACAGACCGCCCGCCTCGACAGCGTCTGGCTTCACCCCGAACGCAGTGCGGCCGCCCATGTGCTGCCGCGCAACGAATCGCGCCTGGCCGCCGAGGTCGGCGGCACCCTGCAGCGCTGGACCGTCGACGTCGGGGCCACCGTGCGCCAGGGCGACCTGCTGGCCCAGATCGACCCGACCGACCACGAGCTGGCTCTGCGCCAGTCCCAGGCCGCACTCGATGCCGCCCAGGCCCGCCTGGCGTTGGCGGAGGCCCAGTTGCAGCGTTCGCGTGAACTGGTCGCCCAGGGCTTCTTCTCGCAGGAGGCACTGGCCCAGCGTGAAACCGAGGTGGCCCTGACGCGGGCAGAGCGGGACCGCAGCCAGGCCCAGAGGGCGGCAGCCCGGCGCCAGCTCGACAAGACCCGGCTGCGCGCCCCCTTCCACGGCAGCGTGGTGCAGCGCCAGGCCCAGACGGGTGAGACCATCGCACCCGGCACGGTTCTCTACGTGCTGGCCGAAAGCGGCGCCTCCGAATTGAGCGCCCACATCGCCGCAGCGGACGCGGCCAGCCTGCGCGCTGCACAAGACCCGCGCTTCGAGCCACAGTCCGGCGCGGACACCGCCTCCCGGCCGGTGCGGCTGCTGCGCGTGAGTCCCACGCTCAACGCCAGTGCACGCACCCAGGCCGTGCGCCTCGCTTTCGAGCCGGGGGCATCGCCACCGCCACCCGGCACGAACGGCCTGTTGCGCTGGCGCGACCCCACGCCACACATCCCGGCGACACTGGTCGTCAGACGGGGGACGTCGCTGGGTGTCTTTGTCGAGCAGGCCGGGCTGGCGCGCTTCATCGCGATGGGTGAGGCGCAGGAAGGCCGCTCCGTGGCCACCACCCTGCCCGCCGACACGCCCATCGTGGTGCAGGGCCACAACGCGCTGCAAGACGGCCAGCCCCTGCGCTGAAGCACCGGAGCAGACCGATGCGGTTCATGCGCGCCCTCATCACCAACCACCCGCTGGCCAACATCGCGTTCGTGGTGGTCATGCTCATGGGCCTGATCAGCTACCTCGGCATGCCGCGCGAACAGGACCCCGAGATCAACTTCAACTGGGTCAACATCACCACCGTCGTACCCGGTGCCAGCGCCGAGGACGTGGAGCGGCTCGTGACCAACCCGCTGGAAGACGCCATCAAGGGCGTGGCCGACGTGCGTTTCGTCATCTCCAACTCGCGCGAGAACGTCTCCAGCATGCTGGTGCGCTTCCGCGAGATCAACGAGCGCACCTTCGACAAGCGCATGAACGACCTGCGCCGCGAGATACAGAACAAGGCGGCGAGCGAGCTGCCGAGCGAAGCCCGCGATCCGCGCATCATGGAGATCACGACCTCCAACGGCTTTCCCACCGCCGCGATCCGCCTGATGGGCCAAGCCGACGACGAGACCCTGCGCCTCAACGCGCGGCGCATCAAGACCGACCTTGAACGCGTGGCCGGCGTGGACCAGGTCTTCGCCTCCGGCCTGCGCGACCCCGAGGTGCTGGTCAGCCCCGACAGCGCCGCACTGGCTGCCCGTGGGCTCACCGCCGCCGACGTGGCCGATGCGCTGCGCGCGTGGTGGCGCGACACCTCCGCCGGCACGCTCAAGACCGAGACCGGCGCCTGGTCGGTCAGCCTGCGGGGCGTGCTCACCGACCCCGCCGCCCTCGCCAGCCTGCCGGTGACCTCCGCCACGCGCCCCGGAGCCGGCGCCCGGCTGGAAGAGGTCGCCCGCATCGAACGCGCGCGGGCACCGGCCTCGCAGTACGCCGCCGCCGACGGACACCCCGCGATCTCGATGGCTGTCACCAAGAAGGCCCGCATCAACACCCTTGAACTGGTCGACCGGCTGCGCGCCTACATCGAGAGCCAGAACCCGATCCTGGCCCAGCATGGCCTGCAACTCGAACTCACCGACGACCAGACCGTGCCCACGCGCGAGGCCATCGGCGTGATGCAGACCAATGCGCTGTACGGCATCGCCCTGGTGCTGGCGGTATGCTGGCTGTTCCTGGGCTGGCGCATCGGTGTGCTGGTGGCGCTGGGCATCCCGTTCTCGCTCATGGGCACCTTCGCCATCCTGGCGCCGCTGGGCTACACGGTCAACGTCTCGGTACTGCTGGGCGTGGTGATCGCGCTGGGCATGCTGGTGGACGACGCGGTGGTGGTGGTCGAGGCCATCTACTACCGCATGGAGCGCGGCCAGCAGGTGCTGCAGGCCAGCCTGGACAGCATGACCGAGGTCTGGAAACCGGTGCTGGCCTCGGTGGCCACCACGCTGGCGGCCTTCCTGCCGCTGATGCTGCTGCCCGGCATCGTCGGCAAGTTCATGTTCGTGATCCCCTTCGTGGTCACGCTGGCCCTCGTGATCTCGCTGGCCGAGGCGTTCTGGATGATGCCCGTTCACGTGGGCGTCGTCGGCCTGCGTTTCGACCGCCCCTCGCGCGTGCAGCAATGGCGCAACCGCTTCAACCGCGGCATCCGCCTGCGCTACGGCCAGGCCCTGGCCTACGTGCTGCGCCGCCCGGTCCGCTTCGGCCTCGGCGGCGTGGCTGCGGTGGCCATGGCCGCCGCGCTGGTGGGCGCTGGCGTGGTGCGCATGCAGTTCTTCGCCTTCGACCCCATCCGGGCCTTCTACGTCAACGTCGACATGCCGGCGAGCGCCTCGCTCGAAGCCACGCTGGCCGCCACCCAGCAGGTCGAGCAGGCGGTGCGAGAGCGCCTGCGGGGCATTGGTCCGGCCGACCAGGGACACGAGGCACGGGCCGTCACCTCCACCGCCGGCCTCAAGTTCACCGACACCGAACCCGTCTACGGCGATCAGTACGGGCAGGTGTTCGTCTCGCTCAACCCGCGCGACGGCGACAGCCGCACCGTGCAGGAAGTGGTCGAGGCGCTGCGCGCCGACATCGAATCCCTGCCCGGCCCCGGTCGCAAGAGCTTCACCGTGCTATCGGGCGGCCCCCCCGCCGGCAAGGCCATCAGCGTCAAGGTGCGCGGCGACGACTACGACCAGATCCAGGCCGCCGCCGACGCGCTCAAGGCCATCGTCGCATCCATCCCCGGGACCCAGGACGTGCAGGACGACAACCTGCCCGGGCGCCCCCAGTTCCAGTTGTCGCTGAACCGCGAGGCCGTGCGCGAGATGGGCCTGCAGGCGGGGCAGGTTGCCCGCCTGGTGCGGCTGGCGGTCGACGGCGAGGTGGTGGCCTTCACCCGCGACCAGGGCGACAAGATCGAACTCCGGGTCCGCAGCGACGCGGCCCTGGGACTGCGCACCGATCCCGCCGACCTGCTCAACGAACCGGTGGCCCTGCCCGGCGGCCAGATCACGCAACTCGGCGCTCTGGTGGAGGCCGAGGTACAGCCCGGTCGCGGCTTCATCCGCCACTACAACCTTCGCCGTACCGTCACGGTCGAAGCCAACCTCGACAAGGACATCACCGACACCAAGGTGGCCAACGATGCGATCAAGGCCGGCTGGGAAACGGTCCGCATGCAACACCCCGGCATAGACCTCGATTTTTCGGGCGAGCTGGAGGACATCGAGGAAAGCCTCAACGCCATGCAGGTGCTGTTCCTGCTGGGGCTCGGGCTGATCTACCTGATCCTGGCCGCGCAGTTCCGCAGCTACTTCCAACCCCTGATGATCTTGGTCACGGTACCGCTGGCCTTCACCGGCGTGGCCTACGGGCTGGCCCTTTCGGGCAATCCGCTGTCGCTCTACACTCTCTATGGCGTGATCGCGCTCACCGGGATCGCGGTCAATTCGGCCATCGTGCTGATCGACGCCGCCAACGACCGCCTGCACAGGGGCATGGGCATCATGCACGCGACCGTGCATGCCGCCCGGCGCCGCGTGGTGCCCATCCTGATCACCACCACCACCACCATCGGGGGCCTGTTCTCGCTGGCGGCCGGACTCGGTGGCGACAGCCTGCTGTGGGGCCCGGTGGCCGCCAGCATCGTCTGGGGGCTGGCGTTCTCCAGCGTGCTGACGCTGTTCATGGTGCCGCTGCTGTATCTGGTCTTCATGCGCCGCCGGTCGGCCTTTCTGGCCCGGCACCGGACGCTGGCCGAGCGCCTGGACGCCTGAAGCTGCGCCAGCCGCTTGGGTACACTCCCCTGGCCCTTGCTCCACACCGCATGACGCCGCAAGACTACGTCCAGCAAAAAGCCGCCGCCTCGGGCAGCAGCTTCTACTACGCCTTCCTGTTCCTGCCGCCACAGCGGCGGGCGGCGATCACCGCCTTCTATGCCTACTGCCGCGAGATCGACGACGTCGTCGACGAGGTCAGCGACCCTGGCGTGGCCCAGGCGCGGCTCGACTGGTGGCGCCAGGCCGTGGCACGCGCCTTCTCCACCCCTGGCCAGTCCGCCGACCACCCCGCGCTGCAGGCCCTGGTGCAGCACGCCGCCACCTACGACATCGAAGCCCGGCACCTGATCGACGTCATCGACGGCTGCCAGATGGACCTGGACCAGACCCGCTACCTCGACTTCCCCCAGTTGCGGTCGTACTGCCACCTGGTGGCGGGCGTGGTGGGCGAGGTCGCGGCCCGCATCTTCGGGCAGACCGAGCCTGCCACCACCGATTACGCCCACCGCCTTGGGCTCGCCTTCCAGCTCACCAACATCATCCGCGACGTCGGCGAGGACGCCGTGCGGGGCCGCATCTACCTGCCGGTCGACGAGTTGCAGCGTTTCAACGTCAAGGCACACGAACTGCTCAAGCGCGGCGAGGGCGCCGTCGACGACTTCGCCCCGCGCTTCGAAACCCTGATGCGCTTCCAGATCGAGCGTGCCCTGCGCTGCTACGACGAAGCCCTGGCCCTGCTGCCGGATGCCGACCGCCGCAGCCAGAAACCCGGCCTGATGATGGCCAGCATCTACCGCACCCTGCTGCACGAGATCGCCAACGACCCGGCCCTGGTGCTCCGACACCGCGTGGCCCTGACCCCGCTGCGCAAGTTCTGGCTGGCCTGGAAGGTGCAAGCGCTGGGGCGGCTGTGAAACCCACCGGCTTGCGCATCGCCGTCGTCGGTGGGGGATGGGCCGGGATGGCCGCAGCCATCCGCGCCACCGAACGCGGCCACCGCGTGACGCTGTTCGAGGCCTCCCGGCACTGGGGCGGCCGGGCACGGAGCCTGGTGGTCGGTGCGCCCGGTCAGGGTGCTGTCCGGCTCGACAACGGCCAGCACATCCTGATCGGGGCCTACACCGAAACCCTGGCCTTGATGGAGCGCCTGGGCGTGCCACTGGGCGAGGCCCTGCACCCCCTGCCGCTGTCCTTGCGTCACCCGGACGGGTCCGGCCTCCACACCCCCGCCTGGGCGACCCGCTGGCCGGCACCCCTGGACACCGTGGCGGCCATCCTCACGGCCGGTGGGTGGACCTGGCGCGACCGCTGGTCGCTGCTGCTCGCCTTGCACCGCTGGCGAACGGCCGGCTTCGCGTGCGATGCCGGCTGGACGGTCGCCCGCCTGTGCGAGGGCCTGCCCCCCCGCGTGGTGGCCGAACTGATCGCCCCCCTGTGCCTCTCGGCCCTGAACACCCCACCCCAGCGCGCCAGCGCCGCGGTGTTCCTGCGGGTGCTCGGCGATGCCTTCCAGGGGCGCGGGCACGGCCCCTACAAAGGCCCCGACCTGCTGCTGCCCCGGTGCGACCTGGGCCAGTTGCTGCCCGACCCTGCCGTCCGGTGGCTGCAGGCGCAGGGTGCCGATCTGCTACCCGCCACCCGTGTGCAGGCCCTGCAGCGCCACGGGGTGGGCTGGCGCGTGGACGGTGGCCCCGCCTTCGACCACGTGGTGCTGGCCTGCCCCGCCCCGGACGCGGTGCGGTTGGTGCAGCCACTGGCCCGCGATGCCGAGGCGACCCAGGCCTGGCTGGACCGCGCCAGCGCCCTGGCGCACGAAGCCATCGCCACCGTGTACCTGCAGGCCGACGAGACCCTGGCCTGGCCGGGCGATGCACCCATGCTGGCCCTGCGCAGCGGGCCCGGTGCCCCGGCACAGTTCGTGTTCCACCGCGGCCTGCTCGGCGGCCCCCCGGGCGTGCTCGCGTGCGTGGTCAGCGCCACCGACCAGGCCCGTGACGCCCTGGAGCGGGACGTGCGGACCCAGGTGGGCGCCGCATTCGGCCTGCCGCGCCTGCGCGTGCTGCAGACCGTGGTCGAAAAACGCGCCACCTTCGCCTGCACACCGGGCCTGCAGCGTCCGGGCATGCGCATCGCCCAGGCCCTGTGGGCCGCCGGCGACCACGTCGAAGGTCCCTACCCCGCCACCCTGGAAGGCGCGGTGCGCAGTGGCCAACAGGCCATCGACGCGGCGCTGGAGCGCGACTGATCGCCTCAGCGGGGCGTGCGCAGTTGCTGGTGCGCGGGGCGCTGCACGCACTGGTGCAGCCAGGCGCTCGTCAGGGGGAAGGCCTCCATCAGTTCGCGTGCTGCCCGGGCCCAGTTGAGTACGCTGGCCACACAGAGGTCGGCCACCGTGAAGCGCTCGGCAGCCAGGTGCGACCAACCCCGTGCCTGCTGCGACTGCAGGTGCTGTTCCAGCACGCGCATGGGCACCTTGAGCCGCTTCTCGGCCTCCTCGGCCAGTTCGTGACGGCGCTGCTCGGCCGGCATCGCCACGCGGTGCATCAACACGGTCAGCGCATCCTTTTCAACCTCGGTCACGGTCCAGAAGCTCCAGCGCAGCGCCTCAGCCTCCTCCTGCGCCGTGGCCGTGGCGATGTCGTTCCCATCGCCCTTGCCGTACTGGCGCGCGATGTACAGCGCGCAGGCCATGGACTCCCATACCACCACACGCCCCTCGGGGCGTTCGTCGACCACCACCGGGATATGGCCATTCGGGTTGAGGGCGAGGAACTCCGGCGTGCGCGTCACACCGCCCTGGAAGGGCGTGGCTTCGTGCCGGAAGTCGATGCCCAGTTCCTGGGCCGCCCACAGGGGCCGGATGGCGCGGGAAGCGGTGATGCCGTAGATGGTGAGGCTCATGGTGTCGTGTCTCCGTTGAAAAAATCATCGCAATTTGAGTGCTGCACACACCCCGTGCAGATCACCCGTCGTCAGGTGGGGCGTATGTGGATCGTGTGTCCAGTCGTGGCCACTGCGGTTGACCCACACGGTCTGCATCCCTACAGCAAGGGCCCCCAGCACGTCGAGCGCCGGGTCATCGCCGATGTGCAGCACCTCGTGGGGCGGGACGCCGGCACACGCTGCGGCGGCCTGGAAAATCCGCGGATCGGGCTTGCCCACCCCCAGATCGCGCGCACTGACCTTGCCGTGGAAATGTGCGCCGATCCCCACCCGGTGCACATCGGCGTTGCCGTTGGACACCGCCACCACCGGGAAGCGACGCGCCAGCGCCTGCAAGGCGGGCAAGGCGTCGTCGAACAGGTCGACGCGGTGGCGCTCGGCGAAGAACACCTCGAAAGCGGGTTCGGCCAGGGCCGTGTCGTCGCCGGCCTGCGCCAGCGCCAGCCGGATCGACTCCCGGCGCAACAGCGTCAGGTCGTGGGCCTTGTCGGGGTGCGCCCGGTTGACCGTCTCGCGCACGGCACGGCGGGTCTGCGCATCGCCCAGGTGACGCGCCGTCGCGGGGGCCTGCCGGGCCAGCCAGTCGTGCAGGGCGCGTTCGGCCCGTTCGATCGTGGGCCAGACGGGCCAGAGCGTATCGTCGAGGTCCAGCGTGATGGCCTTGATGCGTGCGAGGTCGAGCATAGGTAGGCGAGAATACCGCATGGCATTCCGCAAAGAACCTCCTCATACCCACGGCCAGACGGCCAGGACGGGCATCGTGCTGTGCAACCTGGGCACGCCCGAGGCGCCCACCCCTGCGGCGCTGCGGCGCTACCTGGGCGAGTTCCTGTCCGACCACCGCGTGGTGGAAATCCCCAAGGCCCTCTGGTGGCTGATCCTGCACGGCATCATCCTGCGCGTGCGGCCTGCCAAGTCGGCCGCCAAGTACGCCAGTATCTGGACCGCCGAGGGCTCGCCCCTGAAGGTCTGGACCGACAGGCAGGCCACCCTGCTGCGCGGCCATCTGGGCGAACGCGGGCACCAGGTGGAGGTGCGCTATGCCATGCGCTACGGCCAGCCCTCCATCGCGCAGCGGCTCGACGAACTCAAGGCTGCGGGCTGCACCCGCGTCCTGGTCGTTCCCGCCTACCCCCAGTACAGCGGCACCACCACCGCCAGCGTGCTCGATGCCGTCTACCACTGGGGCACGCAGGTGCGACTGATCCCCGAATTCCGTTTCATCAACCGCTACCACGACGACCCCGGCTACATCGAAGCGCTCAAGGCGACCGTGCAACGGCACTGGCAGGCCAACGGCCGTCCCGACAAGCTGGTGATGAGTTTTCACGGCGTGCCCGAACGCACCCTGCACCTGGGTGATCCCTACCACTGCGAATGCCACAAGACCGGCCGCCTGCTGGCCGAGGCGCTCGGCCTCAAGCCCGAGGAATACGTGGTGACCTTTCAGTCCCGCTTCGGCAAGGCCAAGTGGCTGGAGCCCTACACCGAACCCACGCTGATCCGGCTGGGACGCTCGGGTGTGGGCCGGGTCGACGTGATCTGCCCCGGCTTCACCAGCGACTGCATCGAAACGCTGGAAGAGATCGACCAGGAAGCGCGCGAGGCCTTCCTGCACGCGGGCGGCAAGGTGTTCCACTACATTCCCTGCCTCAACGACAGCGCGCCCTGGATACGCGCGCTGGCCGACCTGTGCGAGCGCCACCTGGCCGGCTGGCCCACCCGCGAAACACCCGACCCGCAGGCCGCCGAACGCACCCGCGCCCGCGCCATTGCCATGGGTGCCAAGGTCTGATCCTCCGCCAACCATGAGCGACAACGACGCCGGGACCCGGGTCCGCCTCGACAAATGGCTGTGGGCCGCCCGCTTCTACAAGACCCGCAGCCTGGCCGCCGACGAGATCGACAAGGGGCGGGTTCAGGTCAACAGACAGGTGGCCAAGGCTTCGCGCGAACCGCGCGTGGGCGACTTCATCCAGCTGCGTGCCGGGCACACCACTCGCACGGTCAAGGTGCTCGGCCTGAGCGCGGTGCGTGGCCCGGCACCCCAGGCCGCACTGCTGTACGAGGAAACGGCGGAATCGATCCGAGAGCGTCAGGCCGCCGCCGAGCAACGCCGCCTGGCCCCCGAGCCGGCCCACGCCATCGAGCAGGGTCGCCCCACCAAGCGCGACCGCCGGCAACTCCAGGGTCTTGGCAGCCGGCCTGCACCACGCGACTGGAACGACCGCTGGAGCGCTTCGCTCGACGACTGATCCGGTCCTGCCTGCGTATGAGCATGGGGTGTTAGCATGCCCCATGTCCGACACCATCCTGGAGTCCAGACCATGAGTCCGACCACACGCTGGCTGTCCGCCCTCCTTGTCGTGGCCCTGCTGGGCGGTGCCTACCTCCACTTCGGCCTGCGGCAGCCCCCCTCCCCCGAGCCCGCACCAGACACTCCGGTCGCCCCACAGGCACAGCCGATGGCTGCGGCCACGCCTGCCGAGCCCGCCGAACCGACGGTCCGGTATCCGGTGGAAACCATCGCAACAGAGCCGTCACCCACCGCGCTGGAATTGCCCCCCTTGGCCGAGTCCGACGGCGTGCTCCAGGAAGCACTCGTCGCGTGGCTGGGCCGAACGGAGGTGCTGCGCTTCCTTCAGCTCGACGATTTCATCCGCCGCGTGGTCGCCACGACGGACAACCTCGCCCGTGACCATGCGTCCCCCATGCGGTGGCCGGTCGATCCTCCGCCCGGTCGGTTCGGCACCCTCGCGCTGACCGACACCGGCGAAGAGGCCATGGCACCGGACAACGCCCTGCGATACCGCGCCCTGCTGGCGTTCATCGGCGCGATCGACACCCGCCAGGCCGTGCGCTTCTACGTCAGGCACTATCCCCTGTTCCAGCAGGCCTACGAAGAGCTGGGCTACCCGGGCCGCCACTTCAACAACCGGCTCGTCGGCGTGATCGACCACCTGCTCGCGACCCCGTTCCCTTCCACACCCGTGCGCGTGCGCCTGGTCGAGGTCAAGGGCCCTGTCCCTTCCGTGCGCCCCTGGGTGCGCTACGAGTTTGCCGATCCGGCGCTGGAAGCCCTCTCGTCCGGCCAGAAGATCCTGATTCGCATCGGGCCAGACCACCACCAGCGGCTGCACGCCCAGTTGCAAGAGATCCGGCGCCACCTGACCCAGCCGGAACACGCCGTTCCCCGTTGAAAGCCGTCCCTTAACGGTCGAGCGGCAGGACCGTGCTCTCCTTGATCTCTTCCATCACCACATAGCTGTTCGACTGCGCAGGCACCGGGATTTTCTTGAGGATGCTGCCCAGCAGTTCCCGGTATTCGGTCATGGCCCGCAGCCGTGCCTTGAGCAGGTAGTCAAAGCTGCCCGACACCAGGTGACATTCCAGCACCTCGGGGATCTGCCCCACCTCGCGCCTGACCGCCTCGAAGATCTGGGGCGACTTCTGAGACAGCGTGATCTCGATGAACACCAGCAGCGAACGCCCCAGGCGCAGAGGATCGACATGGGCGTGGTAACCGCTGATGTAACCCTGGCGTTCCAGGCGCTTGACGCGTTCGGAGCAGGGAGAGGTGGACAGCCCCACCTGCTCGCCCAGTTCGGTCATGGACATGCGGCCCTGCCGCTGCAGCAGATCCAGGATCTGGCGGTCTATGCGGTCCAGTTCAGACATGTTTCGGCTCCGTGCACATCGGCAAACAACGCATCAGTGATTTTCACTGGAAAATTCAAATTTTTCAGAAAAATATTCCGCCTCAACTGCATAGCATCAACACTCATCAATGTCTGTTGGGGCTTCATCATGAAAGTCGTGGTATTGGGTGGTGGTGTGATCGGCGTGACGACCGCATGGGCCCTGGCCCGCCAGGGTGCGGAAGTGACCGTGGTGGACCGGCAACCCTGTGTGGCGCTGGAAACCAGCTACGCCAACGCCGGACAGGTGTCTCCGGGGTATTCGACCCCGTGGGCGGCTCCCGGCATCCCGCTCAAGGCCATGCGCTGGCTGTTCCAGCGACACGCCCCCCTGGCCATCCGTCTGGACGGCTCATGGTTCCAGATGCGATGGATGGCGGCCATGCTGGCCAACTGCTCGTCGGCACGTTATGCCGTCAACAAGGAGCGGATGATGCGCCTGTCCGAATACAGCCGCGACTGCCTTCGGGCATGGCGCGCACAGGGGGGCATCAGCTACGACGCGGGCAGCCAAGGCACCTTGCAGCTGTTCCGTACCCAGGCCCAGCTGGACGCGGCACAGCGCGATGTGGAGGTTCTGCAAGCCTGTGGTGTGCCCTTTGAACTGCTGGACCGCGCCGGCGTGTGCCGGGCCGAGCCCGCACTCGTCCAGGCCAGCGCCCCCTTCAGTGGAGGCCTGCGCCTACCCAACGACGAAACCGGCGACTGCCACCTTTTCACCACCCAACTGGCCGAACGCGCCGCACAGCAGGGGGTGGGTTTTCTGTTGAGGCGGGCGGTCCAGCGTATCGATGCCGACGCCTCGCGGGTCCATGCGGTTCACCTGAGCGATGGCACGATGCTGAAGGCGGACCGCTACGTGCTGGCGGCCGGCAGCTACTCGCGTGGCCTGTTGCTGCCCCTGGGCGTGGATCTGCCGGTCTATCCGGTCAAGGGCTATTCGCTGACCATCCCGCTGGTGGACGACCGGCTGGCCCCGCAATCCACCGTGCTGGACGAGACCTACAAGATCGCCCTGACGCGGCTGGGCAACCGCATCCGTGTCGGTGGCATGGCCGAACTGGGCGGCTTTGACCTGCGACTGAATCCACGCCGCCGCGAGACCCTGGAAAAGGTCGCCCGCGAGTGGTTCCCGGGCGGCGACCTGGCCCAGGCCGAATTCTGGACCGGCCTGCGCCCCATGACGCCCGACGGCACCCCGCTGGTGGGGGCCACGCCCATCCATAACCTGTACCTCAACACCGGCCACGGCACCCTGGGCTGGACCATGGCCTGCGGCAGCGCCCAGGTGGTTGCCGACCAGATCATGGGTGCCCAGCCCGCCATCAGCACCGAGGGGCTGGACCTCGGTCGCTATGCCGGCCAGTGGAAACCACCGGCCCGCTTGCGCACGCTGGCGGGGTCGGCCGCGTAAGCCGTCTTGCGAGGTGCAGTACAGATCCAACTCAGCGGGTGTCTTGACCATGCCATGCGGTCAAATCTGAGCGCCGAGGACGGATTGCCGTTCAGATCAGGTTACACGTGTATGCACCAGCCAAGGAGCTGAAATAAGCGAGCGAATCAATCGGTTCGGACGTCGCCACCGAGCAAGCCTGCCATTGGTGCATCTCATGCACCATCAGGGTGATCCCATAGCGCTGGCCCTTGATCCGCTTCGCTTTGACACCGGAGTGGGCTTTGGCACGTTCATTGCATGGACCTCTTGTCTTGAATACAAGTTGGTGTTTTAGCTTGTGGCAAGACCTTCGGCTGTCTCATCAACCAATGAAAGAGGTCAATCATGCAAAAGGAACTGTGGAATCGTCGCGAACTTCTGCTCGGTGCGGGGGCCTTGGGCGCGGGCGCCCTGTCGGCAGGTTTTCCCCTCAACGCGCTGGCGCAGGGTGTGTTGACGGTTGGCTTCATCTACGTCGGACCGCGCGATGACTACGGCTACAACCAGGCGCATGCCGAGTCGGCGGCCGAGCTCAAGAAGATGCCTGGCATCAAGGTCATCGAGGAAGAGAGCGTGCCCGAGACCCAGGCGGTGCAGCGCAGCATGCAGGGGATGATTTCACAGGATGGCGCGGCCTTGCTGTTCCCCACGTCGTTCGGTTACTTCAACCCGCACGTCGTCACGCTGGCGCAGCGCAACCCAAAAATCCGTTTTGCGCACTGCGGTGGGCTGTGGACGCAGGGCAAGGATCCCGCCAACGCCGGCAGCTACTTCGGCTACATCGACGAAGGCCAGTACCTCAACGGCGTGATCGCCGGGCACATGAGCAAGTCGAAGAAGCTGGGCTTCATCGCGGCCAAGCCGATTCCGCAGGTGCTGCGCAACATCAACGCCTTCACCTTGGGTGCCCGTTCGGTGGATCCGTCCATCACCACGACGGTGATCTTCACGGGCGACTGGTCCTTGCCGGTGAAGGAAGCCGAAGCGACCAACAGCCTGGCAGACCAGGGGGTGGACGTTTTCACCATGCACGTGGATTCGCCGAAAGTGATCGTGGAGACGGCGGCACGGCGGGGCAAGTTTGTCTGCGGTTACCACGCCGACCAGTCCAAGCTGGCCCCCCAGGCCTACCTGACCGGGGCAGAGTGGAACTGGGTGACCCCGGTCAAGGCCATGGTGGAGGCAGCGCGCAGCGGAAAGCCCCACCCGAACTTCATCCGTGGCGGCCTCAAGGAAGGCTTCGTCAAGACCTCTGCCTACGGTGCATCGGTCACGGCGGCTGCTCGCAAGAACGCCGACGACATCAAGGCGCGCATGCTCAAGGGGGAGTTCAACATCTTTGCCGGCGAGATCAAGGACAACACCGGCAAGGTGGTGGTGCCCAAAGGGACGTCGCTGAGCCAGACCGCCATCGAGCTGGAGTCGATGAACTATCTCGTCGAAGGCGTGATCGGCCGGGTCTGACGGTACGGCCGGAATAGACCAACCATGAATCGAATCGCCGAAACCTGGGAAGCGGTATTGCTGCCCGTTCTGGCCATACTGGGGGCGTTGCTCCTGTTTGGTCTGTTCGTTGCGTTGGCCGGCTACAACGCATGGGACGTGTGGACGCTGCTGTTCCTGGGGGCTTTCGGTGACGCCTTTTCGCTCCAGAACACACTGTTGCGGGCGGCGCCCCTCATGCTCACCGCGCTGTGCGTGGCCCTGCCGGCCAGGGCGGGGTTGACGGTGATAGGGGGAGAGGGGGCGCTGGTCATGGGGGCTCTGGCCTGCGCATCGGTGCCGTACCTGTGGCAGCCGCCGGCGGGATGGGTCGGCACGGGTATCCTGCTCGCAGCGTCTGCATGGGCGGGAGCAACCTGGATCGCCCTGGCCGGTTTCCTGCGACAGTACCGCGGGGTCAATGAAACCATCAGCAGCCTGCTGCTGGCCTATGTGGCGGTCAATGTCTTCAAGCATCTGGTGGAAGGGCCGCTGCGTGACCCCGGGAGCCTGAACAAGCCGTCGACCCATGCCCTCCAGGACACCTGGCTCATGGGGCCGATAGGTGCCTACGATGTGCATTGGGGATTGGTGTGGGGGGTGGGCGCCTGCGTGGCTGCGGCCATCTGGTTGTCCAGAACGACGCACGGCTTTGCCACCCGGGTCGTCGGCGGCAACGCCAGGGCGGCGGGGCTGGTAGGTCTGCCCGCCCATCGGCTGATCATCGTGGCCTGTGGCCTCGGTGGTGCTGCGGCCGGACTGGCGGGAGGCATTGAAGTGGCGGCAGTACACACTGCGGCAAACGCCTCGGTGATTGCCGGTCTGGGCTATATCGGCATTCTGGTGAGCTTTGCCGCTCGGCACCATCCTTTGGCCATCGTTCCCGTGGCGGTGCTGCTGGGGGGGTTTGGCGCGGCGGGCAGCATGCTGCAGCGCCGGCTGGGTCTGCCAGATGCCTCGGTGCAGGTGCTGCTCGGCTTCGTGTTCGTTCTGATCCTGGCCATGGAAGCGGCACGCGGTCGCATCCGCTGGCAGGACTGGCGCGCATGGGGGATGGCAAGGCCCGAACCCCAGGCAGGGAGGACGTGATGGATGGGGATGCCGTCTTCTCCGTCGTGATGGCCATCTTCGCGGGAGCCATCCGTGTGGGTACGCCGTTCCTGTTTGTCAGCCTGGGGGAGTGCCTGACCGAGAAGTCCGGACGCATCAACCTGGGGCTGGAAGGGGTGCTGGTGTTCTCGGCCATGTCGGCATTCGGCGTGGCCTATCTGAGCGGGTCGGCATGGCTCGGGGTCTTGGCGGCGGCGGCGGCCGGGGCCTTGCTGGCCTTATTGCACGGCCTGGCCTGTTCCCTGCGACGGGTCAACGACATTGCGATGGGTATCGCCATCATGATGCTGGGTATCGGTCTGGCGTTCTACTTTGGCAAGCCGCTGATCCAGCCGCAGGCGCCGACACTGGGTTCGTTGTCCTTGGGTTTCTGGAGCGACTCGCCCCAGGTGCGTTCTTCGTTGGAGATCAACGTCCTGTTTCCCCTTGGGGTTGTCCTGGCCCTGTTTCTGTCCTGGGCCTTTGCCAACACGCGCTGGGGTCTGCTGGTCCGCATGGTAGGGGACTCTTCGGATGCAGCCCGCGCCCTGGGCTCGTCGGTGAGCGTGGTTCGCGTTCTGGCCACCACGGCGGGGGGCGCGATTGCCGGCTTGGGTGGCGCGTCGCTGTCGCTGTACTACCCGGGCAGCTGGAACGAAGGGCTGTCGAGCGGGCAGGGATTGATTGCCGTGGCGCTGGTGATCTTCGCGCGCTGGCGGCCCATGGCCTGCCTCTGGGCGGCACTGCTGTTCGGTGGGGCGGGTGCGCTGGGGCCGGCCCTGCAGTCGGTCGGGATCACCGGTTACTACTACCTCTTCAATGCCGTGCCCTACATGTTGACGCTGATCATTCTGGTGCTGACCTGCTCACCCCACCGCGTCTTGCGGGGGGCGCCGGCAGAGCTGAACGCACAGCGCTGAGCTGTGATTTCTTTCCTCCAAGGAATTTTTCATGAACGGTTTGAGTGGCCTGAACAAATCCCCCGACGGCGTGGTGGTCGGACTCGTGCAATTGCAGTTGCCGGTGGTCGAAACGACCGAGCATCTGGCGGCGCAGACCAAACGCATCGTCGACATGGTCGGCAAGGCACGACGCAGCTATCCCCTGATGGATCTGGTGGTGTTCCCCGAATACGCGCTGCACGGCCTGTCCATGAGCACGGCGGAAGAGCTCATGGTCACGCTGGATGGGCCACAGGTGCAAGCCTTTCGCCGTGCCTGCATCGAACACCGCATCTGGGGCTGCTTCTCGATCATGGAGAAGAATCCGCAAGGCAACCCCTACAACACGGGCATCGTCATCGATGACCAGGGAGAACTCAAGCTGTACTACCGGAAGTTTCATCCATGGGTGCCGGTGGAACCCTGGGAGCCCGGCAATATGGGCATTCCGGTGATCGACGGGCCCAGGGGGTTGAAACTGGCGCTCATCATCTGCCACGACGGGATGTTTCCCGAGATGGCCCGCGAATGCGCCTACCGCGGGGCCGAGCTGATGATCCGCACGGCCGGCTACACCGCCCCCATCCGGCACGCCTGGCAGATCACGAACCAGGCCAACGCCTTTCAGAACCTGATGGCCACAGCCAGCGTGTGCCTGTGTGGCAGCGACGGGACCTTCGACTCCATGGGCGAGGCGATGTTCTGTGACCACGAAGGGCATGTGATTGCCCAGGGCGGTGGCCGGGCCGATGAGATCGTCTGCGCCGAAATCCGGCCGGAATCCATCCGCCAGGCCCGCACCCACTGGGGCGTGGAAAACAACATCTACCAGCTGGGGCACCGTGGCTACGTGGCCGTGCGGGGCGGCGCCCAGGATTGCCCGTACACCTTCATGCAGGACATGGTGGCCGGCCGGTACCTGCTGCCCTGGGAAGCGCAGGTGGTCCACACCGACGGGCAATCCTGCGGGTATCCACCGCCTGAGCGCGCCTATCTGGGGGCGGAGCCAAACCCGCTGTGACGACCGACAGATTTGATTCCAGACACCTTGGAAGTGAGCATTGAAATGAGTCTCTTCGTGAACGCGCAACCCTACGCCTGGCCTTACGACGGGGCCTTCCTGGCCAGCAACACGGCGCTGGTCATCATCGACATGCAGACCGATTTCTGCGGCGTCGGAGGCTATGTGGACAAGATGGGCTATGACCTGTCCCTGACGCGCGCTCCGATAGAGCCGATCCGCCGGGTGCTTGCCCTTGCCCGAGAGAAGGGCATGCATGTCATCCACACCCGGGAAGGCCATCGCCCCGACCTGTCGGATCTGCCTGCCAACAAGCGCTGGCGTTCGCAGCGCATCGGCGCGGGTATCGGAGACCCCGGCCCCTGTGGCCGCATTCTGGTTCGGGGCGAACCGGGTTGGGACATCATCCCCGAACTGGCCCCTGTGGCCGGTGAGCCCATCATCGACAAGCCGGGCAAGGGCTCGTTCTGCGCCACCGACCTCGAACTCATCCTGCACACCCGGGGCATCCGCAACCTGATACTCACCGGCATCACCACCGACGTGTGTGTCCACACCACCATGCGCGAGGCCAACGACCGAGGCTTCGAGTGCGTCATGCTGTCGGACTGCACGGGCGCGACCGATCTGGGCAACCACCAGGCGGCCCTGCAGATGATCCAGATGCAGGGCGGGGTGTTTGGCGCGGTGTCCGATTCGGTCGCCGTGATCGAAGCGCTGCAACAGCTCTGAACCTGCCATGCATGCCCTGGAACTGCAGACCTACCGGTTGACCAAGCGCTTTGGCGACTTCGTCGCGCTCGATGGCGTCTCGCTCAAGGTTCGCCCCGGAACGGTCCATGCCCTGCTGGGCGAAAACGGTGCGGGCAAGAGCACGTTCGTGAAGTCCGTGGTCGGCTATTACCGGGGCGACGACGGCGCAGTGCTCATCGACGGGCGGGAGCAGGACATCCACTCGCCGGCCGTGGCGCGGCAACTGGGCATCGGCATGGTCTACCAGCATTTCACCGTGGTGCCCGGCATGACCGTCGCGGAAAACCTGCTCATGGCCCAGGGCCAGGTGCCGGCCGTGGTGAACTGGGGCAAAGCCCGGCAAGCGCTCGAGGCCTTCATGGCGAGCGCCCCATTCCGGCTCGATCTGGATGCCACGCCGCTGGACCTGTCGGCCGGCGAAAAGCAGAAGCTGGAAATCCTCAAACAGATGCTGCTGCGCCCGCGCCTGCTGATTCTGGACGAACCCACTTCCGTCCTGACGCCGCAGGAGGCCGACGAGGTGCTGGGGGCGTTGCAGGCCCGTGCGCACACGGGCGAGTGCACCATCGTGATGATCACCCACAAGTTCCGGGAAGTGATGGCCTATGCCGATGACGTCTCGGTGCTGCGGCACGGTCAGTTGATCCTGAGCGGACCGGTACAGGACACGACACCCGACGCGCTGGCCCATGCGATGGTCGGACAATCGGCCGTGCAGGCGGCGCTGAGCAAGGACGGTGTCCCGGCGATGGGTGAAGCCGCCTTGCAGGTGCAGGACCTCGTGGTCATGGGAGACCGGGGCGAGCTGGCGCTCAACGGCATGTCGTTCGAGGTGTCGCCAGGCGAGATCCTGGGGCTGGCCGGTGTGTCGGGCAATGGCCAGCGGGAGTTGATGCAGGCGATCACCGGGCAACGGCGCCGGCTGGCGGGCAAGGTGCTGGTCCAGGGAGAGGCTTATCAGGGGCGGCGCGATCAGAACCGCAGGCTCAAGGTGCGCGGCCTGCCCGAGGAGCCCTTGCTCAACGCCTGTGTGCCGGACATGTCGGTTGCCGAAAACATGGCCCTGCGCCAGTTCGACGAATTGCCGCACAGCCGCGGAGGCTGGCTGAACTGGTCCAGCATCCGTGCAACGGCCCAGCGCTGGATCGACGAGTACGGCGTCAAGACGCCCGGCGCCCAGGCCCCCATCCGTGCCCTGTCGGGCGGCAACGTCCAGCGTGCCGTGCTCGCCCGCGAGCTTTCGGGTGATGCCCGCCTGATTCTGGTCAGCAATCCGACCTTCGGTCTGGACTTTTCAGCGACTGCGGAAATCCACGAGCGGCTGGTGGCGGCGCGCAACCGGGGCGCCGGCGTGCTGCTCATCAGCGAGGACCTGGATGAAATTCTCCAACTCGCCGATCGCGTCGCCGTCGTCAGTGAAGGCAGGATCGTGCACGAATGCCAGGCTGAGGGGGCAGACCGCCAACTGCTGGGTGCCCACATGGCAGGCGGGCATCACAAGGAACCCTTGGTCAACGTGTCGCAGTTCACCGACAGGAGCCCCGCATGACAGCCGTACTGGCACGCCCCTTTTCCTTCGATCTTGATCTGCCCAGAGCGGCGCTGGTCCTCATCGACATGCAGCGCGACTTTGTGGAACCAGGGGGGTTTGGTGAAAGCCTGGGCAATCGCGTGGAGCCACTGCAGGCGATTGTTCCGACACTGGCTGCGGTGCTGACCCGCTGGCGCCAAGCCGGCGGGGTGGTGGTGCACACGCGCGAATCCCACTTGCCCGACCTGAGCGACTGTCCGCCGGCCAAGATCAACCGGGGTGCTCCCGCACTGCGCATTGGTGATGTGGGCCCCATGGGACGCATCCTCATCCGTGGCGAGCCGGGCAATCAGATCGTTCCGGCCCTCGCACCCATGGCAACGGAAATCGTGATCGACAAGCCCGGCAAGGGGGCGTTCTGGGCCACCGATCTGCACCGGCAGCTCCAGGCGCGCGGGATTGGGCAACTCATCTTCACCGGTGTGACCACCGAGGTCTGTGTCCAGACCTCCATGCGCGAAGCCAATGACCGGGGCTATGAGTGCCTGCTGCTGGAGGACTGCACGGCCAGCTACTTTCCCGCGTTCAAGACGGCCACCGTCGAGATGATGATTGCACAGGGTGGGATCGTCGGCTGGGCCACGGCGTCGGCAGAACTCCTCGACGCCCTGCCGCGTTGAGACCTCTGGGTATATCGATGAAAGGCGGATGTCATGCATGCATCTGAAACCAACCGACCCGATGTGCTGGCCGAGGTCAGGGCCTGTTTTCTGGCCTATGAGGAGGCCTTGATGGCCAACGATCTGGAGCGCCTGGACCAATTCTTCTGGGACAGTCCACTCGTGACACGGTACGGCATCGCAGACCGGCAATGGGGCATAGACGAACTGCGGCAGTTCCGTGCCCAGGCACCGGCGCCAAACTTCACCCGCACGCTGCACAACCTGAGAATCTGCACCTATGACGCCGATACGGCGGTAGCGCAGGTCGAGTTTGTGCGCAGCGACACCGACCTGCGAGGCTTTCAGACCCAGACCTGGCGCCGCATGCCCGGAGGATGGAAAATCGTGGCAGCACATGTCAGCATGATTCCCTGGAACCCGTGAAAGGTCCGACTTGAATGGAGGCATACCCATGGCGCTGACAGAGGCGGCCGAGAGAGTCCGGCCGACCAGTACATCGCTTTCGGATCAGGTCTACGAAGCGATCAAGCAGATGATTTTCGATTTCGAGCTGATGCCTGGGGGCAGGTTCTCGGAAGCGGAACTGACCGACAGGCTCAACGTCAGCCGAACGCCCCTGCGACAGGCGCTACAGCGCCTGGAGAACCAGGGCTTTGTCCATGTCCTGCCCAAGATGGGGTGGTACGTCGCGCCCATCGATTTCGACGTGATGGATGAACTCTACGACCTGCGCGTTGTGATCGAATGCCACGCCGTGGAGCACCTGATTCGGGATCCGGCCACTCCGTCGCTGCAAATGCTGGAGCAGATCTGGCTGGTGCCTATCGGGCAGCGACTGACAGACGGCAAGCGGGTGGGTCTGCTGGACGAATCCTTTCACTCCACGCTCGTGAGCGCCGCCGGCAACCGGGAAATGATGCGTGTGCACCAGGACGTGACCGACCGGATTCGCCTGATCCGGCGGCTTGATTTCACCAAAGAAGACCGGATCACGGCAACCTACGACGAGCATGCGGCGATTCTCAGGGCGGTGCTTTCGCGTCGCAAGTCGGAAGCGGTGCGCCTGCTCAAGGCCCATATCGAGCAAAGCAAACTGGCGGTCCGAAAGATCACCCTGGACGCGTTGTTTCAAGCCACGCAACGGTCGGGCAAGGGAACGGATTTGCCCAGCATCTGATCAAGTTCAGAGATTTTTCTGGCTGCGTCTGGACAGGCCATCCGGCGCGGCTCGTTCACCAGCGTCATAGCGCCAGTTCGGCCAGTCGGCTGACCGGATGCGACTGCGGCTCGACCTCGTGGGTGCCGGCTTCCTCCCAGAAGGTGCACCGCAGGCCGAGACCGTGCTCGACGTGCCTGCCCAGCGCAAACGCTGCGGGATGGCGGTGCGGCTTGTGATCGGGGACCAGGACTCAGGCAACCTGCGGCTGCGCTAGCCCGATCCTGGTCTGGTCGATCTGATGGGCAAAGCCCGGGGTTGGCTGCACCGCCTAACCTTCGGGGGGCAGAGCATCGGGACTATCGCGGAGGAGGAGCAGGCCTCGCCCCAATATGTCGCGCGGGTGATCAATGTCGGCCTGCTGGCGCCGGACATCGTGCAGGCGATCGAGCGGGGGGATCACCCGATCGGGCTCAATGCGACCAGGTTGCTGACCTCGGTGCCGTTGCCGATGGACTGGCAGGCGCAGCGCGAGATGCTGGGGATGGGCTGAGCCCTGGAAAACGGACGGGTATCAAGCCGCCACGGGGTGTCCATCGGGTGATGGGGCACCCCGTTCTGTTTGGGGGGCTGCGCAAGTCTTCCGACCCTCACAGTGGATCGGGCAAACCGTCTCACAGAGAAAGCGGGCGGGAAGTGGCGGGGGAAACCGCCCAGAGAGTGCGGGCAGAGAAACCCGGATCGGCCGCAAACCCGCATGGATGCTGGGTTTCTGCCAAAGAAAAGGCCCTCCCGCAGGGAGGGCCAAGACTTGTTGGCGGAGCGAGAGGGATTCGAACCCTCGATGAGGCTCTACACCCCATACTCCCTTAGCAGGGGAGCACCTTCGGCCACTCGGTCATCGCTCCGAAGCTTGTATTATGCCTCAAGTCCGAGGCCTCACGCCCCGACTCAGGCCTTGGCGAGGTGGTCGGCCGGCTGATCGAGATCGAACTCGCGGTGCAGCGCACGCACGGCCAGCTCCATGTATTTCTCGTCGATGACCACCGAGGTCTTGATCTCGGAGGTGGAGATCATCTGAATGTTGATACCCTCCTCGCTCAGACAGCGGAACATGCGGCTGGCCACGCCCACGTGGCTGCGCATGCCGATGCCCACGATGCTGACCTTGCAGATGCGCGCATCGCCCAGCACCTCGCTGGCGCCCAGCTTGGGGGCCACTTCGGCCTTGAGCAAGTCGATGGTCTTGGCGTAGTCGTTGCGGTGCACCGTGAAGCTGAAGTCGGTTTTTCCTTCCTTGCTCACGTTCTGGATGATCACGTCGACCTCGATGTTGGCATCGGCCACGGCGCCCAGGATCTGGTAGGCGATGCCGGGGGTGTCGGGCACGCCGAGGACCGAAATCTTGGCCTCGTCGCGGTTGAAGGCTATGCCGGAAACAACGGCTTGTTCCATGGTATCGTCATCCTCAAAAGTGATCAGGGTGCCGGAGGCGGCCTCTTCGGTCAGGTCGATGTCCCAGGGCGTGAAGCTCGACAGCACGCGGATGGGCACACGGTACTTGCCGGCGAACTCGACCGAGCGGATCTGCAGCACCTTGGAGCCCATGCTGGCCATCTCCAGCATCTCCTCGAAGCTCACGCGCGCCAGGCGCCGCGCTTCGGGCACCACGCGCGGGTCGGTGGTGTAGACGCCGTCCACGTCGGTGTAGATCAGGCATTCCTGGGCATGGATGGCCGCCGCCACGGCCACCGCCGAGGTGTCCGAGCCGCCACGGCCCAGGGTGGTGACGTTGCCGCCCTCGTCCACGCCCTGAAAGCCGGTGATGATGACCACCTTGCCGGCCTCGAGTTCGGAGCGGACCTTCTGGTCGTCGATCGACTTGATGCGCGCCTTGGTGTAGGCGCTGTTGGTGCGAATGGGGACCTGCCAGCCGGAGTAGCTCACCGCCTCCAGGCCTTCGGCCTGCAGCGCGATGGCCAGCAGCGCGGAGGAAGCCTGCTCGCCCGTGGCGGCAAGCTGGTCGAGTTCGCGGTGGTAGGCATCGCCCGGCTTGGCCGGCGCCACTTCCTTGGCCAGCCCGAGCAGGCGGTTGGTCTCGCCGCTCATGGCGCTGGGCACCACCACCATCTGGTGCCCGGCGCTGTGCCATTTGGCCACGCGCTTGGCCACGTTGCGGATGCGCTCGGTCGAGCCCATGCTGGTGCCGCCGTATTTGTGAACTATCAGAGCCATCGTGGGAAACGGAAATTGGAGCAGGGGCCCACGCCGCAAGTTCGGCAATCCTGCAAAGGGCAAAACCTGTTGATTATAGCGAGGGGTGGTAGCGCAACACGGTGCCTTCGCGCTCCAGGAACCCCGTGGCCACCTTGAGCCGGATGCGGTGCCCGCGCGTGGTGCAGGCCGCGATCTGGTCCAGGCATTCGCCCAGTTGCGCCTCGCTGGGCGCGACCGACCACCCCTGGCGCAGCCAGTGGCGCAGCAGGTTGGCCTGGCGGGCACGGCTCAGCCCCTGTAGCGCCCGGATGCTTGGCGGCACCCCGGTGGCCGCTAGGTCCTGCGCCGCCACTTCGTCGAGCAACTGCTGGGCCTGCGCGGCGTGGCGGGCACTGCGGGCAAAGGTATCCAGGCAGGCAGGGAAGGCCTGCGCGAGTGCGGGCAGCACGCGCGCACGGATGCGGTTGCGGGTGTAGCGCTCGTCGGCGTTGGTGGGATCTTCGGCGTGCCCGATGCGCCGCGCCAGCAGCCAGGACCGCAAGGCCCGGCCATCCACCGCCAGCAGCGGTCGGCCAAAACACACACCGTGGCGCTTCATGGCCTCCGGCATGGCCGACAGCCCCGGCAGGCCAGCGCCCCGGCTCAAGGCCAGCAGCAGGGTTTCAAGCTGGTCCTGGGCATGCTGGCCCAGCAACACACACGCGGCCCCGTGTTCGCGGGCCAGATCGGCCAGGGCTGAGTAGCGCGCCCGCCTGGCGGCCTCCTCGGGGCTCTGGCCACGGAGATGAGATGCATCGACGCGGGCAATGTGCAATGGCACACCGAGCCGCTGACACGTTTGCACGGCGTGCCGCTCGAAGGCATCGGCGGCCGCCTGCAGGCCATGGTGCACATGCAGGGCCTGCACCCGGCCCGACCACAGCGCATGGGCCGCCAGCAACAGGGCGGTGGAGTCGGCCCCACCGCTGTAGGCCACGGCCCAGGGCTGGCCGTCAAGGGGTTCGGGCAAGGGGTGGCGTTGCGCCCAGGCCGCCAGCGGCTTCAGGCCCGGGTGGCTGCCGTCGGGTTCGTCCGATGGGGGACCGGACTCAGCGCCGCTCGCCCTTGCCATCGCGGGCGTCGAGCTTGGTGTCGGTGAAACGGCCGTAGCTGTTGAGCCGCGCGTGGCGACGCTCGATCAGCTCCTTGACCTTGAGATCGGCCACCTGGCGGTAGGCATCGGACAGGGCGCGCTTGAGGAAGGCGGCCATCTGCTTGTGGTCGCGGTGGGCTCCGCCCACGGGCTCGTTGACGATCTTGTCCACCAGCCCCAGCGCCTTGAGGCGGTGCGCGGTGATGCCCAGCGCCTCGGCCGCATCGGAGGCGCGCTCGCTGGTCTTCCAGAGGATGGAGGCGCAGCCCTCGGGGCTGATCACGGAATAGACCGAGTACTGCAGCATGAGCACCTGATCGGCCACCGAAATGGCCAGCGCGCCGCCCGAACCGCCTTCGCCGATGATGGTGGAGATGATGGGCACCTCCAGTTGCGCCATCTCGAAGATGTTGCGCCCGATGGCCTCCGACTGGCCGCGCTCCTCCGCATCGATGCCGGGATAGGCACCGGGTGTGTCGACGAAGGTGAACACCGGCAGGCGGAATTTTTCCGCCAGCTTCATCAGCCGCAAGGCCTTGCGGTAACCCTCGGGGCGTGTCATGCCGAAATTGCGGGCGGTGCGCTCCTTGGTGTCGCGTCCCTTCTGGTGACCCAGCACCATGCAGGGCTGGCCGTTGAAGCGTGCCAGGCCCCCGACGATGCTGAGGTCGTCGGCGAAATGCCGGTCACCGTGCAGTTCCACGAAATGGGTGAAGATCTCGCCCACATAGTCCAGCGTGTAGGGCCGGTCCGAATGGCGCGCGATCTTGGTGACCTGCCACGGGGTGAGGTTGCTGTAGATGTCTTTGGTCAGCTGCAGGCTCTTCTTGCCGAGCTGGTCGATTTCCTCGGAAATGTCGACCGCCGACTCCGTCTGCACGTAACGCAGTTCCTCGATCTTGCCTTCGAGCTCGGCAATCGGCTGCTCGAAGTCGAGAAAGTTCTTTTTAGCCAAGGTCTAACTCCTGAGATCAGTGGATGGGTGGGGTGGCCGATTCAGTAGGCCACGGGCACCGGATCCAGCGAGCGCCAAATATACCAAGTTGCCACGCTGCAGTACGGCGCCCAGGCGGCAGCCACCTCGCGTGCGTCGCTGCGGCTCACGGGGTCGCCCGAGAAGTAGCAGTGGCTGATGCCCTTCATGAGGCCGACATCGTCCAACGGCAGGACGTTGGGCCGCATGAGGTAGAAGATCAGGAACATCTCGGCCGTCCAGCGGCCGATGCCGCGGATGGCGACCAGCTCCTTGATGATGTCTTCGTCGTCCATGCCGGGCCAGGCGTCGGCCTGCAACAGACCATTGTCGAAGTGCAGCGCCAGGTCCACCAGGTACTCGACCTTGCGCGCGCTCAGTCCGGCGGCGCGCATATCGTCGACCTTGAGCCGCAGCAGGTGCGCGGGCTCCATGCGCGGCAGCAGCTGCACGAAACGGTCCCAGACCGCCTGCGCCGCCTTCACCGAGATCTGCTGCCCGACGACACTGCGCGCCAGCGTGGTGAACGGGTCGCCGCGGGACTCCAGGCACACCTGCGGGAACTGGGGGATGAGCTTTTTCATCACCCGATCCCTGTGCATCAGGTGCTCGCAGGCCTCCTGCCAGTAGGGCGGCTGCACCGCCTTGGGCCTGGACCGGCTCACGCCCGTTCCCAGGTGGTACCGCCCGGCCCGTCTTTGAGGACGATGCCCTGGGCCTGCAGATCGTTGCGGATGCGGTCGGCCTCGGCAAAGTCCCGGGCGGCCTTGGCGGCGGCACGGGCGGTGATCATGGACTCGATGGCAACCTCGTCCGGACCGCCCGCGGCAGCGCCGGCCTGCAGGAAGGTTCTCGGGTCTTCCTGCAGCAAGCCCAGCGTGGCCCCCAGGTCCTTGAGCAGGCCGGCCAGCTGCGGCGAGCGGCTGCGGTTGACCTCGCCGGCCAGATCGAACAGCACGGCCACCGCCTCGGGCGTGCCGAAATCCTCGTCCATGGCGGCCTGGAAACGCGCGGCATGCGGCTCGGCCCAATCGATGGCCACGTCGTCGGCGGCCGGCACCGCATCGAGGGCGGTGTAGAGGCGCTTGAGCGCGGCGCGCGCGTCGTCAAGATGGACGTCGCTGTAATTGAGCGGGCTGCGGTAGTGCGCACGCAGGATGAAGAAGCGCACCGTCTCGGCGTCGTACTTCTGCAGCACCTCGCGGATGGTGAAGAAGTTGCCCAGGCTCTTGGACATCTTCTCGTTGTCCACGCGCACGAAGCCGTTGTGCATCCACACCGTGGCCAGCGGCTGTCCGGTGGCGCCTTCGCTCTGGGCGATCTCGTTCTCGTGGTGCGGGAACTGCAGGTCGGCACCGCCGCCATGTATGTCGAAGCTCTCGCCCAGCATCTCACAGCTCATGGCCGAGCACTCGATGTGCCAGCCCGGGCGCCCCAGGCCGTAGGGGCCGTCCCACTTGGCCTCGTCGGGTTCGCTGGCCTTGGCGGCCTTCCACAAAACGAAATCGAGCGGGTCCTGCTTGCCGTCGTCCACCGCCACGCGCTCGCCGGCGCGCAGGTCGTCCAGGCTCTTGCCCGAGAGCTTGCCGTAGCCCGGGAACCGACGCACCGCGTAGTTCACGTCGCCATTGGGGGAGCGGTAGGCCAGGCCCTTCTTCTCAAGGGTGCCGATGAGCCCGAGCATCTGCGGAACGAATTCGGTGGCCCGGGGCTCGAAGGTGGGCCGCTCGATGCCGAGCGCGTCGGCGTCCTGGTGCAGGGCCTCGACCATGCGGTCGGTCAGGCCGCGGATGGTCTCGCCGTTCTGGATGGCGCGGGCGATGATCTTGTCGTCGATGTCGGTGACATTGCGCACGTAGGTCACGCGGTAGCCGCTGGCCTTGAGCCAGCGCTGCACCACGTCAAAGGCCACCATGGAACGCGCATGCCCGAGGTGGCACAGATCGTAGACGGTCATCCCGCAGACGTACATGCGCACATGGCCGGCCTGCAGGGGTGTGAAGTCTTCCACGCGGCGCGTGAGGGAGTTGTATATGCGCAAAGTCATCAGACGGTCGGGGGTCTCCGACCCCTCAGATACAATCTTTTGCAGTATATCGGCGCAGGCGTCGGGCCGTCTGGCCCGCTGTTGAGCGCCGTCGAAGGTCGCATATTGTGCACGCTTGGCGCAACGGCCGCAGAATTCCCGAAGAGGTCACGATGCCATTCCCCCCCACGCCCATGGTGCAGCGCCGGCTTGCGCAACCGTCTTCACCCCGCCACGCCCCACCACGCCTGTGGCGGCACGCCCTGGTGCTGGTCGCTGCCTTCTGGCTCTGCCTGCCAGCCAGCGCCCAGGAAGCTCCCTACACCGAGGTCCAGCGGCTGGTGCACGCAGGGCAGCTCGACGCCGCCCTGCAGCGCGCCGAGGCCTGGCTCACCGACAAGCCCAAGGACCCGCAGATGCGCTTTCTCAAGGGCGTGATCCAGAACCAGACCGGACAGACCGACGCGGCCCAGGAAACCTACACCCAGCTCACGCAGGACTACCCCGAACTGCCCGAGCCGTACAACAACCTCGCTGTGCTCCACGCCAGCCAGAACCGCTTCGACCAGGCGCGCGCCGCGCTGGAGATGGCCATCCGCCTCAACCCGGCCTATGCCATGGCGCACCAGAACCTGGGCGATGTCCACGCCCGCCTGGCCGCCGAGTCCTATGCCAGGGCGCTGGCCATCGATTCGGCCAACACGCCGCTGCGCCTCAAGCTCCAATCCCTTCAGACCCTGCTGGGAGCGCCCCCCGCCCCCCAGACCCGCTGAGCCACCCAACCGACCCGATCACCCACCATGCGCCGACGCTCCCTTGCCGCCCTGATCTTCCTGGGCTCCCTGCTCACTTTGCCCGTCTCCCAGGCCCAGACCGCCCCCAAGGTGAAACTGCAGACCAGCCTGGGGGAGATCGTCCTCGAACTCGCCCCCGACAGGGCCCCCAAGACGGTCGAGAACTTCACCCAGTACGTCAGGGACGGCCACTACGACGGCACGGTGTTCCACCGCGTCATCGACGGTTTCATGATCCAGGGCGGCGGCTTCACGGCCGACATGCGGCCCAAACCCACCCGTGCCCCCATCCCGCTGGAAGCCGCCAACGGCCTGCGCAACGACCGTGGCACCATCGCCATGGCCCGCACCGGCAACCCACACTCGGCCACGTCACAATTCTTCATCAACGTCGTCGACAACGCCAACCTCAACGCCCCCCAACCCGACGGGCACGGCTACGCCGTGTTCGGCAAGGTCGTCTCGGGAATGAACGTGGTGGACCAGATCCGCAAGGTGGCCACCGGCAACCGCGGCATGCACCAGAACGTGCCCACCACGCCCGTCACCCTCATCAAAGCCACACTGGAGAACTGAACCCATGGCCAACCCCCAAGTCGAACTGCACATCGCCGGTCACGGCACCATCACGCTCGAACTCGATGCCGAGAAGGCGCCGAAGTCCACCGAGAACTTTCTGGCCTACGTCAACAGCGGCCACTACGACAACACCATCTTCCACCGCGTCATCGACGGCTTCATGATCCAGGGCGGCGGCTTCGAGCCCGGCATGAACCAGAAACCCACGCGCGAGCCGATCGAGAACGAGGCCAACAACGGCCTCAAGAACGACAAGTACACCGTGGCCATGGCGCGCACCCAGGCCCCGCATTCGGCCAGCGCGCAGTTCTTCATCAACGTGGCCGACAATGGCTTCCTCAACCACACGGCCCCGTCGATCCAGGGCTGGGGCTACGCCGTCTTCGGCAAGGTCGTCGCCGGCACCGACGTGGTCGATGCCATCCGGGGCGTCAGGACCGGTCGCAAGGGTTTCCACGACGACGTGCCCCTGAACGACGTGGTGATCGAAAAGGCCGTCGCGCTCTGACGCCTAGCCGGCCAGTCGCCATGGCCAGCGTCCCCGCCTCCCCTGCCAGCGGCTGGGCCCAGTTGCAGGCCGACGCCGATTGGCAGGTGGTGGACTGCATCTCCGACCTGCACCTGCATGCGGGCGATCCGGCCACGGCCCGTTGCTGGCAACGCTATCTGGAGCAGGCGCCCTTCGATGCGCTGTTCATACTGGGCGACCTGTTCGAGGTCTGGGTGGGCGACGACGCGGTCCACACCCACGACGATGACCCCGAGCACGCTTTCATCCGGACGTGCTGTTCGGCACTGCAGGCCTGCGCGGCACGGCGCCCGGTCCATGTCATGCGGGGCAACCGCGATTTTCTGCTCGGCCCGGGCTTCTTCCAGGCCACCGGCACGCGTGAACTGACCGACCCCACGGCGCTGAGTTTTGGGCCCGCGCGCTGGCTGCTGTCCCACGGCGATGCCTGGTGCCTGGACGACCTCGACTACATGCGCTTTCGCGCCGAGGTCCGTACCCCGGCCTGGCAGGCGACCTTCCTCGCCCGGCCCCTGGCCGAACGCGAGGCCGTCGCCCGCGACCTGCGGCGCCGCAGCGAGGCCCTCCGGCACGATCCGAACCAGCGCTACGCCGACGTCGACGCCGACACCGCCCGCCACTGGCTGCGTGCCAGCGGCTGCACGACCCTGATCCACGGCCACACCCACCGCCCGGCCACCCATGCGCTGGGCGAAGGCCTGCAACGCGTGGTGCTCAGCGACTGGGATACCAGCGCCCACCCGCCTCGCGCCGAGGTGCTGCGCCTGCACGCCGACGGTCGCCACGAGCGTTTGCCGCTGCAAGCCCCATGAGGCCCAAGGCCCGCACCGGCCCCAGCCCCGCAACCCCGAAATGGGCCACACGCCTGTGGCGCTGGGGACAACGGCTGCTCGGCCACACACCGCCCATCCCGCCCCCCCTGTGGCAGCGGGTGCTGCAGCGCCACCCCTTTGCACTGTCCCGCACCCCGGAAGAGTTGCAGCGCCTGCGCAGGCTTTGCGGGGGTTTTCTGGCCAGCAAGGAATTCCACGGCACCCGCGGCTTGCGCATCACGGACGAGATGGCGCTGACGGTGGCGCTGCAGGCCTGCCTGCCGCTGCTGCACTGGGGTGAGGACGCACTGGACTGGTACGGCGATTTCGTGGGCATCGTGATCCACCCCGGTGAGGTGCTGGCGCACCGCGAGGTCACTGACGAGGCCGGCGTGGTGCACCGCTACAGCGAGGCCCTGGCCGGCGAAGCCATGGCCGGTGGGCCCATCATGCTGACCTGGTCCCATGTGGAAGGGGCGGCCCAGGGCGCGGCCCGGGGGCACAACCTCGTGATCCACGAATTCGCCCACAAGCTCGACATGCGCGGCAAGGCCCTGGGCGATGCCCCCGACGGCTGTCCGCCGCTGCCCGTCGGTTTCATGGGTTGCGAGAGCCCCCTGCAGGCGCATCGCCTGTGGCGCGACACGCTGAAAGCGACCTACGAAGGGTTCCGTCAGGCGGTTGACATGGCCGAGCGCTTCGGGGCACCCTGGCCCTGGCTCGACCCCTACGGCGCCCACTCCCCGGCCGAGTTCTTCGCCGTGGCCTGCGAGGCCTATTTCGTGAACCGGTCCCGGTTCACGGCCGAATTCCCGGCACTCTCCCCGCTGTTCGAAGCGTTCTTCCAGCCCGGCGAGCCGCCACCGGTCAGCGACGCAGCAGCGCCTTGAGCACCGCCTGCAGGCGGCGCGCCGAAGCGGCATCGTGCGCATCGGCCAGCACCGTGGCCACGTCCCGGGTCCAGGTCTGGATCGGGGCCGGGTCGTGGCGGCGGGTCAGCAACTGCAGCTGCAAGGCGCGGCGCGCCTCCAGGTGTTCGGCCGGGGTGGGCAGTTCGGCCGCCATCTCCAGGCGCAGCAGGCTGGTGGCGGCAGCTTGGCCCAGCGGCGCATGGGCCGGTGTGCTCCCGATGGCCTGCAACCACCCTGGGCGTGCCCCGGCGGCTTCCCGGCCACCGATGGCCTGGGCCGCAGGGACCTGGGCCGCATCGCGCCGCTCCCAGGCCGACAGGAACTGCGTGAGCACCTCGCCATGGGCCTGCACCGCAAGCTTGCGCAGAGCCTGCTCGGCGTGTTCGACCGCCTCGCGCTGGCGCCGGAAGGCCACATCCCCCAGCCGCGGGCCACGCGACTCCGCGCCAGGGCGCTCGAATCGTTCCCGGTCGCGCGGGCCTTGGGCCCCCCCCCGGCTGTCGCGCCGGTCCTGGCCCTTGCCACCGAAGCGGGTCGGCGCTGCAGGCACGGCCTTGGCCATGCCGGGGCGGTCGTCGCCCCGCATGGCCACGAGTTTCTTCTGCGGCGTCTGGGCCGGTGCCGCCGCCGGCTCGGCCCCGTCTTCAGACGCCACGCCGGCCTCATCTGCGGCGGTGGCCGCTGGCGGCTGAGCGTTCGCGGCGTCGGCCTGACCACGCACGGCGGCCTGCAAGGCATCCAGGGCGGAACGGATCTGCTGGGCGTCGCCGCTGGCGTTGGCCGCTTCCAGCGCCTGGGCCGCGTCGAGCACCCGTCGGTCGTGTTCGCTCAGGGCGGCCGCGGTCCTGCCGCGCTCGGCGCCCTTGCGTTCGAAGGCCTCATCGATCGGCTTGCGGAAGGCTTCCCAGAGTTTCTGCTCGTGCTTGCGTTCCAGCGGCACGCGGTGCGCCTCCTGCTGCCAGCGCTGCTGCAGGGCCTTGACGGCATCGACGCGCAGCGCAGGGGCCGCCCCGAGGGCCTGTGCCTCCTCGATCAGGGCCTGCCTGGCGCTCACACTTTCGGCCTGGGCCGCTTCAAGACGGATATGCGCATCGTGCATGGCCTGCTTCCACAGGGGCTGCACCTCGGCAAACAGCTTCTCGCTCAAGTGTCCGGACTGGCGCCAGCGCTCCGAGAATGCGTGCAGGTCGCGGATCTGCGCCTTCCAGTCGTCGCTGCCGGCGTGCGCCTCGGTCCACGAGCGCACCTCCTCGATCAGCGCCAGGCGCTGCGCCCGGTTGGATTCGTTCTGCTCCTTGATCCGCGCCAGCCATTCCTCGACCACCTTGTGGGCCTGATTGCAGGCCTCGTCGAACTGCTTCCACAACGCGTGGTTGGGCACGCCCCCCTGGTCGGTGGTTTTCCACTGTTCCCGCAGGGCCCGCAGGGTCTCCTGCATCTTGCGCCCGCCCAGGCGCTGGCCATCGGGGGCCTGGGTCAGGGCCACGGCCTTGGCCACGAGTTCCTCCCGCAGCTGATCGGCGCGCCAGCGCTGCCAGCCTTCGAGCTCGCCCGCCTGAACCAGCGCCGCATGGACCTGGGCCTCCAAATCCGCATCCACGTGGCGACCGTGCGCCTTGAGGGTTGCGCGCAGATCGGCCACGGCCTTGGGCAAGGCCTTGCCGTGCCCCTGAGCCAGTTCCTTGAGCAGGGCATCGAGCGCCGCACGCACCACCTGCAGGGACTGGGACGCGCGTCCGGCCGGCTCCGCCGCCTCACCGGCCGGTGGTGCAGGCTGCGCCACCCCATCGCCCCGTTGCACGCGCAGTTCGTCGGCCCAGACGGGCACGGCGGGCAAAGGGGTCTGCGGGTTGTCTGCAGCGGCCACCGCCTGGGCCAGCGCGGCATCGAAAGCCTCCCAGACCAGCGACAGCTGCTGGCGCGAGGTATCGAGCTGGACGCCGAATTTCGGGTCCAGGCTGTCCCAGACCGGATCGCCCAGCAAGGCATCGGCCTGCCGCTGCCAGGCGACCACATCGCCACGCAGCATCTCCAGCGCCGCCTGCGCCTCCTTCCAGGACTTGGTGGACAGCACCTCGATGCGCTGCGCCAGCAGCACCGCCGCCTCGCGTTCGACCTGGATGCGGTGCTGCAGGTCCTCGATCGCCTTCATGCGATCGGCCAGCAACTGCTTCAAACCGGCCAGTGGTTCCCGGGACAGGGGGGCGCCGGCCTTGGCGGCATCGCGCTGCCAGGCCATGGCATCGGCCAGGTTCAGGCGCTGCTGCGACAACAGGGCCTGCGCACGCGCCGCCCATTCCTCGGCAATGGCCTCCTGCGCCTTGGCGCGCTTGAGTTCGTCGAGCCGTTCCTTCAGAGGCTTGGCCGCCCCCTTGTCGCGGTGCGAAAGTTCACGGAACACGTCCGACATCAGTTCGACCGAGGGGCCGGTCTCCAGCCAATCGCGCACGCGAGCGGCCCGTTCCCCGGAGGTGGGCGCCGTGAAGGCACCGCCCGTCAGGGCGTCGAGTTGCGCCATGTCGGCGGGCTTGGCAGTGGATTTGGGGGTGTTGTTCACGACGTCGTTGCAGCATCAGATGGAATCAGGCGACCGGTGGCCGGCCAAACCGTATTGTCGCCTCAGTTGTCACCCAGGCAACAAGCCCCCCGCACGCGGCCACTGGGGAAGCGCCGCTCCGCCTCAGGGAGGCCTGCTTTCCGTTACATTTCCTGCAGCGTCTTTGCCCCAGACGACTTGCGCACCCACATGAGTACCCCCACCCGTCCTGCCGCCCCGACCGGGCCCATGCCACTGTGGATGGCCGGCCTGCTGGTGGCCGCTTCCGCCGAACTGTCGCGGCGGTTGACCTTCAACGACGGTGGTGCGTCTCTGTTCTGGCCGGTGGCCGGGCTGGGTTTTGCCTTTCTGCACCTCTGGCACTGGAAAGGGCTGCTTCCCTTGGCCGGTGGCATGGCGCTTTGGGCGCTGGCCTCTTTCCCATCCCAGCCCTGGGCCTGGCCTCTGGTGGTGCTGGCCGGCTGTGTCGGGCCGGTGGTGGTCTGGCAGACCACGCGCCAGCCCTTCGGGCAGGTGGAACGCCCTTTCCTGCAGACCCGCCAGACCCTGGCCTACCTCAAGGCACAGCTGCTCTACGGCGGCCCTGCCGCCGCCACAGTCGGCACGGTAACCCTGCTGGCCATCGGCATGGCCGCCGGCGCGGGAGCGGACACGCTCGACTGGACAGGCCTGGCCTCGCTCTGGGCGGTGTACTGGATCATCGAGGTCTGTGGCGCTCTGTTGATCGCCCCGGCCGCCTGGGACGTGCTGGTCGACCAGCAATCCCAGCCGTGGCGGCAGCGCCTGCACGTCCTGGCCCGCTCCTTGGCCGAGAACCGCATGCTGTTGATCGTCTCCCCGGTAATTGCGCTGGCCTTGGCGGCGGCCTTCGCCTTTACCGATTCCGCCAACGCCCGGGCCTTCTCCTACCTGTTGCTGCCCATGCTGCTACTGGTGGCCAACCGGTGCGGCCCGCGCGCCACGCACCTGCACCTCATGCTCTCGGGCCTGCTGGTCTCGGCCCTGACCGCCTTTGCCATGCAGCGCCTCGGCCCAGGCGGAGACGGCGGCTTCACCGAACTGGTGCTGCTGGCCCTGTTCCTCACGGTATCGGCCGCCGTGATGCTGATGCTGGTGGCCGTGTACGAGGAACGCCGCAACGCCCTGAGGCGCCTGGAGGCCCAGGCCTTCACAGACCCGTACACCGGGCTGGCCAATGAGGCCGGCTTTCAGCGGGCCTATGCCGCCCGAAACGGGTCGCGGACTCCTGGCCCCGGCGCGCCCCTCGTGCTTCAGGTCTGGCTGGCCAACTGGCAGGCCATTGAACAGTTGCACAGCGCCTCCGACCTGATACGCGTCGAGATGGAGGCCGCCAGCCTGTTGACCCGGCTGCTGCCCGAGGCCCTTTGGTCCCGCACAGGGCCAGGCCGGATGCTCGGGCTGTACGTCTGCGGCCCGGACGACCCCGCCCTGCTGCGCCAGCTTGCGGTCGCTCTGGGAGACATCGTGGCCAGCAAAACGGCGCCCGACGCCGCATCGCCCGACCCGGAGCCCCCCAGCGACACCCTCCCTCCACCCATCGAGACCCCGCTGCGCACGCTCTGGCGGGTGAGTGCCGTCGGCTGCCCGCCCGGCCAGGACAGCCCCCCCCTGGAGGTGATCCTGGCCCGTCTGCGCGAGGCCGACGAGGCCAGCAAGTCCTCCCCCACCCCGCCCATCCTGCTGCTCCAGCCCGGCGACAGCCTGCGGCTGCGTCAGGCAGCGGAAACCATCGAGCAGACCCGGGAGCGCATCCTGCGGGGCGACATCGTCCTCTACGCGCAGCCGATTGTGGCGAACGTCCCCTCGGACGATGGCCGGCCGGCCAGGCTCAAGTGTGAAATCCTGAGCCGCCTGAAAAACCACCGGGGCGAGATCGTCCCCCCGGCGGATTTCATGCCCGCGGCCATGCAGGGCGGTCTCATGCAGTTGCTCGACCAGGTCGTCATCGACAAGACCCTGGCCTGGTTCGCCTCGCACCCCGGGGCCCTGGAACGACTGGAGTACTGCGCCATCAACCTCTCGGGGCCCACCATGGGCAACCCGGAACTGGCCTCCTGGATACGGACCGCCTTCGAGCGGCACCGGGTGCCCGCGAACCGTTTCACCTTCGAGGTCACCGAAAGCCAGGCGATCGCCCAGCCCCTGCAGGCCGCCCGCACCCTGAAGGACCTGCGCGGTCTGGGATGCCGCGTGGCCATCGACGATTTCGGCACGGGCCACGCCACGTTCGACTACCTCAAACGCTTCGAAGTCGACATCATCAAGATCGATGGCGCGTTCATCCGCGAACTCGACGTGCAGCCGCTGGACCGCGTGATCGTCCGGTCCATGGTGGAAGTCGCCACCCTGCTGGGCATGCGAACCGTGGCCGAATTCGTCGATTCACCGGAGATCCGCCACTGGGCACGCGAGCTGGGCATCGACGACTGCCAGGGCTACGAACTGGGGCGGCCCCAACCCATAGACAGGCTGTTCGCCTAACCGGCCCACAGATCCAGTGGCGGGTCGTGCGTGACCGCACGCAGGATGTCGGTGCGCGAGACAAAGCCGATCACGACACCGTCGGCCGCCACCACCGGCAGGCCCGGCAAGCCCGTTTCCAGCAAGGCCAGTGCCAGCCGGCGCAGGTCGGTGTCGGGCGACACGCTGGGCACCGGTGAGACCATCAGTTCCGTGACCGGCTGCACCATCAGCGCGCGCCACACCAGGGAGTTGCCGTCGGGCTGCGGCAACCGCTCGGGGCTTTGCAGCTCGGCCCGGGTGAGCAGGCCCACCAGGCGCCCCTGTGCATTGACCACCGGGGCCTGTCCCAATCCCTCGGCCGCCAGGCGTTGCCAAGCTTCCAGCACGGTCGCGGTATCGGCCAGCAGGACCGGCTCCCAGGTCATGACATCAGCGACGCGGCTCAGAGGATGGCGCTGTTCCTGAGGGTTCTGAACCGCCGCATACGCATGCAAGGCCTGCGCCGTTCCCTGCCGCAGCCCCGTCCCGCCCGGCTTGGACGCAACGTGCTGGTCCACGACATCCGGGTGGTCCCGGTCGGGGTCGAGCGCGCGTATGCGCGCCGTGCGCAAGGTCGGCGCCACCCGGCGCAGTTCCTCGAAAGGCCCCTGGAACATCTGGCCCGACGTACCGTAGATCGCAAACATGTCGCACCTCGCTGCGTTGGCCGTCGGTCAGTCCGGCGGCGGGTCACCATCCTCGGGCAGGAACAGGGCCTGCAGGTCGCTCAGAAAATCGAACCCTGCCCCCGTTGGGCGAACGGCATCCGGACCGCGCTCGATCCAGCCACGCCGCTCGGCCTGCTGCAAGGCAGCCTCCAGGGTGCTTATCGGCAGTCCGGTGCGTTCCATGAACCGCGCCAGCGCAAAGCCCTCGCGCAGGCGCAAGGCGTTGAGCATGAACTCGAACGGCAGGTCGCGTGCGGCCACGTCGGTCTCGCTGGCCAGCGGCTCGCCCTGCAAGGCGTGCTCCATGTACAGCCGCGGCTCGCGCCAGCGCACCTGCCGCACGACGCGGTGGGCCGCGCTGAGCTTGCCGTGCGCCCCCGCGCCGATGCCGAGGTAGTCCCCGAACTGCCAGTAGTTGAGGTTGTGCCGGCAGCGGTGTCCCGCACGGGCAAAGGCCGAGACCTCGTAGCGCTGCAGGCCTGTCGCCCCCGTGCGCTCGGTGATGCGGTCGAGCATCTCGTAGGCCAGGTCGTCATCGGGCAGCGGCGGAGGAAACTTGGCGAAATAAGTGTTGGGCTCCAGCGTCAGGTGGTAGATAGACAGGTGGGGTGGCGACAGGGCCAGGGCGATATCCAGATCGCGCTCCAGGTCGGTCGGCGTCTGCCCGGGCAGCGCGTACATCAGGTCGAGGTTCCAGGTGTCGAAAGCGCTGGCCGCCTCCTCCACCGCAACGCGCGCCTGATCCGCATCGTGCACCCGGCCCAGCGCCTTCAGAAAGCGGTCGTCGAAGCTCTGCACGCCCACGCTCAGGCGCGTGACACCGGCCTGGCGGAAGCCCCGGAACCGGTCCTTCTCGAAGGTGCCCGGATTGGCCTCCAGGGTGATCTCGGCGTCGGCCTCCAGCGGCAGCAGGGCTCGCACGTCCGACAGCAGCCGGTCGATGGCCTCGGGCGAGAACAGACTCGGTGTGCCCCCACCGATGAACACACTGTGAACGCTGCGCCCCCAGACCAGGGGCAGGCTGGCTTCGAGGTCGGCGCGCAGGGCACGCAGATAGGCCGCCTCGGGCACCCCCTCGCCGGCGCCCCACTCGTGCGAATTGAAGTCGCAGTAGGGACACTTCTTCAGGCACCAGGGCAGGTGGATGTAGAGCGACAGCGGCGGCGGCGCCGGCAGGTTCAGGGCGCCGGGCCGGTGAAAGCGGATGGGGGATTCGGCCATGTGTGCCCGAACGGTCTGCCGCCCGCTCAATCCGCGAACCAGCGCTCGCGCATGAGCCCGAGCATGGCGCGCGCGGCACGGCCGCGGTGGCTGTGGGCGTTCTTGACCTCGGTCGGCAACTGGGCGAAGGTCTGGCCGAATTCCGGGATCCACATGACCGGGTCGAAACCGAAGCCGTTGTCCCCCACCGGCTCGGGGGCAATCAGGCCGCTCACACGGCCGGTGGCGACCAGCGGCTCGGGGTCCTGCGGCGAGCGCACCGCCACCAGCGTGCTGACCATGGCGGCACGCCGGTTGGCGTGCCCCTGGAGCTGCTCCAGCAGCGCGCGCACATTGTTGGCGTCGCCCTTGTCGTAGCCGAAACGGGTCGCGTAGTAGGCGGTGTCCACGCCCGGCTGGCCGCCGAAGGCGTCCACGCACAGGCCGGCGTCGTCGGCCAGCGCGGGCAGGCCGCTGGCCTCGCTGGCGTGGCGCGCCTTGGCCAGCGCATTCTCGACAAAGGTGCGGTGCGGCTCGGGCGCCTCGGGGATGCCGAGGTCGCCCTGGCGCACCAGCTCCACGCCCAGCGGCGCGAACATGGCCTGGAGTTCGGCCAGCTTGCCGGGGTTGTTGGAGGCGAGCACCAGCTTCATGGCACCCCCTCAGGCCGCCAGCGCCGCGCGCTGCAGGGCGATCAGTTCGGTGATGCCCTTCTCCGCCAGCAGCAGCAGCTGGTTCATCTCGTCGCGGCTGAAGGCCGCACCCTCGGCCGTGCCCTGCACCTCCACGTAGTGCCCGGCACCGGTCATGACCACGTTCATGTCGGTGTCGCAGTCGGCGTCCTCCACATAGTCCAGGTCCAGCACCGGAACACCCTGGACGATGCCCACCGACACAGCAGCCACCGGGTGCAGCACCGGGCTGCGCGCCAATTTGCCTTCGGCCAGCAGCCGGTTGACCGCATCCTGCGCCGCCACGAAAGCCCCCGTGATCGACGCCGTGCGCGTGCCTCCGTCGGCCTGCAGCACGTCGCAGTCGAGCGTGATCGTCCGCTCGCCGAGCGCGGCGAGGTCGAACACGGCCCGCAGGGAGCGCCCGATCAGGCGCTGGATCTCCTGCGTGCGCCCGCTCTGCTTGCCCTTGGCCGCCTCGCGGCCGCTGCGGGTGTGGGTGGCGCGCGGCAGCATGCCGTATTCGGCCGTCACCCAGCCCTCGCCGCTGCCTTTCTTGTGCGGTGGCACCTTCTCTTCCACCGAGGCGGTGCACAGCACCCTGGTGTCGCCGAACTCGATAAGCACCGACCCTTCGGCGTGCAGGGTGTAGTGGCGCGTGATGCGCACCAGGCGCAGGGCGTCGTGGGCCCGGCCATGGGCCCGTGTGAGAGTGTGAAGCGTCATGCCTGGTCTTTCATCAAAAAAATGTTCTCGACAACGCAACGCCCTAGCCCCGACTGCGCTTGTCGGCGGTGCGGCGTATGGCCTCGTTGATTTCGGCAATTGAGCGTTCTATCGCCGCTTCGTCAAAGTCTTGCGCATCGTCGTCGCCGGGTACGAGCTGGATCGTCGAGGCAAAACCACTGTCACCCAGTTCTTCGGTGTGTATGCGCTGGGTGGTGGGGAAATCGTCCGGCGTGTCCCACTCGAACATCAGCAGGGACACATTGTCGCCGTGTGCACCTCCCAGGCGCAGCGCCCGGTCGGCCAAGGCCAGTGCACCCGCCTGCACCGTGCCCTGCTGTCCACCGGCCGCGATCAGCTCATCGGGCATGACGCCCCAGAGACCATCGGAGCACAGCAGCAGGCGATCTCCGTCCTGCAGCGGTGCAGGAACGGACAGGTCGTACAGCGGCGTGCCCGGGGTTCCCAGGCAGGTGAACAGGATGTTCCTGTTGGCGTTGGCCGGCATCGTGTGGCGAAACCTGGCCTGCTCGTGGTAGGTGTGATCCAGGGTGCGCTGCAGCATGCGACCGTCGCGCAACCAGTACAGGCGGGAGTCCCCGGAATGGATGCACTGGAAACGGCCCTCCTGCACCACCGCAGCCACGACCGTGGTCCGTGGGCTGTCCTCCAACCCCTGTGCCCGAGCGTGCGCCAGGATCGCCTCGTTGGCCTCTATCAGGGTCTGCGCCAGGAACCCTGGCACGTCCGGCAGGAGCGGGCGCGCGGCTTGCAGGAAGCGCTCGGAAAACAGCTGCACCGCGATCTCGGCGGCCTTCTCCCCCTGGGGGTGCCCCCCCAGTCCATCGGCCAGCACCAACAGCACCGCATCCCGGGTGTAGCTGTATCCCAGGCGGTCCTCGTTGAGGGGACGCCCGCCTTTGCGGCTGACCTGATGGACGGCGAACTTCATGCGTCGTGGAAGCTTGAAGCCGCATCCCGCTTCGGCACGGGACTCCGGCGGCCAGGCATCAGCCCTTCGAGACGCAAGCGCACCCTTTCCGTCAGGGTCGGGCTGGAGTACTGCCGCTGGGCCTCGCGCCCCAGTTCCTTCTGGAGCGAGAACACCGACTGCGGCCGCTTCAGGGGGTCCAGCGCCATGCACCACTGCACCAGCTCGATCAGGTTGTCCGAATACACGCCGCGCATGCGGCTCATGGCCGTCTCCAGCCGGTCCCGGTCCTGCCGCTGGGGGGCATCGGTGGGGGGATAGCCCTGCATGCAGGCGTAGATGCAGGCCCCGACGGCATAGATGTCGGTCCACGGCCCCAGGTTCGACTGGCGCCTGTACATCTCGGGCGCGGCAAAGCCCGGCGTGTACATCGGGCGCACGAAATTTCCCTCGGTATTGAGCACCTCGCGGGCCGCACCGAAGTCGATCAGCACGGCGCGGTTGTCGTCGGTCACAAAGATGTTGGCCGGCTTGATGTCGAGATGCAGCATCTTGTGCTGGTGCACGATGCGCAGGCCCCGCAGGATCTCGTCGAACAGGGAGCGGATGGTCGACTCCCGGAACACCTTGGGGCGCTTGAGGTCGCGCGCGGTCACGATGAACTCCTGCAGCGAAGCGCCCTCCAGGTAGTTCATCACCATGTAGACCGTCTCGTTCTCGCGAAAGAAATTGAGCACGCTCACCACGGAAGGGTGCGAGATCTGCGCCAGAGCCTTGCCTTCCTCGAAGAAGCTCTTGAGGCCCAGCCGGTACAGCGACAGCTTGTCGGGCTGGATGGTGGGCAGCAGTTCGCCTTCCGCGCGGGTGGCCAGTGCGGCCGGGAGGTATTCCTTGAGCGCCACCTTGTGGCCGTTGCCGTCGGTGGCCAGGTAAACCAGCCCGAACCCCCCTGCAGCCAGCTTGCGGATGATGCGGTAGCCGCCGATCAGGGTATCCGCAGGCAAGGGGGCGGGCTTGGGCTTTGACATAATCGGGGGAGCTGCAACCCGCACAGGCGGTTGCCAACACACTGCGAGAGTTTGAATGCCAGTTTACAGCATGACCGGCTACGCCACGGGCCAGCACCAGCAGCCGGGTGCTGCGGGCAGCGCCTCCCCCGCCGGCATGCCGGTGCTGGGCATGGAGATCCGATCGGTCAACAGCCGCTTCCTGGACCTGGGCTTTCGCTTGTCCGACGAACTGCGCCCTGGCGAACCCGCGCTGCGCGAGTTGATCGCCTCGCGCATCAAGCGCGGCAAGGTGGAAGTTCGGGCCTGGATCGAAGGGCGCTCCGACAACGCCCTGCGCAACCCCGGCGTGGCGGATCTGCAGCGCCTGCAGGCGGTCCAGGAACACATCCGGGGCTGGCTGCCCGACGCCCGCCCCCTGACGGTGGCCGAGGTGCTGCAGACCCTGGCCCGCACCGGTGCCGCCCCCGCCGGACTGGCCGATGCCCTGCAGGACCTCGCCCGCGCCACCCTCGACAGCTTCACGGCCTCACGCGAGCGCGAAGGCGCCCGGCTGGCCACCATGCTGCTGGACCGGACGGCACAGCTGCGTACCCTGGCCGCCCAGGCCCAGCCCCTGGTGCCCCAACTGGTCGAACAGCAGCGCCTGCGTTTCATCGAACGCTGGAACGAGGCCCTGGGAGCCGCCCGGGCCGACGCCGCCGCCAGTGCCGCGCAGGAACGTGCCCTGGCTGAGGCCACCGCCTTCGCGATCCGCATCGACGTGGCCGAGGAGATCACCCGGCTGCAGTCCCACCTCGACGAAATCGAGCGCCTGGTCCACAAGGGCGGCGAGGTCGGCAAGCGGCTCGACTTCCTGATCCAGGAACTGCACCGTGAGGCCAACACGCTGGGCGCCAAGTCCTCCAGCCTCGAACTCACCCGCATTTCGGTGGACATGCGGATCCTCATAGAACAGATGCGCGAACAGGTGCAGAACCTGGAATGAGCCCCATGGACTACCCCGGCAACCTCTACGTCGTCGCCGCCCCCAGCGGCACCGGAAAATCCAGCCTCGTCAAGGCGTTGCTGGAAGTCGATTCGCACATGGAACTGTCCGTCTCCCACACCACCCGGCCCCCCCGGGGCCAGGAGATGCACGGCCGGGACTACTATTTCGTGAGCCACGAGGAATTCGACCGCATGGTGGCCAACGACGCCTTCGTCGAGTGGGCCCACGTGCACAACAACCGCTACGGCACCTCGCGCAAGGCCATCGAGGACAAGATCGCGGCCGGGGCCGACGTGGTGCTCGAGATCGATTACCAGGGAGCCCAGCAGATCAAGAAGACCTTCGCCAACGCGGTCCTCATCTTCATCCTGCCCCCGAGCTGGGAGGAGCTGCGCTCGCGCCTGATGCGCCGCGCCGAGGACTCCGAGGAAACCATCGAGCTGCGCCTGAAGAACGCCGCCGAAGAGGTCGCACACGTCGGGCAGTTCGACTTCGTTATAATCAATGAGATGTTTGATCGTGCGCTTTTCGACCTGAAAGCCATAGCGCACGCCCAGCGCCTGAAAATCGCCGCCCAGCGTCGGGCCCGCGCCGACACCTTCCGCGCGCTCAACATCCCGTAGTTCACGCACCCCACCGGAGCCCACATGGCACGCATCACCGTCGAAGACTGCCTGGAAAAAATCCCCAACCGCTTCCAGCTCGTGCTGGCCGCGACCTACCGCGCGCGCATGCTCAGCCAGGGCCATGCCCCCAAGATCGAGACCCGCAACAAGCCCGGCGTCACCGCCCTGCGTGAAATCGCAGATGGCAAGGTCGGCCTGGAAATGCTCAAGAAGGTACCGGTCTGACCCTGTCCGGCCCCTGCAACACGCCGGCCCTGCCGGCGTTTCTTTTTTTCAATCGCTCCCATCGGCACACTTCGCCGCTTCATCCATCAAGACCGGATAAAGTAAAGGGATGAGCGAAGGTGCAGCCACACTCCCCCAGGTGAGTCCCGCGCAGGCGGCGGCCAGTGCCGCAGCCGCCAGCTTCGCCGCGCTCGAAGCCCAACTCGACTACCTCAGCCCGACCGAGACCGAACAGGTCCGGCAGGCCTACCGCTTTGCCGACGAGGCCCACCTGGGCCAGATGCGCAAGAACGGTGACCCGTACATCACGCACCCGATTGCGGTGGCCCAGCAGTGCACCGAGTGGAAGCTCGATGCCCAGGCCCTCATGGCCGCGCTCATGCACGATGCCATGGAGGATTGCGGCATCACCAAGCAGGAACTCATCGAGCGCTTCGGCGCACCGGTGGCCGAACTGGTCGATGGCCTCACCAAGCTCGACAAGCTGCAGTTCGACACCCAGGAACAGAACCAGGCCGAATCGTTCCGCAAGATGCTGCTGGCCATGGCACGCGATGTGCGCGTCATCCTGATCAAGCTGGCCGACCGCACGCACAACATGCGCACCATGGGCGACATGCCGCGCAGCAAATGGCGCCGCATATCGAGCGAAACCCTGGAAATCTACGCCCCGATCGCACACCGGCTGGGCCTCAACCACACCTACCGGGAGTTGCAGGACCTGGCCTTCAAGCACCTGCACCCATGGCGTTACCAGGCCCTGGACAAGGCATTGGCCAAATCCCGCCACCGCCGCAAGGACCTGATCGAGCGCGTGCGCCATGAGGTGGAGGCGGCCTTCGAGCAGCACGGCATCCAGGTGCGCATCCTGGGGCGCGAAAAGACGCTGTATTCGGTCTACCGCAAGATGGACCTGAAACACCTGTCCTTCGCCCAGGTGACCGACATCTACGGCTTTCGCATCATCCTGCCGGGCCTGGTCGACTGCTACACCGCCATGGGCATCCTGCACCAGCTCTACAAACCGCTGCCGGGCAAGTTCCGCGACTACATCGCCATCCCCAAGGTCAACGGCTACCAGTCGCTGCACACCACGCTGGTGGGCCCTTTCGGCACCAACATCGAATTCCAGCTGCGTACCCACACCATGGACGTGGTGGCCGAATCGGGTGTCGCCGCCCACTGGCTCTACAAGGCCGGTGACCCGAACAGCCCGGCCTCGCAGGACCTCAACACCCAGTGGCTGCAGTCCCTGCTCGACATCCAGCAGGAAACGCACGACGCCGCCGAGTTCTGGGACCACATCAAGATCGACCTCTTCCCCGACGCGGTGTACGTGTTCACCCCCAAGAGCAAGATCATGGCCATGCCGCGCGGCGCCACGGTGCTGGATTTCGCCTACGCCATCCACAGCGACGTGGGGCACCACGCGATCGGCGCCAAGGTCAATGGCGAGCAGGTGGCCCTGCGCACCGAGCTCAACAACGGCGACGTGGTCGAGATCGTCACTTCGCCCCATGCCAAGCCGAACCCGATCTGGCTCGGCTTCGTCAAGACCGGCCGCGCCCGCTCCAAGATCCGGCACCACCTCAAGACCATGGCCGCCGAGGAATCGAGCCAGCTCGGGGCCCGCCTGCTGCTACAGGCCCTGCGGGCCGAAGGCATTTCCGCCCTGCCCGCCGACACCGAGGAATTCCGCCCGCTCTGGGACAAGCTGCTGCGCTTCACCGGCAACCGCCAACTCGAGGAACTGCTCACCGACATCGGCCTGGGCCGCCGCATCGCCGGCATGGTGGGCAAGAAGCTGGCCGTGCTGCTGGCCGAAACCGGCCTCAAACCCGACGTGCTGCTGATCAGCCAGGAGCGCTATGCCGGCGCCCAGGAAGACCGCCCCAGCCAGGGCGTTGTCACCCTCGACGGCAGCGAAGGGGCTTCGGTCCAGTACGCCACCTGCTGCCGCCCCATCCCGGGCGACCGCATCGTCGGCTACCTGGGACGCGGCGAGGGGCTGGTCGTGCACACCGACGACTGCCCCGTGGGCCGCAAGCTGCTGCACCGCGACGCCGAGCGCTTCCTTGAGGTCGAATGGGCCGAGGAACCCACACGCCTGTTCGACTCCACCGTACTGGTCACGGTCAACAACGGCAAGGGGGTCTTGGCCAAGGTGGCCGCGGCACTGGCCTTGGCCGAAGCCGACATCACCCACGTGCATATGGGCGACGAACCCGCCCAGACGGCCACCGACCTGCGCTTCACGGTGGCCGTGCGCGACCGTGTGCACCTGGCCCAGGTGCTGCGTAGCCTAAAGCGCACCCCTTCGGTGCTGCGCGCCCAGCGGTTGCGCCCCGGCGCGCGCCCATGAGCCGGCCACCGGCCGCGGGCTTCACGGTGCCGGGTAGCGGACGTCCAGCACGTCGATCGTCTCCCAGCCGGTCGGGGTGCGCAAGCGCACCTCGTCGCCGGTGCGCGACTTGATCAGCGCCTGAGCCACCGGCGACACCCAGCTGATCTGACCCAGCGTGGTGTCGGCCTCGTCGATGCCCAGGATCGTGACGGTGGTCTCCGCGCCGCTTTCACGGGCATAGGTGACGGTGGCGCCGAAGAACACCTGGTCCTTGCCATGGTGCACCGAGGGGTCGACGACCTCGGCGATATCGAGGCGTCGGGTCAGGAAGCGGATGCGGCGGTCGATCTCGCGCAGGCGTTTCTTGCCGTAGATGTAGTCGCCGTTCTCGGAACGGTCGCCGTTGCTCGCCGCCCAGTGCACCACCTCGACCACCCGGGGGCGCTCCACGTCCAGCAGGTGCAGCAGCTCGGCGCGCAACCGGTCGTGCCCCTCCCGGGTCATGTAGTTCTTGCCGCCGGCCGGCAGCGCGGGGCCGTCGGGCTGGTCGACTTCGTCGTCCTGATCGGATTCCCTGGTGAAGGCCTTGCTCATGGTCACAGGCTCCGTGAAGGCTGCGGTCGGGTCGAAAAAAAACCCGCAGCTTGTGGCTGCGGGTTTTTCTTGTATGGTGCGGCTGGCAGGATTCGAACCCACGACCCCTTGGTTCGTAGCCAAGTACTCTATCCAACTGAGCTACAGCCGCTGAAGCCTTGTATTCTAGCACGGTTTTAGAACCAGGTGAGACCAAGATTCCTTGAGCTTGTAGACGATCATGGCGATGACTCCCACGGATTGACGACGGTCACTCCCGTCGGCTTGAAATCGGCCACGTTGCGCGTGACCACCGCCATGCCGTGCACCAGTGCCGTCGCCGCGATAAGAGCGTCACGCTCACCGCGCTTGTCTGGCACATGCAGCCGGGCGCAGCGCTGTGCCACAGCGATATCGATAGGCAATGTGCGCCCGGAAAACTCAGGCAATACGTGTTGCTCCAGCCACGCGCGCAGCATGGCCCCCTGGGCGGCGTCCTTGCGTTCAATCGATAGAACGCCCAGCTCCAACTCCATGATGGTGATGGCCGATATGAAGAGATCGGCGGCATCAACGCCTTCCGTCCATGCCGTCACATTCGCATCGGCCTTGCCAAGCCGTACCTTGCGCAGCTCCGACAGCACGTTGGTGTCAAGCACATACATCATGAGAGATCAGCCGGCCTTGCTCCGATAGTCACGCGTGGCAGCTCAAACTCGATCTCCGCAACACCCGGCATCGCCAGCGAATCGGCAATGTTGCGCCGCTGCTTAGTCAGCCGCTGATAGTCCTCGAAGCTCAAGAGCACGTGCGCAGGCTTGCCGCGATCCGTGATGAACACCGGACCGCTCCTGGTGGCCTTCTTGGCTCGCGTCACGTCCTGGTTCAGCTCCCGGCTGGACAGGGTTGTGATGGTCATAGGGCACCTCCAGCATCAATCAAATGTAGGCACGTTACTACAAATTCAATCGAGAGGGAAGTGGCTGATCAATGGGGTACGGCCATATTTATAGAAGACCAAAAACTGTAGAAGCCCCCTTGAAAATCTCTGATACGGCGGCTTCGCCTTCAAAAAATCCCTTGGCGCCCTGGGCATGCGGGGTGCGTGGGCAGAGGCTGGCGGCCCGGCAGGCACGCCCTGGTATGCCGCCGCCGTCCTGCTCAACGGTCTTGGCCGATTTGTGGTGGTTTGATAGCGAAGGCGTATGAGGACACCACTTGGATACTGGTAGGCCGTGTAGGACTTGAACCTACGACCAAAGGATTATGAGTCTGATGTACTAACCTTGTCAACATGTGTGTTTTTTATACATACTGTTGATTTTAAACGGTTTTATACGCCTTCAGCTTTCCGCGCCACTATCCTAATAGTGCTAAAAACAAGCATCTAAATGTCTTTAAACGGAAAGTTTGTTTATACACAGGGTAAAAGAGTGGAAAATAGACGGAAAGAGCTTTCCACTTTATGGACAAAAAACCCACCTTCGACTCCAAGTTTGAAGCGATGCACCTGCCGGAACCTGAGCGCGGCAAGGGGTTCATCGAGTACGCCCACGCGTCCATCCCTCAGTTCAAAGTCCGCGTCCACCCGCCTGACGCGACGGGGCAGGCCAGACGGCAGTACGCAGTCCGGACTAAGCGGCAAATGCCGGACAAGACTGGCCAGCTCGTGGAGCGGGATGACCGGCCCGTGCTGGGCCTGGTCAAGGCGATAAACAAGACAGACACCGCCCTCGACTACAAAGACGCCATGCGCATGGCGTTGGAGTACCTGAAAAAGGTAGAGCTGCTGCGCTCCAACCCTGATGCGATGGCTGCGGCTGTGGCGGAGGCTAAGCGCATGACCGTCGCCGACGCTTGGACCAAGCGCATGGCAGAGTCGAGGACACTGCGCAAAATGACAGTTGCCAAGGAAGAAGGCAACTACAGCCGGTACCTGCAGCACCTGGCAGACCGTCCCCTCGTTGAGCTGGACTACTCCTTCTGGACCGCCTACGTCACCCAGCTTGCCGAGGGCAAGCGCGTTGACCCTGACAACCCAAAAAGGACCGTCCCAGGTCGCCCGCTGCGCGAGGGGACCTTGGTCGGAATCATCAACACGGCCTCTTCCCTGTACGAGACAGCCCACAAGCACGACGGCCTCCCAACCAAAAGCAAGGACTGGAACCCGGCCCGTGAAGCGAAGGCTGTCACGCGAGCCCCCAACAAGCGGCGGCACCATATACCGCTTGAGGACCTGGGAGAAGTCTGGCGCGCGGCCGACGTCCTCTGCGCCCCGTGGGCGCGCGACCAATTGCGGTTGTACTTACTCACGGGCCTACGCCACTCGCTGATGGCTGAGCTGGAGTTCAAGGAGGTGGACTTTGAGCGGCGTATGTTGCTCATCAGCCCTCACAAGGTGGGCACGAAGCGGCGGGCAAAGGACACACCGGACGACGCCGCCCCGCTGCAATTGCCACTGTGCAAAACGGCGATGGACATACTGCAAGCCAGACTGGCCTACGCACCCGACAAAGCCGGTCCGGTTTGGTACACAGTGGTTCCGCCAAGCGGCAAAGCCGCTGGGCGGGGCATCGCCAGGCATGGCGACCCGCGCAGCAACTGGGTGAACATCGTGGAAATGGTGCTCGGTGGTGTGCACTTCACCCCGCACGACACGCGGCGAACGTTTGCGACCGCCAGCGTTGCTGCGAACGCGCCGCTGATTGGCGTCTCATTGCTCATGATGCACTCGCCACGGACCCTTGCCAAAACCTTGGGCTTGCCTGACATCACGATTGAGTACATGAACACCGCCGTTGCGCAAAGACAGATGCGCTTGGCTGCCGAGGCCATCGAAGCCTATGTGCTTGGCCTGGCCAACGGGAGCATCACCGCTGACGGTGCAGAGCCACAGCTTCCGCCAGTGCTGCAAGGGGCACTTCGCACAGGGGATGAGTGAGCCCGTTCAACGACGCAATGACGACAAAGAAGCCGGGTGATCCTCACCCGGCTTCCTCATCCCCCTTCGGGGTCTGCAGTGCATTTTCCGAACGCGGCGTTACCCGCGAACGGGCGCGCGGGGTGCGCGCCTAATCAAGAAATTCCCCGATGGCCTGTGAACATTGCGGCGGGTCTGATGCGTGTAGAGACCTGTTTTAAATCCCGCGCTGCCGCCACTCATGCAGCGTCACCGTGCTTGAACTGACCCACACCAGCGGGTCGCGCAGCTCCACCGCTACCAGCCGGACCCGTTTCTCAAGCGCTACGCGCTCGGCCTGTGGCCTGTTGCCCCACAGCGTGGAGGCGGCCAGGGCAATGCGGCGGGCATGGTTCAGCTCACGGTCGAACACGAACACGAGGCCACCGATGCGGTACCGGCCTTCAGCGTCCAGCGACTGGCCGACGAACTCCGCAGCCCTGAGGCACTTTTCAAGCTCCTGCCGTGCCTTGGCCGCGGCCTCAAGCTCCACCAAATCAATGTTGGTGGCTGCACCGTCCGCCCTGCGCTGCCAGACCATACCGTCTGACAGCTTGCGCAGGGCCTTGACCAGGGGGTCAATGGGGAAAGGGGTTTTCCGGCGCAGTAACTGGTACTCACCCGCCACCTGGAAGCCCTCGACCTGGCGCTCGATGAGGTAGCGGGTAGCGAGCGTCCGGTGGAAGAACGTACTCCCGGCCACGCTTGATAGGTCAAGCGTGTGCTGGGCCTCCACCCCCCGAACCTCCAGCCACGCAGCCCCACCGCGTGTCAGGCATAGGCTGGTGGAGCCCAGGGCGTTACGCCTCTCCAACAGCAGGCCTTGCCCTACCAGCCGGGCCGCCGTCCGGCGTGCCAATTGCTCGCCGTACCGGGCGACCGGCCAGACCGCCCGAGCCAGCTCACTGATGCGCACGTGGCCGAACTGCGCCACCAGCTTCATAGCCTTCAGCTCGTTAGCGCGGGCAATCTCCCGCCCGCTTTTCTTGGGCGCTTGCCTTTGCGTGGGCGCTTGTTTCGGGGTCGTTGGCTTGCTGAGCAAGCCGGACAGGTCATGGGTGGGCAGTTTCATGGTGGGCGCTTGGGTGATGTGCTGTGTAGCAACCCACCGTCATGCCCAACCGTGCTGCCAGCGCCCACGCGCTGGCGATGGGCAGGGTGTCGTCACCCGAAGGCTAAAACCCGGTGATTTCACCTCAGTAGACAGCACGTTGCTGCCGACGTTGCCGGGCGCTACCGGCATTACACCCCCATGGAGTTAGTAAATATGAAACGCACTCGCACATCTTTCCCCAGCAACGACAACGACCGTTGGTATGAACGCTACGGCAAGGGCGGATTTTTCTGCCTGCCGCGAGAAGTACTTTTTAGCGTGGTCGACTGCATCGACAACGCGACGTTCTACGTCTATATCGCCCTGGCTTCGTGCCATTTCGAGGGCAACACCACGTTCCCCGGCCCTTACTTGGCCAAGCTGACGGGCAAAGACGAGCGGGCCATCCGCCTGCACCTGTCCGACCTTGAAGCGCTGGGGCTCATCCGGCGTGAGCCCTTCGGGAAGGGCTACCGCATCTTGTTCGAGTGCCCAGACCGGGAGCGCATCAAAGCCGGGATGGCGGCGATTGAGGCGCGAAAGCAGGAGCGCCACGAACGGCGCAAAGCAGCCAAGGCGGCAAAGGCTGCCGAAGCAGCGTAAAGACGGCGGCCCACGGGCCGCCTTTTTCATGGCCAGTCAGTGCCCGTGGTGGAACTGATGCCCCCTTCAAACATGCTGTGGTCGTGGCTGTGCTCGAACAAGCTGCTGACGCCGTAGGGCTTGCCCATGACGTCCACGAAGTCGTCCAGCATCGGGGTACCGTCCACGTTAACACCCAAGCCTTCACTTCCAGGCTGCTCTGCACGCGTCGTGTCGCTTTGCCAAAGGCTGCTGAAGAAGTCGAAGATGCTCATGATTGCTCCACAAGTGGTGATAGGTACTCCCTACCTGCATGAACCACTTTGGACATTCTGCACATCTGCGCTGCACCCCGTTGCAGCTCTGCAAAGAGCTGCCTTGGAAGTGGGGCTCTGCCTAGCGGGTGCCTGCCACCCGGGGCTGCTTCTTTTTTGGTTTTTGGGAGCTTCTTACAGGGCGAACCGTCTTTTTCTTTGGGTATTTTTATTAGTGGGTGAAGGCATCGCGGTGGCCGCGATCCGGGTGAATATCACCCGGATTCGTCCACTCGCGCCCTTGCCTTCAATGCCCTGCGGGCTACTGGCCCGCGTTGACCCAGCGGCCATCAACCAGCCGCACTCGCCCCAGAGCCACCAGCGTATCGAGCAGCGTTGGCAACCGGTCACGCCAGCGGCCACGGCCGCTGAAATGCTCGGCCACGCCTTCAAGGTCAAGGCCACGGCCTGCCGCAGCCAGCACCTCGGCCACGGCCTTGATTTGCTCGGTCAGCCCCGTAGGCCACGGGCGCTGCACCACCGCCACCTTGGCGGGCTTGGGCTGCGCGTCGTCCTCGGGCGCTTCGGCGTCCGCTTCAGCCTCGATGGCGACCTGCTCGCCCTGCCCGCCCTGCTGGAACTCAGGCCGCAGCCAGCGCACCGTGCCGGCCGCTTCCTCGGCGGCGCGCCTGGCGTTCAGCTCCACCAGCCGCAGCAGCAGCGTGTCGGTGTCGGCGGGCAACGTCAGGTCGGCCCAGGCGTAGGCCTGCAGCACAGCGGCGTCCAACTCGTCGTGCAGGCTCTTGAGCACGCCCACCAGGCCGTGCTCGTGAATGACCTTCTCTTTGGCAGTCAGCGGCTCGCCGCTGCGCAGCTTCTCCAGCACGTTGTAAACCGCCGTGAGCGTGGCGTCGGCATGGGCGGCTTGCTGGGCTTTGCGGTGGGCATCGATTTGCTCGGCCAGGGCGCGGATGCGCCCGGCCAGCTCCCCGGCAGGGTCGATATCAGGGAATGGGAATGTCTCGAAGCAAGTGGTCTTTACATACACGGGCCGGTCTTCAAGCGTACTACCCGCTGCGGTTGCCCAAACGCCATGAAGGCCGCTGGAAAGCACGCCAAGGTGCAAGCCGTCCTGCAGGGCAATCGCCACCAGCTTGTTGTCGGGCAGCACCGCCCCGTCCAGAAACTGGAACACCCGGTGCTTGGCTGTCTCCACCGTGGCGATGTAGCGAGGCAGCCCCTCTATCTGCCGCCGAAGTACGCGGCGCGGCTCTCCAAAGAACCACCAGTTATCACGGTACGTGGCGCGGTTGTTCTGGTCACGCTCAGGCTTGACCCGCTCCAGCAGCCACTGGTAAGCGGCTGGGTAACGTTGCCGGACCTCCTCGGCGGTCAGCCCGAACATGTCTATTACCAGCACATCGCGCGGCGTGCCGGTGAGGTCGCGCCCGTTGCGGTACTCCCGGATGTGGCGGTCAATACCCGGCACAGTGCCCAGCCCAAGACTGGCCGCCTCCTTGCGGGTCACGATAAAGCCTGCGCCGAAGAGCTGCACGCCCCGGTTGCTCAGGTCGGCATTGGCTTGCAAGCTGCAAGCCCCGGCGACGTTGGCCCCCACGGACAGGTCAGGGTGTATCAACCCCCGCCGCTCGGCCAACGATACCGCCACCTCGCCAAAGTCGCCCTGTGTCTCGCTCTCAACCGTTTGAAGCCGCCCCTCTAGCTGGCCTGGAGCCGCCACGGTCATGGCGATGCGCACCGCCGCGCCGTTGGCGCTGTCCACCCAGGGGTGGTCAGGCACGGCATAGACCAGCGACAGCCGCCCGTCGTCCGTGGCCTGCTGGACCACGCGGCGGTTGAAGGTCTGACGCAGGCTGTTGGTGGTGATGAAGCCGAGGCGCTCGGCCTGCCCGGCGCGTACCTGTTCGGCGGCATGGTGCCACCACCACATGACGAAGTCGGCACTTTCCGGCACCTTGGGCCAACTGCCCCGCAAGGCGTCCACGTAACCGTCCCCCAGGGCACCGCGCATGGCACCCGCGCCTATGAACGGCGGGTTGCCGACTATGAAGTCGGCCTTGGGCCATTGGGCCTGCCGGGGGTTGAGGTAGCGCCACTGCACCACCTGCGCCGCCTCGTCGGGCACCGGCTGGCCGGTGACGGGGTGAGGCTTGTAAGTCTCCCCGTCCCAGCGCGTCAGCGGCTGGCCGTTGGCGTCGGTCATCGGCTCGGTGCCGTCATAGGCCAGCACGGCGTCGCGGTGCTCAATGTTCCCGTAGTCATGCACCACCGGCTCGGCCACGCTGGCGTGCCCGTTGGTGCGGATGTGCCACTGCAAGAAGCCAATCCACAGCACCAGCTCGGCCAGGGCGGCGGCGCGCTCGTTCAGCTCCACCCCCCGCAGTTGCTGCAAGGTCACGGTCTCGCGGCCCAGGTCCAGCGCGTCCTGCGTGTCGCCCAGGGCGTTGAGCTGGTTCAGCACCTCGCCTTCCAGGCGCTTCAGGTGCTCCAGGGTCACGTACAGGAAGTTGGCACTGCCGCAGGCCGGGTCCAGCACGCGCAGGGTGCACAGGCGGTGCAGGAAGTCCCGCACCTGCTGGCGGGCCTCGGCCCACTTGGCGCGCACGGCGGCATTGTGGCGGTCCAGCGCGGCGAAGTCCTTCTTCGTCTTGACGGCGGGCGGGTGGGCTTCCAGCTCGGCCGCCTCGTGCGCCAGCAGCAGCGCGGCGGCCTGGGCGTTGGCCCATTCGGCACGCAGCGGCTCAATCACCGTGGGCAGCACCAACCGCTCGACGTAGGCGCGGGGCGTGTAGTGCGCCCCCAAAGCGTGGCGCTCGTCAGGGTCCAGCGCGCGTTCCAGCAGGGTGCCGAAAATGGCGGGCTCCACCTCGCGCCAGTTGGCTTTGGCGGCTTGAATCAGCAGGTCGATTTGCTCGGGGCTCAGCAATAGGCTGTAGCCGTCGGCGCTATCGCTCTTGAACAGCTTGCCGTTGAACTTCAGCACCGGCTTGACCAGCGCCACCGAGAAGCCGCCCTTGTCCATGTCGGCCCACAGGCTGCGCAGCAACTGCTGTAGCGTTTCGGGGTGTTCACGGTGCTGCTGCAACAGGGCCTGGAACGAGCCTTTGGGCAACAGCTCCACGTCCTCCGCGAACATGCTGAACAGGCAGCGCGACAGGTAGGCCGCCACTGTGTGGGGCGCATGCCCGGCCTGCTCCAAGGAGCGGGCCAGCAGAGCCAGTTTGTTGGACACATCACGGGTGACTTTGGCGGCGATCAGCGCCGGGTTAAGGTCATCCGGTTGTGTCCAAATCTTCCGCAAACGGTCCAGCACCTCGGGCCTTGCCAAGTCAGCCAACAGGATGCGATGGCTGCGCGGGTCGGGGAACGGCGTGTACGTGCCGCCGCTGCGGCTGAACTCGGCGTACACCTCAATCACCGTGCCCACGTCCACCACCAGAACGAACGGCGGGCGGCCTTCATCAGCGGGGAGCGCGCGGGCGTAGCTCTCGCCCTGGCTGCGGGCGCGCAATAAGCCGTCGTCAAAGCCTTTGGTGTGGGCACCGGCTTTGAGCTTCTTGGCTTCCAGCACGAAGTGCCCGCGCTTGTAGCAGTCGATGCGGCCCGCGCTGTTCGAGCCGTCGCCATGACTGAAGGTGACGGGGCGCTCGAACATGTAGTCTTGCGCGGGGGTGGGGTGCGGCTTAGGCACGCCCAGCAGCTCGCACAGGTCCATGACGAAGCTCTGTGCGGTGGCCAGTTCACTGGCCGTCACTCCCTGCCAGCGGGCAATAAAGGCCTGCGCCGTTGTTGTTGTTTGGTCCATGCTGTAAATGATAGTGGCAGGCAGCATGGGACAAGGAGCGGCAGGGAGTCGGGGGCCACGCTGCAAGACGTGGGGCAAGGCGTCCAGCCGTAGCCCAGCAAGTTGCACCTGGCCCACCAGGTCAACGCGCTGCCGGGGGAGCCGCAAATCATTCGACGCCCTAAACGGCGAAAGGTCCGCCCACGGACCGGTGATGCAGCGGGGGCAAAGCCCCGCCCCCAGCACGCGGAGCGGGCGGGCAACGCGGGCGGTGTCCGACGTCCAGGAGGAGCCGCAGGGGGACGCGAACAGCGGCACCCAAGGCAAGCACAGCGCGTGTTGCCCGCCCGCTGGAACCGCCGTGCGGTGCAAGTGGGATGGGGGCGCGGTATTGAGAGGGGATGGCGGGCGTCCAGCCCGGCAAGGTGGCGTGTCGCCCTAGCGACCGTAGAGCCGCCGACCCCGTGGACTTATAGGTGGAAGCGTCTGCTTCTACCGTCTGCCTTGCCGCGACGGTCTGCAAGACGGTCGCAGGAGCCAGGGCAAGCACTGGCAAATGGTGGGTCGGGTGAGACTCGAACTCACTATCAATCGATTATGAGTCGACTGCTTATACCACTTAAGCTTCCGACCCAGCCAACCTGACATTGTAGCACCACGAACTTTCCACCTTCTCTCCAGTTTATATGCGGGTCCTTAGGGTGGAAAGTTGGCGGAAAGTATGTCCACTTCGTATAAAAAAATATCCGCCAAGCTATTGATTTTTATAGATATTTTAGAAATAATAGAAGTTTTCACTTTCCATTATGAGTCCTCTGCTCTAACCAACTGAGCTAACGGCCCTGACCCAACCTTCCATTGTAGGGCCTGCCGCTGCGGCTGCCGGGGAGCCCGGCGCACCATTCACTTGTTCTGGCTCAGGGCGTGGCTCACGAACTTGGACGTCACGTCGACGATCTGGATCATGCGGTCGTAGGGCATGCGTTGCGGGCCGATCACGCCCAGCGTGCCAACCACCTTGCCGTCGGCCTCGTAGGGGGCGGTCACGACCGACAGTTCCTCGTACGGCACCACCTGGCTTTCACCGCCAATGAAGATGCGAACACCATCGGCCTGGTTCGAGACCTCCAGCAGGCGCATCAGCTGCGTCTTCTGCTCGAACAGGTCGAACATCCGGCGCAGGTTGCCCATGTCGCGCGAGAACTCGTTGACCGACAGCAGGTTGCGCTCACCGGCCACCACCACCTCGTTGGGGGCATCGTCGGCCTCGGGGTCGGCCTCGACCGCCTTGACCATCAGCGTGGCGATCTCGCCCCGCAAGGCCTCGACCTCGGTCCGCAGGCGCTCGCGCACGGCGTCCATCGTGAGGCCCGCGTAGTGCGCGTTGATGAAGTTGGCGGCCTCCTGCAACTGCGACTGGCTGTAGCTGGTCTGGGTGTGGATGATGCGGTTCTGCACATCGCCCTCGGGCGACACCAGGATGACCAGCACCCGCCGGTCCGACAGGCTCAGGAATTCGATGTGCCGGAACACCGTGGGCCGGCGCGGCACCATCACCACCCCGACGAAATGCGACAGGCTCGAAAGCATCTGCGCGGCGTGGCTGATCACCTGCCGGGGCTGCTCGGGCAGCAGTCCCGCGCCCGGCATCGGCCCGAGCGCGCCCAGGGACTCCTGGCGCACGGTCAGCATGGTGTCGACAAACAGGCGGTAGCCCTTGGCGGTGGGTATGCGCCCCGCCGAGGTGTGCGGGCTGGAAATGAGGCCCAGCTCCTCCAGGTCGCTCATCACGTTGCGGATGGTCGCAGGCGACAGGTCCAGCCCGGTGGCCCTGGACAGCGTGCGCGACCCCACGGGCTGACCCTCGGCGATGTAACGCTCCACGAGGGTCTTGAGCAGCAGCTTGGCGCGGTCGTCTAACATGCAGCCATTCTACGAAGCTTGTGATGTAATTTCAGCATGTTCAAACACGTGGCCATCGTCGGCAAATACCAGGCCGTGGGTTCGCGCGACGCGCTGGACCGGATCGCGCACTTCCTGCACGATGAGGGCTGTGAGGTTTCCCTCGAAAAGGACACCTCCCTCAACACCGGCCTGACGCAGTACCCCGCGCTGGACATCAAGGGCATCGGCCGCCACTGCGACCTGGCACTGGTCGTCGGCGGGGACGGCACCATGCTGGGCATCGCCCGGCAGCTCGCCCGCCACAACGTGCCGCTGGTGGGCATCAACCAGGGGCGGCTGGGCTTCATCACCGACATCGCACTGGACCATTTCGAGACCGTCTTGCGCCCGATGTTGCGCGGCGAATACGAGGAAGACCGCCGCACGCTGATGCAGGCCGGCGTCTGGCGCGACGGGCACCGCGTGTTCGAGGCCACCGCCCTCAACGACGTGGTGGTCAACCGGGGCAGCGCCGCCGGCATGATCGAGCTGCGGGTGGAGGTGGACGGCCGCTTCGTGGCCAACCAGCGCGCCGACGGCGTCATCATCGCTTCGCCGACCGGCTCGACCGCCTACGCCCTGTCGGCGGGCGGCCCCCTGCTCCATCCCGCCATCGCGGGCTGGATCATGGTGCCGATCGCCCCGCACACCCTGTCCAACCGCCCCATCGTGCTGCCCTCGACCGGCGAGATCGCGCTGGAGGTGGTGACCGGACGCGACGCCAGTGCCAACTTCGACATGCAGAACTTTGCCAGCCTGATGCACGGCGACCGCATCACGGTACGCCGCTCGCCGCACGAACTGCGCCTGCTGCACCCCGTCGGGTGGAGCTACTTCGACACCCTGCGCAGGAAGCTGCACTGGAACGAGGGGGTGGTGTCATGAGCCTGCGCCGCATGGTGCTGCGCGACTTCGTGATCGTGCGCGCCCTCGAACTCGACCTGCACGACGGCTTCACCGTGCTGACCGGCGAGACCGGCGCCGGCAAGTCGATCCTGGTCGACGCCCTCCAGCTCGCCCTGGGTGCGCGCAGTGACGCCACTGTGGTGCGCGAAGGTGCCGCCCGGTGCGAGATCGCGGCCGATTTCACCCCCTCTCCCGCCGCAGCCCGGTGGCTCGACGAGCACGGTTTCGCCAGCGAAGACGGCGAACTGCTGTTGCGCCGCCAGATCGACAACCAGGGGCGCAGCCGGGCCTGGATCAATGGCAGCCCCGCCACGGTCGCGCAGCTCAAGGCCCTGGCCGACACCCTGGTCGACATCCACGGTCAGCACGCCTGGCAGAGCCTGACACGGCCCGATGCCGTGCGCCAGTTGCTCGACGACTATGCCGGGATCGACACCCGTGCCCTGCGCCGGCTCTGGGACGTCTGGCGCAATGACATTCGCACCCTCGAAGCGGCCCGGCAACAGCAGGCCACCCTGCAGCAGGAGCGCGAGCGCCTGCAGTGGCAGATCGCAGAACTGGACAAACTCGCGCCCCAACCCGGCGAATGGGAAGAGCTGAATCTGCAGCACGGCCGCCTGGCCCATGCCCAGGGCCTGATCGAAGCCGCCCAGACGGCCCTTCACGCCCTCGACGGCGCCGACCCGGGGGCCACCGGGCTGGTCCAGCAGGCCATCCACGCCCTGCAGGCCCAGCAGCACATCGAGCCGCGTTACGGTGAACTGGCCGCCCTGCTGGAGGCGGTGCGCGTCCAGCTTGAAGACGCCTGCCACGACCTGCAGCACCATGCCAGCCAGACCGAGGTCGACCCCACCGCCCTGGAGGCACTGGACCAGCGGCTGGCGGCCTGGCTGTCGCTGGCAAGGCGCCACCGCTGCGATCCCGAGGCGTTGCCCGAGCGCCTGGCGCATTGGAAGCGCGCCCTGGCCGATCTCGAGCGCAGCGCCGACACCGACGCCCTGGTGCAGCAGGAACAGCAGGCCCGACAGGCCGTCCTGAAAGCGGCGAGCCAGGTGGGCGCCGCGCGCGGCCAGGCCGCCCAGCGGCTGGCACAGGAGATCACCTCGGCCATGCAGGGCCTGGGCATGGCGGGTGGGCGCTTCGATGTGCGCCTGCAACCCCTGGAGCAACCCCAGTCGCACGGCCTCGAGAACATCGAGTTCCTGGTCGCCGGCCACCCTGGCAGCACGCCCCGCCCGGTGGGCAAGGTGGCCTCCGGGGGTGAGCTCTCGCGCATCGCGCTGGCCATATCCGTGACCACCAGCCAGGTCGGCCAGGCCCCCACCCTGATCTTCGACGAGGTTGACGCCGGCATCGGCGGCGCGGTGGCGCAGACGGTGGGGCGGCTGATGCGCCAGCTCGGCCGCGACCGACAGGTGCTGGCCGTCACGCACCTGGCCCAGGTGGCCGCCTGTGCGGACCACCACCTCCAGGTCGCCAAGCGCCAGGACGCCGAGGGCACGGCGAGCGAGGTTGCCGTGATCGAGAGCGAGGCACGCGTGCAGGAGCTCGCCCGCATGCTGGGCGGCGACAGGCTCTCGGACGCCTCGCTGGCCCACGCCCGCGAGATGCTGCAGGCATGAGCACAATGCAACTGGTGCTGATCACCGGCATGTCGGGCTCCGGCAAGTCCGTGGCGCTGCATGCCCTGGAAGATGCGGGCTTCTATTGCGTAGACAACCTGCCGCCGGAACTGCTGGAGTCCTTCATCGCGGTGGAGCGGGAACAGCGCGCCGAGAAGGTTGCCGTGGCCATGGACGTGCGCAGCGCCAAGTCCCTTCCTGGCCTGCCGGCACGGTTGCGGCTGCTGCGCCAGACCGATCTGGCCCTGACGGTGCTGTTCCTGGACGCGACCACCGACACCCTGATGCGGCGCTTCTCCGAAACACGCCGCATGCACCCGCTGTCGCACAAGGACGTGACCGACCAGCGCCGCGCCCTGACCGACGCCATCGAACTGGAGCGCGAATTGCTGAGCGACCTGCGGGAGCAGGCCCTGGTGCTCGACACCAGCCTGCTCAGGGCATCGCAGCTGCGCAGCCAGGTCAAGCAACTGCTGGCGCAGCACACCCCCGCGACCCTCACCCTGGTGTTTGAATCCTTCGCGTTCAAGCGTGGCGTTCCCATGGATGCCGACTTCGTGTTCGATGTGAGGATGCTGCCCAACCCGCATTACGAGCCCGAACTCCAACCGCTGACCGGACGGGACGCTCCAGTGGCGGCCTTCCTGCGGCAGGAACCGCAGGTGGCGTTGATGCAGGAACACATCCGTGCGTTCCTGGAGAACTGGTTGCCCGACATGGTCAACGACCACCGCAGCTACCTGACCGTGGCGATCGGTTGCACCGGTGGCCAGCACCGGTCGGTCTATCTGGTGGAACAACTGGTCAGTCATTTCAGCACCGGGTGGACCGTGAGACGTCGGCACCGGGAACTCGATTCCAACCCCACCACCCAGGAGACATAAAAATGGCCCACATCGTGATTCTTGGCGCAGGCATCGGTGGCATGCCGATGGCCTACGAGATGCGTGAACTGGCCCGCAACGAGGACCGGATCACCGTCATCTCCAACAACCCCAAATTCCACTTCGTGCCGTCCAACCCCTGGGTCGCGGTGGACTGGCGCACGCGCGACGACATCGAGATGGACATTGCCCCCGTGCTGGCCAAGAAGAAGATCGACTTCATCGGCGTGGGTGCCAAGCGCGTGCACCCTGAGCAGAACCAGATCGAACTGGACGACGGCCGAACGGTGGACTACGACTTCCTCGTCATCGCCACCGGGCCGAAACTGGCCTTCGACGAGGTGGAAGGCCTGGGCCCGAACGGCCACACGCACTCGATCTGCCACGTGGACCACGCGGTGGAGGCGGAGAAGTCCTGGCAGGCATTCGTCAAGGACCCGGGCCACATCGTGGTGGGTGCGGTGCAAGGCGCCTCCTGCTACGGACCGGCCTACGAGTTCGCAATGATCATGGACACCGACCTGCGCAAGCGCAAGCTGCGCGACAAGGTGCCCATGACCTTCGTGACCGCCGAGCCCTATGTCGGCCACCTCGGGTTGGGTGGCGTGGGCGACTCCAAGGGATTGCTGGAATCGGTCATGCGCGACCGCCACATCAGGTGGATCTGCAACGCCAAGACCACCAAGGTCGAGGCCGGCAAGATGTACGTGACCGAGCACAACGAGGACGGCACGCCGAAGAAGGAACACGTACTGGAGTTCAAGTACTCGATGATGCTGCCGGCCTTCAAGGGCATCGACGCGGTGTTCGGCATCGAGGGCCTGACCAACCCGCGCGGCTTCATCCTGATCGACCCGCACCAGCGCAACCCGAAGTACAAGAACATCTACTCGGTCGGCGTGTGCGTGGCCATACCGCCGGTGGAGGCAACGCCAGTACCGACGGGCGCCCCCAAGACGGGTTACATGATCGAATCCATGGTCACGGCCACGGCGCACAACATCCGCGACGAACTGGATGGCAAGGAGCCCGGCACCAAGGCCACCTGGAACGCGGTCTGCCTGGCCGACTTCGGCGACACCGGGGCCTGCTTCGTGGCGTTGCCGCAGATTCCACCGCGCAACGTCAACTGGTTCTCGCAGGGCAAGTGGGTGCATCTGGCCAAGATCGCCTTCGAGAAGTACTTCATCCGCAAGATGAAGAAGGGCACCTCGGAGCCGCTGTTCGAGAAGATGGTCATGAATGCCCTGGGCATCATGAAGCTCAAGGACAAGCCATAAGACCTCTCGTCCTGTACGGTGAACAGCAGCTACATCTTTTTCGAAATCGACCTGCGTGACCGCTTCCTTGAGGATCTGGCCGCGCTGGGATTGGGTGGCCGGTCACGCGAGGATCCGATGGAAGGGTTTGTCGTCGAGCTCGACGCCGAGCCCGACGACGAAGACCTGCTAGACCGACTCGAGGATGCCTACGAAGCGCTGATGCAGGAGCAGATGCTGCGTGCCGAGCAGCGCCCCGACTGGGGCAGCCACCAGGTGGCAAGCCTGCGCGTCACCCTGCCCGATGGGAGCGAGGCCCAAGTCCGTCTGCCACCGGCCGTGGCACGCACCCTACTGGAGCGCTATGGCGTGGAAGAGGCGCACGAACTGGTGAGCGCCATCGCCCACAGCCTGTCCCACCCGGAGCACGGGCCGCTGTGCCGCAAGGACCTGCTCACGCCCGACGCCTGATGCGCCGCTGGCCCTACAGCTAGCCCAGTGCCTGTTCGAGCCAGCTGCGCACAGGGGCAGGTAAGCCCATGCTCAGATCGTCGGGCCTGACCACCCAGAGGCCCGGACCGGTCATGGGCAGATCCTCCACCTCCCACTCAACCGGATGCAGCATCAGTTCACGGTGCGTTAGGGCATGTCGCAGGGCAGGATGATCGTGGCCTTTGCTCGACACCGCCTCCTCCAGGGGCAGGGCCTGCAACAGCGCATCCCGGCTCTCGAACACAGGCATACAGTGAAGTCCGGCCCAGATCCCATGTGGCGGTCGCTGCTCCAGCCACACGGCGCCATCGCGAGACCGGCGCAGCACCAGCAGCCACCAGGCCACGCTCTTGCGCAGCGGTTTGCGGGTTTTCACGGGAAATTCCACCTCGCGGCCTTGCGCCTGCCCCTGGCACATGCCCGCTGCCGGACACGCCCCGCACTGTGGCCGGGTGCGGGTACACAAACCGGCCCCCAGGTCCATCAGGCCCTGGGTATAGGCCGCCATGTCGACATGGCTGGGTGAAGGCGGCAGCAGGTCCTGCGCGATTTGCCACAACCGCCTCTCCTGCGCAGCCTGGGCCAGATCGCCCTCGAAAGCCAGCAGGCGCGAGAGCACACGCTTCACATTGCCATCCAGTATGGAAACACGCTCTCCAAAACAGAAGGCCGCCATTGCCGCAGCGGTGGACGGCCCGATGCCAGGCAAGGCCTGCAGGGCCTGCGCACTTCCCGGAAAAACCCCACCATGCGCCTCGACCACGGCCTGGGCGCAGCGGTGCAGGTGGCGGGCACGGCTGTAATACCCCAATCCACTCCAAAGCGCCAGAACCTCATCCAAGGACGCCCCCGCCAGGGCATGGACATCGGGAAAGCGTTGCAGAAAACGCGGGTAATAATCCAGCACCGTGGACACCTGAGTCTGCTGCAACATGATCTCCGACAGCCAAACCCGGTAAGGTTCGTGGGTGCCCTGCCAGGGCAGGCCATGGCGGCCATGCTGGCGCTGCCAGTCGACCACGGCCCCAAAGAAGCGGGCCGCCCCCCGATCCGAAAGACCGATCACACCGGGACCTGCTGCGCCATCAAGGGGGGTTCGGGTCGGCGGTTTCGGCACCGGCACCCACCGGGGCATCGGCCTCCTCGGCCGCATCCATGCTTGGCCAGCTGGTGGAAGCATCCTCGGTGGCAGAGATGGCCTCCGACCCGGACACCGGGGCCGGCGCATCCGTCAGGGAAACCAGACCCGCGAGCTGGTCTCGCGCCAGGGTTGCCACCTGTTGTTGCTGCCGCAGCTCCTGGATGCGGCCATCGAGTCCGCCGGCGGCCTGCTGGATGCGCTCCATCGCCTCGATCCGGCGGCTGAAGTTCAGCCGCCGCTCACGCAGCTGCATGTCAAGTTGTGCCGCTGCCGACTTGTTCCACAACTCGACATCCTCCGAAACCGATTCGAACACCGTCTTCAGCCGCGACATCAGCGCCTTGGCCAGCCGCTCGGCAAACTCGGGCTGAGCCAGTTTGAGGATGTTGCTCAGTCCGAGGTACTGTAAATGGCTGCGCTCGATCTCATCAAGCTCGCCGATGTAACGCAACACATCGGGCGGCTCGGGCAGTTGCAGAAAAAACCCGAAATCGGCATTGAGCCCACGGAAGCTCGTGTCCAGCATCGACTGCACCTCATCACCCAGGCGCTGAGCCCGCTCCAGCGCCTCCCTCAGGCGCCCGAAAGCGTCGGCATAGACCTTCTTGACACCAAACTTGAGGCCGGGCTGTCGCAAGGCTTCGGCAAGTTGTGCCACCTCGGCCTTGAGCCGGGTGGCGCCCAGCAGACCCAGCAGATCCTTGAGCAACCGCAAGTGCACCGAGCGTACCGCCTGGATGCGAGCCCCCCCCGTCTCGAACGCGCTCTGCTCCTGTTCGATGCGTCGGCGCATCTGCCGGATGACGGTGGCATTCTTGCCCCGCAGCCCTTCAAGCTCCTGGATCTGCTCCGTGAGCTCCAGCTGGTGCGTCTGCATGAGACGCTCGACATCACGCCGCAGGTCGGCCAGTTCGGCCGCCACCGTGGATTCCAGGATCTGGCGGCGGCGGGCCAAGACGTCTTCTGTCAAGGCACGCTCCAGATCAGGCAGGCGGCTTTCGGCCAGCAGCCTGCCATCGTCGCGCACCTTGGCCAGCAGACCCTTTTGCGCGGACACCGCAATGACCTGCGCAGGATCCAGGCCCAGCACCTCGGCCGAATGGCTGCGCTGGCGCTGGATCTGGCCGTCGATGTATTCAGGCGTACTCAGATCGTCCCACAGGGTGTCGATCTTGTTGAGCACCACCAGCCGGGCATCGGACCGCTCGGCCACCGGTGCCAGGTGTTCCCGCCAGATCGCCAGGTCGGACTTGCTGACACCGGCATCGGCCGCCAGGATGAAAACCACGGCCTGCGCCTGGGGCAGCAGGCTGACCGTCAGCTCGGGTTCGGCACCAATGGCATTGAGCCCCGGCGTGTCCAGAATCACCAGCCCCTGCTTGAGCAAGGGGTGCGCCATATTGATCAGGGCGTGGCGCCATTGCGGCACCTCGACCAGCCCATCTGGGCCTGGCAAGGGGTTGTCTTCCGGGGTTTCGTCGTGCCAGAAACCCAGCGCCCGCGCCTCGTCAACGCCGACCCGGCGCACCTCGGCCACCTTTTCGATGGCCTGTGCCAGCTGGGCGGGGTCGTTCACGTCCAGATCGACGCGCACCCACTTCTCGGGCGCACTTCGCCACTCCAGCAGGGACTGAGGCTGCAGGCGGGTGTCGATGGGCAGGAGTCTTAGGCAGGCGGGCACATCGGCGTCAAAGCCCAGCTCGGTCGGACACATGGTGGTGCGCCCCGCGCTCGCAGGCATGATGCGCCTGCCATAACCGGCAAAGAACACCGCGTTGATGAGCTCGGACTTGCCGCGCGAGAATTCGGCCACGAAGGCGACGGTCACCTTGTCGCTGGCGACCTGGGTGCGCAGCCGATCCAGCCGCTCTCGGGCACCCGCCCCCAAAAGGTCCTGGGCATCAAGCCAATCGGACAAGGTCTTCAGGCGCTCGGCCAGCCGCCGACGCCAGGCGTTGTGCTCGTCGAAGTCCTGCTGAAAAGACATGGGCTATCCTGCCTCGGATGGGTGGAGATACACGGAATGCAATATAGCATTCACCCCCACCACCGACCCGATCGATGCCGGCGCCTTCGCCGAAAGGTCTAGTAACGCTGACAGACGGGGCAATAGAAGGTGGAGCGCTGCCCCTGACGCACAGCGCGTATCGGCGTGGCGCACACCCGGCAGGGTTGTCCCGCGCGGTCGTATACCTTGGCCTCCAGCTGGAAATAACCGCTGTGACCTTCGGCGCTCGCGAAATCCCGCAGAGTGCTGCCACCCCAGTGCAAGGCCGTCTCCAGCACCGTGCGTATCGCAGCATGCAGGCGCGCCACCCGCGCACGGCTCAGGCGGCAGGCGCTCACCGTGGGACGTATCCTCGCCACAAACAGCGCCTCGGACGCGTAGATGTTGCCCACGCCCACCACCACATCACCGGCCAGCAGCACCTGCTTGATGCTGGCACGTCTGTGCCGCAAGGCCTGCCAGAACGCCTCGGGATCGAAGTCCGGCCCCAGAGGCTCCACGCCCAGCCCGCCCAGCAGCTTTCGAACCGCACCGTCGTCTTCGCCCTCGGCCCACACCACCGCACCGAAGCGGCGCGGATCGCGCAGGCGCAGCACACCCTGCGTGGTACGCATCTCGAAATGGTCGTGTTCGCCCGGCGGCAGCAGGTTCTGCCCAAAGGTCAGTCGGCCCGACATACCCAAATGAATGAGCAGCAGGCCCGCATCGAGTCGCAGCAGCAGGTACTTGCCCCGCCGACCGACATCGGTGACGGTACGGCCGACCAGCCGCGTCGGCTCCACTCCCAGCGGCCAGCGCAAGGGCTTTCCCATACGCACGTCCAGCACGCGGGCGCCGGCGATGCGCGCGGCAAAGCTGCGGCGCGTGACTTCTACTTCGGGCAATTCGGGCATGGCTTCGGGGTACGGCGCGCATGGCTAAAGGGGTTCCATTATCATGGACCGATGTTGTTCCCATCGAAGCCATCCGGCCCGCCACGTCGCCTGCACCGCTGCGGTGGCGTCTGGTTGGCCCTGCTGGCGGCCTGTGCCCTGCCCGCCCTCGCCCAGGGTGTATCCGCCTCGACCAAAGATCGGGATTCGCCCCCGGCGGCATCTTCAGACATGGACGCCGAACTCTTCTACCAGCTCCTGCTGGGCGAGATGCAGCTTGAGGCGGGTGAGGCCGGGGCCGGGTACTCCCTCATCCTCGACGCTGCGCGCAAGACCCAGCGCCAGGAACTCTACAAGCGTGCGGTGGAAATGGCCCTCCAGGGCCGCTCGGGCGATGCGGCCCTGGCCGCGGCCCGCGCCTGGTCCGTGGCCTATCCGGGAAACAGCGAACCCCTGCGCTACACACTGCAAATTCTGCTGGCCCTCAATCGCCCGTCCGACGTGGTCGAGCCCCTGCAGCAACTGGTGCGTCTGACGCCGGCACAGGAACGCAACGCCCTGATCGCGGCCATCCCCCAGACCATGGCGCGCGCCACCGACAAGGCGGCGGCCCGGCAGGCCGTCACAGAGGCCTTGCATGAGGCGCTGCAAGACCCTGCCACCGCCGCAGCGGCCTGGACCGGCATCGGCCGGATGGAATTGGCCAACGACCGGCTCGAACAGGCTCTGGCATCGGCGCGCAAGGCCCACCAGGCCGACCCCGCGCTGGCTGCGGGCGCTCTGCTCGCCCTGGAGCTGATGGAGCGCCAGCAGGAGGGTGCCGAAGGCCTGGTGCGGGGCCACCTGGAACGTGCCGGTGAACGCAGTTCCCCCGCCGTTCGCATGGGCTACGCCAGGGTGCTGCTCGACCACCAGCGCTACGCCGAGGCCAGCGCTCACCTGCAAACCCTGACCGTGCAGGAACCGGAGTACGCCGACCCCTGGCTGCTGCTCGGCACCCTGCAGGTGCAAGTCAACCAGCTCGACACCGGCCGCGTCTCTCTGGAACGCTACCTGGAACTGTCCCGCCGCCTGCCCGCCGAACAGGCCTCCCGAGGCCAGACCCAGGCTTTTCTGCAACTTGCCCAGATCGCCGAACGCCAGCAGGACTATGCCGCCGCCAACGCCTGGCTCGACCGCATCGAAAATCCCGAGGAAATCATGGCCGCGCAGATGCGCCGGGCCATGCTGCTGGCGCGCCAGGGCCAGTTGGAACGGGGCATCGAGCTTCTGCGCCAGCAGCCCGAACGCAGCCCGGCCGATGCCCGCCGCAAGTTTGTCTCCGAAGCCCAGCTTCTGCGGGAGTTTGGCCGTTACGAAGCGGCACTGGAAGTCTATGCGCGGGCTACGGCCCGTTTCCCCGACGACCCGGACCTGGTCTACGAACAGGCCATGCTGGCCGAGAAAGCCGGCCGCCCCGAAGAACTGGAACGTCTGCTGCGGGATCTCATCCAGCGCCAGCCCGACTACCACCACGCCTACAACGCGCTGGGCTACACCCTGGCCGACCGCAACGAGCGCCTGTCCGAAGCCAAGGCTCTGATCCTCAAGGCCCTGGCGTTGGCACCGGGCGACCCCTACATCCAGGACAGCCTGGGCTGGGTGGAGTACCGCCTGGGCAACCTGACCGAGGCCCTGCGCATCCTGCAGGCCGCGTACGCGAAACGGCCGGACGCCGAGATCGCCGCCCATCTCGGTGAAGTCCAGTGGGTACTCGGACAGCGCGATGACGCCCTGCGCACCTGGCGCGAAGGTCTGTTGCTCAACCCCGAGAACGGCACCCTGACCGACACCCTCCGGCGCCTTGACGTTCGGCCATGATCCACACGCGCCCCGCCGCCGTCCGCTCGGTTGTTCGGTCCCTGCTTCTGACCCTGACGCTGGCCCTGTTCGCCGGCTGCGCCACCCGCTTGCCCTCCGTCGCTCCATCCGACGGTGCCGAACGACAGCACTGGAGCGGGCGCCTGTCGCTCAAGATCGCCGGCGCCCCAGCACAGGGCTTCTCGGCCGGCTTTGAGTTGCGCGGACAGGCTCAGGCCGGCGAGCTGCAGCTTTTCTCTCCCTTCGGCCAGACCCTGGCCACCGCCACCTGGCAACCGCAGGGCGCCACCCTGCGGCAAGGCGACCGCACCCTCCACTACCGCGACATGGCCACACTGACCGCCGACCTGACCGGCACCCCACTGCCGGTGGCCGCCCTGTTCAACTGGCTGCGGGGACAGGCCACCCCGGTCGAAGGCTGGACGGTCGACCTGACAGAGCAGGCCAGCGGGCGTCTGAGCGCCCAGCGCAACCACCCCTTGCCCAAAGCCATGCTGCGCCTGGCGTTTGACTGAAACACCCCGTCCACACCATGCCTTGCAGCGAACTGCTCGATGTTCCGGCCCCGGCCAAACTCAACCTGTTCCTCCATGTCACGGGCCGTCTACCCGACGGCTATCACCTGCTGCAGTCGGTGTTCATGCTCATCGACTGGTGCGACACCCTGAGCTTTGCGTTGCGCCAGGGTCCGGACATCAGCCGTGACGACACCGGACGCAACGACCTGGATCTGCCTGGCGAGGACCTGACCGTGAGGGCGGCCCGCGCACTCCAGACCGCCACCGGGTGCGACCGCGGCGTACACATCACCCTGAACAAGCAGCTGCCGGCCCAGGCGGGCCTGGGCGGCGGCTCCAGCGACGCGGCCACCTGCCTGCTGGCGCTCAACCGGCTGTGGGAGCTGAACCTGCCGCAGGAAGAGCTGATGCGCATCGGTCTCACCCTGGGCGCGGACGTGCCGTTTTTCCTGGGAGGACGCCACGCCTGGGTCGAGGGCATAGGCGAGCGGCTCACCCCCATCGACCTGCCACCGGCGCGGTTTCTGGTGCTCAAGCCCCCCATCGGCGTCTCCACGCCCCAGATATTTCGGCATCCCGCTTTGAAAAGGAACACAAACCGGTCTATAATTGAAGACTTTGTTGCAAACGATGGACGCGGCCTGTTCGAATTTGGCCGCAACGACCTTCAGGGCGCGGCGCAAGCCCTCTGCCCGGACATTGAAGCCGGCCTGCAATGGCTGTCCTCGTCAGGGCTGACGGGGCGCATGACAGGCTCTGGAAGCGCGATGTTCGCCCGGATCGAGCACGACGTGGACCTGTCCACCCTGCCCGCCGGCTGGAGCGCCAGACACTGCAACAATTTGGATGCACATCCGCTGCTGGGCTGGTGTTAGCGGTTAGAATACCGCTCGCTGTCTGGCTAAGACGTGCATGCACTGCATTTCGGTGCGCCGCATCTGCGGTGAACCGGTGTAGGGGAGTCGCCAAGTTGGTTAAGGCACCGGATTTTGATTCCGGCATGCGAGGGTTCGAGTCCTTCCTCCCCTGCCAAATCTGTTCTTCTTGAGAGCGCAATCATCACACCGCGGCTGGCGTCAGGCCGCACAGCGTCCGTTGTCCATTCCTGAACCTGCGCCGGAAACACCCATGACCGCTCTTGCCTCCGCCACCGCCCCGGATTTCATGATCTTCACCGGCAATGCCAACCCGGTGCTGGCGGCCGAGATTGCCCACCACCTCAACACGACGCTGGGCTCCGCCAATGTGGGGCGCTTTTCCGACGGCGAGGTCACGGTCGAGATCACCCAGAACGTGCGGGCCCGCCACGCGTTCGTGATCCAGTCCACCTGTGCCCCCACGAACGAGAACCTGATGGAGCTCATCATCATGGTCGACGCGCTCAAGCGCGCTTCGGCCGTGAGCATCTCGGCGGTCATCCCCTATTTCGGCTACGCCCGCCAGGACCGCCGTCCGCGCTCCAGCCGCGTGCCGATTTCGGCCAAGGTGGTGGCCAACATGCTGCAGGCCGTGGGTGTCAACCGCGTCCTCACCATGGACCTGCACGCCGACCAGATCCAGGGCTTCTTCGACATCCCGGTCGACAACATCTATGCCTCGCCGGTGCTGCTGGGCGATCTGCGGCAGAAAAACTACCCCGACCTGCTGGTGGTCTCGCCCGATGTGGGCGGTGTGGTGCGCGCACGTGCGCTGGCCAAGCAGCTCAACTGCGACATGGCCATCATCGACAAGCGCCGCCCCAAGGCCAACGTGTCCGAGGTGATGCATGTGATCGGCGACATCGAAGGCCGCAACTGCGTGATCATGGACGACATGATCGACACCGCCGGCACGCTGGTCAAGGCGGCCGAAGTGCTCAAGGAGCGCGGTGCCAAACACGTCTACGCCTACTGCACCCACCCCATTTTCTCGGGCCCCGCCATCGAACGCATCGCCAAGGGCGACGCACTCGACGAGGTGGTGGTGACCAACACGATTCCCTTGAGTCAGGCCGCGCAGGCCTGCTCGAAGATCCGCCAGCTCTCCGTGGCACCGCTGATGGCCGAGACCATCGCGCGCATTGCCAGCGGCGAGTCGGTCATGAGTTTGTTCGCCGACCAGGAGAACCTGTTCTGAAAAGAAGGTTCCGCTGCGGCGGCAAGTAGCGGGCGTCCTGAGGGTTCATCCCGACGGACGCTCTTTTTGAAGCAGGGGCTCTCTGGTCGCGGAAAGCCCCCCATTGGAGTGAAACCATGCAATTCGTCGCTTTTGAGCGCGCCAAGCAGGGCACGGGTGCGAGCCGCCGCCTGCGCAACACCGGCCGTACGCCGGGCATCGTCTTCGGCGGCAATGCCCAGCCCGCCACCATCGAACTCGACCACAACGCCCTGTGGCATGCCCTGAAGAAGGAAGCCTTCCACGCCTCCATCCTCGACATGGAGCTCAACGGCCAGGTGCAGAAAGTGCTGCTGCGCGATGTGCAGTACCACCCCTTCAAGCCCCTGGTCCTGCACGTGGACTTCCAGCGCGTGGACGAAAAGACCCGCCTGCACAAGAAGGTGCCGCTGCACTTCGTCAACGCCGAGAACTCGCCCGCCGTGAAGGTCGACAAGTGCCTGGTCAACCATGTGGTCACCGAGATCGAGATCGAGTGCCTGGCCACCCAGCTGCCCGAGTTCATCGAGGTCGACCTCGGCAACGTGACCAAGGGCCAGAGCATCCACGCCAACGACCTGAAGCTGGCCGCCGGCATCAAGCTCGTGACGCACGGCAAGCCGAACCCCACCATCGCCACCGTGGTGGAGCCGGTCGAGGAAGTGATTGCCGCCCCCACGGCCGCCGCCGCGGACGACAAGAAGGGCAAGAAGAAGAAGTGATGCCTCGGGCGCGCCCTGTGCACGCCCCCTGGCTCGCAGGCCCGCCTCGGCGGGCCTTTTTCATGCCATTCCTGTAAGCTACCCGCATGATCAAATTGCTGGTGGGCCTGGGCAATCCCGGCCCCGAATACGAGGACACGCGCCACAACGCCGGCTTCTGGTGGCTGGAGGCGGCGGCCCGCGAACTCAAGGTCGCCCTGCAGGCCGAACGCGGCTATTTCGGCCGGGCTGCCCGCGCCACCTTCGACGGGCGCCCGGTGTGGCTGCTTGAGCCGATGACCTACATGAACCGCTCGGGGCAGTCGGTGGCCGCCCTGGCGCGCTTTTTCAAGATCCTGCCGCACGAAATCCTCGTGGCACACGACGAACTGGACCTGCCGCCCGGCGAAGTCCGGCTCAAGAAGGGCGGCGGCCACGCGGGACACAACGGCCTGCGCGACATCCACGCCCAGCTGGGCAGCAACGACTACTGGCGCCTGCGCATCGGCATCGGACACCCCGGCGACAAGAGCGAGGTGGCCAACTGGGTGCTCAAAAAACCGGCGCCCGACCAGCGCGAGGCACTGGAACAGGCGATCGAACGCGCCCTCCGGGCCCTGCCCGACCTGCTAGGTGAGCGCATGGAGCAAGCCACGGCGGCCATACACACCAGCAAGCCCCCACGCCCCAAGCCACCGAAACCGTCCCCTGAACCACAGTGACCGCCATGCCCCCTTCACCGGCACCCCACTGGCAGGACCTGCCCGGCGCACCACGGCCCGGCCAGGTGCTCGGGACACTCGAAGCCGTTCCCGACGGTGGCGCGAGGCTGCTGACCATGGCCGCTCAGCCAGGCAACGGTGCTACGAGCCCGCCGTTTGGGCTGATTCTGCTGCGCAGTGGAACAGAGATCTGCGCCTATGTGAACCGGTGCCCCCACTTCGGCGCCCCGCTGTCACAGCGGCCCGAGCAGCTCATCCTGGAGCCGCACGTGAGCGTGAGCTGCAACGTCCACTACGCCCGCTTTCGCTGGGGCGACGGCCTGTGCATCCGGGGCGATTGCGAGGGGGAGTCCCTGGTGCGGGTGCCGGTGCGTGTGACCCCCTCACACCAGATCGTGGTCGGCGACTGACCCGGCAAAGGCCAGCGTTCATTCGGGGGTGGCGAGCTTCTGCAGGCGCTGGTATTTCTGCCAGAGCGTCTCGCGGCTCTCCACGTGCGCCGGATCCACCGGGATACAGGCCACGGGACAGAGCTGCACGCACTGCGGCTCGTCAAAATGCCCCACGCATTCGGTGCATCGGTCCGGATCGATCTCGTAGATCTCGGGCCCCATGAAAATGGCCTGGTTGGGGCAGGCGGGTTCGCAGACGTCGCAGTTGATGCATTCGTCGGTGATCGTCAGCGCCATGCCGTTGCCCCTTCTTTCCTTCAGCGCGACACGCTGCCCGTGGCGGCCAGCAGACGTTGCGCCACACCCGGGCTGACCATCTGGGACACATCGCCGCCGAGCTGGGCGATTTCACGCACCAGGGTGCTGGAAATGCACTGCAGCTGCGCCTGCGGCAACAGGAACACGGTTTCGACCTTGGGCAGCAGCTTGCGGTTCATGGCGGCCATCTGCGCCTCGTAATCGAAATCGGTGACGTTGCGGATGCCGCGCACCACGGCACAGGCCCCGTGCTCCCGGCAGAAATCCATGATCAGGCCCTCGAAGGGCAGCACCCGGACCTGGGGCACGTGGCGCATGCTCTCGGCCACCATGGCCAGGCGCTGATCGAGGGTGAAACGCGTCTTCTTGTGGTGGGCCACGGCCACCGCCACGATCAGCTCGTCGAACAGCCCGGCGCCGCGCCGGATCACGTCTTCGTGGCCCAGGGTCGCTGGATCGAAGGTGCCGCTGTAGACGGCGATACGCCGGTCGGGTTGGGCTGGGGTAGCGAGGGCGTTCATGAGACCGGATTATCCATCGCGGGGCTTTCCCCCGGCGCCAGCAGGTGGTAGTGCACGGCCCCGGCCTTGGCGCGCCGCACGCAGGACAGGCCCAGCGCGCCGAGTTCGGCGTCGCTCCAGGGCCGAGGCGCCTCCAGGTAGACGCGACCATCCGGTGCGAGCAGCGCGGCGGCGGCGGCCAAGGCCTCGGTGAACAGCGCCTCGTGGCGCCCGTCCCCGAAGGGGGGGTCCAGAAAGACCACATCCCAGCGGCCGGCAGCCGCCCGCAGACCCGCCATCGCGTCGCCGCAGCGCACAGTGACCTGCCGAGCCTGCAGGCGCTCGGCGTTGGCCCGCAGGGCAGCGGCCAGGGCGGCATCGCGCTCGATCAGGCAGACCTCCCGCGCGCCACGGGAGGCGGCCTCGAAACCGAGTGCGCCGCTGCCGGCAAAGGCGTCCAGACAGCGCAGGCCGCTGAGGTCCTGGCCAAGCCAGTTGAACAGGGTCTCGCGGACCCGGTCTGGGGTGGGCCGCAGGCCGGGTCGGGCGGGCACCGGCAGCTTGCTGCGCTTCCACTGCCCGCCGATGATGCGGACCACACCGGGCGTCACGGGTTGCCTCCGACGACGACGGTCACCATGCGATCGGGTTGCAAGACGCGCTGCAGGGCCGCATGGACCTGCTCGCGGCCGATCGCCGCGACCTGCTGGGGCCAGGTGTCCAGGTAATCGAGCGGGAGGTCGTTCCAGGCCAGCGCGGCCACGTTGTCGAGCAGCTTGCGGTTGCTGTCGAGCCGCAACGCGAAGCCGTTGACGAGCGAGGCCTTGGCCTGCGCCAGCTCCTCTTCGGTGGGCCCCTCCTGCACAAAGCGCCGCAGTTCCTCGTGGATGAGATCGACCGCCTGATTGGCCTGATCGGGCCGGGTCTGCATGCCCACGGTGAAAGCACCTGCATGCCGACCGGGCGAAAAATAGCTGTACACCCCATAGGTAAGCCCGCGCTTTTCCCGGATCTCCTGCATCAGCCGGGAGGTGAAGCCGCCACCGCCCAGGATGTGGTTGCCCACGGTCAGGGCGAGGAAGTCCGGGTCCGAGCGCGCCATGCCCGGCTGGCCGACGAACACCTGCGCCTGCGCTGCGGCGTACGGCTCAATGATGCGCTGTTCACGCTCCAGCGCGGCCACCTCGGACACGGCAGGCAGAGGATCGCAGCCATGGGCCCGCCAGCCCTGCAGCAACAGCCCGACCAGCCGGTCGGCCTGCTCACGCGCCACCGCACCAACCAGGGTGACACGGGCATCACACGCCCTCGCATGTCGACGATAAAACGCCTTGAGGTCGGACACACCGATGGCGGCCCAGGTCTGCGGTCGTGCCTCGTAGCCATAGGGGTGACCGCCATAGACCGCCTGCGCAAAGCGGCGTTCGGCCAGGGTGTCGGGCTGGGTCTGTGCCTCGCGCCACGCGGCCCCCAGACGTTCGCGTTCCCGCGCCCAGATCGGATCGGGAAACGCCGGCGCAGCCAGCTGACGTGCCGCCAGGTCCACGGCCGGCTGCAGCAGGTCCGGCTGCGTCAAGGTACGCAAACGGAAGCTCATGCGATCGGCGCTGGCCTGGGCACTGAACTGAGCCCCCAGATCGGCCCAGGCTTCGGCCACGGCGTTTTCCTCCAGCGCCGGCTCGTCCCCCCTGGCCTCGATGCCCTTGTCCAGCATCAGCGCCGTCGCGGCGGCCAGGCCCGCCTGTGCGGCCGGATCGCGCCGGCTGCCGCCATCGACATCGACCTGCACGTCGAGCATCGGCAGCACCGGGGTGCGCACCAGATAGACCCGCGCACCGCTGTCGTGCACCCAGTGCTCGATGGGCAAAGCCGCCCAGGCCGTTCCCAGGCAACCGGTGGCCAGCAGGACCGGGCCGGCCAGCCAGCGACGCAAGAAGGTGCAGCCCCGGAGAATCATGGCGCGTCCTCCGGCAGCAGCAGGCCGATCGTGAGCTGACCGTCATCGAAGTAACGCCTGGCCACCTCCTGCACCTGCTCGGCCGTGATGGCCCGCAGCCGCTGCAATACCGTGTCGGCGCCATCCACCGGCCAGCCTTGGACCCAGTAGCTGCCCAGTTCGCGCGCCTGGGCAAACAGGGAATCGCGCTTGTAGACCTCGCTGGCGGTCCACTGGTTCTTGACGCGCTGCAGTTCGGCCTCGCCCACCCCCTGCTCCGCAATGCGACGGACCTCGGCCTTGAGGGCCGACTCCAGTCGTGCGGGGGCGACGCCCTGCGCCGGTGTCGCCGACAGCATGAATAGCTGAGGCCCCCGGCCCATGAGCCCGAAGGAAGCGCCGACACTGTCGGCCAGACGTTCCCCATGGCCATTGCCCTGCACCAGTGCGCGCTCCAGACGGGCTGCCCGGTGGCCGTCCAGCACGCCCGCCAGCAGTGCCAGCGCCAGGGCATCCTGGCTGCCCGCATCCACCGCATCAGGCCCCATGAGCCTGGGGACCTTGTAGCCCATCAGCAGCAGGGGCTGGCTGGTGCGGGCACGAAACTCCAGCCGGCGGACCCCGGCCTGCGCCGGCTCCACTTGCGGCTTGCGCGCAGGCACGGGGCGCGCCGCGATCGTTCCATAGTGGCGCTCGGCCCAGGCCCGCACCTGTCCGACGTCGACATCGCCCACCACCACCACGGCGGCATTGCCCGGCACATACCAGCGGCGGTAGAACTCGCGCGCGTCGTCGGGTGTCATGGCCTCGAGGTCGCTCATCCAGCCGATCACGGGCCGCCGATACGGGTGGGCCAGCCAGGCCGTGGCCTGGAACGCCTCGAACAGCCGCGCCTGCGGGGACTCCTCCACCCGCTGCCGGCGCTCCTCCTTGACCACTTCGAGCTCGCGCATGAAGGCCTCGTCGGGCCAGGCGTTGTGGGCGAAGCGGTCGGCCTCCAGCTGCATCACGTCCGCCAGCCGGTCGGCAGGCACCTGCTGGTGGTAGGCGGTCACGTCGCGGCTGGTGAAGGCGTTGTCGCGCCCACCCAGGGCCGCGACCCGGCGCGAGAATTCGCCCTCGGCCACGCTGGGCGTGCCCTTGAACAGCATGTGCTCGAGCACGTGGGCCACGCCGGAGGTGCCGTCCACCTCGTCCATGGCGCCCACGCGCACCCAGAGCATGTGCACCGCCGTGGGTGAGCGGCGATCGGGTTGCACGATCAGGGTCATGCCATTGCCCAGCGTGAAGGTGTGCACGCTGGCTTGCGCCAGCGCGGCATACAGTACCAGCACGACAGCCATGGCGCACCGCCCGGCGGAGCGGATCTTTCGATACATACGTTTCATAGAATGGTGCTGATTCTAAAAAGACCCCAAATGTTCAGCTTCCTCAAGAAAAAAACCGCAGCGCCCCCACCACCGCCCGAGGCCCCTGCCCCCGAGCGCCGTCAGGGCTGGCTCGACCGCCTCACCCGTGGACTGAAGAAAACCGGTGCCGGCATCTCGACCGTCTTCACCGGCACCCGCATCGACGATGCGCTCTACGAAGAACTCGAGGCCGCCCTTCTGATGGCCGACGCGGGCACCCTGGCCACACAGCACCTGCTGGACGACCTCAAGCGCCGCGTCAAGGCCGAGAAGGTAACAGAACCCGCATCGGTCAAGGGTTTGCTGGCGCAGGCCATCACCGACCTGCTGCAGCCCTTGCAAAAACCGCTGAGCATCGGTGCCGAGGAGCGCCCCACCACCGTGATCATGGTCGCTGGCGTCAACGGCGCCGGCAAGACCACCACCATCGGCAAGCTGACGTGCCACCTGTCGCGCTCGGGCGCGTCGGTATTGCTGGCCGCAGCCGACACCTTCCGCGCTGCCGCGCGCGAGCAGCTCGGCGTCTGGGCCGACCGCAACACGGTCGACATCGTGAGCCAGGAGGGCGGTGATCCTGCCGCCGTGAGCTTCGATGCCGTGACCGCCGGCCGGGCACGCGGCAAGGACGTCGTCATCGTCGACACCGCCGGGCGCCTGCCCACGCAGTTGCACCTGATGGAGGAGCTCAAGAAGATCAAGCGCGTGCTCCAGAAGGCCGACCCCACCGCCCCCCACGAGGTGCTGCTGGTGATCGACGGCAACACCGGCCAGAATGCGCTGGCCCAGGTCAAGGCCTTCGACGAGGCGCTGGGCCTGACCGGCCTCATCGTGACCAAGCTCGACGGCACCGCCAAGGGCGGGGTGCTGGCCGCCATCGCCATGTGGCAGCAGCAGGCCCGGCGCTCGGTGCCGGTGTACTTCATCGGCGTAGGCGAGTCGCTGGAGGATCTGCAGACCTTCGATGCCAGCGAATTCGCCCAGGCCTTGCTCGCTTAGTTGATTTTTTTGACAACCGAGCTGAACTTCTTGCTGTTACAGTGCATCAAGTGCCCATCGGTTGTCGCCTTGTGGTCTGCACACCACGCCAAATCGGTGGGTACCCCTTCCCTTGACAGGGCTACTGTATAGTAGGGTCTCGAATTAACCGCTTCCGAATATTCGTGAGCGCTGATAACCGGCAGCGGCAAGCGGCGTCGCTGCTCCGTCAACCCAGCCGCAGGAGACTGACAATGAAAAGATCCTTGAAACTACTGGCTGCCGGTGCGCTCGGCCTGGCTGCCCTGGGGGCTCAGGCCGAACTGACACAGGCCAAGGTCTGGGCGGCCGCCTGCGCCAACTGCCACGGCACCAATGGCCATGCCCAGCCAGGCATGGAATCCCTGGCCGGCAAGGACAAGGCCGAACTCGTTCAGAAAATGATGGACTTCAAGAGCGGCCGCAAGCCCGCAACCATCATGCACCAGATTTCCAAGGGCTACTCCGACGAGCAGATCCAGGACATCGCCGCCTACTTTGCCGCACAGAAAAAATAAGGAGACCACGCCATGAAACGCCGTCAATTCGTACAGACGATCGCCGCCGGCTCCGCGCTGGGCTCCCTGGGTCTGGTCACGGGCTGCGCCACCACCGGTGGCGGCAGCGGTGCCCATGTGGTGGTGGTCGGGGGGGGCTTCGCCGGCGCCACCGCCGCCAAATACGTGCGCCTGTTCTCTGAGGGTGCGGTCCGCGTGACCCTGGTGGAACCCAACCCGTCGTTCATCTCCTGCCCCATCTCCAACCTGGTGCTGGGCGGGATCAAGACCATGGACGACATCACCCTGTCCTACGACAACCTGCAGAAGCGACATGGCGTGAAGCTGGTGCGCGACATGGTGACCGGCATCGATGCCGACAAGCGCACCGTCACGCTGGCCGGTGGCGGCAGCCTGAGCTACGACCGACTGATCGTCTCGCCCGGCATCGACTTCATGTGGGAAACCCTGCCCGGCATGGCCAAGGCCGGTGCCAAGGACAAGGTCCTGCATGCCTGGAAGGCCGGCGCCCAGACCGCCGCCTTGCGCAAACAGCTTGAAGCCATGCCCGACGGCGGTGTCTACGCCCTGTCGATTCCGCGTGCGCCCTACCGTTGCCCGCCCGGCCCCTACGAGCGTGCCAGCCTGATTGCCAACTACTTCAAGCAGGCCAAGCCCAAGAGCAAGGTCGTCATCTTTGACGCCAACGACGACATCCAATCCAAGAAGGGCCTGTTCCTCAAGGCCTGGGGCGAACACTACAAGGGCATGATCGAGTACCGGCCCAAGCACACGGTCACCGACGTCGATGCCGCCACCAACACCCTCAAGTTCGAGTTCAACGAAGACTTCAAGGCGGCCGTGGCCAACGTGGTGCCCAGCATGCGCGCCGGCGAGATCGCCCGCAAGGCGGGGCTGGCCAATTCCGACAACCGCTGGTGCGGCATCGACTTCCTGACCTACGAATCGGCTGTGGCCAAGAACGTGCACGTCATCGGAGACGCCATCCAGTTGGCCCAGGCCATGCCCAAGTCGGGCCACATGGCCAACCAGCATGGCAAGACCTGCGCAGCCGCCGTGGTTTCACTGCTGATGGGCAAGGAGCCCCCGCAACTGCCGCTGTTCGCCAACACCTGCTACAGCTTCGTCAATGCCGAGGACGTGATCCACGTGGCCAGCGTGCACCGCTACGACGCCGCGAAGAAGACCATGCTCCCGGTGCCGGGCTCGGGCGGCATTTCGGTGGCCGCCAGCGAGCTCGAAGGCCGCTACGCCATGGGCTGGGCCCGCAACATCTGGGCCGACACCCTGGCCTGATACCCCCACCGATGCAACGACCACCGCCCCGGCCTGTGCTGGGGCGTTTTTCATCCACCCTGCAAGAGAACGCGAACATGACCGCCCCACCCCGCTCCGCCCCGGCCCTGCGCTGGGTTGCTCTGACCGCCATTGCCCTGCTGTCGGCCAACACCGTCCTGGCACAGGCCGACGAAGCGCGCGCCAAGCGCATTGCCGGAGGCTCCTGCTTCCTGTGCCACGGCGCCAACGGCGAGTCCACCAGTGAAGTCTTTCCCCGCCTCGCTGGCCAGAACGCCGAGTACATCGCCAAGCAGCTGGAAGCCTTCAAATCCGGCACCCGAAAGAGCTCGACCATGGCCGACATGGTGGCCAAGCTCACGCCGGACGAGATGCTGGCACTGGGCCACTACTACCAGAAGATGACCCTGCCCCGCGAGGAGGCGAAGGACCCCCAACTGGCCGGCGTGGGCAGCTACATCTACCACAACGGCAACAAGTTCAGCGGTCTGCCGTCCTGTGCCAGTTGCCATGGCGCCTCGGGTGAGGGCTCGGCCAATCTGCCTCGCCTGGCCTCACAGTTCTCGGGCTACCTGTACACCCAGCTCAAGCAGTTCAACAAACGCGAGCGGACCAACGACAACGCCGTCATGCATTCGATCGCCGACAAGATGACCGAGCTCGAGATGGCCGCCGTGGCCGAATACCTCAGCAGCAAGTGATGCGCCCGACCGGGGCGCTGGTGTTCAGTGCCCCGAGCGCAGTTTTTCGTGAATGCGTCTGGTGGTGCGCCAGACGCCCCACAGCACGACCGGTATGAGCGCACCGACCGCGATCTCGGGTTGTATCGGCACTCCCACCGCTTTCAGCCCTTTCGCACCGTACAGCAGCAGGCTGATCACGTAGTAGGAAATCGCTGCGATGGACAGGCCTTCCACCGTCGACTGCAGGCGCAACTGAAGTTCCTGGCCCCGCGTGAGCTTTTCCAGCAGCTGCTGGTTCTGCCCTTCGGTGGCAATGTCCACCCGCGTGCGCAGCAGCGCGCTGGTGCGCGAGACCCGTTCTGACAGAGAGGACAGGCGCTGAGCGGTGGAGGCGACCGTGGCCATTGCGGGCGACAGGCGCCGCTGCATGAACTCGCCTATGGTCTGCGTACCCGGGATCGGCTGCTCACGCAACTCGGCGATGCGCTGCGCGACCAGGGTGTCGTAGGCCCGCGTGGCCGAGAAGCGGTAGATGTGCTGCGCCGTGGCCCGCTCCACCTGGGCCGCCAGCGCCACCAGGGTATCGAGCATTTCCTGATCGGAAGCGGTCTTGCGCTCCAGACCGGCGGTGATGTCCGCCAACTGGCGTTCGGCTTCGGCGAGTTCGGGCGAGAGCAACTTGGCCACCGGCAAACCCCGCAAGGCCATCATGCGGTAGGTTTCGAGTTCGAGCAGCCGCTGCGAGATCCGGCCCGCCCGGGTCTCGCTCGTTTCCGGGGGGGCAATCACGAGCATACGCTCGAATCCGCTGTCACGCAGGACGAAATCGGTCACCACCATGGAGTGGGCGTTGTTGCCCATGAGGGAGGCCACCACGGGATGAGCGCCGAACCAGGCCCTGGCCTGCGTCAGGCATGCGCCCGGTGCCGACAGGTCGCCATGCACCATGGCCAGCTTGATGGCGGCGAACGTCCGCCCCGGCACGCCCGCGAGCCAGTCGCGCGGCAAGACCAGGTGCGACAGCAGCTCCGGGTCCTGGCTGCCCAACACCGCCCCCGACGGCAAGGGCTGCACCAGGGAATAGCGGGTGAATTCGGTGTGGCGCTCCCACTTCAGGGTGTAGCCAGGCAGGCGCAGGCGCAGGAAATTCGCCTGCATCCGGTCGACCGTGAGGTCCTGCTGCCCCGGCAGGCGGCGCAGGTGTTCGCACTCCTGCTCTCGGCTCACACTTTCGTTGTGGACCGCCAGGAACACCACCAGCGCCGGCAGGCGGATGCGCGCCGACGGACGGGCATGGACCTCGTTGTGGAGAAGCACGCGCCGCTCGTCGTCGGGCGGCAGGGCGCGAAGGGTCTGGTGCGTGCTGTTCATCGCGGCTATTGTGGCCGATCCAGGACCCGGTCAATCCACCAGTTCGGGCACCAGCCGCCGCTCGTCGGCGATGCGGTAGGTGCGGCCCAGCCGGTCCAGCGGCTCGATGGCGCCCTCGCGCACCAGGGCGCTGATCTCTCGACTGACGGTCTCGAGCTTGAGGTCCATCATGGATCCCATGTCCTCGCGCGAGAACAGGGTGGTGACACTGGGATCGGTGTCGTGCCGCATCTTGAGGATGAACTGGCGCACGCGCTGGCGCGCCGTGCCGAAGTTGATCTCGGCCAGCCAGTCGTCGGCCTCCTTGAGCGCCTGGTGCCACTTCTGCAGCAGCCGCATGTGCAGGCGCGGGGAATGCTGGCTGAGTTGGTGGATCACATTGGCGGGGATACGACACACCGACACGTCCGTCAGGGCCACCGCCTCGCTGTCGTAACGGTTGCTGGCCAGGGCCTCCAGGCCCACCACGTCACCCGGGTGCAGCACCCTCAGGATGCGCTGGCGCCCATCGGGTGTGACGCGCGTGAGCTTGAGCAACCCGCTGCGCAAGGTGTAGATGCCCAGCGCCTGCTGCCCTTCCTGATACAGGCTGGAGCCGGACCGGAACTCAAGGTTGTCGATGGGGGTATGGATGAGGTCGAAATCGCGCTCGTCCAGATCGGCGAACAGCACCATGTCGCGGATGCCGCAATTCTTGCAGTCGGAGGTGCCGCGCCAGGCGGATTCGGTCTTGATCGGAATCATGGTGAGCGCCATTGTCGCGCCAAATCCAGGGAAAACCCGGACAGGCGCAACAATACCCTACCAAGTATATAGGCTGCCCGGGTGATCAGGCCACACGCGGCACCAGCTCGCCCTTGTCGTAGCGCTTCTGCATCGCCTCCAGGTTGTGGATCTTGCCGATGCGGCTGGCCATGCCGGCGCTGCCGAAGGCCTCGTAGCGCGCCGCGCAGATGGCGCTCATGGCCTTGGTGGCTTCCTTGTAGAACTTGCGCGGGTCGAAGTTCTTGCGGTCCTCGGCCAGGTGCTTGCGGATGGCGCCGGTGCTGGCCATGCGCAGGTCGGTGTCGATGTTGACCTTGCGCACGCCGTTCCGTATGCCTTCGACGATCTCCTCCACCGGCACACCATAGGTGGTGCCCATGTCGCCGCCATACTGGTTGATGATGGCCAGCCAGTCCTCGGGCACGCTGGAGCTGCCGTGCATGACCAGGTGCACGTTCGGGATGCGCTGGTGGATTTCCTTGACGCGGTCGATGCGCAGCACCTTGCCGGTGGGCTTGCTGGTGAACTTGTAGGCGCCGTGGCTGGTGCCGATGGCGATCGCCAGGGCGTCCACCTGGGTTTTCTGCACGAAGTCGGCGGCCTCGTCGGGGTCGGTCAGGAGCATGGAGTGGTCCAGCTCGCCCTCGGCGCCGTGGCCGTCTTCCTCGCCGGCCTTGCCCGTTTCCAGCGAGCCCAGGCAACCCAGCTCACCTTCCACCGAGACACCGCAGGCATGGGCCAGATCGACCACCTTGCGGGTGACGTCGACGTTGTACTCGTAGCTTGCAGGCGTCTTGCCATCTTCCATCAGGCTGCCGTCCATCATCACGGAGCTGAACCCGGACTGGATGGAGCGGAAGCACACCCCGGGGGAGGCGCCATGGTCCTGGTGCATGCACACCGGGATTTGCGGGTACATCTCGATGGCGGCCAGGATCAGGTGGCGAAGGAACGGCTCGCCCGCATAGGAGCGCGCACCTGCCGAGCCTTGCAGGATCACCGGGCTGTCCACCTGGGCGGCCGCCTGCATGATGGCCTGGACCTGCTCCATGTTGTTGACGTTGAAGGCCGGCAGGCCGTAGTTGTGCTCGGCCGCGTGGTCCAGCAGTTGACGCAGTGAAATGAGTGCCATGGTGTCTTCCTGTTGAAAATGAATGGAGTCTGTTCAGACCGGGTCTGTCGGCCTGCGTTGCACGTCTGCCCTTATTCCTCGCCGGCCCGCCTTGCCAGCACCTCGAAGGCCGGCAGGGTCTTGCCCTCGAGCACCTCCAGGAAGGCGCCACCGCCGGTGGAGATGTAACCCACC
>FWPV01000512.1_pt1 | contig 101982 bp, 95 predicted proteins | sample 2228371 | NCBI WGS metagenome assembly FWPV01 (sample SAMEA103939776, study PRJEB20133) | metagenome
CTACCCTTACCTCCCAAAAGCCCCCTGAGCGCAGAAGAAACGACTTTGGCCTCACTGCGCAGATCTTGGCACAGCTCTTGATTGCAATTGGACATGTAAAACCCTCAGGGAGAAAACTGCCTTGCCACTGATATTGGTGATCGAGGACCAGGAGGATGCCTGCGGGCTTGTACGAAGGCTGCTCATGCGGCTAGGCCACACCGTAGTGTGCCTGGAGCATGGTTCCGAGGCTGACCTTTGGCTCAAGAGCCATCAGCCGGATCTGGTGATAGTAGGGGGAGGCAGGCACGGGGAGCTGGCCTCCGAGAGGTTGGAGGTCCTGGCTCGCCGCGGGGTCAGTGGCTCTCGGGTGCTCCTTGGGTGCAGGGCCGATGCTTTGGAGTTTCTACGGGGTAGATTCGGCCAGAGGGTGCGGGAGATCTTCAGCTCCCCCCAGGCACTGGAGAGTCTTGAGGCCATGGTGCGAAAGGCACTTGATGAGACCCCTGCAGCAAAGACTCCAGAAGAAAACAAAGGTGAGGGGCCTCGGGCTCCAGAGAGGTCTTATTGAGGACTTGGGGCAAGGCAGTATCAATGGGAGAATCCCAATGCAAAGGAGGAGGTGGACATGAGGGAAAAGAGAGGATGGAGGTTGGTTTTTTTTGTTTTGGCACTGGTGGCTGGCATGGCCTTTTTTGCCACATCCTGGGCCCAGGGGCAGAGCCCACAGGCCGCTCAGCCCCCGCAGGCAGCAGCTCAGCCAGCAGCAGAAAAGCCCAAGGTGGGAAGCGACCTGGGATTGCCGGGAAAGATCGGCCAGGAGGTGGCCAAGGCCCCTGTGGGAAAAGAACCCGGCCACATAGACCCCCAGGCGCCTAGAGGCGTCTTTGGGATACCAGGGGCTCCCAGGGTGAATTACATACTGGCCATCGTTTGGGCCATATGGGTGGGGTGGATATTCTCCACGGTGGGAGCCTTCGGGGGCATTATGGCAGGTGTGGGCCATATGACCGTGCATGGGCTTGGAGCCTACGCTAAGACCTTTACTCAGACAGCACCTGCATTGAACAAGACTTTGACAGACAGTATCCGCACCTCGAACCAGTTTCTTGTGGGACTCTCCGCACTGGTGAGTTCCATCAATTATCTCAAGACCAAACAACTTGCCTGGCCCGTAGGTGTCGCGCTGGCTCTCGGTTCCATAGCCGGCGCCCTTTTCATCCCATGGCTCACAGGTGGGAAGATAAGCTTCAAGCAGTATCAGGGCTGGTTTGGGCTCTTTGTTTTCGTGGTAGGGGCCTTTCTCTTCTACGAGACCACTCCCAAAGGCCAGCAGAAAAAGAAGGCTGCCAAAGAGGCTGCCCAGGCCTTTGCCAAGGCACGAAAGGAAGGCAAGGCTAGCGAGGGGATAAGTTTCAAGAGTTTCTCCCTGATCAGGGCCACGTTTTCCTTTTTCGGAATCGAATTCAAGTTCAATCCCATCGTGGTCTTCATAGGAGGTCTTGTGATAGCGGCCATCTCCTCCTTCTTGGGTGTTGGAGGTGGGTTCCTGTACGTGCCTTTTCTCACCACGGTTGTCGGAGCCCCCATGTACGTTGTGGCCGGCACCTCGGCCATGGCAGTGCTGCTTAGCATGATCACCAGCATAGCCGGCTATATCACCGTGGCCAAAGCCGGCATGGACTGGGGATTGGTGGGCATACAGCTTGTGGGAATCTTTGTGGGCTCCATGATCGGGCCTCAAACCCAGAAATACATTCCCGACATCTGGCTCAAGAGGCTTTTCGTGGTCTTGGCCCTGTACGTGGGCCTTGGCTACTTCAGCAAAGGCTTCTTCGGCACGGCCTGGGTGCCCATGTGATGGATGAGCTTGAAAGGGGGAGGGGCAAAGGCCCCTCCCTTGCCTATATCTGGTGAGAGAAATGAGTTTCTTGGAATACGTATCACACTGTTTTCTGGCAGCCTCGGTGTCGGTAATCCTCGGGGAGCTGACCATCTCCATGGCTTACCGGGTCAACAGAGGTTACCTTAGAAATCTCAACTAAGAGGTGCAAGAATATCAGCGTCTCTCACAAGAGGCTTCGGTCGTGGCAGATTCCGAGACCTATAGAATAGTCAACAGGGAGGGCAACGAGGCCTTTGGAAGACTCTTTTTTTACAAGATTGCCCTTTCCGCTTCCTCCCTCTGGCCCATATTCTTCGCCCTGGAGTGGCTCCAAGGAAATTACGGACCCCAGGAGCCTCTCATCCCTGGCACGTATTGGGAGAGCAACTATGTTGTGGCCTTTCTCATCTGTTACATAGGAGCCAGAATTCTCTTTGGCAGGCTAAAGAGAATGATTCCTTACTTTCGCACGATAAGCAAGATGCTCGAAGAGGACAGTCAGGCCTAAGACCAAATGGCCCACGGCAGCTGTTCCAGATCATGCGGGTCTTCCCTTCTAATCCCTCAAAAGAGGCATGGCCGCAGCACCCACGGCTCCGGCAACTCCACCCAGCTTTGCTTCGACTATCTTGATCTGCCCCAGAGCAGCCTTCATTGCCCTGCGCCTTACCCTTTGCTCCATCTCCTCCACGACTTCAGGCATGCCTTGTACAATACCGCCTCCCAAAACTATCCTTTGCGCATTGAAGCAGTGCGCCACGCTTACCAACCCTGTGGCCAGGGCCTCTTTGGCCTTCCCAAGGATCTCTCCTGCCAGACGGTCGCCTTGTCTGGCTGCCAATACTAGGGTCTGGGCGGTTATCCCCTCCGGCTTTTGCGGGCCAGCCCCATAGGAAAGGGCATTGATTCTGAGGTGCGCTGAGGGATCTTTCTCAAGTCGGCATTGGTTCGAATCCTGCCGTGCGCTGAACCGGAGAGCTTCTCACCCAAGAAGGCAAGCCCCCTCAGTTCCGCGATACGCCATTTTCCTAACTGCAGGCTGACGGAATGACTTGCCTGCCCTGGCATCCTTCCGAGTCTGCCTATTGGGAAGGATGTCGCTTTTCTCTATCCCCCCAGGCTGCCACATGGGCGGGGACAAAAGGGCCATCCCATCCCCCCCTGGGAAGGACAATCCCTGTCATTTACCCGGATGCAGCGCGATGCGACCCAGAACCAACGTCTATTTTCAAGCTAGGTGCTCGATCGCCTCCTAAAACAGACAAGGCCAACCAAACCTGCCCCTGCGAGGAGCAGGGTGGAGGGCTCGGGGACGGCCGAGGTCGTGAGGTCAAAAGAGAGGGTAGGCACAGGTTGGCCCCAAGTATTATTCTTGGAAAATATCCAGTCGCTGCGGTCAATCTCCCAGTGGGTCGATGTAGCGTGAATCACTATTCCATAATTGTGGTCAGGCTCCTTTAGCCATGACAGGACGGCGGCATTGAGTTCGGCGCTCGAGTAAGTGTTAAGACCCGTTATCCATTGGCCGGCCGAAAGGAGGGGTAAGGAGCCTTCGTAACCTGGAGCATTGTTGAACGTCAAAGTGGCCTCGGACCATGGCCCGACTGCAGCGTAGACTGCGATGGAATGGACGTTGATGAGGGAATTTGTCTGGAAGAACGAAAGGGAGGCATTTGATACCGACGTAGGGATCTGACCAATAGGGGTGACCGCTGAAAGATCGAACCAAAGATACGCATCCTGACAGCCAATGATGTCCTTCGCGTTCATATCGTCCGGCTCGCCACCCGAAAGCCCAACCTCAAGCCTTTCGAGATCAAAGACAGTGTTGGGCGAACGCGAATCTGTATTGGCATCGGATGAAACGGGGACAATGATGGTTGCATGGGACGGCGCTGCCAGCCAAAGAACCACAGCAGTTGACAGGGCAAAGACGAGTTTCTTCATACCTTCTTCCTCCTTGTCGCTTTAGTTTGGCCCAAGAGGACGGCATCCCAGTGCCACCTCCCAAAACGGGTGGACAAGCCCGTCTGACCCACAAGCAACTGGTGTGAGAATTCCTCGATCTTTCTGTGCCGGGTCGTTAAGTGAAATCGCGCCTACTTTCTTATCAATGTGGCCCGAGATTGCCAGCCGGGGGGCGACTGCTCTTAGCCTCGGAGTCCAGGAACGCTTGTTGTGCGCCGCTTCGGCTTCCGCCTTCGTTAGTAGAAAATCAGTCTCTTCCTGGCTGTTACCAGAGACAGTTCAGCCTGTCAATCGGAGATCTCCTGATTAAGACCTCGGAGGGTTAGTGGTCCCCCCCGGGGTCTCGGGTCCAACCTTGAGTGTTGACCATCCTGGGCCCCTGCCAATACCACAGGCTCAGGGGGCTCCTGGGACAGATCGAGGGCATAGCGGTTCTTGATCCGCTTCGCCACAGCGGGGATCGAGTGGTCCCCGGCGGGAAAGGGGTGTAAGGCGCGACGGCGTTCAGCCCAAGGCCCCAAGACCGCTTCCCTGGAAATGCCGAATCATGGCCATTGAGCGTTTTCATGCCGTGCTCATGGGTCGAAGGCCGCCCGCAGCCTCCCCCTTGCGGACGGATACCCAGAGCCGAAGGAGATCCTTGTGCAAAGGGTAGGAATCTGATATCCGTAGGGGGGTCCGAGACCCCAGGAAACGGCCCTTGGGGTGTGTCATCAAGGCGGCCATATCCGGGTCCGTTACAGTGGCCAGTGACAGCGCGGCCGTTGCGGGGGGAAGGCAAACGGCCTGCCTTTACGACGCACGGAGACAGCCTGCGTCAAGGCCACGCGCTGGGGCTGGACCCGATGGGTCCGCCGTGCGCCCCTTCGGGCCTCTGGGCCCCTTGCCGAGTTCGCTAGGCGCCAGCCTTGGGCCGGCTTGTGTGGCCACTCTCAAAGGGGAGTCCTGTTGATCTCGAGGCTGAAGCGTCGTGCTATGACTCTCAGGAGGGAAACCCTCGCCCTCTATATTGCCGCCCGGGATCCCAGGGTCCCTTGGTATGCCAAGGCCTTCATGGGCTTGGTACTGGCTTACGCCTTCAGTCCTATTGACTTGATCCCAGATTTCGTTCCGGTACTGGGCTATCTTGACGATCTGGTCATAGTCCCTTTGGGCATTGTGTTGGCGCTGAGAATGGTTCCGGCACAAGTGATGGCGGATGCTCGGAGACAAGCAGACCAGATGGCAAAGTGGGGAGAACCGGTCATTTGGGCGGGGGGTGTCATCGTCGTGGCGATTTGGTTGATCATCCTCGTCATGGTTTTTTGGCTCATAGTGCATGCAGTGGGAAAGAAATAGGGCGAGCGTGCTTAAAAAATGGCTCCGACAAACGCGTGAAAGGGCCACATGTTGCCGACCCTACGGTCAGCCATGGGCCTTCCTTCCCCAAGTGGACCTGGCATGGAGGCTCGGGCGCCATCTTGAGCGATGCTGGACTGTCTGCCTGCGACGGGTGTGAGATTCCTTCGGCGGGTCTGAAACCTGCTGCTACGGGACAAGGGGTGCCCTCGGGACCGAGGGATCCCAGTGCTCGCCAGGGACACGTCGAGGTGAGGCGCAATCCCATGATATCGTTGCCTGAGGGGCCCCCTTCCGCCCGGGGATATCTCGATTTCGAGGTGACCGTCGGCGCTCGCCGTTTGCTCTTGCAAATATCGCTTGGGTATGCTATTAAAAGGGTTCGGATTTCTCCATTTGTCTCTTTCGAAGCCAGGGGCCCCGCGGGGTCTTCATTTTTCTTGGAGAGATAGAGCCAACAGGAGGTGAGGAGGTGCAAGGGTGCCTAATGTGACGATGAAACAGCTTCTGGAGGCGGGTGTGCACTTCGGGCATCAAACCAGACGCTGGAACCCGAAGATGAAACCTTACATCTTTGCAGACAAGAACGGTATCTACATCATAGACCTCCAGAAGACCGTCCGGCTCATGAAGCGAGCCTACCAGTTCGTGAGGGACACGGTGGCTGGGGGCAAGAACGTGCTCTTCGTCGGCACCAAGAGGCAGGCCCAGGAGGCCATTCAGGAGGAGGCCACACGCTGTAACATGCCGTACGTCAACCACCGGTGGCTGGGCGGGACCATGACGAATTTCCAGACCATCAGGAAGGGCATCGAACGGCTCAAGGAACTGGATGCCATGACCGAGGAGGGCCGTCTGCGGGAATACCCCAAGAAGGAGGCGCTCAAGCTCGAGAAGGAGAGGGAGAAGCTCAGGAAGAACCTAGGCGGGATAAAGGAGATGGCGGAACTGCCGGGGGTCGTTTTCGTGGTGGATTCCCGCAAGGAATACATAGCAGTTCGAGAGGCTCGAAAGCTTGGGATCCCGGTCGTTGGCATCGTCGACACCAACTGCGACCCTGACGAGATCGACTACATCATCCCCGGCAATGACGACGCCATAAGGGCCATTCGACTCTTCACCTCCTTGATCGCTGATGCCTGCCTGGAGGGTCTCGCCCTGAGGGAGGAGGCCCTTCGGGGGGTTCAGCCGTCCGAGGCCGAGCCGGCTGCCGAGGGAGAACTCGAGGCGAGCGCCTCCTCCAATGAAGGGGGGGAGGTGGAGCCCGTCCCTGAGGCGAACTGGGGCGGGGGTGAAATGGAGAACGGGGATCTCCTGTGATCGGATGAAGGCGGCCCAGCAAGTGAAGGGGGGCACTGAAACAGAGGCTGAATGGAGGATAGGACGTGAAGGTTGACGCCAGTGCTGTGAAGGAACTGCGCGAGAGGACTGGGGCCGGTATCATGGACTGCAAGAAGGCCCTGACAGAGGCCCAGGGCGATCTCACCAAGGCCATCGAGGTCCTGAGGAAGACCGGGGCCATAGCGGCTGCCAAGAAGTCAGGACGTGCCACCAAAGAGGGGATCATCGGGTCCTATGTTCACTTCGGGGGAAAGATCGGGGTCCTGGTGGAGCTCAACTGCGAGACCGATTTCGTGGCCAGTACCCCTGAGTTCAAGGATCTGGCCAAGGACTTGGCCATGCAGGTCGCCTCGGCCAATCCACAGTACGTGGCCGAGGAGGATATCCCCGAGGACGTCCTGGCCAGGGAAAGGGAGATATACCTGGAGCTGGCCGCCCGCGAAGGGAAACCGCAAAAGGTGTTGGATAGGGTGGTCGAAGGGAAACTCAAGAAGTTCTTCTCCCAGGTCTGCCTCTTGAATCAGCCCTTCGTGAAGCAGGACGACATCACTGTGAAGGAGAGGATACAGAGGACGGTTGCCACACTGGGCGAGAACATAGTGGTGCGCCGCTTTGCCAGGTTCCAGGTGGGCGAGAGCCTGGAGCGGTGAGCCGAGGCCCGGAGCATCCCCCATGAGGCCAAAGTACCGCAGGATATTGCTCAAGCTGAGCGGGGAGGCCCTGATGGGAGATCAGGGCTTCGGGATCCACCCGGCCGTCATGAGGGAGATCGCCCAAGAGATAAAGCAGGTGGTGGAGCTGGGGGTCCAGGTAGGCGTCGTCATCGGGGGAGGGAACATCTTCAGGGGGCTGACGGCGAGCAGTGAGGGGATGGATCGGGCGGCCGCAGACCAGATGGGGATGCTGGCCACGGTCATAAACGGCTTGGCCCTTCAGGACTCCTTGGAGCGGCTCGGGGTGCCCACCAGGGTCTTGTCCGCCATCGAGATGCGGCAGATCGCGGAGCCCTACATAAGGCGAAGGGCGACTCGCCACCTGGAAAAGGGTCGAGTGGTCATCTTCGTTGCTGGCACAGGCAACCCATATTTCACCACCGACACGGCGGCCTCTCTGCGGGCCCTGGAGATAGGGGCCGATGTCATCTTGAAGGCCACGAAGGTCGACGGGGTGTACGACAAAGACCCGGTCCTGGACCCGAAGGCGCAGAAGCTGGAGGAACTGGCCTATATGGAGGTGTTGGAGAGAGACCTGAAGGCGTTGGACGCCACCGCAGTGTCCCTCACCAAGGAATCGCGCATACCCATCATCATCTTCAACATGAGGGTCAAGGGAAACGTCAAACGGGTGGTCATGGGCGAGAGGGTGGGAACTCTCATACGGGGGTAGACCATGGTAGAGGAGATCATTGGTGAGCTCAAGGCGGACATGGAGAAGACGATCTCCCACCTCAAGAAGGAGTACGATCGTGTAAGGACGGGAAGGGCGTCGCTTTCCCTGTTGGACGGGATCCGGGTGGACTACTACGGGACATCCACCCCCTTGAACCAGGTGGCTACCCTTTCTGTACCGGAGCCGCGACTCATAACCATCCAGCCCTGGGACAAAGGGGTCCTGGCTGAGATCGAGAAGGCCATACAGAAGTCCGAGCTGGGCTTGACCCCCATGAACGACGGAAAGGTGATTCGCATCTCCATCCCGCCGCTCACAGAGGAGAGGCGCAAGGAACTGGTGAGACTCGTGCGTAAGATGGCGGAGGAACGGAAGGTGGATCTCCGCAACCGCAGGCGTGAGGCCAACGAGATGCTCAGGGACCTGAAGAAAGAGAAGGAGATCACAGAGGACGAACTCTTCAGGTATCAGGAGGAGGTCCAGGAGATCACCGATCAGTTCGTGAAAAGGGTGGACGAGGTGCTCAAGGGAAAGGAAAAGGAGATACTGGAGATCTGAACGTTCGACGGCCAAGGGGTCGATCCCACGGTGCGTCCGGGACCTGGGGTCCTCGATCAGTGATGGCGTGAGAGGGAGTTAGAAGGGATTTCGCCGGTATCGAGTGTGTGCGCATCTCCGAGGCAGGCGCTTTGCATCATGGCGCCTTTTTTGTTTCGGAACTCCTAGATGTTTCGAGGGGTTCAGCCTTGCTTGGGCCCTTGACGGGTGTTATACTGGCACACACAAGGGGGCCCGAACCACATGGGGGAAATCCGGTTTGAGAATCTTCCCAAGCACCTGGCCATCATCATGGACGGCAACGGCAGGTGGGCGCAACGGAGATCCCTCCCCAGGGTGGAGGGCCACAGGAAAGGGGCGGATTCGGTCCGCGCCGTCGTGCGGGCGTGCAGGCGCTGGGGGATCCCGGTGCTGACCCTCTTTGCCTTTTCGAAGGAGAACTGGAACCGTCCGGTGGATGAGGTCGAGGCATTGATGGATCTCCTCATGGAGTACCTGGAGACAGAGCGACAGGAGATGATGGATCGCGGCATCAGGCTCCAGGTGATCGGGCGCCCCGAGGATTTCCGGCAGGACATCCAGGCGGCCCTGAGGGAGAGCGTGGAGGCGACCGCAGGGAACAAGGAGATGATCTTGAACCTGGCCCTCAGCTATAGCGGTCGATCGGAGATCCTTCGAGGTCTGTCCCGTGTCTTGGAGGAGGTGAGGGCCGGGCGGTTGGACCCAGAAGAGATCTGCGAGGAGTTGTTTTCCGAGTGCTTGGACACAAGGGGGCTCCCGGATCCCGATCTGCTGATACGGACCAGCGGTGAGCGCAGGATCAGCAACTTCTTCCTCTGGCAGATGGCATACACTGAGATCTACTTCACTGAAACCCTCTGGCCGGATTTCTCGGAGGAGGAGCTACTCGAGGCGCTCAGGGATTACGAGAGGAGGGAGCGAAGGTTCGGGAGGATCAGCGAACAGCTTCGGGCATCCTCGCCTTGACGAGAGAAGAAGTGTCTATTGGACGTGGAGTCCAGCTCAGGAGATGGACCACCGCCCTGATGGTGCTGGCAGCGGTGGTTCCCTTGCTCATCTGGGGCGGGCAGTGGCCGTTTCTGCTGCTGTGCTTCATAGTGGTCATTCTTTGTCAGATCGAGTACGCGCGGCTCTCCGGTGTGGCCGCGAGTCGCGGCACAAAGGTGGTCGAGGTACTGGTGGCCTTGTGCATGCCCCTGGCTGCCATGGCGGCAGGAGAGCGTGCCCTCATGATGGCGCTGGTGGGGAGCCTGTTGTTCTGGATGACCGTGGAGATGCTCGGCCGTGTGCAACTGGATGGCGTCCTGCAAGACCTTGGGACCCGTATCCTGGGGTACATCTACGGGGCAGTGCTGCCATCCTACTTCATCCTCATATGGAGGACTCCCGAAGGGGTGCGCTGGATCCTCCTCACCATAGCGGTCACGGCTGTAGGGGATACAGCGGCCTACTACGCGGGGAGCCTCTGGGGGAGGCACAAACTGAGACCGCGCATAAGCCCGCACAAGACCGTAGAAGGGGCCATTGCCGGACTCGCGGGCAATTTGTTGGGTGGCCTAGCGTGTGCGGCTGCTTTTTTCCCCAGCCGGCTAGCCACTGTGGGTCTCTTTCTGCCTCTTGCCATAGGGGCTGCCGGGCAACTGGGGGACCTGTGCGAGTCCATGCTCAAGAGGGCTGCCGGTGTCAAGGATTCAGGCGGGATCCTCCCCGGCCACGGGGGGGTCCTGGATCGTCTGGACAGCCTGCTGTTTTCGGCGCCTGTGGTGTATTACTGGGTCGTCTCTTGACGTAGTCGGGGAAGGGCTTGATCGATGGCTCAAAGATCGCGAAAGGGCATTGCCATCTTGGGTTCCACTGGGTCCATCGGCCAAAGCGCCCTGCGGGTGATCTCGCGGTATCCTGAAAGATTCAATGTGGTGGCCTTGGCTGGAGGGGAGAACCTCGAGAAGATGGTGGAGCAGGTGATCCAGTTCAGACCTGTCCTGGCGAGCATGGCACGTGAAGAGATGGCCAAGGCCCTGAAGGAGAGGGTCAAGGGGAAGGTTCATCTCGATGTGCTCCACGGAGAAGAGGGGTTGGGGGCCGTGGCCACACATCCCGACAGCCACACCGTGGTCTCTGCGCTTGTAGGGGCCGCGGGTCTGACCCCGACCCTGGAGGCCATCAAGGCAGGCAAAGACGTGGCCCTAGCCAATAAGGAGACCTTGGTGATGGCGGGGCAAATCGTGATCCAGGAGGCTCGTGAAGCCGGTGTGAGGATCCTCCCTGTGGACAGTGAACATAGCGCGATCTTTCAAGCCTTGCAAGGTCATCGCAAAGAGGATGTCCGTCGCATCATCCTCACTGCCTCCGGAGGGGCCTTCTTGGGCCTCCCGAGGGAGCGGCTGGAAGAGGTGACCCCCGAGGAGGCCCTGGAGCACCCCAACTGGAAGATGGGGCAGAAGGTGACGGTGGACTCCGCTTCGCTCATGAACAAGGCCCTGGAGGTCATCGAGGCGAGGTGGCTGTTCGATATCCCTCCGAGCAAGATCCATGTCCAGATCCATCCGCAGAGCATCGTTCATTCCATGGTGGAGTACATAGACGGCTCGGTCATCGCGCAGATGGGGATCCCCGATATGCAGATCCCCATCGCATACGCCCTGGCCTTTCCCGAGAGGATCAAGACCGGTCTGCCCCCCCTGGACCTGTACAAGGTCGGGCCTCTGACCTTTATGGAACCAGAGAGGGAGCGTTTTCCGGCCTTGGACCTGGCTTACGAGGCGTTGCGGCACGGTGGGCCGATGTGCGCGGTCCTCAACGGGGCCAATGAGGAGGCCGTCTGGGCCTTCCTGAGGGGGGAGATCCGTTTCACCGGTATCGTCAACGTGGTTCGCCAGGTGATGGAGCGCTGCAAGGAAGAGGACATCCAGGGCGATGACCTTGCTGGCATATTGGAGGCTGACCGGAGGGCCCGGGAAGCGGCCCGCTCCCTTATCGAAGGGGGATATTGAGGATGTCGAGCCTGTTCTGGGCCGTAGTGGCCTTCGGGATCCTGATCTTTTTCCACGAGCTGGGCCACTTCTTGGTGGCCAAGGCCATGCGGGTGCGCGTCCTGACCTTCGCGTTGGGATTCGGACCGAAACTATTGAAGGCCACATGGAGGGGAACGCAGTACGCCCTTTGCGCCGTTCCTTTGGGGGGATATGTGAAGATGATGGGCGAGGACCCTGATGAGGAGATTTCCTCAGAGGACTTGGTCTACTCGTTTTCCTCCCAATCCATCTGGAGGCGCTTCCTCATTGTCGTCGCGGGCCCGATGTTCAATCTCTTTCTCGCCATCTTGATCCTGTGGGTCTTCTTCATAGGAGATGTCCCCTATCTCACGTCTCGCGTTCAGGATGTCCTGGAAGGATACCCGGCTGCGGAGGCAGGGCTTCAGCCGGGAGACCTGATCGTGGCGGTGGATGGCGACCGCACTCACCGGTGGCAGGATGTCATAGAGAAGGTCACCCAAAGCGACGGGAAGCCCTTGCGGATCTCCTTTGAGAGGGGCGGTCGGATCCATGAGGTGACACTGACCCCAAAGCCGCGGACGGTGGTGAGCCGCTACGGGGACGAGATCCAACTGTGGCAGATAGGGGTGACCTCGGCAGGTGAGGTGGCCACAGAGAGATTCGGACCTGGAAAGGCCTTCGTCCAGGCGTGCGTTTGGACCTGGGACAAGTCCTGGTTCACTCTGCGGACCTTGGGCCGCTTGGTGGCTGGAAAGGAGTCTTTGAAGAACATAGGAAGCCCTTTGCTGATTGGCATGGAAGCTGGGAAACAGGCCCAGATGGGGGCTGCGAGCTATTTCAGTTTCATCGCCTTTATCAGCGTGATCCTGGCGGTGATGAACCTCCTGCCCATCCCAATACTCGATGGGGGGCACCTGCTGTTCTTCGCTGTGGAGGGGCTCGTGAGGAGGCCGATGGACAAGAGGGTGCGCGGGGCGGCCCAGTACGTCGGTATATGTATACTGGCTTGCATCATGGCGTGGGCCATTTACAGGGACTTGGATCGTCTGTACTATCTCAAGACCAAGCAAGGGGAGCCGTCTGCTGTGGAATCACCCAAAGAGCCAGCCGCGCCCCAAGAGGGCCCATGAGGGTGTTGGCGCTGGAGTCCTCCACCGCGGCGGGTAGCATCGCCTTGGTGGACGGAGAGGAGCTCAGGGCGGAGATATGGTTTTCCAACTCCAGGACGCACTCAGAGCGAATCCTCCGGTGGGTGGACCAGGTGCTGCGCCAAGGGCTCGCCAAAGGAGAGGATCTGGAAGGGATTGCTGTGGGACTTGGCCCGGGCTCCTTCACAGGGCTCAGGATCGCCCTATCCTGTGCCAAGGGGCTAGCATTCGCCCTGGGGATTCCTCTGGTCGGTATCCCCACCCTGGAGGCCCTGGCACACAACCTCCCCTACTTTCAGGGGGCGGTTTGTGCCATGCTGGATGCGCGAAGGGCCATGGTTTATGGGGGCCTGTTCAGGGCAGGGGGTGAGGGGCACGGTCAGAAAAGCGAGGGGCCTTGCGGGCTGTGGGATCTCCGTTCGTGGGTGCAGTCGTTTTCGGGCCTCACCGTCTTCGTGGGTGACGGGGCCATCGCGTACAGAGAGGAGATCCGGGCCATAATGGGGGATCTAGCGCTGTTCGCCCCGCCGGAGTTGATGCACCCCAGGGCTTCGGTGGTGGCGCGTCTGGGTGGTTCCCGGCTGGCCTCCGGGGAACGGGATGACTTGGACTCACTGGCGCCTTTGTATCTCAGGAGCTCGGAGGCCGAAAGGGTTGGCCAGGAGAGATCGGGGGGTGTGTCGTGAGAGGTCGCGCCCTCAGGTGGCCTGTCAATGGGGCTTCAGGGTCGGAAGGGGCCCTAGGGGGGCAGCGACACAAGGACGGTGGCGTGGTACGTGTATCGAGATTGACATCGCGGGAGCGATGGATTATAGTGACGCCTCTACACGACCCTAGAGGTCGGACTTCTGGCGAGCCGAGCGATGGAGCCCAAGGACATCGAACTGATTGAAAGGCTGTTGCCTCTGGTCCCGGAACTGAAGAATTTGGTCGAGGAACACGAGGCGTTGGAGAGGGAACTCGAGAAGTACAACAGGAAACGGTATTTGACCTCGTCGGAGGAGATGGAAAGGAAGCGCATACAGAAACTGAAACTGCTGGGGAAAGACAGGATCGAGGCGATCCTCTCTTCATACAGAAAAGGCATTTCGGATGACAGCGCGAATTAGACAGTTGGGAGGTGGTCTGATTCGCTGATTCCGGGATAGGAAGGGGTGGTTGGACGACTATGGCAGTGAGGATCCGATTGGCGAGGATGGGGACCAAGAAGAGGCCGTTCTATCGAGTGGTCGTGTCACATTCCGAGGCCCCTAGGGACGGACGGTTCATAGAACAGCTCGGCTATTACGATCCCACGCGGGAGCCGCCGGTTATCTCTCTGGATTCGCAGAGGCTCGAGCGATGGTTGAACAACGGGGCCGAGCCCACCGAGACGGTGCTGCGCCTGATCAGGAGGGTCAAGGGCTCGTCTCCATCTGCTTCCTGAGGACAAGTTGTGGGGGGTAACCATAATCGGTAAGGCCGTGAGCCTATTGCCGGCGCGGAGGTGACAATGGAGGTGAATCTCAAGGAGTTGGTCAAGTACATCGCACAGGCCTTGGTGGATTACCCCAACGAGGTGGAGGTCTCGGAGATCGAAGGATCGACCACCTCGGTCATCGAACTCAAGGTGGCAAAGGAGGACTTGGGAAAGGTGATTGGCAAGCAGGGTCGGACCGCCCGGGCCATGCGAACGATCCTCAGCGCCGCCTCCACCAAGATAAAGAAGAGGTCTGTATTGGAGATCATCGAATAGGACGGCGGGATGAGAGGAGGGGGCCCCTAGCCCTAGGGGTGGTGATTCGCCCCCATGGCGTTAGAGGAAAGATCCAGGTGGATTGCCACGGGGTCGTCCCTCAGGAGTTCCTGACCCTGACAGAAGTCCGCATAGGTCCCAAAAGAGAGCACCTCAGCGCGCATCGCGTCGTAAGAATCCAGCCCTATAAAGGGCTTTTGATTTTGGAGCTCGAAGGCTTCACTCATAGAGCGGCCCTCGCCTCTGTCGGCCAGACCGTTTGGGTTGATAGGTCCCAACTCCCCCCCCTGGAGGAAGGAGAGTACTACTGGCAGGACCTAGTGGGGCTTCGTCTTGTGACTGAGGAAGGAGAGCAGCAGGGCACGGTCGAGGGCGTCATGGCCACAGGGAGCAACGAGGTCCTGATATGCAGGTGCAAAGGCGGGGAAATCCTGGTCCCTTTCATCGATGACGTTGTGGTTCGAGTCGATCTAGACCAGGGGATGGTCGTTATCCGTCCCCTGGACCAGTGGATGTGAACATGGAGTTCCACATCTTGACGATCTTCCCCGGCATGTTCGAGTCCCCGTTGAGGTGGGGTGTCCTGGGAAGGGCCCTGGAGAGGGGCATTGTGCGGATGATCTTGCACGACATCAGGGCCCATGCGGCTTCACCCCATAGGGCCACCGACGACTACCCGTACGGAGGGGGAGAGGGGATGGTGATGAGGCCCGAACCGATCTACGCCTGCGTTGAGGCAGCCAGGACCCAAGGGGCTCGGGGCCCGGTGATACTGCTGAGCCCTCAAGGGGAGGTCTTCCATCAGGCCATGGCCAGGGAGTTCTCCAGATTGCCGGGAATGATCCTGGTGTGTGGCCGCTATGAAGGGGTGGATGAGCGAGTGAGGATCGGGCTCGTGGATCGGGAAGTGTCTATCGGGGATTACGTCTTGACCGGGGGCGAACTCGCGGCGATGGTCATCATGGATGCGACCGCTCGGCTCTTGGAGGGTGTGCTGGGAAACGAGGCCTCGCAGGTTCAGGATTCGTTCGAGAACGGGTTCCTGAAGTATCCCCAGTATACACGTCCCAGGCTATTCCGCGGCATGGAGGTGCCGGAGGTGCTCCTTTCCGGAAATCACGCAGAGATCAGTCGCTGGAGGAGGAAGGAGGCCTTGAGGCGCACGGCGGAACGTAGGCCGGATCTGATGGAGAAGACCCCTCTGTCCCCGGAAGACATGATGCTGCTGGAGGAGATTCGCCGTGAGTCATGAAGGCGCTGAGGCCTTTGTCGCTTCCTTGACCGCGGGACGCAGCGACGGAGCGGAGGAGCTGGATTGAGGCTGTTTGTGGCCCTGATCCATTATCCGGTATATAATCGAACGCGCGAGATGGTTTGCACAGCCATCACGAACCTAGATGTCCACGACATAGCCAGGGCTTGCCGGACCTATGGGGCGGAGGGATTCCTCATCGTCAACCCCCTCGAGAGGCAGCGTTGGCTCCTGGAGAGGATTCTGAGACACTGGACAGAGGGTTATGGAGGGAAAGCCCACCCCAACAGGCGGGAAGCGATGCGGGAGGTTCGCCCGGCGGAGACACTGGAGCACGCCCTGAGGTGGGTGAGGGACCGCTGCGGGTCAGAGCCGGTGACGGTGGCGACCACCGCCAGGCGTTGGCCGGGGGCCGTGAGTTTTTCGGAGATGAAGCAGAAGCTTGCGGAGGAAACGAGGCCTGTCGTGATCCTATTTGGGACGGGCTGGGGTCTGGCCGATGAGGTGATCTCGGGGGCCAACCATGTGCTGGAGCCCATCATGGCCGGGGCTGAGTACAATCACCTTTCCGTGCGCTCGGCAGCGGCAGTGATTTTGGACAGGCTGTTGGGGGACAGATGAGCCCAACGGGCGCACGGCTGCGGCAACGACCCAGCCAGCGGCGCCACAGACATTGGAGGAGCTAGAGAGGGGGACGTGAGGCCATGTCGTTGATGGACAGGATAGAAAAAGAGCAGATGCGTCTCGATATGCCTGATTTCAGACCCGGCGATTCTGTGCGCGTGCACGTGAAGATCCGTGAGGCTGGCAAGGAGAGGGTCCAGGCGTTCGAGGGGGTCGTCATCAGGAGGCGTGGGGAAGGGCTGAGGTCCACCTTCACGGTGCGCAAGGTCTCCTATGGGGTTGGGGTGGAGAGGACATTCCCTTTACACTCCCCCATGATAGAGTTCGTGGAGCTGGTGCAAAGGGGAAGGGTTCGACGTGCAAGGCTTTACTATCTTCGCAAGCTAAGGGGTAAGGCAGCTCGGATCCAAGAGCGTCGTTAGAGACCCATGGGTCGCTCCTTGGGTCCCCTCTGAGGGAGGTTCCTTGGGCCGCACAAAGGGTTTTGATAGCCCAGGACTCTTCTCCAACGGCCTTCAGGGAATGGATCCTGCGGCCTTGGACGAGTTCTTCAGGGCTAAGGGCTTCGCGGTCTTGGCCGGCGTGGACGAGGCAGGCAGAGGGCCCTTGGCCGGACCAGTGGTGGCAGCGGCCGTGATCCTTCCTCGGGGCGTGCGCATAGAAGGATTGACCGATTCCAAGGTCCTCTCCCCTGATCAGAGGGAGAGGATGGTGGAGGTGTTGGAGGGTGTCGCCGTCTCCATAGGGGTGGGGATGGTAGGGGCGGAGGAGATAGACAAGACCAACGTCCTGCAGGCCACGGTGCGGGCCATGAGGGAGGCCGTGGCCGCTCTCGCCTTGGCGCCAGATGCCCTGTTGATCGACGGGCCCGCTGGGATCGGTCACACCATCCCGCAGTTTCCCCTTGTGAGGGGAGACGCGAGGAGCCAGTCCATTGCTGCCGCATCGGTCGTGGCCAAGGTGACCCGGGACCGGATCATGGTCAGTTACGACGAACTCTACCCGCAGTACGGTTTTGCCCGCCACAAGGGATATGGCACCTCGGAACATATGGAGGCCCTGCGAAGGCACGGATGCTGCCCTTTGCACCGCAAGACTTTTCGGGGCGTGAGGGAATGCCTCGGCCATGGGCGATGAAAGGAAGCCACTGGGGAGGCTCGGCGAGGATGCGGCGTGCGAGGCGCTCAAGAGGTCTGGATACCGCATCGTGCAACGCAACTACAGGTGCCCTCTGGGGGAGGTCGATCTCATCGCGCGCCAAGGCAAGACGCTGGTCTTCGTGGAGGTGAAGAGCCAGTCCGCTGGGAGCCGGATCCCGGGCAAGGATCGGGTGAGCAAGCAGAAGCAAAGGAGACTCTGTCAGCTCGCCCAGTTCTACATGAAGGAGAAGCGTCTCCAAGGGATCAGCGCGCGGTTCGACGTGGCAGAGGTTCGGTTCCGAGAGGGGGGCCAACCGCTCGTGGAGATCATTCCCAACGCCTTTGAGGCAGATGGTTGACATCCCTCCACAGATCTCTGGTTTGGGCTGGCCTGGGTAGGATCATCCATTTCTGGCCTTGGCTGGGGTAGGCGAGGGTCGGGACTGCCGGTCAAACCGGTGTCCGCTCGGGTGCGATGGACAGCAGGGGGAAAGGGACCCTTTATGTGGTGGCGACTCCCATAGGGAATCTCGAGGATATCACCTTGCGTGCCCTGCGCGTGTTGAGGGAGGTGGACCTCATCGCTGCCGAGGACACCAGGACGACGAGAAAACTGCTGGCGGCTCACGATATCCACACACCCATGGTGAGCTATCACGAGCAAGGGGGTGCCGGGAAAGGCCGTGGGATAGTGCGCAGATTGAAGGAAGGGAAGGACGTGGCCCTGGTGAGCGAAGCTGGAACGCCAGGCATCTCAGACCCTGGTTACCAACTGATTCAGCTTTGCCTAGCGGAAGGTATAGAGCCTGCGGCGATCCCCGGACCATCCGCGGTCCTCGCGGCCCTGTCCATCAGCGGGCTGCCGACCGACAGGTTCTCCTTCTTCGGTTTTCTGCCCCGGAAGAGGCCGGAGCGGCTCCGCGCGCTGTGGCACCTGAGGGGACACGACGCCACGCTCGTCTTCTTCGAGTCAGCCCGGAGACTAGGGACGACCCTGCAGGATATCTTGGAGGTTTTGGGCGACCGCAAGGCGGCCCTCGCCCGAGAGCTCACCAAGGCCTTCGAAGAGGTCAAGAGGGGAACCGTGGGACAACTGCTGGCGTGGGCCAAGGGCAGGGGCATCCTGGGCGAGGTCACTCTCCTGGTCCAGGGGAGGGTGGGGGGATCGCCCTCCACGGAAGACCTGCGGCAGAGGGTCGAGTTCTTGGTCAAACGCTGCGGCTTGGGAGACAAAGAGGTGGTTCGCTTGATCCACGAGGAATCCAAGGTCCCGCGCAAGGCCGTTTACAAGGTGCTCCTGGATTACAGGAGGAGTGCGGGCTGAGTCATCCTGGGTGGCCCCAGGGAGGATACTGACGGTATTCTCTTGGGGAGGGATGGTGTCCTGGATTGCCTGCGAGTCCCCCGTCTAGCGAGGGCTTGCTGCCCTTGCGCTCGTTGACCGGCAGGCCTTTTTTTGGTACAAGGAGATATCGGATTGCATGTCGGGGCACGGGGGAAGCATACCCGTTGCCTTTTGTTTTGGAAGTGTCATTGAAAGTCTGCGAACGAGAATATACCGTCCGAAATCGCTTGGGGATACACCTAAGGGCTGCTAACAAGGTCGTGAGGGTGGCCAGCCGGTTTGACTCAGATGTGTTTCTCGCGAAGGACGGCTTGGAGGTCGATGCCAAGAGCATCATGGGGATCACCTTGCTCGCCGCGGCTTGCGGGAGTCGGGTCACAGTCAAGGCACGTGGGAGGGACGCGGAGGAGGCCGTGCAGGCCTTGGGTGCCCTTATCGAATCCAAGTTCCAAGAGGAGGATTGATGCCCCGCAAGGTTGCGGCTAACAAGATCTTCAACGGGGTGGCTGTCTCGCCCGGGATAGCCATTGGCAAGGCATATCTCGTCGATCGAAGGAAGGTCGAGATCCCCCGTTTTTCCCTGCTCGACGATAGCCATGTCCCTGAAGAGATGGAGCGTTTCAAGGAGGCCGTCCGAAAGTCGCAAGAGGAACTCAACGAGATAAGAAACCGGATGCGCGATACGGTGATGGAAGAGCACCTCTACATCCTCGATGCCCATATCCGGATGTTGCAGGACAGGACCCTGCTCCAGGTCACCCTCAATACCATCAGACAGGACAGGATAAACGCTGAGTGGGCCTTGAGCAAGGCCCTGGACGGGTTTCGAACTGTCTTGATGAAGGCTGAGGACGAGTATTTGCGCAGCAGGGTGGCGGACCTGGACTTCGTCGGGCAGCGCATCCTGCGACACCTCAGGGGAGAGAGGCAAGAGAGCATCTCTCAAATCCAGGGAGAGGTCATAGTGGTCGCCCATGACCTCTCTCCGGCTGACACCGCCCAGATGAAGAAGGACGTCATCAAGGCCTTTGTGACAGACATGGGAGGTCGAACCTCCCACACTGCCATCCTCGCAAGGTCCTTGGAGATCCCTGCGGTGGTTGCCCTGGAGAGGATCACCGAGTCCGTTCAGAGCGGAGATACCATCATCGTCGACGGCGTCAGGGGGATGGTCATAGTGGATCCTGCACCGGAGGTGATGGAGGATTACCTCGAGCGTCGGAGCCACTATCGGGTGGTGAAGGAGGAGCTCCTCGCATACGGTCGCCTCCCGGGCGAGACACTGGACGGGCACAAGATCCTGGTACGAGCCAACATCGAGATGCCCGACGAGGTGCCATCTGTGCTGGGCCATGGTGGGGAGGGGGTGGGCCTTTATAGGACCGAGTTCCTGTATCTGAACCGCAAGGAACTGCCCACAGAGGAAGAACACTACCGGACATATCGGGAGGTGGTGGAGCGTATCAATCCGGGTTGGGTGACGATCCGTACTCTGGATATAGGCGGGGACAAGCTCCTCTCTCAGCGTGGCGGGCTGGAGGAGTCCAACCCGGCACTGGGGCTCAGGGCCATCCGCTTCTCGCTGCGGGAGAGGGGGATCTTCAAGGCCCAACTGGCGGGGATACTCAGGGCAAGCGTTCACGGCAAGGTCCGAATCATGTTTCCCATGATCTCCGGGGTGAGCGAGATCAGGCAGGCCGTGGAGATCATAGAGGAGACAGAGGATGAACTCCGCCGCAGGGGGGAACCTTTCTCGACGGATGTCCCCATCGGGGCGATGATCGAGATACCTTCTGCGGTGTCCATAGCGGATTTCTTGGCGCGGGAGGTCGACTTCTTCAGCATAGGGACCAACGATTTGATCCAGTACGCCCTGGCCATCGATAGGGGTAATGAGCATGTGACGTATCTCTACGAGCCGCTGCATCCAGCAGTCTTGCGCATGATCAGGACCGTGGTGGACGCTGGCCATGCGGCTGGAATCCCTGTAGGTATGTGCGGTGAAATGGCCGGTGAGCCGCTCTATGTCCCCATACTGCTCGGGCTCGGCCTGGACGAATTGAGCATGAACGCCTTGGCCATCCCGATGGTCAAGAAGGTCATCAGGTCGGTGAACTTGAGGGATTGTCGGTCGCTGGTCAGACAGATCATGGAATTGGGCACCCCCAAGGAGATACACGACTTCGTTAGGCAGACCCTTTGCGAGTGGTTCCCTCAGGAGTTCGAGGTCTTCTCCGTTCAATGACGCGGGAGGCAGAGATGGCCGATGAGTCAGGGGCAAGAGGGGGCTTCGCCTCCGTGGCGGACGTCCAGACCAGACTGGAGAGACAGCGATACGTGTGCTCTAGGCAGATCGCGACGACCCTGTTCCTGGCTCACAGGATGGGAAAGCCGGTCTTGGTAGAGGGACCGGCGGGGGTGGGGAAGACGGACTTGGCCAAGGCGCTCGCTTCTGCCCTGGGACACGAGCTAATCAGATTGCAGTGCTACGAGGGGCTGGACGAGACAAAGGCGCTCTATGAATGGGAATACGCCAAACAGATACTATACATCCAGATCCTCAAAGAGAAGATAGGGGAGTTGTTGGCCGATTGCAGGACGCTCCCGGAGGCCGTGGAGAAGGTCGCCTCCCAGGAAGAGGTCTTCTTTTCCAGAGCCTTCCTGTTGCCCAGGCCTTTGCTGAGGGCTATCCTCTCGCCACAGCCCACCGTGCTTCTGGTCGATGAGGTGGACAAGTCGGATCCCGAATTCGAGGCCTTCCTCCTGGAGGTGCTGAGCGATTTTCAGGTGAGCGTACCCGAGCTGGGGACCCTCAAGGCGCGGCACATCCCCATGGTCATCCTGACCAGCAACAACTCCAGGGAGATGACAGACACCCTGAGGCGCAGGTGCATGCACCTCCACATCGGCTATCCCGATCTGGACCAGGAACGGCGCATCGTGATGATGAAGGTCCCGGGGATTTCCCAGGCACTGGCTGGACAAGTCGTAACCTTCGTCCAGCGCCTCAGGGGGATGGACATCAAGAAGCTACCGAGCATAAGCGAGACCTTGGACTGGGCGAGGGCCTTGGTCTTGCTCAACGCCAGGGAATTGGACCAGGCCCTAGTCAGGGATACCATCAGCTTGATATTGAAACACGAGCGGGACGTCCACCAAGTCCGCCACCACCTGGAGCATGCGATAGAGGAGGCGAGGCGGGTCCATGGCACCCCGTCTCAGGGCTAGATGGGGTGCCACTGCGCACGTGCCCGTTAATGCGGGTAAGGGAAGAACCGTGTAGGCTGAAGACTCCTCATGAGGCAGGTGGCATGGCTCAGGGGATTCAGGCCCGGTCATGGAACGTCGCGTATTAGAGTTCGTCCATGGGCTTCGTCGCAGCGGGGTCCCGGTGACCGTGGCAGAGACCCTCGATGCCCTCAGGGGCTTGGCCCTCATACCACTTTGGGATCGAGGGATCTTTCAGGATGCCCTCAGGACCACTTTGGTCAAGAGTAGCTCTCACCACCGTGAATTCGACCGCTTGTTCCCCTATTACTTCTCGCATCTGTTCGAGGACATGGCCGGGGTGGCGCCCCAGGTGCAGTCCAGTCAGGACAAGATCCTGAATTGGCCAGAAGTGGAGCAGGCCCTGGATGAGGCAGCGGTCAGCTGGAGCGCGTTGGGGAGGGCCATCATGACCGGGGATGGCATGGCCCTGGAGCGAATGGCCACAGAGGCGTCCGAGATGGCCGGGGTGAGCGAGATCCAGTATTCGCTTCAGCTAGGCTTCTTCATGCGGCGTCTGATGGACCAGTTCGATTGGGCGGGCCTGGACCGAGAACTGCAGCAGGCCTTATCCCTCATGAGAGGCGCTGGGGTCCAGGATCTATCCATTATCTCTCACCTCTTCGAGCACAATCTGGAGGCCTTTCGTCGATCGCTCCGGCGTCTAGTGGAGCGGGAGCTGGAGAAGAATGTCAGGCCCTCCAGGGAAAGGCAGGTGGCGGGGGGGCTGGAGGGGAAGAGCTTCAGCTCCCTTTCTGACCAGGAGATCCAGCAGATGCAGGAGGTGGTGGCGCGGCTCGTTCAGAGACTCCGCACCAAGGTGGGCCTCCTGGAGAGGAGGCGGAGAAAGGGGAGGTTGGATGTCCGAAGGACCCTGCGAAGGAACCTGCAGTACGGGGGGGAGCCCATGGAGCTCCTCTTCAGGGAGAGGAAGAAGAAGAAGACCGAGGTGATGGCCCTGTGCGATGTCTCCTCCTCGGTCTGGACCGCTTCACGTTTCATGCTCAACCTCCTCTACGCGATCCAGGATCAGTTCGCCAAGGTCAGAAGCTTTGTGTTCGTGAGTGACCTGGGCGAGGTCACGGAGTTCTTCTCTCGTTATGAGATCAACGAGGCCATCCGCAAGGCGCTCAAAGAGGCCGGGATCCAGTATCACAGCTACACCGATTACGGCGATGTCTTGCTTCGCTTTCGAGACGAACACCTAGGGGAGGTCAACAGCCGCACCGTGGTCATTATCATCGGGGATGGGCGCAACAACCGCCTTCCCTCCCGCGCATGGGTCCTGGAGGAGATAAGAGAGCGTGCCAGGCAGTTGATCTGGCTCAATCCAGAACCCAGAGCCACCTGGGGCCTCGGTGACAGCGTGATGCAGGAGTACGCCCCGCGATGCACCCTGGCCGAGGAGTGCCGTAACCTCAAGCAACTGGCGGCCTTCATAGACCGTCTCGTGGTCTGAAGAAAAGGTCGATGTTCAGGGACGTTAGCCTTCGCCGCGAGGCGTGAGGCAGAAGCCCGTCGCACGGGAAGCATGCCCTCTCGTAAGAGACCTCCTCGGGGCCTCTCCCTTACTGCACCAGGGGGGAACCGTGAGTCCTGGATGGGGTGCTGCTCTCATGACCCTTCCAAGGCCGCGAGCACCTGTTCGTGGATGTGTCCGCTTGTGGCCACCACCCCCTTGTTCTCGGTGAGCCGAGGGCCCAGGCCGAAGTTCAGCGGCCTTCCCAGGGTGTCCGTCACCTTCCCTCCTGCCTCCTCAACGATCACGACCCCTGCGGCATGGTCCCAGACCTTCTCCCTGTAATCCGGACTGACAGGGGAAGGCAAGCGCAAGTAGATGGAGGCATCTCCCCTGGCCACGATGCCATACTTGGCTTGACTGTCCATGCGGATGGAGGGCTTGGCGATGCCAAGCCTGAGTGCCACCGTGCGATGCCTCTCCTGGTCCGCATGGCCCGGTTCCACGCTCTCGCAAAACCGAATACCGCTTCCTAGTCCTTCCTGGGAGACCCTGATGGGGACCGCTGATGCCTCGCCCGTGGCGATCTGAAAGGCCCCCTTGCCGCGTTGGGCGTAGAATATCACGCCCACTGGTGCCCCCGGGCGATCCAGGTCCATGGGCAGGCCAGGGCAGGCCAAGGCCCCCAGGATGGCCTTCCCATCCATCACGAGGGCGAGGGCAACGGCATACTGGTCCCCACGAAGGAATCCCTTGGTCCCGTCGATGGGGTCAAGGCACCAGTATCGGGGGGCCGTCTCTCGGGTCCCCTTGTCTATCCAGCGGCAGACCAGTTCCTCCGAGGCCTCTGGGAAGGATAGACGTACGAATCCTGTGGCGCGACTCAGCAACCAGGCGTTCGCGGGATCTTTCAGCTCCGCCGAGGTCTCCTCTGCCACGATGGTGTCCCCTGGGAAGGCCTCGCTCAGCATCCGACATATCACGGCCTGGGATGCGAAGTCGGCCACGGTGACCGGGCTCCTGTCCGCCTTGGTGACGGCGGCCCTTTCGACCATCTCGGTCCTGACCCGTTGGCACACACGGCTCGCCTCGATCACACACCGCAAGGCCACCTGGAGTTCATGGCTCGTTTCATCCCTCATGGCTCGACCTCCTGTGGAATGGACACCGGCCGAGCGTGCTTTGCCCGAGCTCGGCCCAATGGTGAGTCGTGTCCGCGATGAGGAGCCCCTCCTTTTCGGCCATCGCCTCCTGAGATTTCAGAGAGGCCTCGATCCGTCAAGGAGGCCCGTCTGCCTGCCAAACCAGGCCCCTGGGATCATGGTCCAGGGGTTTCCTCTGCGCAAGAAGTCAAAGAAGCAACACCTGAGGTTGCTCTGGATTCCCCGCGAGGAGTTGAGCACATAGAGCCTATGGCCTACATGGAAGATCTCTCGCTCGAGCCTCTGGACCACACGGTGGGCCTCGCCGGAGCCTCTGGGTGCCCCTCCCAGCAGTTCCTCCATTATCGGTACCATCTTGTCCCACATCCGGAGGTGCGTATCCACCAGGAACACGGCCATGTGGGGCAGCAGGATCTCCCTTCTCTGTAGGAACCCGGCCACCTCCTCGGCCTCTATCCCACGGGGAGGGGATGACTTCACCTCCACGTAGACGAGGATCCCCTCCATGGCAGCGACGACGTCGAAATCCCCTCCGGGTGGGGGAGTCCTGAAGGATGCCGAGTGGATCGTCTCGGCGAAGAACTCCCTCTTGAGGATCTCGGCGACGAACCACTCGAGGGTTTCTCCGAAACTCGTCACCGTGGTCCTGGTCAGGCGGTATCTCCCGCCCGGTTCCCTGACCACCAACCCAAGCCCCTCCAGGGAGGTGAGGTACCCACGCACCGCATGCAAGGGGCTGTACGATGTCATCTCCTCTGCCCGGAATCCCTCCCTCGCCTTGATGATGTCTCGAATCAACAGGCGAAAGGAGTAGCGATGAAGCAGGGCATAGAGACGATCCACCGCCTCAGGGCCCAGCGCGGGGTTTACCAGGATCCTCTCGGCTGCGACCAGGCGGTGCAGACGCAGGCCACGGCGCGCTAGCATGCCCCTCAGGCCTCCGCCCATCCGCTCTAAGCCTCTCCGAAGGGATGCCACCTCTTTCCTAAGCAACCGGTTCTCCTTGCGAAGGGCCTGGAGCTCGTCCCTCACCAGCTCACCTCCAGTTGCCATGGCACTTCCTAGCCCGTGGATCTTGTACCACACAGCGCCTGGATTGACCAGGCGTTCCTTGCCCCGATGGAGGCCGGTTCGACCAGGGCCACCTCGAGGTGAGGCGCAATCCCATGATATCTTTGCCTGAGGGACCCCCTCTCTGTTTTGCTTCGGGCGGGTCCCCCTGCTCTGCGAGACGAGGGGTCGCCCCCCGGGCCTGGAGGCCATGACTTGACCGTCCGGTTTGAGCATTCCCCTGTTCGTCGAGGGGGGCAGGTGTTATACTCGCAGTAGGTGGCCCCTGGGTATGGTGGTCCAGATCGCTTGGCTGGAAGGGGAAGACTCCAGCGGTGTCCAAGGGGTCTAGAGGGCGTCCGAATGGACGAGGGGGGCGTTATGCCTGGCTGGATATGGATAGTGGGGCTCATCGTGATCTGGTTCGTCATCAACCGCTGGGTCTTGCCCAGGTTGGGCGTGAAGACATGAATATCCCAGGATACCTGCTCCGTGGATCGGGGCGAGGATAGTAAGGGGCAAGGAAGGCCGCCGAGGTGACGAGGCCCCAACGCCATCCTGGTGGCCTCGAGCTAGTCGTTGCGAGCCGCGACCCCGTTTCATGGGACGGGATGCCAGGCTGGAGGCGCTTCGTGCCGGGGACCGTGGGGACCCAGGGTACTGGTCAGGTGACCTCTCCGGAGCAGATCTTGTGAATCACCCCATGCTGGTCTCGAATGAGCAGTGCCGGGGCCTGATCTATGTCCAGTGCCAAGCCCGCGATCTCCCTCCCCGTGATGCGAAAACACGCAGGCCTGCCCAGGGTCGCACTCAGGGATCTCCACGCCTCGCGTATAGGACCGAATCCGTGGCAAAGGAACTGGCCCCACAGCTCCTCCATCTCCATCAGGGAAGCGGCCAGGAGGCCCTCGATTGACACTGTCTCTTGCGTCTCGCCCGAGATGGAACCTGCTGTCTCCAGGAGTTCGGGAGGAAGGGAGGAGGTGTCTGTATTGACGTTGATGCCGACCCCCACGATTGCGTGGCGCAGGCTGCCTTCCTTGGCTTCCGTCTCCGTGAGGATCCCGGCCACCTTCTTCCCATGTATCAGGATGTCGTTGGGCCACTTGATGGCTCCATCCACCCGTGCCACGGAGCTGATGGCCCTGCAGACCGCAACGCCGGCCAGGAGGGTGATCCGAGGGGCAAGAGAGGGAGAAAAGGTGGGGCGAAGGACCAAGGAGAAGTAAAGGCCGCCCTTGGGTGACTGCCATTTCCTGCCGAGTCTTCCCCTTCCCGCGGTCTGGGACTCGGCCACGACGAGCGTCCCCTCCGGGCATCCCGCGAGCGCCAGTGCCCTGGCCACATCATTGGTGGAGCCGACCTCCCGGTAGTAGTGAAGATCCGTCTTGCCAAAGGAACGGGTCTGGAGCTGGAATTGGGATCGTGGCTGATCGACCTCCTTTGGGCCAAAGGAAACCGATGGGATGACATTCGACACGGCCATTATCTCGCACACTCAAAGGGTGTATAGGGTGTCGTCCACGGTTGGTTTGGTGGAGCGCCTCTTGCCCCCCTTCTTGGGGGCCGGTGCGAAGGGGTCGGCCTCGTCGAGGAGGTCTCCCATATCGGCCTCGATCTGCTCAGGGTCCTCTCCTGCCTCCATACGCTGGAGCGCCTCCTCCATGGCAGGTCCCAGGTTCAGGCCAGTCATCCCGGAGAGCTTCCTCATGAGCTGGGCCGCCTGGCGGGGGTCATCCTCATCCATGGATTCTGCCTCCTGGGCAAGCGTGGCCATGGCGCTTTCGAGTCTGGATTCGTCCAGATCGGGCAGCGGGGGTCCGTCTTCATCTTCCCCCTTGCCGCGGCGAATAGTGGAAAAGGGGGAGAGGAGTCTCTCCAGGACCCTGTTGTGACAACGGGGGCACTTCGGCCTTTTGTCGGTATCCACCCTGCTCGAGTAGAAATTGAAGATGGAGTTGCAGTCCTCACAGTAGAACTCGTAGATGGGCATCCCAACACCTCCAGGGGATCTTTTTTCCCCATCCCTCAAAGGTGGGACCATTCCCTGCAGGACAAGTTTTACGGATTTCGAGGTCTCTGGTCAAGACCGACGGTCCGGAGGCTTCGTGGATCAGCCGGCCCATGGCGGTCGCACACGGTCCAAGGAGTCTTCTCTGGGATGGTTGTCGGGCCCTAAGGCACAAGCCGTCAGGGGGCGATCCGCCTATCCTCGATGGGCGCCCCTGACCAACTGGGCTCCTATCCTTTGGAGGTGGGCTTCAATGGCCTCAATGTAAGGGTTCCTTCCTGTCGCAGGTTCGTCCAGCAGCCTATGGAGGGATCCCATGGCCTCCAGGCGCTTCAGGACGACATGCCGGTAGAAGAGGGGGGTCTTCTCCATCAAGTCTACGGCACTCTGGAACGGCTGTATCCCCTCTTGCTCCAGCCATCGGGGCCCTTCGAAGTCGTAAGCCTCCTGGAATTCCAGAAACAGGAAGGGGAGTTTCTCCAGGTAATGAGGATCCGCCATCTGGGCCAACAAGTCGGATGTGCCCAGGTCATATCCCAAGAGCCTGTAAGCCTCCGAGGAGAAGTGGACCTGTTCCAGCTCCGCCTTGACCCCTGTGCACCGAATCATCTGTTCCACCCCTTCGATCTCCCCAAGGCTGTAACCCAGGGACGGGAGGTAGCCCTTGGAGAAGGCGATGCTCCTATCGATGTGGCGGAACGTGTACTTGGCCCCGGTCCCGGAGCTGTCTTGTTGGCGCCGTATGTACCCAGAATCATGTAGGAGCACGGCCACCACTCCCAGTTCTGCGTCCCGTGGGGAGATGATCCCTGGTCTCTTTTCCAACAACTTCAGGGCGATCCTACAAAAAGGGGGCAGAAGCAGCATGGTGTGTTCCAGGCTGTGGTATCGAGTGTCGCATGCCCTGTAACCGGGAAACCTCCCCTCGAAGAGCGACACCACGTCCCATAGGGCCCTCTTGACCCGGTCCATGGAGAACCCCCTTCCCATCTCCTGAGCCACCAAGGAGATCCAGCGCAATCCCTCGGCCTGGGAAGGTGTGGCGTGAGCCGCCGGAAACGCGGGCGAAGGCGGAAACAAGGAAAGGATGTCGGCGGTCGCTTGCATGGTCCTGCCCTCCTCAGGGTGTGACTATTATGATTCAGCTTGACACATACCTCACAACCCCTGTATGAAAGAGATCACCAGTTGTGTGTGAAATAGTTCACATCCGATGAGAGCGGCCCAGGGGGCTTCATTGTCAGCGGCGCACCTCATCAAGAAGATCCCGATCTTCGCGGACATGGACGAAGAGGACCTGGCCAGGATCTCTTCCTCCTTGGTCAGGAGGAAGTACCTGAAAGGCCAGGTGGTGTTTCACAAGGGAGACGAGGGTGGGAGCCTCCACATCATACAGAGCGGGCGGATGAAGGTCGTGATCCCCTCCCCCCAGGGGGAAGAGGTGATCCTGGCCATCCTCACAGAGGGGGAGATACTGGGTGAGCTCTCCCTCATAGACGGAAAGCCAAGGTCGGCCACTGTGGAGGCCCTGGAGGACTCCGAGGTCCTGAGCCTGCGTCGGGAGGACTTCCTGAGATTCCTCGCCTCGAGATTCGAGGCGGCCCTGAGGGTCATGGAGGTCCTGTCACGCCGACTCCGGGATACCGACGCCCTCCTGGCCGAGACCCATTTCCTGGACGTGACGTCTCGGCTCGCCAAGAAGATCATGGACTTGGGCAGGCTCTTCGGCGTGAAGGGGCAAGGGGGCGTACGCATAGGCGTGCGTGTGACCCAAAAGGACCTTGCCTCCATGGTGGGGGCGACACGAGAGAGCGTAAACAAGCAGATCCGATGGTTGCGGGAGCAAGGGGTGATCCTCTTTGAGGACGGGTACCTGACGATACTTGATCCGGTGAGGTTGGCCAGAAGGGCCCGCTCCGAGCCCTTTCGATCTCCGTGACGCTCCGGACCGACAAGGCCTCAGATGTTTGCCTTCTTCAGGTAGACCATGAGGGCGGCAAGGGCCGCGGGCGTCACGCCCGATATCCGGGACGCCTGTCCCAGGCTCATGGGCCGGATTCGGGAGAGCTTCTCCACCACCTCGGTGGAGAGGCCATGGACAAGGCGAAAGTCTATGCCTTCTGGGATGCGTTGACGCTCCAACGCCTTGAATCGCTTCACCTCCTTGAGCTGCCTGTCGATATAACCGTCGTACTTGACCTGGATCTCAACCTCCTCCTGGACCTCCGGGGGGAGAGAGGGGCGCTCAGGGTCCAGTGCCTCCAGGTCGCGATAACGCAGTTCTGGTCTTCTCAGGAGGGCCTTGAGGTCGAGGGCTTGCTCCACTGGACGGGAACCCATTGACTCCAGGATACTGTTGGTCTGGGCATCCGCCTTCACCTTTGTCTTCTCCAGCCTGGTCAGCTCCCGCTCGATGGCCTCCCTCTTTCGACAGAAGGCCTCGTACTCCCCTTGCTCTACGAGGCCTGCCCGGTACCCGATCTCCCTGAGGCGGAGATCGGCGTTGTCCTCCCGAAGCAAGAGCCGGTACTCGGCCCTGGATGTGAACATACGGTAGGGCTCCTGGGTCCCGCGGGTTATGAGGTCATCGATGAGGACACCTATGTAGGCATCAGCCCGATCCAGGATCACTGGTTCGCGTCCCTCCAGCGCCAAGGCAGCGTTCAAGCCGGCCACCAGGCCCTGTGCCGCCGCCTCCTCGTACCCGGATGTCCCATTGATCTGACCCGCCATGTAGAGTCCCCCGATCCCCTTGACCTCCAGGGTGGGCATGAGCTGGGTGGGGTCCACGAAGTCGTATTCGATGGCGTACCCTGGTCGCACGATCTCTGCCCCCTGCAGTCCTTCTATGGATCGGACCATTCGCACCTGGATGTCCAGAGGGAGGCTGGTGGGGATCCCATTGGGATAGATCTCTCGGGTATCGAGTCCCTCAGGCTCCAGGAATATCTGGTGGCGATCCTTGTCGGGGAACCTCACTACCTTGTCCTCTATGGATGGACAGTACCTGGCCCCGACCCCTTGGATCTTGCCGCTATAGAGCGGGGACCTGTCAAGCCCTTCCCTGATGATCTCATGGGTGCGTGGGTTCGTATACGTGATGTGGCACGGGACCTGAGGAAGGGGGATCTTGGAAGTGGAGAAGGAGAAGGGCACTGGCGGATCGTCTCCGTGCTGAACCTGGAGGCCGGAGAAGTCCACGCTCCTCCCATCGAGGCGAGGGGTGGTACCGGTCTTGAGGCGTCCCATGCGAAGACCCAGGCCACGGAGGCAGTCGGAGAGTCCCACCGACGGCAGATCCCCCATCCTCCCCGCAGGGAAGCTCGTCATTCCTATATGGATGACACCCTGGAGGAACGTCCCTGTGGTGACGATCACCGCGGCTGCCGCTATTCGCTCTCCCCAGGAGGTCTCGACCCCCACCACCCTGCCATGCTCCGTCAGGAGCCTCTCCACCATTGCCTGTCTGATGGACAGGTTCGCCTGGCCCTCCAGGACCCATCGCATCCGCCTGGCATATCGGAACATGTCCGCCTGGGCCCGGGACGACCAAACCGCCGGCCCTTTCTTGGTGTTGAGGCGCCGAAACTGGATCCCCGTGGCGTCGATGTTCTTGGCCATCTCGCCACCCATGGCATCGATCTCCTTGACGAGCTGGCCCTTCGCAAGCCCACCGATGGCGGGGTTGCACGACATCCACGCGATATGATCCACGTTCACCGTGAGGAGGAGGGTCCTGTGCCCTTTGCGGGCCGAGGCCAGGGCAGCCTCACAGCCCGCGTGACCGGCCCCGATCACGATGATCTCGTATCGCTCCATCTCTCCCAAAGTCTACCTGGCACCCTCTGACGGGCCTGGGGCGGAACTCCTCGAGAGGTTTTGCCCCATGATAACACGGGAAGGATGCTGCCACAACGACAGCGTGTTCCCCTTGTTGTGAGGCCCCTCTCCTCTGCGGGCCGTGGGCCATCCCGCCGTGGCGGGAGCGGGTACCGCGACAGGTCGACGGCCAATGCTTGAGGCAAAGGGACATGGGGCTTCCCCAATGACTGGGATGGTATGGGAATCAACACCCTCCCATCTCTTGGAAGGTCCTGCTCAGGCGGGCGAAATCCTCCAGGGATAGCGTCTCAGCTCGGCGCCTTCCATCGATGCCGGCCCTATCCAACGCGGAGGCGATACGGAGTCGGTCACCCTGGCCGAAGCCCTTCAAGGCGTTGCTCAGCGTCTTGCGACGTTGACCGAAGGAGGCCTTGACCATTGCCTGGAAAGATCTCCACTCCCCGACGTCCACCCTCGGCTCAGGTAGGGGGCGAAACCTCACCAAGGCCGACTCCACCTTGGGCGGCGGATGAAAGGCACTGGGCTGGACCGTGAAGGCCAACGAGACATCCCAGTGGACCTGTACCAGGACGCTCAGTCCTCCGTAAGAGGGCTCCCCTGGAGCGGCACAGAGCCTCTTGGCCACCTCCGTCTGGAACATGAAGACCATCCTCTCGATCTCCCGAGGAAACATGGAGAATCTCAACAGGATGCGGGTGGCGACGTTGTAAGGTAGGTTCCCCACGACAACGCGCGGCCTGGGGTACTCCCTCAGCGCCTGAGGCAGGGGCCATGCCAGTGCATCCTGGTGAACCACATGCACGCGGTCCGTCGCGCCGAAGCGTTGGGTCAGCTTGGATACCAGCATTGGATCCAGCTCCAATGCCACGACGAGCCGCGCCTTTTCGCTCAGGATCTCTGTGAGATCGCCCAGGCCGGCGCCGATCTCCACGATGGTTTCATCAGCCCCAGGGGCCACCTCTGCAACGATCCGTTCCATGGTGCCCCTGCAAACCAGGAAGTGTTGCGCATAGCGTTTCCTCGGATGGAGGCCCCACTGTGCGAGTCGGGCCCGTACGGTCGCCTTGGCCGACGGGGACAGCCCTGTCTCCGCGGTTGGGCGGCCACCCTTTTTCCCAACTCCAGCCATCGTGCGATGTCGCCCCGGTCTCCTCCCCCTCACAGGGGCCACCTGGACCTGGCATTCATCCCCAAGTCCCAATGCCGGTCCTTCCTTCTCAGCCAAGGCAGGGCGGCCCTGGCCACCATGGCCGCGTTGTCGGTGCAAAGGGAGGGTGAAGGGAAGAAGACATCCCATCCCTCTTCCTTTCCCATCGCCAGCATCCGCTCCCTGAGCCTCCTGTTGCAGGCCACCCCCCCCGTGACAGCCAAGCGCTTGACCCTGCACTTGTGGGCTGCCAGACGGCTCTTGGCGACCAACACATCGATCACCGCCTCCTGGAAGCTGGCGCTGAGGTCCGCCAGGGTCTGATGGCCGATGGGCGGGAGGCATCGATGGCGCAGATGGAAGAATACCGCTGTCTTCAGTCCAGAGAAGCTGAACTCCATGTTGGACCCCTTGGTCAGCCCCCTGGGAAAGGCGATGGCATGTGGATCCCCGGACAGGGCGACCTGCTCGATAGCGGGCCCCCCTGGATAACCCAGGCCGAGGAGTTTCGCCACCTTGTCATAGGCCTCCCCTGCTGCATCGTCGCGAGTCTGGCCCAAGAGCTGGAAGCGGTCCTCTGCCAGGACATGGTAAAGGGCGGTGTGCCCCCCGGAGACCACCAGGGCCAAGAAGGGAGGCGAGAGTTGGGGATGCTCCAGGTAGGCCGCGGCGATGTGGGCCGCCAGGTGGTGAACACCGGCCAAGGGGAGCCCCAGGCCATACGCCATCCCCTTGGCCACCTCCAGGCCGACCAGGAGGGAACCGACCAACCCAGGGCCTTGGGTAACAGCGATACCATCCAGTTCCCTTGCCGAGACACCGGCGGATCTCAGCCCCTCCCGGATCACGGGGATGATCCATTCCATGTGCTTGCGAGAGGCGATCTCCGGGACGACCCCACCGTAAGGACGGTGGACATCTATCTGAGACAGGACCACATTGGAAAGGATATGGCCGCTGTCGCTGATAACAGCGGCGGCTGTCTCGTCGCAGGAGCTCTCGATGCCCAGGATGAGCATCTCGATCCCCCTAGAAGCAGTGAAGGAAGACTCGACCCATGAGAATCCCCTCCCGGCTGGCCACTATCTCCCCGCCTTGGACGGACTCCCTCAACACCAGGACCCAGCCATCATCCCTCTTCTCCACAGAGCCCCCGTCCCCACGGAAATGGAGCGTCACCCCCGAGTTCTCCCTCACGTTGCTTTTCACGTCCAGGATCCGGAGCTCCCCCTGGGGCCTTGCCTTCAACTGTGTGCCCTCCATGTAACAAGTGGGCGGGGTTCCATCCTGCGCGATCACCAGGTAATCCATCCTCGGAGGCTCGAACTCCACTGTCATCTCCCCCAGCAATGATTTGCCCTTGAGCGCCACGATCCGATATCTCCTCCCCTCGGGGTCCAGGGCGTACCGTGGCCACAGATCCTTGGCAGAACGGACCTGCGCCCCCCGGTCCTCCCCGCTGTTGTCCTTTTCGTCCCTCACGAAGCCGATGAAGTTCACCTTGAGGGCCTCTGGGGCTATCCCTTCGGTCAGGACGTCCAGCACCGTCAAGCTGTCCCCCAGGACCGCCCTGAGGTTCCCGTGATCCTCCACCACCTTCTTCTCGCCACCGACCTCCAGGAGGAAGTACTTGACCCTCGGGGCGACGACCGAGCCCCCCTGCTCATCATGGGAAGAGCCGAGCTGGTCTTGAACCCGAATCTGAACCTGGCCAAAGACCTGGCTCTCCTTGCGCACGAAGATGGTCGTATCCTTTTCGACCCGCATGGGTTTTTGCAGGTCGTTCTCGCTCCCCAGCCCGGCAATATCCACCGTGATCCCGCGCTGGTAGTTGGCCACCACCCCCTCGACCTGTACCACATCCCCGCGCCCCACCTGCAGGATCTCCTTGTCCGCGACCGCCAGGGGCGTCCTCCTGTTGATGGAAACGAGCAGATACTGGAGTTGAGGAGGGTCGAAGGCCAGAGGCGGGTGGTCGGGGATGACCCCTATCTCCTCCATGAAGGCGTTTATCACCATGGTCTGATACTGTACCCGCACCTGGTAGTCGGATATGTCCTTGGATGTCTCCACCCCGAAGGCCGGGATCCCCACCCGAGTGAGGGCGTAGTAGGTGGCCGAGGTTCGCTGTTCGGGATGCGCTGTGTCTCTCTCCAAGGTCCGGTGGTTGTTGAAGAGGAAATGGTGTTTCTCGTTCCTTATCTGTGCATTCACCCTGCGGATCACGCGCAGGCCAAGCTCTTCCAGCTCCAAGAGACGCCCTCGCCTCTGGTCCACGAAGGTGGAGGCATCGGCGATGATGGACTGGCCGTACCTCCTCGGGTTCCTCTGAGGGCCTTCCCATCTCGGAGAGTAGAACCCGGATCCATCATGGAGGTTCAACAGATAGTCAGCCTCCTCCATCAGGGCCTTGATGATCTCCACTATGCGATCCATGTAGTTGACCGGGGTGAGGTCCCTGAATCGACGGTTCATGTCCCCGTCCGGACCGCGTTCCTTCTTGAGGATGGAGTAGAAGTTGGCCCTGGGTACCAGGATCAGGTTGCCCTTGCGAAGGGTCAGGTCCACGTACCTATCGGCAGCCAAGAACCCCCCAGGTTCGTCCCCCTGGATACCGCCGATTATCATCAAGGTTGGCCCACCTGGCTCCCTGCCGAAGATCCTGTAGACGTTGAGTTCATAGGGAGTCCTGGAGAAGTGCACCTCATGGCGACGCCCCTGGAAGGCCAGAGGCTCCCCCACGATCCCCAGGATCGCGGCGCTGATCACCCCCACGGCCAAGGCAACGATACGGAACCTTCGCGAGACCATCTCCAGATCCTCACCTCCCCAAGGCCTCCGAGCCCTCCTGCCTGAGTCGTGCCCCTCCTTGCACCCGAGCTCCGAGGGCAGGCTGGAATCACATCTCCTGGAACAGCGTCAACTGACGAACCGGGCTCTCCTCCGGGACCGCCACAGGGTACTCGTCCGTGAAACAGGCCATGCAGAATTCCTCCCCCCTGTCTCCCAGGGCCTTGCGGATCCCCTCTACGCTCAGATAACCCAAGGAGTTCGCACCGATATATTGCCGAATCTCGTCCAACTTCATGGAGGAGGCTATCAGCTCCGTCCTCGTTGGGGTGTCGATCCCATAGTAGCAAGGCCCGATCATAGGCGGGGAACTCAAGCGCTGATGCACCTCGATCGCCCCGGCTTGACGCATCATGCTGAGGAGCTTCCTGCTAGTGGTCCCTCTGACTATGGAGTCGTCCACCAAGACCACCCGCTTGCCAGCAACAGATCCCTTCACGGGATTGAGCTTGACCTTCACCCCGAAGTGGCGGATCCGCTCCTCCGGCTCTATGAAGGTCCGCCCCACGTAATGGTTGCGCACCAGGGCCATTTCGAAAGGGATCCCAGACTCCTGGGCGAATCCGATGGCCGCAGGCACCCCTGAATCCGGGATGGGCACCACCATGTCAGCGGCCACCGGGTGTTCCCTGGCCAATTGCCTCCCCATCTCCTTGCGTGCCTCGTACACGTTTCTCGAGAAGACCATGCTGTCAGGGCGAGCGAAGTAGATGAGCTCGAAGACGCACTGCCTTCGATGTCCTTTCAGGGCCTTGACCCCTCTCATTCCCTTCTCGTCTATCTCCAAGACCTCCCCGGGTTCCACCTCCCGGATGAGCTCGGCCTCGATGAGATCCAATGCGCACGACTCGGAGGCCACCACAATGGCTTCCTGCTTCCTTCCGAGGACCAATGGCCTGAACCCCTGGGGATCCCTGGCCGCCAGCAGCCCCTTGTCCGTGAGCAGCACCAGGGAAAACGATCCTCTCAACTGGGAGAGGGCCTCTACCAACCTTTCCCGAAGGGTGGGAAGAGGGGATGCGGCGATGAGGTGAACGATCACCTCCGTATCGATGGTCGACTGGAAGAGGGATCCGCGCTCCTCGAGCTCCCTCTTTATGAGATGGGCGTTCACGAGGTTTCCGTTGTGCGCTATGGCAAGCCCCCCTCCCCGGTAGCCTACCACAAAGGGCTGTGCGTTCCTGAGGAGGCTACCCCCGGCGGTGGAGTATCTGACGTGCCCTATGGCACAGTGCCCCGTGAGCCTGCGGAGCACATCCTCGGTGAACACATCGGCCACGAGTCCCATCCCGCGATGAACCAAAAGGCCCCCCGTGTCACACGAGACTATGCCTGCGCTTTCCTGGCCGCGGTGCTGGAGGGCATAGAGGGCCAAGTAGGCCAGGTTCGCCGCCTCAGGGTGTCCGTGTATGCCCACTATCCCGCAGGCCTCGTGCAGTTCCCTCATTCCCCTCGACCTCCACTGGGCCCATCCATGGCCCGAACGGCTAGACACAGGAGCTACGTAACCGCATCCCCTAGGACCCTGCTGTAGATCAGGTCCACATGCGCCAGCGAACGGTGGAGGTCGAAACAAGACAGGAGTTCTGCCTCGTTGACCATGCCCATCACCTCAGGGTCTTGGCGCAAGACCTCCTGAAAATCCATCCCCTCATCCCAGACCTTCATGGCGTTTCTCTGCACCATCCCGTAGGCTTGGTCCCTGCTCGCGCCCTTCTCCACCAGGAGGAGGAGGATCGCCTCCGAGTATATCAGCCCCCTGGTGATGGCCAGGTTTTTCATCATGGCATCCGGATGGACCACCAGTTCGTCCAATAGGGCGGTGAAGCGATGGACCATGGTATCCACCAGGATGGTGCTGTCGGGGCCGATGACCCTCTCCACCGACGAGTGGCTTATGTCCCTTTCGTGCCAGAGGGCCACGTTCTCCAGGGCCGCCAGGGCGTTGGCCCTCACCAGCCTCGAGAGGCCACAGATGTTCTCCGCAGTGATGGGGTTCTTCTTGTGAGGCATGGCCGAGGAGCCCTTCTGCCCCTTGCCGAAGCCCTCCTCGGCCTCCCTCACCTCCGTGCGCTGGAGGTGACGTATCTCCAAGGCGAACTTCTCGATACTGGAGGCCAATATGGCCAGTGTGGTGAAGCATTGGGCATAGCGATCCCGCTGGATCACTTGACTGGAGACAGGGGCAGGGAGGAGTTGGAGTTTCTCGCACACGTACTGCTCCACCCTGGGGTCGATATGCGCGTATGTCCCCACGGCCCCGGAGATCTTGCCGTAGGAGATGGATCGCCTGGCCGAGCGGAGCCGCTCCAGATTCCTCTTGGTTTCCTCATACCAGAGGAGCATCTTGAGCCCAAAGGTGATGGGCTCTGCGTGCACCCCATGGGTCCTGCCGATCATGACGGTCATCTTGTGTTCTATGGCCAGCTCCTTGAGTCGCTGCAAGAGCCTCTCCAGGCCGGAGGCGATCAGGTCCAGGGCGTCCCTCAATAGGATGGCCATGGAGGTGTCGAGGACGTCCGAAGAGGTGAGACCGAGGTGGATGTATCGGCCCTCTGGGCCTATGGACTCTGCCACGCACTGGACGAAGGCGGCCACGTCGTGCCTGGTGATCCGTTCCAGTTCCTCCACGCGTTTCACGCTGAAGGAGGCCCTCTCACGGATCACCTCCAATGCCCCCAGGGGGATCTTTCCGATCTGGGCCAAGCCCTCGCATACTGCCAGCTCCACCTCAAGCCAAGTGCGGTATCTATTCTCCGGTGCCCAGATCCTCCCCATCTCGGGGCGCGTGTACCTGTCGATCACGGGTTGCCTCCGGGGTGCAAGTGGCGAAGAAAGGACATGACTTATGTACCCACCTGCGCGCGAAAAAGTCAAGCGTGATCGTGTCCAGCGGTAGCTGAGTCACAGGCAGCCCCATGCCCTCTTGGCTCAAGCCTTCGCGATCACCCTGTCGCGGATCGCAGTCCTCCGCAGGCTGGATTGCCCCTGCCCTTCCCTCCGGGGCTATCTCGCCCAGCGCGGCGGTGGGCCATCACGGAGGCACGGAAGCCAAGGGATACGGCCCCAGCGTGGCAACGCCTCGCCTGCGGCTCACCGACCCGTGCAAAAAAGCGTTGACTCCGAGATTTTTTTTGACTAGGATGACGATCGTTCATGTGGTCTTCAGGTCGGACGAGAGACCCAAACGGCTCGAGTGGTTTCATGGTGTAATCCCCGCTGCGGCCGTCCTCCCGTCGCATCTTGGGTGCTCCGGCCGGACCGTTATTCTTGGCGGGAGCAGCCCGGCGCGCCGGACCCTCGGCCTGCCGCCTGCAAGGACTTCTCTAGGCGGGGCTAGCGTCACGGCTTCCACAAAGGGGGAGAAGTTGCTCAGGGTGGAATCCATCGAGACCTTTTACGGGAAGCTCAAGGTATTGGTGGGGGTTTCCCTTGAGCTCACGGCCGGACAGTTGGTGGCTGTCATCGGTGCCAATGGGGCTGGGAAGTCGACCTTGCTTCGCACCATCATGGGGATAACCCCGGCTGAATATGGGACCATAGAGTTTCTCGGCCGCAGGATAGAGGAGGAGGACCCTGACGAGATCACCCGCCTGGGCATCTCCATGGTCCCAGAGGGCCGTTGGATATTCACGGACCTCACAGTACAGGAGAACCTGGACATGGGGGCCTTCACCCGGTCTGACAAGGGGGGGATAAGGGAGGACTTCCAGCGGGTCTACTCCATGTTTCCGGCGTTGAAGGACAGGGCAAGGCAGAGGGCTGGGCTCCTGAGCGGAGGGGAGCAACAGATGCTGGCCATCGGTCGAGGGCTCATGTCGAGGCCCAAGCTCTTGATGCTGGATGAGCCATCGCTCGGGCTCTCCCCGATCCTCGTGAGGGAGATATTCCGCATCATCAAGGCGATTCATCAACAAGGCACCCCTATCCTGCTTGTGGAACAGAACATGGCCATCTCCATGGCCATCGCCGATTATGCCTACGTGATGGAGACCGGGAGGATGCGACTTTCAGGGGTCCCTGAGAGGATACTGGCCGATGAGGATGTCAGGGAGTTCTACCTTGGGGAGGGGAAAGGGAAGTACATCTCCAGGAAGGACAGGTGGAAAGGCAGGATGTAGGGGGCGATCGGGATGTTGATGCAACAGATCGTCAGCGGGCTGGCCCTGGGAAGCGTCTACGCCTTGGTGGCCCTGGGTTTCATCATCATCTACAAGGCCACTGACGTCCTGAACTTCGCCCAGGGGGACATGATGATGTTCAGCGCCTATGTGAATTATGCCCTTCTGGTGAGCAAACTGCTGCCCATCCCCCTGGTCATCCTGATCACCGTCCTGTCCGGGGCGATACTCGGTTTCCTGATCGAGAGGGCCATCGTGCGGCCCATGCTCGGGAAACCGCTTTTCGCTACCGTCCTGGTGACCATGGGGGTGGGTATCTGCCTGCGGGCCGTGGCAGGGACCATCTGGGGTCACCAATTCAAGGCGGTCCCGGAGATACTCTCCATAACCCCCATCAAGCTGGCCTTCGGTCTGGTCATATCGCCCTTTCACCTGACGATCATCATCGTATCCCTGGGTCTGGTGGCCCTCCTTTCGCTCTTCTTCAACTTCACGCGGCTCGGCACAGCCATGAGGGCAGTGGCGAGGCACCAGATGGCAGCGTTCCTCATGGGGATCAGGGTGAGGAGGATGTTCTCCATAAACTGGATGATAAGCGGCTTCGTGGGGGCCCTGGGCGGGCTCCTCATCGGCCCTTTGACCTTCCTGAGCCCGGATCTGGGCTTCATAGGACTCAACGCCTTTCCGGCGGCCATCATAGGTGGTTTCGGGAGCGTCCCTGGGGCGGTGGTGGGGGGTCTCATACTGGGCGTGAGCGAGAACATAGCCGGAGGCTATCTCCCTGAGGGGATAAAGAACGTCTTCCCGTGGACCGTCTTGATCGTGGTGTTGATGATCAGGCCAGAGGGTTTCTTCGGGCTTTACGAGGAGAAGAAGGTCTAGCCGAAGATGGGAGCGAAGAAGAGGAAACGGAGGCAGGACGAGGAACAAGAGATAAGCAAGATATGGCTTTTCCTCGTCTTCGCCTTTGTCGTCACGCTTCCTTTGTACTCGAGCAGCTACGTAATGCACATCGCCTGCGTGACGGGCTTCGGGATCATCGTGTCCCTGGGGTTGAACGTGCTGATGGGCTATACGGGGCAGGTCTCGCTGGGTCATGCTGCCTTTCTGGCCGTGGGCGCTTACACCTCCGCCATACTGACCTACAAGTTGAAGATGACCTTCTGGATCGCACTGCCGCTGTCCGGGGTGATGGCCGCCTTTGTGGGCCTGGTGGTGGCCATCCCCTCTTTGCGGCTCAAGGAGCTCTATCTGGCCATCGCCACCATGGGATACGCCTTCATCATCAACGAGGTGATCATCTACTGGAAGGAGCTCACCAACGGCACCAAGGGGATGATCGCACCGACGGTCTCCTTCCTGGGTCTCCAACTCAACACAGGGCACAGGTATTACTACCTGGTCTACGCTGTTGTCTCGTTGTTGACGTATCTTGCCTACAACCTCTCGCAGTCGAAGACAGGGCGGGCGATGATGGCGGTGAGGGACAGCGAGGAGGCAGCTCAATCCGTCTCCATAAGCCTGGTGAAGTACAAGATCATCGCCTTCACCATATCGGCCTTCTATACGGGGATCGCCGGGAGCCTATATGCCCATTTCATCATGGTGATCTCCCCCGAGAACTTCAACATCATGCTCTCCATCCAGTACCTGGTGATGCTGGTCGTGGGGGGGATGGGACACCTGTGGGGGGCGGTACTGGGGGCGATCTTCGTTTCCCTCTTGCCCGAGGGTATAAGGCTCTCTGTGCGCTTTCTGCCATCCTGGCTGGACATCATCGACCTGCAGCTCTTCATATATGGTCTCGTGATCATCCTCTTTCTCATATTCGAGCCAGAAGGGGTCTACGCGAGGTGGCTGAAGGTCAAACGGTATGTCAAGTCCTTCCCACTGAGTCCCAGGAAGCAGAAGGGAGAAAGGATTTGGAGGCGGTGGCGCTAGGGGGCGGGCGTCCCATGGAGATCCTGCGCATCGAGGACCTCCAGATGCACTTCGGCGGCCTCAGGGCACTGGACGGGGTGAGCATCGAGGTGGCCCAAGGGGAGATAGCAGCCATCATCGGGCCCAACGGGGCAGGCAAGACCACTGTCTTCAACTGCATCAGCAAGTTCTACAAGCCCACAGGTGGGAGGATCTTCTTCAAGGGGCGCGACATAACGTCGTTGTCCCCTCATCAGGTCTCGGCCCTGGGTATCGCCAGGACCTTCCAGAACCTGGAGATATTCCCTGGCATGACTGCCCTGGAGAACATCCTGACCGGGGCGCACAGGACCATACGGGCAGGCGTCTTCTCTGGCCTTCTGCTCGGCAAGAACTCACGTGAAGAGAGAAGGGCAAAGGAAAAGGCCCTGGACATGCTCGATTTCCTCGGGATCTCCAGCGCGGAGGAGAAGATAGCATCCAGCCTTCCTTACGGGTTCAGAAAGCTTCTGGAGATAGCACGGGCCTTGCTTTCAGGGGCATCCCTACTGCTGCTGGACGAGCCTGCGGCGGGGATGAACGAGCGCGAGAAGGCGGAGGTGGCGAAGATCGTCCTGGATATCAGGGACGATCTGGGCGTGACAGTGTTGCTGGTGGAGCATGACATGAATCTCGTCATGCAGGTGGCCCAGAGGATCACGGTGCTGGATTACGGGAAGGTGATCGCCTTCGGGACGCCAGAGGAGATCCGGAACAACCCCAGGGTCATTGAGGCGTATCTCGGCGCAGAGGAGGGGCAGCCCGATGTGCCATGAGTTCGTCTTGGGGAAGGTGGTAGGCCTGGAGGGAGATGGTTACGACACACTGACCAAGCTCTTCCTCTATCGCACCACCAAGCAGGCGGATCAGGTCATATACACCTACAAGAAGGGCGGCAATTGGATCGATGTTACCTGGGGCGAATACGCCGAGATCGTCAAGACGGCCGCCATGGGTTTCTCCGCCTTGGGGGTGGTGCGTGGAGACCGGGTGGCAATCCTGAGCGACATCAACTGGGAATGGTACTACCTGAATATGGCACTGGCCTGCATCGGGGCCATAACCGTCGGGATCTACCACACGGATCCTCCTAACCAGTGCGAATACATATTGAAGCACAGCGACGCAGTGGTGGTCTTCGCCGAGGACCAGGAGCAGGTGGACAAGGTCTTCGAGGTGTGGGCCAATCTCCCCGCCTTGGAGAAGATGATCGTCAAGGAGAAGTTCGAGCAGAGGGGGGATCCGCGATGCATCACACTGGAGGAATTCCTGGAACTGGGAAGGGAGGCGGCGAGAAGGGCGCCGGATTTCTTCGAGAGGGCCCTGCTGGAGGCGAAACCAGATGATGTGGTCACCTTCGTCTATACCTCTGGGACCACGGGGCCTCCCAAGGCCGCCATGCTGAGCCATGCCAATGCGTTGTCCGTGGGCCATTACATGCGGACCTTTCGCAACATGACCGAGAAGGACCTGTCCGTGGACTTCCTCCCGCTCGCCCACATAGGGGGGCAGATCACCTCCCAGTTCTCAAGGCTCTACACGAATCACAGGAGCGTCATAGCGGAGTCATGGTTGGACGCCATGTACAACATCTGGGAGCACCGGCCCACCACCTTCACCTCCACCCCCAGGCAGTTCGAGAAATTCTACAATACGATCCTGTCCAAGTTGGACGACGCCACCTGGTTTCAGAGGAAATGCTACCGGCTTGGGATCGAGGTGGGGAAAAGGGCCCTGCGGTACAAGGAGAGGCATGAGCCAGTGCCCCTCTTGTTGCGGTTCTTGAACTGGGCAGCCAAGAGGTTCGTCTTTCATAACATAAGGGAGATGCTGGGAGGCCGTGCCACCCGCCTCTGGTCTGGAGGCGCCCCCATAGCGAGGGAGATCGTGGAGTTCTTCCACATCATAGGCGTTCCAATACTGGAGACCTATGGGATGACAGAGACGAGCGGCGCGGTCACCGACAGCTCGCCGGAGGAGTGCAAGGTGGGGGCGGCTGGAAAGGTATACCCAGGGGTGGAGGTAATGATCGCCGAGGATGGAGAGATCCTCACCAGGTCCCCTGGGAACTGCAAAGGGTATTTCAAGTCCCCGGAGGCCACCGCTGAGCTTTTCGCGGAGGGGTGGCTGCACACGGGTGACGTGGGGGAGTTCGATGAAGAGGGTTTCCTTTTCATCACGGATCGGAAGAAGGATATCTTCATAACCGCCGGCGGCAAGAATGTGGCCCCTGGCAACATCGAGAACGTGATGAAGACGAGCAAGTACATAAACCAGTGCATGGTGTACGGAGACAGAAAGAAATACCTCACCGCCGTATTCACCCTCGACGAAGACGAGATCGTCAAGTATGCCAGGGATAACCGTATAGTCTTCAAAGACACCAAAGAGCTGACTCAGTTGCCGGAGATCAGGGCCTTGATAGAAAAGGAGGTCCAGGAGAAGAACAAGGAGCTCGCCAGGTTCGAGACCATAAAGAAGTTCATCATCCTTCCGGAGGACTTCGATCAGGACAAGTCGGAGATCACGGCTACACAGAAGGTGAAGAGGAAGGTCGTCACCGAGAAATACAAGGAGCAGCTCGAGGCCCTCTACGTGGAGAGCTGAAGGGTCGTAGGATGGCCTCAGAGGGGTATTTGAAGTTCGGGTGGAAAGGGGGTGATGGATTTCAACGGATCTGTCCGGTGAGGAGGAAGGGCCTGTAGCCGGCCCCACATCCAGTTCATGCAATTCGTCTACGCCAAGGAGGCGGCCATGAAGATGAGATCCCTACATGCCTTTTTTCTCTTTTTTCTAGTCACCATCTGGCTTGTCCCTGCGGTCCATGCTCAGGCCCCTGGAGTGACACAGGACACCATCACCGTTGGCGCCATACTGGATATGTCCGGGATCATGGTGATCGAGCTGACCCAGCAATACTACGGTCAACTGGCATACGTTCAGAAGGCATTCGACGAGGGCATATACAAGCGGAAGATAAAGATCGTGGCAGAAGACGGGCGGTATGACCCGGCGCAGCATCTTGCGGCCGGGAAGTTGCTCCTTGACCGGGACAACGTCTTTTGCTTCGTGAATTCCGTGGGGACATCTCCCACCATTGCACTAAACGAGCTGTTGGAGGCCAGGAAGGTCCCCCTTGTGAGCGTATCGGCCCAGTCACGGCGACTGGCCGTCCCCTTCAAGAAGTACATCTTCAACCAGATGGTGGCCTACCACGATCAGGCGCGGATCTGCGTGGACTATATACTCAGCAAGGCCCCCAAGGCCAAGATCGCCATGATGTGCCAGGATGACGACTTCGGTCATGAAGGCCGCGAGGGGTTCCTGGAGCAGTGCAAGAAGCACGGGGTCGAGCCTGCCGGGGTGGTGACCTATCAGAGGGGTGCAAAGGACCTAAGTTCCCCTGTGCTGAAGACAAAATCATTGAACCCGGACTACGTCATAAACCATGCCGTTGCCCCTCAGGGTGCAGCGATCATGAAGGAGGCGCAGAAGCTCGGATGGAAGCCGAACTGGGTGGTCATGTCAGGTCTCCCTGTTGGGCATTTCATATCATTGAGCGGGGAGGCCCTGGACTTTGCAGGAGACGTCTATGCCGTAGTGGTCAATTTCCTGCCCGACGGGGACAGCCCAGGTGCCCTCGAGTACCAGGAGGCGGTGAAGAAATACCAGCCCAAGGCGGAGACCAACAATGCCAATTCCATGTGGGGCTATGGATACTCGAAGATCCTCGTAGAAGGCCTCAAGAGGGCTGAGGCCGCCAACGACCTGACCCGCGAGGGGTTGATAAGGGCGCTGGAGACCCTGAAGGACTTCCATACAGGTGTCTTCCCGCCCATCACCTACACGCCTACCAGCCACGCGGCCCCTGACCAATGCATGATAGCGAAACGCCACGGTTCCACATGGGTAGCGGTGACCGGGGAGTGGGTGAAGGCCAAGTGAGGGGTGCATCTCACGGTACGACTAGGGAGGCAGTGTGGGTAGCAGATGAAAGGGAGGCGGAGTCAGAAAAGGATCTCGTAAGCGGGGAGGTGGGCTCACCGAGGGTGCAGGGGTGTCGGAATTGTGAGGAGTGCGACAACGATTTCGTCTGTAACAAGAAGCTGCGGCCTTCGGGGCGATAGGGCGAGGAGGTCTTGATGATTGACTTGACTCAGGAACAGATTGCGTTCAGGAACGAGCTCAAGGCCTTTGTGTTGTCCGAGGTGATCCCTCTGGCTGCGGAGGTAGATGCCAAAGATGAGATACCTTGGGAGTTCAGGAAGAGGTTGGCTTCCAAAGGCTACTTCGGGACCATAGTCCCCAAGGAGCTGGGAGGAAGGGGAGGCGGACAGGTCGATCTCTGCATCCAGGAGGAAGAGCTGGCTTACGGAAGCGCGTCCATCGCCTCGTCCACATTAGCTAGCACCCTTTGCCAAACCCCGTTCTACCTGGCCGGGACAGAGGAGCAAAAGAGGGATTTCATGTTGCCGATTCTCCGGGGCGAGGCCATGGGATCCATCGGGCTCACGGAGCCCAACTATGGTTCTGACTTCGCATCCATCGAGTCGACGGCGAGGAAAGAGGGGGGCCACTATCTCCTCAACGGGACAAAACGGTACATAGACAATACTTCTGTCTCCAGGTACTTCATCTTCTGGGCTAAGACGGACCCGAAGGCGAGGCCGCCTCACAAAGGGGTATCGACCTTCGTCGTGGAGAGGGAGCGCGAAGGGTTTCGCGTGGACGAGCTCAACGATGTGATCGGGCTTCGCGGATTGGGAGTCGGAGGATTCACGTGCAAGGATGTGAGGATACCGGAGGGGAACCGTATAGGTGGGGAGGGGGAAGGCTTCTATATCGCAATGCGGATGTTGGAAAGGGGCAGGACCCCTACAGCGGCCATTTGCGTCGGACTGGCACAAGGCGCCCTGGACCTGGCCGTGGATTTTGCCAAGAAAAGGGTCCAGTTCGGCAGACCCATTGCCGAGCATCAGTTGATCCAGAACAAGATAGCGGACATGGCAACCTGGACCGATGCCGCGCGTTTACTGACCTATAGGGCCGCCCTGCTCATCGACAGTGGTCAGAGGAGCGACAGGGAGGCATGCATGGCCAAGTATTTCTCCGCGGAAGCGGCAATGTTGGTCACTCGAGAGGCGGTGCAGATCCATGGTGCGAGGGGATGCATGAAGGAGTTCCCTGTGGAACGGATGTACAGGGACGCCCGTATCTTCACGATAGGGGAAGGGACACTGGAGATACAACGGATAACGGTGGCCCGAAGGGTGTTGGGGCTTTGACTTCCAAGGCGCTCGGTGGGCTGCTTCGGGGAGGGCCAACGTCTCATGACGGACCGTCTCTCCCCTGGCGTCGTATCGAGCGGCCGAGACATTCCGTCACAAGGAGGGCAACATGAAAGGGTTCTTTGTTTCTTGCTTTCTTTTAGCGGTTGCGTTGCTCCCATTATCAAACGCGTGGGCCCAGGGGCCTGGGTTAACAGCTGACAGCATCACCGTGGGCTCTATCCTGGACATGACAGGGCCAGCTACGTACCCCATGACCCAGATGCACTATGGGCAGCTTGCCTATTTCCAAAAGGTCAATGACAAGGGCATCTACAGGAGGAAGATCAAGGTCGTGGCCGAGGATGGGGGTTACGACCCCGGCAAGACCTTGGCAGCGGGAAAGTTGTTGCTCGATAGGGACAACGTCTTCTGTTTCATCAACACCGCGGGGACGGCCGCCGCCTTGGCCCTGAATGAATTGTTGGAGGCGAGAAAGATCCCACTGGCAACACAGCCAAACCAATCCAAACGGCTGGGGATTCCCTTCCGAAAGTACATTTTCGTGCATCTGCCGGGGTATTACGACCAGGCACGGATTGCGGTTGACTTCATCTTGAGCCGGAAGAAGGACGCCAGGATAGCGATGATCTGCCAGGATGACGACTTCGGTCACGAAGGTCGCGATGGGTTCCTGGATCAGTGCAAGAAGCACGGGGTCGAGCCTGCCGGGGTGGTCACCTTCCAGAGAGGGGCCAAGGATTTCAGTGGCCCAGTTCTAAAGCTCAAGTCCCTCAACCCGGACTACATCATAAATCACGGCCTGGCTCCCCATGGGGCTGCCACACTGAGGGAAGCCCAGAAGCTGGGGTGGAAGCCAAAGTGGGTTGCGATGTCCGGGCTGATGGATGTGGAATTCTTCAAGCTGGCCGGCCCAGAGACCTTGGACTTCGCTGGAGACATATACGGTATCCTCTTCTTCTTCCCTGGGGATGGGAACACACCCGTGGCTGTGGAGCACAGGCGGGACGTGCAGACCTATCAGCCCAAGGCCGACCCGGGGAACAGGACCATTTGGGGATATGGCATGGGCATCGTGCTGGTGGAGGGCCTGAAGAGGGCTGAGGCCGCCAACGAACTCACGCGCGAAGGGCTGATCAAGGCCCTCGAGACTTTCAGGGACTTCGAGACAGGGGTGTTCCCTCCCCTTACCTACACATCGGAGAGCCACGCCAGCCCTGAGACATCCCTCATAGCGAAGCGCCAAGGCGACTCCTGGGTGCCCGTATCCATGGATTGGGTCAGGGCAAAGTAAGGGATAGCCCAGCGGGGGACGAACAGATCGAAAGCGGGAGGGGTCCGAAAAGGCGGAGGTAGTGACTCACCCCCGCCTTTCTCTTGGATTTCACGAAGGGCTCAGGGATAACGATCTTGGGAATTCCGAGGGGGATCGAAGGTCACCGCTTTCTTGAAGCATGCCTCCTGCCTTGCAAGGCCTGAGGGGCTGTTGGGAGGGCTTCCTCCCCGTCGAGAAGAGGTCTCCCTGTCCAGGTCCTATGCGTCCTTCCGTTGTCTGGGGGGATGCAACTCACTTACAGGGGCGCCCGAAGGGCCCACTTTTCGGTTGTTTGACCCTTCCCCCCCGACCCATCGGGACCCTCAGGCGGAAGACACCTGCCCCCTGGCCGCTCTGAATGCGGTGCTTTTTCAGGCCCCTCGCCCTCGATGGGTGCCCCAGCGCTCGAGCTGAGTCGCTCTAGGGTACAATGGACCCTCGACCCAAGGGCCGAGAATTTGAGGGGATTGACTTTGCGCTGGGCGAGGCTGTAGTCTGAAGCTGGATAAAATTGATAGAGAATTCGAGGTCACGGAGGGGAAGATGAGGTTGGTCAACATGGATCATTATGCTGCTGCCCCCGTCCTGGAGGAGGCATTGGAGGCCATGATCCCTTACTTCCGGGAGCACTACGGGAACCCCTCCAGCATCCATCGCCTGGGTGAGGAGCCCCTCAGGGCCATCGGGGAGGCGAGGCAAAGGGTCGCCTCCCTGCTCGGGGCGGCGGCGCCGGAGGAGATCTATTTCACCTCCTGCGGCACGGAGGCCAACAACTGGGCGATAAAGGGGACGGCTTGGAAGAATCAGACCAAGGGGCGCCATGTGATAATCTCATCGGTGGAGCACTTCTCTGTCCTGTACGTGGCCAATACATTGGAGCGCTGGGGGTTCGAGGTCACGCGGCTTCCGGTGGACCAGTACGGCCAGGTGGACCCGGATGAGGTGCGAAAGGCCATCCGCAAGGACACCATCCTGGTCTCTGTCATGCACAGCACCCCGGAGGTTGGCACGCTTCAGCCGATCCAGGATATCGCCAGGATGACCAGGGAGGCAGGGGTGGTGTTCCACACGGATGCCGTGGGCTCCGTAGGTCGTGTCCCTTTGAACGTCAGGGAGTTGGGCGTGGACCTCCTCAGTTGTTCGGCGGACCAGTTTTACGGACCGAAGGGGGTCGGGGCCTTGTACATGCGCAGGGGGAGCCCGACCCAAAGGCTTCTGGACGGCGGGGCCCAGGAGGACGGGCGAAGGGGAGGGACCGAGAACGTCCCGGCGATCGTGGGGATGGGTGTGGCCGCTGAGATCGCCCAGAGGGATCTGCAGGTCAACATGGCCCACGGAAGGGCGATGGCCGAGCGGCTTCGCGAAGGGCTATCGGAAAGGATAGGGGAGCTTCATTGGAACGGCCATCCCACAGAAAGGCTCCCGGGTTTCCTGAGCGTGTCGGTGGAGTACGTGGAGGGTGAGGCCATGCTCCTCTTTATGGACGCAGAGGGCATCGCTGTGGCCAGTGGTTCTGCCTGCACATCTGTCTCCTTGAAGGCCTCCCATGTGCTCACGGCCATGGGAATCCCGCCTGATCTCGCCCAAGGGTCCATCCTCTTCAGCATGGGGAGAGGGACAGCCCCGGAGGACGTGGACTACGTGTTGGAGAAGTTTCCCCCCATCGTGGATCGGCTCCGGAAGATGTCTCCCCTCTATCACAGGCGAACCGGCTAGCCTTCGGAGTTGCTGCAGGCGGGGGGGATATTCATGTGCGTAGCGGTCCCGAGCCAGGTCGTTGAGATCCCTGAGCACGGCGTTGGGGTGGTGGACATAGGCGGGGTCAGAAGAAGGGTCTCCTTGCTGTTGCTCCCGGAGGCCCGGGTGGGAGAGTACGTCATAGTCCACGCTGGGTTCGCCATACAGCGCATCGACGAGGGGGAGGCCATCGAGGGCCTGAGGATGCTCAGGGAGATGGCCGCCCTCGACCCCTTTTCCCACTGCGAGGAACCAAGTGACCCTAGCCGGTCATGACGGGTAGATCACCGGCCGGTACAGGACCTCCTCAGGGACCCCCTTCCAGCCATCCATCCAATCCTTGTAGAACTCCTCGAGGGGTGGCCTCCTGGTGGGATCCAGGACGATGAGACGGTCCACCAGCTCGGCCAAAGGAGGTACACCCTCCAACTGGGTGAGGTTGGGGTTGGCGGTCAGAAGGGGGGCACGCTTTGCCTGGACCACGCGCTTCAACTGGAGCTTTATCTCGTCGGTGGTCCTGGCCTTTCGGAACTCCAAGGGGAGCCTTCCGCTCATGAGCTGATAGATGATCACCCCGGTGGAGTACAGGTCCGAAGGGTAGGATGCCTCCCTGAAGACCAACTCCGGCGCCATGTACCCCAAGGTTCCCACTACTTGGCGTTCATGAAGATCCTTGGGATGATCGGGCCCCAAACCTAGGGAGACCCCGAAGTCGATGACCTTTATGAGGCTTATCCTCTCATCCATGTCCACCAGATACAGGATGTTGCCTGGCTTCAAATCCCGATGGACCACCTGCCTCTCCCGTAATCGAAGCAGGGCACGAAGGAGCTGCACGGAGATGGTCCTCAGGTCGACGAGCAGCAAAGGGGGTTGCCCTACTGAGGGAGCCCTGGAAGAGAAGGACTTGGCCTTCTGCAGCAAGGCGGTCACCGTTTCGGCGGGATGGTATCCGATAGCCAGGAGGCGCTGGTCCTCTTCCTCTACCATCCCAAAGCATTCGACTATGTTCTCATGCTGTTTCTGTCCGGACTGCACATGGGAGTGCAGCCGAGCTTCATAAAGGAGGAGCCTCACCCTGTCGCTGAGGGGCATGGAGGAGTCCTTCGGGGCCTTGGGCTCCTTCAGGGCCACTATGTTCCCCTGGTGGACCCCGATGAGCACCTTCCCCATGGCCCCCGACTGTATGTGTCCTAGGATATGGACCCTCTTGCCCCGGATGGAATCAGGCCTGGACAGGGCCTGGATCAGTAGCTGCAGTACCTCCAGCATCTCCTCCGAGGCCTTTGAGCTGTAATACTTGCGTGCATCCTCCCTGGCCCTTTCCTGCACCTCCTTGGAATCGTAATAGCGAAGCACGAAACGTCTCGTCAGGTCTACACCAAAATGATCCGCTTCCCTGGCACGCAAGTAATCACCGTGAGACTTGGCGAAAAGGTAGTTTAGATACAAGGCCAGCACCTGCGGACGCATCTCCCGGTATCTCAGATACAGCTGGACCAGTCTGCGCAAGGGACTGACCTTCACCTTCTGTTCCCTCTCTATCTTCTTGGCTACCTCGAGGAGATCGTCTGTCCGGCTCAGCCTCCGATACAGGGTCCTGAATGGGATCATATCGCGGTAGTCCAGGAGGGTGAGCAGGATGACGTGCCGCGACACCGCCTTGTGATCCATCCTCGGGGCTGCTGTCGCCTCCAGCTTGGACAACAGCAGGTCATTGAGGAATCCCGCCAAGGGGATGATATCCCTCTTGATACTCCCGCAGATCTCCTCCACCGTGTAGCCATGATCGAACAGGAGCCAAGCCAGCTCCTCCATCCTCGATAGGATCTCCTTGTAAGTGCCTCGATGGAACCAACGCTGCAAGCGATAATCGTGGATAAGGCTCGCGAGGGCCGACAGGGCGTTGCGGAAGACGCTCAACTGCTCTTCGGTTGGATAGAGATATGTGCCGTCTGTAACCCCGTCCTTCTGTTCCCGAAAGCTCACCCTCCACGGGACCACATCGACGTTTGCCTCTGCCTTGAACCTCTCCACATATTGCCTGTTTATCATGTGAAGACGACGGTGGAGTTCCTCCAGACGCTTGGCACGGACAGTGGGGTCTGGTCCGTCGAGCAACGAGGCCAGCCCCCAGAGGAAGTACGGATGTTCCCCCTCTATCTCGGAAAGCTGTTTCACCGCCTCCAGGATCCGGTCCCGATACTTGTATCGGATGGAGAACTTCACGACGCGCTCCAGGGCCTCGAGGTAAGTGAGCCCCTTGTCGATCTCCTGTATCGTGTCATTGATGAAGAGGATGAGCGGGTTGACGTGTGTCCGGACCACCTGCTGCAGCGAAGTGAAGGGGTTGAGGATCTTGCTGCCCACGCCCTGTCGTGCCTGGTACAGGACCGGGAACTCGGTGAGCACATCGAAAAGACGTTGACGGATCCGCTGCTCGCGCTGGAGATCCGCAGGCCCCATTCGCCTCACTCCACCACCACGTTGGTCTGAGTTCGGATTACGCCGGGGATGGCCTGAATCCTCCTTATCACCATCTCGCCCATGAGCTGGAGATCGGCGGCCTCGATGAGGGCGATCACGTCGTAGGGCCCCGTGGCTGCGTGGGCGTACTTGACCCCAGGCAGCCCGCGCACCTCCCGCACCACCTCGATCGCACGGCCAGCGGTGCACTCCACGAAGACGAACGCCAGGATGGACATGGTTGGGTCTCCTTTCTCCTGACCGACTCGAGCGAGACGAAGGGCGTTGCGAACGGCTCCCGTATATCAACCGGCCGTGCCTTCATGCCCCCATGGAGGCCCAAGGGGGTCACGCAGATAACTCCGGGAGCGAGGCGAGGGCCTCCGGCTGAATGCCTAGGGCCCTAGCTATCTTCCGTTCGATCTCCCTTGTCCTTTCCAGGAAAGAGGCGATGACGGTCCGACTCTCTTGGCTTCTGCCATATCGATTCATGAGGTCCTCGAATCGTTCATCCAGGGTCACTATTCGGTCATGCATCACCCTCTTGTCCGCGTAGTTGACTATCTCGGCCTCGGTGACCCGCAAAAGGCACCTTTCCAAGGGCACCGCGACGTGATGTCTGACCACTTCAGCCACTGCTGGATAACCCAGGTCGCAAAGGAGCTTCGCGGCGCTCCTGGCATGATCCTGCCCTGTTCGAAGACCGTCCATCTTTGTTATGTCATGGAGCAGGGCAGCGGCCTCGACGAGCGCTGTGTCCACATCCTGACCGCTCTTCTCCAGGGCTCGGGCCAGCGAGGATGCTACCCTTTCCACCTGCAGGCTGTGGGAGATGACGTGGTCCGGGACGCGCAGGCGTTTGAGCAGCTCGAGACATGTCCCCCTTGTCGGGACTTTGTGGGCCTCTGTTCTCTTCACCGGACCTTGCACGATTCACCGAGACCATTACAGGAGGGACCACCTGGGCCCCTACCCAGGAAGGGATGCGAAGTCCCTGTTCCCAGGGCCAACAGGGCGTGCGAGGACTTCGTCATGCGCGGCCATTTGCGGAAGGTACCCACACTGACTTCCCCTGCGAAGGTTCACGCCGCCTTGCTTCGGCGCTATTATAGTGCAAGGCGCTGGAAAGGCAATACCGCCGGTACCCCTTGACCTGAACTAGGGGCTCCCGTATCCTTGTGGGCGTTCTTCCTCGGGTCGGCTGCCCAGGAGCTCCTGGGAGGTCGGACTGTGCCCTTCGACTGGTCCAACGGACATGTCGGGACCAGGGAGGATCGCGCGCGGCCTCCCTAGGGGCAGCGCGAGAAAGTCGCGTCCAGGGTGAGGGCGATATCATCCGTCGGCCCCGGATGGGGCGAGGAGGGTGGACGGGTGGGCGACATGGGCCCAGACCATGACAGGTCCCTTCAGGAGCTGGAGCAGGAAGTGCTTCAACTGCGTGGCCGAGTCAAGAACCTCACCTTGTGCTCCGAGGTCTCCCGCGTCATAAGCTCTTCCCTCCAACTGGAGGAGGTTTTGGACCACATCATGACGACCTCCAGGTCCGTGATGAGGGCGGACGCCTGTAGCCTGCTGTTGCTCGATGAAGGGACCGGGGAACTGGTGTTCGAGGTGGCGCAGGGGTCGGTGGGGGATCAGCTCAAGCAAGGGTTTCGACTCAAGAAGGGGGAGGGCATAGCTGGGGCGTGCTTCGAGAGCGGGGAGCCGCTCTTGATCGAGGACGCGTACAGCGATCCTCGTTTCCATCGGGAGTTCGATCTCAAGACAGGGTACCGCACGCATTCCATCCTGTGCGTCCCTCTCAAGGTCAAGGATCGGATCATTGGGGTATCCCAGGTGATCAACAAACTGGACGGGACCCCCTTCGACCAGGAGGATCTCGAGACATTCACTTCGTTGTGCAGTCATGCAGCCATTGCCATCGAGAACGCCCGGATGCACCGGGCCCTCCTGCGCAAGCAGCAGATAGAGAGCGACCTTGCCTTTGCCACCAGTGTCCAGCACAGTTTCCTTCCCGGAAAGGTGCCTGAGATCGCCGGTTACCGTTTCTGTGCCCATTATCAGGCAGCCCTCGAGGTGGGCGGGGACTTCTACGACTTCATCCCCCTTCGCGGGGATCGTCTTGGCATCGTCATAGGGGATGTCTCTGGCAAAGGGGTTTCATCAGCCCTGTACATGGCCAAGCTGACGGCCGATTTTCGTTTTCTCGCTGTTCACCAGAGGGGGACCGTGCAGGCGGTGGAGAAGATCAACGAGGCCCTCTGCGAGCGGAGCCAGAGGGGGATGTTTGTGACCATGCTCTACATGGTCCTCAATGCCCCACGGAGGACCATACAATACGTCAACGCCGGTCATTTGCCACCGGTGCTGTGGAATCCTGCCCAAGGCCGCCTCCGTCTTCTTCGTGACGGGGCGGGCCCCCCGCTGGGTATCCTGCCAGGGAGGTCGTACCGTTATGGTAGGATCGTCCTTCGCCCCGGAGACTGCTTGATCCTGGCCACCGATGGGCTTTTGGAGGCCAAGAACGCCTCGGGGGAGCCCTTCGGTTGGACTCGGCTGGAAGAGGCGGTCTGCAGAGGTGATTCAGAGGCGGGACGGCTCCTCACCAGGGTGATGGACCGACTGCGGGATTTCGTGGGTGCCTCCCCCCAGAGCGATGATGTCACCGTGTTGGCTATCAGTGTAGACGGAGAAGCATGTCCCTGAGCCAGATCCGAGGTCCTGTCTTGCTGGAGATCCCCAGTGACCCGTCGGCCCTGTTTCTCGTTCGATGCCTGGTGGAAAGGCTGGCGCAGCGCATGGCCTTCGGGGTAGAGGAGGTGGCGCAGCTGACCCTGGCAGTGGACGAGGCGTGCACCAACGCCATCCGTCATGCCTACGGGAATCGTCTCGGAGAGCGTATCATCCTGCGCTTCATGGTCAAAGAAGAGAGTCTCGAGATACAGGTCCGCGACTTCGGGGAGGCCGTGGACCCTAGCACCATACGTCCGCGTGAGCTGGGTGACATACGCCCAGGGGGTTTGGGGACCCATTTCATAAGATCGGTCATGGACGAGGTGAGCTACGAGGCCCAGGAAGGGGGAGGGACTGTGCTGAGACTAGTCAAGTACAGGAGGAGATCGGAGGATCAGGGGAGATGAAGGTGGATGTGCAGGAGCCGATACCACGGGTCTACGTGGTCGTTCCCCAGGGGGATGTGGATATGGGGAGTTCCCCAGAGGTGAGAAAGGCCTTGGCCCCCCTCTTTCAAAAAGGGACCGTTCAGGTCATAGTGGACCTCTCCCAGGTCCCTTACATGGACAGCTCAGGCATAGCCACCCTCATAGAGGGGTTCCAACTGTCGCAAAGGGGTGCGATTCGCTTCACCTTGGCTGGCATGAACCCGTCGGTGGAGGCCGCTTTCGAGCTGGCGCACCTCAAGGATGTCTTTGAGGTGGTCCCGGCGGTGGATGCGGCCTTGGAAGGGGGGAACAGGGCGTGAGCGACACACTCATCAACGGCGGCTCGGGAAGATTCATCCTTTTCCTGCAGCACCTGAGCAGCATGTGGCATCTCTTCCTGGACACGATTCGATGGATGATCGTCAAGCCGCTGCAGGGGAAACGCCTTCGGATGCGGGCGGTGTTCGTGCAGATGGATGAGGTGGGCGTCAAGTCCCTTCCCATCGTGCTGTTGGTCTCTTTCTTCATCGGGATCATCCTCGTGTTGCAGACGGCCTACCAACTGGAGAAGTTCGGGGCGGTGAACTATGCAGCCAGTCTGGCGAGCGTGGCACTGACCAGGGAGCTGGGCCCCCTCCTCACCGCCATAGTGGTCGCAGGGAGGGTGAGCGCAGCCTTCACAGCTGAACTGGGGACCATGATGGTCACGGAGGAGATCTTGGCCCTGGAGGTCATGGCGATACACCCCATAGCGTTCCTGGTGGTACCGAGGTTCTTGGCCCTCTTGATCATGCTGCCGTGTCTGACGGTGGTGGCGGACCTAGTTGGGATGATCGGAGGATACGTAGTGGGGACCGCGGCGGTGGGGATACGCTCCTCCCTCTATATCCAGACCACCGTGGATGCCATGCTGCTCAAGGACATCGTCACTGGGCTAATCAAGAGCGTGGTCTTCGCCGTCATCATCGTCATGGTGGGGTGCTACATGGCCTTCGTGGTCAGGGGAGGGGCCGAGGGGGTGGGCAAGTCTACAATGGTGTCCGTGGTGACCTCTCTGGTCCTGATCATCCTGGCCGACTGTTTCTTTACAACGCTGTTTTACATGTTCCTATGACAGCGCTAGGTCACGCATGAGGATCGCCGCCAACGGGCCGATATTTCGACGCGGTCCCTAGTGACAGTCGTTTGTCGGGCTGCCGTGGGGGCCCGTGATGGTCAAGGGTCAGATGAACACCGTGTCGATTATGGGTAATGATATAGGTGGAGGGCGGATCGGACAGATATGCCAGAAGATGTGATCATCCGCGTCAAGGACCTCGTGAAGACGTTCGAAGGAAGGACAGTCCTGGACGGCATCAACCTGGAGATCGAGAGGGGGAAGGTGACTGCCGTGATGGGTGGAAGCGGCTGCGGCAAGAGCACCCTGCTACGACACCTCATCGGGGTGCTGCGTCCCGACTCGGGAGAGATCTGGGTGAAGGACAAGGACATCACGAAGTTCGACGAAGAGGAGATGGAGGCGTACCGCAAGAGGTTCGGGATGCTCTTCCAGGGTGGGGCGCTGCTCAACTCCTTGACGGTGAAGGACAACATCGCCTTGCCCCTTCGTGAACACACTCAGTTGGACGAGAAGATCATAGGGATGATCGTCAAGATGAAGCTCGAGCTGGTGGGCCTCCGGGACTTCGAACACCTCAAGCCGGCTCAGCTGAGCGGAGGCATGCAGAAACGTGTGGCCCTGGCCAGGGCCCTGGCCCTGGATCCAGAGATAGTCTATTACGATGAACCGACATCGGGCCTCGACCCGGTCGTGGGCGGGGTCATCGACCAGCTGATGATGGACTTGAGCCGCCGGCTGAACATCACCTCGGTGGTGGTGACTCATGATACGCGCAGCGCCTTTAAGATCGCTGACAAGATGGTGGTCCTCTTTCGGGGCAAGGTGGTGGCAGAGGGGACACCGGAGGAGATTCAGGGTTCCAGTGACCCCCTGGTGCAGCAGTTCATCAAGGGGAGTCCCGATGGTCCAATCCCCCTTCGCCAGTCCAGCCGGGACTATCTACAAGACCTGTTGGACATGGAATGACCATCCGCTAAGGATCCGGGGGCATTGGGTGATCATGAGGAAAAGAGATCTCGGGGTGTGTGGCCCCGAGGTCGTGACTGGTCGGTGATTGGTCGAAATGAAAGGACGCGACAGGACATCGCCAAGCGGCGTCTCGCACTGGACTCCGATTGAGGAGCTCCTACCTTCAGCCATGAGCAGGGGGGAAGAAGTCCCATGGAAGTGTTTCGATCTGAGATAAAGTCTGGGATCCTGATCCTGGTCTCGGCGATACTTCTCGCGGTAGGGATCTTCGTCGTGAGCGACCTAAAGAACCTGTGGGAGGAGAAGAAGGAGATCGTCCTGTTGTTCCGGTATGCGGACGGGATCTCCAAAGGCTCCCCAGTGTGGTACGCAGGCCTGGAGGTGGGCGAGGTCACCCATGTGGGCATATACCGTGGCGGGGAGCAACGCATAGCCGTCACCGTGATGATCGATCCAGATGCCAAGGTCCGGAAGGATTCGCAGGCCCACATCCGAAACCTCGGCATGATGGGTGCCAAGTACGTGGAGATCACACCTGGGTCGCCGGAATCGCCGGAGCTCCTTCCCGGGGAGACCCTGGAGGGTGAGACACCCTCGTCCATCGCCCAGATCATAGAGGCAGGGGGACAGATCGCTTCTCAGCTAAAGGGGACGATCCAGGAGGTACACGGGTTGGTCCAGGAGATCCGGGCCAATCTCCCCATTCAGGATACCGTGCGCAGCGCCAACGCCTTCTTGGAAGAGATCCGTCACAGGAACAAGGACCTGGAGTCTGTCTTCCGCAAGGTGGACAACCTGTTGAGTAGCTCCCAGAACTCGGTGGAGGGGCTGGCAGGCTCGCTTAGGGAGACGAGCCAGAGCCTGAACCGCGCTACCCAGGAGGGAGGGAACGAACTGGTGGCCTTGCTGAGGGAGCTGCGCGAGACGAATCGTGGGCTGCAGGAGCGGATGGCGCGTCTGGAGGGGCAGCTAGGCCCCATCTTGGGGCAGGCACAGCAGGGCCTCAGCGAGGCCGGCGGGTTGATTCGTGATGCGCGGTCAGTGCTGGATGTCAATGACCAGAACCTCTATCTGCTGATCCTCCAGCTTCAGGAGACCTCCCGTCACCTCCGGGCACTCAGTGAGGACTTGAGGGCCCATCCATGGAAGGTGGTGTGGAAAGGGGAGGGTAGCCAAGGGGACGCGAGTCGCAGCGGGCCGGAGGAAGTGCGAGACAAGGGGAGGGTGGGGAGGCATGGGAAGGAATAGGAAGGTCGCACTGGCATGCGTGGCGCTGGTTCTGATGGTCGGCTGTGCCACGAGCCCAGTGAATCACTATAACCTTGGGGTCGATTACCAGGACAGGGGTAAGGTGCTGGATGCCATCAGGGAGTATCGCCGGGCCATCGAATTGAACCCACTGGATCCAGCGCCCCGGTTTAACCTCGCGGTCCTGTATCAGGACCATGGCAAGCTGGCCCAGGCCAAGAGGGAGTATGAGATCATACTTAAGGCACATCCAGAATACGCCCCAGCCTTGGTCAACCTGGCCTCTATTCAGGAAAGCGAGGGGGACCTCTCCGGATCGGAGGCATCCCTGGACAGGGCCGCGGATGCGGATAGGGACAGCCCAGTCCCTTTGAGCCAGAAGGGCTTTTTTCTCCTCCGCCAAGGTAGGGTTCCAGAGGCTGAGGCTGCCTTCCGAGAGTCCATAAGGAGGGACCCCAAATGGCCCAACGGGCACTTCGGGTTGGGACTCGTCGCCGAACGGCAGGGGGATCCTCACAAGGCCTTGGGGCATTACTTGGAGGCCATTCGCCGGAATCCCATGGACATGGAGGCCCACCTGAAGGCGGCAGCTCTACATGTCTCACAGGGGAACAGGGACGAGGCGATCCGACACCTGCGTAGGGCCTCTGAGTTGGGCCCTGCGCGCGGGCAGACCTTCTTTGCCCTCGGGGTCCTGCTCTGGGAAAAGGGGGAGTTGCGCCCCGCTGAGGAGGCCTTCATGAGGGCGCTCCACCTCGGGACCAATGTCGTGGAGTGTCACCTGATACTCAGTCAGATATACGAGCGGCTGGCCCTGCAGGAACGAGAGGCCTACGAGCGGGAGCTCAGGCGGTGCGCATCTCCCAAGTAGTCATCTGCGAGGGTTGTTTTCCCCAGGGACTTCCCAGGGAAAGGGGTTTCGGCGTGGGATGTAATGCGACACGGCGCCCTCGGTTCCGTGGCCATGCTGCTGGCCCTCGAGGACGCGGTGGGCTCAGGACGTGGGCGATGAGGGCTGGGTTTGCACAGACCAACAGATGGCACGGGTGCTCGTTCTCATGGCCCCTTGGACTGAGGTGCCTTAGGGGGTGGAGGTGAAGGCCGTCTTCAAGACCGAGATGAGCCCTGGCATCCATCTCCTCGAAATGGATGTGCCCCCCGTGAGGGAAGGGGAGATCCTGGTCAAGGTTGGGGCCTGCGGCCTGTGCGGGACCGACTTGAGCATCTACCAGTGGAAGACCGCGGGGCCCGGGTACCGTTGGCTGGAGGGTAGCGTCAGGATACCGGTGGTCCTGGGCCATGAATTCGCCGGGGAGGTGGTGGAAGTTGGCCCAAGGGTCGAGGGAATTCAGGTGGGGGACCGGGTCACCGCCTCCCCGGTCACGCCATGCGGAGAGTGCCAAGCGTGCCTTTCAGGGAGGAGGGGCTCCTGTCCCAATTCCACCCTTGGCATGCATGTGCACGGGGCCATGGCGGCATATGTGCGTCTGAAGGGCACCGCACGGATCTATCCCCTGCCGAGGCATGTGAGTTACGAGGTGGGGGCAGTGATAGAGCCCCTTTCCGTGGCGGTCCATGGGGTGCACCTATCGCGGATCAGGCCCGGAGAGCCTGCGGTGATCTTCGGCCCGGGGCCCATAGGGTTGCTCCTGCTTCTGGTCCTGAAGAGCTTGGGCGCGGGCCCCATCGGCGTGATGGGCACCAGCGGGGACCAGGACAGGATGCGACTGGCCGAGGAATTGGGTGCGGATTTCGTCCTCGATGTCGGTTCGGAGCGGCTCCTGGAACGGATGAGGATGGCGACAAAGGGCGATGGGCCAGTGGTGGCCTTCGAGGCGAGCGGAAACCCCATGGCGATACCACTGGCCCTGAGGATGCTCAAAGGTGGGGGGAGGTTGGTCCTGCTCGGGATGTACGGGTCTGCCGCTGAGTTCAACCCCCTGGACCTCGTGATGCATGGCAAGACCGTCATCGGTTCTGTGGCTTACGATGAGGAGAGTTGGAGTCGCGCCCATGCCTTGGTCTCGACCGGTACCCTCAGGCCGGAGAGGATCATCACCCACCGAATCCCACTGGAGAAGGCGAAAAAGGGTTTCGAGCTGGCGGCGAGGAGAGAGGCCGTCAAGGTGATGTTCATCCCTTAGGGCTCATGACCCCAAGAGACAGGCACAGGCCCTCCCATGGAGGAAAGGTCGGCCTACCCTCAGCGCTCGGTCGCCTCTGGGGAAGGGCATTCCTCCCCGAGGCGCGGTGAGAATCGGCCGCTCCATGGTGGGGTTGCCTTCAGCCCTGGGGCGTCCCTTGGGCGACTCCCGTGGTAGGCAGGCCTCCTCCGCAAGGGTTCAACCGACTTGTCTCTTCCGCATGAGACAGACCCACGCCCTGGGCGGGGTTGGCCGGTTGGATCCGAAATGGCCTGAGACCAAAGAAAGGATCTCGAAGTAAGTCTCCACGGAATCGACGATGTCCCTTGCCGTGCGTTGGGGCGGGCCTGGGCCAAGGCGTTTTTCGTCAGCGTTGCCGATGATGCTGAGCCAGAGGCCGTCCCTTGCCAGGTGGGCGTGCACATTGTCGGCGAACCTGCTTCGGGCATCGTGGGAATCCAAGGAGTGGAAACAGCCCCTGTCGAACACGAATCCAAAGGGTGCGCCTTGGATCTTGCTCGTAATGAAGTCAGCCACGGCAAAGGCACATTCCACCTTGGCTTCCCGGGCCTTTTCTCTGGCCTTTTCGATGGCGATCTCAGATGTGTCGATCCCGATCACGTCGAAACCGTTCTGGGATAGCCATATGGCGTTGTCCCCTGTCCCGCATCCAATGTCCAGTGCCTTGCACGGCCCTATAGGCATCCTGGTGACCGTCTCGACGAGGTTGAAATCAGGCCTTCCGATGTCCCAAGGGGTGTCGCGCCTCTCGTATCTTTCCTTATAGCGATCTTCGACCGTCATGGTGCACCTCCTGCGCCACCTGGGCCCTCGATCCCGATTCTTGTATGCCACGGGCGCTGTAGCTTGTCAATGGGGCCCCTACTCGCTCCTGCACTCACCGGGGGGGCCACATGGGTCTTGTGCGGGCGCTACCCCCGCGCGGCATGGGCTTGTCCGAGGGCCGGTTTCGCGGGTAAACTAATTGATAATGAGCTCGCCCATGACCTTTGTAGAAGGCCGGTGCCGGATTTTCTCGAGGTGGGCGAGGAAACAGGATGCGGCCCCGGCCTATGCCGGTATCAAGGAAACGGCGGCACGGGTTTTTTGGCCTGGCCATGGCGACGACAGGCGAGAGTGGCGGAACCTGGCAGACGCACTGGACTTAGGATCCAGCGGGGCAACCCGTGGGGGTTCGAATCCCCCCTCTCGCACCATCGGTGAAAGGCCAGGCAATCCAAGTTGAAAGGGCAGCAGGGGTGAGGGACTCTGGGCCCCTGGTGTTGTGTCGTCTCAGGTGAGGAAATGGCCGAGAGGTTGGTCCTGCTGGCAGTCCACGCTCATCCGGATGACGAGTCCCTGGGGACGGGGGGGACACTGGCGAAGTACGTGGCCGAAGGGGTGGAAACGGTCCTTGTATGCGCCACAAAGGGCGAGGAGGGCGATATCCAGAACCCAGATCTCGACCCGTCCAAGATCCCTGCGGAGATCTCGGAGCTCAGGTTGAAGGAGCTGGACGCTGCCTGCAAGGTCCTGGGGATCCGCAGGGTGCATTTCCTGGGTTACCGCGATTCCGGGATGGCCGGGTCCGCCTCCAACGCCCACCCTCATGCCCTCGTGAACGCGGACCTTGGGGAGGCCGCTGGCCGCCTCGTGGAGATCATCCGAGAGGCGAGGCCTCAGGTGGTCATCACCTATAACGAAAGGGGGATATATGGACATCCCGACCATATAGCGGTGAACCGCATCACCGTTGCGGCCGTGGACGCCGCTGGGGACCCTGAGAGGTACCGCACGATCCCCTACCCACCATGGAGCCCTAGGAGGCTGTATTACATGGCCATCCCCAGGTCTCGATTGCTGAGGATGAAGGAGATCCTGGAGGGACGTGGGGAGTGCTTCGATTGGGACATCGATTTCCGCAGCACGCCGGATGAAGAGATAACCAACCGTATCGACGTCACCGCATACTTGCAAACAAAGCTCAGGGCGATCCGCTGTCACGCCAGCCAGATTGGGCCGGGGAGCTTTTTCTCCAGGGTCGATGAATCGTTCCGGACAGAGGCCTTGGGGATCGAATGTTACGTGTGTGTGAAGGGGTGCGACGGGGTCTCGGATGGCGGCGGTGACCTCTTCCATGGCATTCGCGAGACCCTAGACGGCCCCACTTGACAAGTCGTGGTTCGGGATTAGTCTAAGAATGCAAGGACCCGGAACCACAAGGGTGGCTCCCGGGTAGTTGAGGGGTGTGACTGCCATGTCGATGCCCAGACAAGGTCTGCGGGGGTGAAGGAGATGTTGAGATTGCCAGCAGTGAAGGAGATCGTGCAGAGGATAAGGCACGCAGTGGGCAGGGGTCTTTCCTCCAAGCCCAGGCTAGATCCCTACCGTGATCGTTTCTACGAGATGCTCAAGTGAGGCGCTGATGGATGACTGGGAGGGCCCTTCGGGGCCCTCTAAGTCTTGGGGGCCAAATGCAGCGCCACCTCGAGCTCAGGGGCGAGCCCGTGACACCTCTGCGGACAGGGCCTCTTTCGCGTCAGGATCTCTTTTCAGTCCCGGTTTCAACGGGACTCGCTGCACAGTGACTCAAGGACTCTCCCTTCCTGTCTCAAACAGGGCTGGCTTTGCGGCCGTTCCTCGTCGCCGAGGATGGCTGCCGGAACAGACCTCCAAGCCGCTTGGGGGCACCTTTGGCCCTGCAATGTGGGGACTTTGACGTGACCCTGGCATGGGGGAGGCGCTTGACGCCTCATGAGCGATCTGATAAAAGTAACCCAGGGTCCCCGTGAGAAAGGGGGATTTGGTCTTCCCGCCATAGTCCCTGCGACCGACGATCAGCGGCCCATGACCAGATAGAAGGGGTTCGTCCGCGCATTTCGCTGTCCAGGGGCCGAGCGGCCGAATTCTAGTCGGAAAGGAGAAAGGTCCATTGAACGTCCAGGTGGAGGAGATCAGTAGCGTAAAACGTAAGCTCCACATCGTCGTGCCTGCGGAGGTTGTGACCGACGAATTCGACCGGGCCTACCGGGAGTTGAAACGCACGGCAAGGGTCAAAGGTTTTCGCCCTGGCAAGGCACCGAGATCCCTCCTTGAACGGTTTTACGGAGAGATGGTTCGACGTGAGGTCATAGGCAAGATCGTCGAGGAGACATATGCGAAATCATTGGAACAGAACGGGTTGGTGCCGGTTTCACAGCCAGAGATCGAGGGACAGGAGATACGTTCGGGCGAGGACTTCAGTTACACGGCGCTAGTGGAGGTGAAGCCGCAGATACAGGTAACGGACTATCTGGGGCTGGAGTTGGAGAGAGAGGATCTCCAGGTCACAGAAGGGCAGGTGCAGGCGCGGCTGGAGGAGATCCGGGAGATGTTCGCCCGATTGGAGAACGTGGAGGAAGACCGTCCGGTCCAAGAAGGGGACTTCGTGCTGATAGAGCAGAGGGTGGTCATGGAGGGGGACGCGCCCGACAGGAGGGTGCCACAGGAAAGGATGCTGGAGGTCAAGCCGGGTCAAGGGGAGGATATGTTGATCAAGGCCTTGATCGGTCTGTGTGTCGGTGGCCAGGGCGAGGTGCCCCAACGCTTCCCCCAGGACTATCCGGACGCCACTCTGGCCGGGAAAGAGGGGGTCCTGAGCTTCTCCTTGAAGGCCATTCGCAAGAAGGTCCTCCCGGATCTGGACGACGCCTTTGCCCAACGGCTGGGGGAATATCAGACCCTGGAAGAACTCAAGGCCAGGGTCCGTCAAGAGGTCGAGGAGGACGAGAGGCGCCGTATCCGTTCGTCCATGAATCAGGCCATCATAGACCAACTCCTCAAGGGGCAGGATTTCGAGGTCCCTGAGGCCATGGTCGAGTGGCAGACCGAGGCCATGATCCGCAACGCCAGGAGGCGCCTGGCCGTCCACGGGCTCACACTGGAGCAGGCAGGCGGTGGCCATGAACAGATGCGGGCGCGCTTTCGCGACTCGGCTGTCCGGGCTGTCCGCACATCCCTGATACTGGAGGCCATAGCCCGCCAGGAGGGCATTGAGGTGAGCGAAGATGAGATCGAGGAGACCTTCAGGGCCATCTCCTTGCAGACCGGCCGGAGCGTCCAGCAGGTGCGTGAGATGTACCACGAAGATCCAGGCGCATTGGAGTCCCTCAAGGCCAGCAAGCTGGAGGACAAAACCCTTGATTTCATAAGGGAGCGCGCTAAAATGCTAGACAAGGAGGCGACGCGGAAGACCTGAAGTGTCCGCGATCCAAAGGGGGGTATCAGGTGCCGCTTATACCGATCGTGATCGAGCAGAGCGGGCGCGGAGAGCGCGCCTACGACATATATTCCAGGCTTCTCAAGGAGAGGATCATATTCCTCGGGACCCCTGTGACGGACGAGGTGGCCAATCTCATCATCGCGCAGATCCTCTTCCTCGAGTCCGAGGACCCAGACAAGGACATACACTTCTATATCAACACCCCCGGCGGTTTGGTGACCGCTGGGTTGGCCATCTACGATACCATGCAGTACGTCAAGCCCCCCATCTCCACCCTGTGCATAGGTCAGGCATCTAGCATGGGGGCTGTGCTCCTCGCCGCGGGCACGCCTGGCAAGAGGTTCGCTCTACCTCATTCGCGCATCCTCATCCACCAGCCCATGGGGGGATTCCAGGGGGCGGCCTCTGACATCGAGATCCACGCCAGGGAGATCTTGAGGATGCGGGAGGAGCTCAACGAGATCCTGTCGCGTCACACTGGTCAGCCCATGGACAGGATCAGGGAGGACACGGATCGGGATTTCTTCATGACTGGTGAGCAAGCGAGGGAGTACGGTATCGTGGACGAGGTCATCACCCGAAAACCCAAGGTCCTCGAGACCGGGTCGAAACAGGCCGAGGTGCCGGACACGAGGGGCCATGAAGAGGAATCAGAGAAATAACGAGCTGTTTTGTAGCTTTTGCGGCAAGAGTCAGAGCGAGGTCCGCAAACTGATCGCGGGTCCAGCGGTCTACATCTGCGACGAATGCATCGATCTGTGCAAGGACATCATCGCAGAGGAATATGAGAAAGAGGAGAGGCAGAGGCATCGCTCTCAAGTCCCAAAACCCCAAGAAATCAAGGATTTTTTGGACAATTATGTCATCGGCCAGGAACGGGCCAAGAAGATCCTGGCCGTGGCCGTTCACAATCACTACAGGAGGATCGAGTTTCGAGGCGAACTGGACGGGGTAGAACTCCAAAAGAGCAATATCCTCTTGCTGGGCCCCACGGGTAGCGGAAAGACCCTCTTGGCACATACCTTGGCACGTTTTCTCAACGTCCCCTTCACCATAGCCGATGCCACGAGCCTGACCGAGGCGGGGTATGTGGGCGAGGACGTGGAGAACATCATCCTCAGCCTGCTCCAAGTGGCCGATTTCGATGTGGCCAAGGCCTCCAAGGGCATTGTCTACATCGACGAGATCGACAAGATCGCCAGGAAGGGAGACAATCCATCCATCACCAGGGATGTCTCAGGGGAGGGGGTCCAGCAGGCCTTGCTCAAGATCATAGAGGGTACCATCGCCAATGTCCCGCCAAAAGGGGGACGCAAACACCCCCAGCAGGAATTCATCCAGGTAGACACTACCAATATCCTTTTCATCTGTGGCGGGGCCTTCGTGGATCTCGACAAGATAATCCGCCAGAGGATCGGTCAGAAGACGCTCGGTTTCGGCGCGGAGATCACCTCCCAGAGGGAGCAGAGGCTTGGGGAGGTCTTGGCGGAGGTCCAGCCGGAGGATCTGCTGAAGTTCGGGCTCATCCCCGAGTTCATCGGGAGGCTCCCCGTCATCGCGACCCTGGACGAGCTCGACGAGGAGGCATTGATTCGGATCCTCAAGGAACCCAAGAACGCCTTGGTCAAACAGTACCAGAAGCTCTTCGAGTTCGAGAACGTGAGGTTGACATTTGCAGAGGAGGCCTTGAGGGCTGTCTCCAGGGAGGCCATGAAACGTAAGTCTGGCGCTAGAGGTCTGCGCTCCATTCTCGAAAACGTCATGTTGGATATCATGTACGAGATACCATCCAGGACGAACATCCGGGAGGTAATCATCACCGAGGATGCCGTGCTCCAGAAGGGGCCGCCCCTGTTGATTTACGAAGACGAGGTCAAGTCCGCTTGATCAGGGGGGCCGTGTCAGGGGGGAGGGTCAGGTTCCCAAGGGCCTCTCTTGATCCAAGGGGCTACCCCGCGCCATCGGTCTTCCGGGCCCCTTTTCGGCTTGTGTGAGTCTTCTTCGAGGTCGCGTATGTTCGGCATTCATCGCCAGAAGGGCGGAGAGGGCTCTGTAGTGACGGCGGCGTTGCTGCCGCTCAGGGACATAGTGATATTTCCGCACATGGTAGTACCCCTTTTCGTCGGCAGGGGCAGGTCCATCAGCGCCCTGGAGCACACCTTGAAGAACGGCGGTCCCATATTCCTCGCGACCCAAAGGGACTCCAAGGTCAACGAACCCACCTTGGTGGACCTGTACGGGGTGGGGACGTTGTCCCAGGTCCTTCAGATGTTAAGGCTCCCAGACGGCACGGTGAAGGTCCTGGTGGAGGGACAGTGCAGGGCGAGGGTGATGGACCTCGTACAGGAGGAGCCATTTTTCCTGGTGAAGGTTGAGCGCCTACAGGCTCAGGAGGTCAGGACCCCTGAGGCCGAGGCCTTGGTTCGGTCCGTGAGGGAGGCCTTCCAGCTCTATGCGAAACTCAACAAGAAGCTCTCGCAGGAAGTTGGGATGTCCGTCGCACAGATAGAGGATCCCAGCCGCTTGGCGGACACGGTGGTCACCCATCTGACCATAAAGCTCGAGGAAAGACAGAGGGTCCTAGAGCTGCTCTCTCCGTTGGAGAGGCTAGAGCGCCTTTACACCCTCATACAGTCGGAGATTGAGATCCTGGAGATCGAGAGGAGGATAAAGGCGCGCGTCAAGAAGCAGATGGAAAAGAGCCAGAGGGAGTATTACCTCAACGAACAGATGCGGGCCATCCAAAAGGAGATGGGAGAAAAGGACGATTTTCGGAATGATATACAAGAGTTGGAGAATAAGATCCAGACCCGGAAGCTGTCGGAGGAAGCCAGGGAAAAGGCCCTTCATGAGTTGAAAAAGCTCAAGATGATGTCTCCCATGTCCGCGGAGGCTACGGTAGTGAGAAACTACATAGACTGGATCGTCAGTCTCCCGTGGGGGGAGTACACGGAGGAGAAGCTCGACGTAAGGGAGGCCGAGCGTATCCTGGAGGAGGACCACTACGGGCTGTCACAGCCCAAAGAGCGCATCCTGGAGTACTTAGCGGTACAGGCCTTGGTGGAGAAGGTCAAGGGCCCGATCCTCTGCTTCGTCGGTCCCCCGGGGGTCGGCAAGACTTCTCTCGGACGCTCCATCGCGAGGGCCACGGGCAGGAAGTTCGTGAGGCTCTCCCTGGGGGGGGTCAGGGATGAGGCGGAGATCCGCGGACATCGAAGGACTTACATCGGGGCCCTACCGGGAAAGATCATCCAGTCCATGAAGCGGGCTGGGTCCAGCAACCCGGTCTTCCTCTTGGACGAGGTGGACAAGATGAGCATGGATTTCCGCGGCGATCCTTCGGCAGCGCTGCTGGAGGTCCTTGACCCTGAGCAGAACCATGCCTTCAACGATCACTACCTGGATCTGGACTACGATCTGTCCCGGGTTCTGTTCATCACCACTGCCAACACCCTTCATTCCATCCCGCCTGCCTTGCAAGACAGGATGGAGATCATCAGGTTGCCGGGTTATACAGAGGTGGAGAAGCTCCGCATTGCCAAGGGCTTCCTGATCCCCAAGCAGATGGAGGCCAATGGCCTGGCCGGTAGGCAAGTCTCCTTCTCGGATAGGGCCATACTCACCGTGATAAGGCTTTACACAAGAGAGGCAGGGGTCCGGAACCTGGAACGGGAGATCGCCTCGGTATGCAGGAAGGTGGCCAAGCAGGTACTCAGTGGCGGGGGGGGGAAGGCCATCAGGATAAGTTCGGGGCGGGTCCAGAGATACCTGGGGGTCCCGAAGTACCGCTATGGCAAGCCGGAGGAGGGTGATCGTATCGGACTGGCCAACGGCCTAGCCTGGACCGATGCAGGCGGTGAGCTGCTCACTACCGAGGTAGCAGTGATGCCGGGAAAGGGGAAGCTCATCGTCACTGGCAAGCTGGGGGATGTCATGCAAGAGTCCGCCCATGCTGCCATGAGTTACGTGCGTTCGCGCAGTAGGCAGTTGCGCCTGGAAGACTCCTTCTATCAGAAGGTGGACATCCACATCCACGTGCCGGAGGGGGCGATTCCAAAGGACGGGCCTTCTGCGGGGATCACCATGGCCACTGCCATAGCGTCGGCCCTGATGAAGATGCCGGTCAGGGCAGACCTAGCCATGACCGGTGAGATCACGTTGCGTGGCCGGGTCCTCCCGGTGGGGGGACTCAAGGAGAAGATCCTGGCCGCGCACCGCGGGCAGATCAAGACCGTGATCATCCCGATGGACAGCAAGAAGGACCTGAAGGAGATCCCCAACAGCATCTTGAAAGACCTGGAGATCGTCCCAGTGGAGCATATGGATGACGTACTCAAGAGGGCATTGATCCCGAGGGATGGAGAGACGATCTTTGCCTCCGATCTGCAGGAGTCCGAGATCCCTTTCGGTCGGTATCAGGGGATTCCTACCCAGGAAGGTCTTCCTGTCACACACTGAGGCCGAAAGGCCTTGGTAGGAAACGAACTTCTCGCTTGACAAGGCTTGGTTTCCCTGGTAGAAGGAAGGCGTTTTTACAATCCGACGAGGAAGGGGGGGACGAGACATGACGAAGGTGGATCTGGTGAACGTGATGGCCTCAAAGGCGGGGATCTCTAAGAACGCGGCGGAGAAAGCCCTCAAGGCCTTCACCGACAGCGTGACCGCTGCCCTCAAGAAGGGGGACAAGGTCAGCTTGGTGGGCTTTGGGTCTTTCGAGGTCTCCAAGAGGGCCGCAAGAAAGGGGAGAAACCCGCGAACCGGGGCCGAGATCAAGATCAAGGCCAGCAAGGTTCCTCGGTTTCGGCCAGGAAGGTCTCTCAAGGATTCGGTGAACGCTTGATCCGCGCATGGGGAGGTCAGGGGAGAGGATCGTCTTTTCGTTCTATGTTGCGTGTTCCGCCTTCATGAGGGGCATTGGGCGGGTAGCTCAGAGGGGAGAGCGCTGGCCTTACAAGCCAGAGGTCACAGGTTCGATCCCTGTTCCGCCTACCAGCCGCGGGGGCAAGCCGCAGGGCTGTGCTGCCGCATGACGAAGAGTATTGTGAAGTGGGGTCGTAGTTAAGCCTGGTGATAACGCCGGCCTGTCACGCCGGAGGCCGAGGGTTCAAATCCCTTCGACCCCGCCAAGCGAGATGAGGGGCTCAGGGCGAGGCCCTGGGCCCTTCTTGTTTGCCGCGAAAAGAACGGGACGTTGGTTCTAAGTTGCATTGATAACCCAGGGGTTGGCCAGCTGGCGACCCCCTGGGCCAAGTAGGTGGCGCACGAGGCCCTCTGTGGCAGCCTCGTTGACGACATCCCCCAATTCCCTGACCATCTCATGTCGGGCAGGCTCAACAGGATCTTCCCTGGGTCCTCTCCGCACGGACTCGGCCCACGAGATCGCATCGATCAGTATGGGCGAGAGACAGGACTGGGGTAGTACGGCCATGTACAAAGGCCGCCATCGGTCGAGGAGGGGTGGCGGCAGTCCCTTTCGCTTGGGGTCTCCGCCAAGTCGCTGCGGCAAACGGGACCACACCTTGGTGACTTCGAGAAGGCCTTTACAAGACGTCGCAAGCGGGTCACCATGGATGCAGAGGCAACAAGGGGGCCGGACATGGGTCGAGGCCTTCCAATGCAGCACCAGCCGGGAGGTGGAGATGGACAGCATAGAGATCAAGGATGGGATCTACTGGGTGGGAGGGATCGACTGGAACGTCAGGGACTTTCACGGATATTCGACCCTTAAGGGGACCACCTATAACGCGTTTCTCGTGATGGACGAGAAGGTGACACTCTTCGACACAGTGAAGAAGGGGTTCAGGGATGACCTGATTCGAAGGATATCGTCTGTGATCGATCCGAAAAAGATAGACTACGTGGTAGTCAACCACGTGGAGATGGACCATTCGAGCTGCCTTCCGGAGATCATGGAGATATGTCGCCCCAGCAAGCTCTTCTGTTCCTCGAGAGGGAAACAGGCCCTCCTTCAGCATTACCACCGCCCCGATTGGCCTTACGAGGTCGTGGGGACCGGCACCGAGGTCAAGCTGGGCCGCAGGAGCGTGCAGTTCCTGGAGACCCGGATGCTCCATTGGCCGGACAGCATGTTCTCCTACCTCCCAGGGGAACGGCTCCTCATATCGAGCGACGCCTTTGGACAGCATTGGGCCACCAGCGAGCGTTTCGACGATGAGGTGCAACAGGGCGAGCTCATGGAACATGCCGCCAAGTATTACGCCAACATCCTCTTGCTCTACTCCCCTCTTGTGCAGAATCTCCTGAAGGGCGTGCGTGAGATGGGGCTGCAGATCGACATGATAGCGCCGGATCACGGGTTGATATGGCGCAAAGACCCCGGGAAGATCCTTCGGGCCTACGATGAATGGAGCATTCAGAGACCGGTTTCCAAGGCCCTGGTGATCTACGACACCATGTGGGAGAGCACTGCAGCCATGGCCCGTGCCCTGGCCGACGGCCTGATGAAGGAGAGGGTCAGTGTCCAGGTGATGGACCTGCGCCACACCCACAGAAGCGACGTGATGACTCAGCTCCTGGATGCGTGCGCCCTTGTGTGCGGTTCGTCGACGCTCAACAACGGCATGTTGCCCAAGATGGCCGATGTCCTACATTACATCCGCGGGCTGAAGCCCCAGAACAAGATAGGTGCAGCCTTCGGCTCCTTCGGATGGAGCGGGGAAGGCGTGCGCATGGTGGAGCAAGCCCTGCAGGAGATGAAGGTGGAGATCGTGGCACCGGCCATGAAGGTCCAGTACGTGCCCGATGCCCAGGCGCTCTCCGGTTGCGTGAATATGGGCGCTAAGGTTGGCGAGTTCGTCAGACAGAGGACATGAGCAGGGGGGCCAAGGAGTCAGTGGAGGCCGCCCTCAGGTCGGATCGTTGGCCCGAGTCCTTGGAATCCCTTCGGGCCAGGGTCTCGAGGGCGCTGGTGAGCCGAGCCGTGGGGGCCCTGTGCCATCAGGAAACAGCGGTGAGGTGGAGGGCTGTGGAGGCCGTCGGGGTGCTCGTGTCGGAACTGGCCAAGATGGATTATGAGGCAGCCAGGGACGTGATTCGACGTCTCATGTGGAGCCTCAACGAGGAATCGGGCAGCATCGGTTGGGGGGCCCCGGAGGCGGTGGCGGAGGTCATGGCCAGAGATCCACGCCTCGCTGGGGAGTTCCTGCAGATCTACCTCTCCAATCTCAAGAGAGGGGCCCTAGAATCTATGCCCTCGCCCCTGCGCGAGGGGTTCCTGTGGGGCGTGAAGAGGCTTTGGGATGTGTACCCGGAGGAGATTCTGGGACAGGGGCTGGTGAGCCATATCGTGCCTTCCTTGTCGTCCCAAAGTGGGGCCACGAGGGGATTGGCTGCCGCTTTGCTAGGGGTGCTAGGCGCGCATGAAAGCGTCTCGAGGATCATGGGGCTCACGCAAGATGCCACGAGCTTCGAGCTCCTCCAGGGAGGGGAGGTCGTCTCCAGGAGTGTGTCCGAGGTGGCACGGGAGGCCCTCTGGCGTCTCGCAGGAGGGGGATGAACTTGCCTTGGTTGTGTAGTCGAGAGGGCCACCCTATGGGGGAGGAGCCGAGATGTTCAAGGACTGCGGCCGATGGGATTGGTAGGTAGTGGCTCCACCTGGATACGTCTTGGGGCAGGGGAGACCTTGCACCTCTGCGGGATGCGCTATCATGATCGAGGTCATTCCGGCCAATCTGGCTCGCGGGATCCAGCTAGTGGGGACCCGGGAGATCTCGGGACGCAGAGTCCCAACCCGCGTCCTGATGGCCTTCCGGGCCCCCGAGCAGCAGCCCTCGCTGGTACGAGGCGTGTGGCTGGATTCGGAGCGCCCCGATGACCTGCCAGCATCCGCTGTCCGGGACCTGGTCCTGGATGCCCTGCCCCTGTCGGGGGTGGGGACCGTTGGAGCCGGCTCCAGGGGTTGCCCTGTTTGCGGGGAGGCGGCCGTGGGGATGGCCATGATGGGGGACGGGCGGCCGATTTGCATCACTCATCTTGCAGAGCTGTGGGAGGAAACCGGCAGGGGTTGGTTCCCAGCCTCGGATTGCGTCTCTTGTCCTCGGTGTGGCCGGTCAGTCACCTTTCTCTGGGCACAACAGGGGCGAACGCTATGTTCGCACTGCCTGGGCTCCGCCATCTCTGGTGGGGAGCCCCCCACCCGGTGGGTGGTCACGGCCTTTCCTCCCCTTCCCTCGGAGATGAGGGGGGATCTCAGGATCTTCGCACAGGCGTGGAGATGGATCTCGGTATGCCTCCGGTGCGGATCCCCTGACATACGGGTCAGGAGGATCCTCCTCGACTTTCCCAAGGTAACGGGCCCAGTCTACCCCTTATGGGAGATGGACAAGAAGGACAGGACCCCCGGGGCCGAGCTCAGGAGATGGAGACAGCTTCACATCTATACCCAAGGGTTCATGAGGGTGACCTTGGAATGCCCACAGTGCGGCTATCTGGAGCGGGAACTCCCTGGGGTTGGGTTCGGTTGAAGGGGCGCAGGGGAGGCCAGACTCGGGAGGGGCAAAGGTTAGGATGGCCCCTGGCTCGGGGGAGAAACCTGTGTCCTGGGCGTCCTGCCTGCCAACTGTGCCACCGTCTGCTCAAGTGCTAGCCGGAGCTTGACGGGGTTGTGACGTATGGTGTCGATCTTGTGGAGATCCCGGGGGGTTGCGCGGGGATCCTCGAGCAGGGGGAATGCAAAGGCCCTGACCCCCATGGATTCGATGGTACCAAGGTCCTGGTCTGTCACATGTATGGGGCAGACCCCTGCGGCTTTATACGCGGATCTGACCTCTGCGGCCACCTCGTCGTTGTGAAGGATGACGGCATCGAGCCCCTCGCCCCCCAAGGCAGTCAGTATCTCCTGCACGTGGCGAGCAGCACTGAACCCATCGGTCTGGCCAGGTGTGGTGGTGGTGTTGCACACATAGACCCGGAGGCTTTTCGACTCACGAATTGCCCGGGAGACCCCTTGGACCATCAGGCAGGGCAAGAGGCTGGTATAGAGGCAGCCTGGGCCGATGATGAAGAGATCGGCCCTCAGGATGGCCTCCAGGACACCGGGGGTTGGCTGGGGCGTCAGGCCACCCCAAGAGAGGCGGCGAATGGCTGGTTTGCCCGGTCTCCTGACCTCCGTTTCCCCGTGCACCGTGGTGCCGTCTTCCAGGTAGGCGTCGATGTCCGCCGTATCCACCGAGACCGGTAAGACCCTCCCCCTTATGCCCAGGATATGCCCCGCCCTTTCTATGGCCTGGCCGAAACCTCCTGTCTCCTGAGCCAGGGCTGCTATCAGGAGGTTTCCCAGTGCCATCCCGTGGAGGTCCTTGGAATCAGGGCAATGGAGTCGGGTCTCCCATAGCCTCGCCAGGGAGGTCCGGCCTGAGAACTCTGCCATGGCGGACAAACATGCCCTGAGGTCCCCAGGGGCCGGGATATGGAAGAGCCTCCTGCAGACCCCGGTGGAGCTCCCCCTGTCGGATGTGCAGACCACTGCCGTGAGTCTCTCCAGGCAATCGGAAAGGGCCGAGGCCACCAGGGCAGGTCCGGCACCTCCGCCCATGGCAACGATCGCGCCAATTTCCGACATGGTCCCCGACGGAGTCATTGGGCCCTGGCCTCCAGTCGTCTGGCCAAAGAACGAAGGGCGGGCAAGGTCCAGCTCGCCAAGTGGGCCATGGCCAGTGGGGCGAGGGTCAGCAACCCTGCAGCGCCATGATCACCGACCCACCGGACCGTGTAGAATAGGTAGGCCATGGGCTCTATGGTCAAGGAGATCAAGGCTGTCAAACACAGGGCCGCCTGTTCCGCATCAGAAAGGCCGAGGATCAAGGAAGGGCCGCGCGACCATCTGATCACCGGGCCCCACAGCCCGCTTGCATGCACGAGGATGCTCCCCCAGATGATCCCTTTGACGATTGCGACGCAGACCCCCCTGATCACACCCTCCTCCTCGTGGCATTGTATCATGAGGGCGAAGCAAGGGTATTGCCTCTCACGGAAAGGCCAGAGGGTTTCCCCGAGACTTCGGGATCCCCTTTGGAGCGGTCCCTCGGTTTCATGTCGCTGCGGCACGATGGCCTCATCTCCCTTCGCCCCCCTTGCCTCCGTTGTATCCATCTCACAATACCTCAGGAGAGCCCATCCCCAGCCGCGAAGGGGTGGGCTTTCCCTTCGGGCCTTCGCGATAGACCCCATCGCGTCCCGCGGTCCCGCCACGGCTTGGTTGCCCCAGCCCCCCAAAGGGGTTACCCGTGGTGTTCGCCTCCCACGGGCATCTGTTACGTGATAGAATCCAGGGGGGTGAACTCCATCGACCGACTCGGCGGGTTGGGCCTGTCTCTGGCGAGGCTGAAAGGCAGGACATGGACAGCTCGGTACCAGGGGAGGGAAACGTCTTCGGCTCGCGTGCCAGGGAGCTGGAGGAGCTCGTGGCCTTCCTGTCCCAGGTGCCGCTCTTCTGTTCCCTCTCCCGATCCTCCTTGGACGAGATCGCCCGAGAGATCCATGAGGAGAAGTATCCCGCGGGGACCCTCCTGATACGCCAGGGGGATCCGGGTGCCTCATTCTACATCTTGAGGTCTGGAAAGGCACGAGTGACCATCGTCGCCGATGACGGTCAGGAGACCTATCTGGCCACCCTCTCCCAGGGGGAATGCGTCGGCGAGATGGCCTTGCTCACAGGGGAGCCTCGCGCGGCCAACGTGACCCTCACCGAGGATTCGGTGATCTACACCTTGTACAAGGAGTCATTCGACAAGATCCTCGCTACGGATCCCTCCCTTTACCGTCATTTCACGAGTCTCCTGGTCCAGAGACTCAAGGGGAGCAACGTCCTTATGGAACGCGAGCGGGAGCGCGAGGTCGCATTGAGCCGATTCCTGCACCTGGACCCTTCGGCCCGGCCACCGCGGCTGGTAGGCCGCTCGCGGCTCATGCGCGAGCTTCGGGAGGAGCTGCTGGAGATTGCTAGGGATAACTGCGTGCTCGTGTTGCGTGGCGAGAGGGGGGTAGGCAGGGAGATGGCCTCCAGGGTGGTTCACCAGGAGGGGCCTTTCGTTCATGGTCCTTTTGTGGTGGTCACCTGCCTGCCGGACCGCAGGAGGCTCCGACGCCCTGTTCCCACGGAGAGGAGATTCCGCGACCAGATGGAATGCACCCTCTTCGGGTATGAGAAGGGGGCCTTTTCAGGGGCGAATGCCAGGCAGATGGGGTGCCTGGAGCTGGCCCACGGAGGGACCCTGGTGATCCGAAACGGCGAGAATCTGCCCCCAGGGCTCTTGGACAGGATTGCCCGGGTCATCCGCTCCGGAGAGTTTCGCAGGCTGGGTGGGACTGAACCCATTTCCATCCAGGTCCGAGTGATAATCACATGGACAGATGGCCAAGGGCCGGAAAAGGAGGAGCTCCTCGCCCATTTCGTCCAGGAGGTGCAAGCGCGACAGATCAAGTTGCCCCCGCTTAGGGAGCGCAAGAAGGACATCCCATTGCTCGTCGACCACTTCTTGGATGTGTTTCAGAGGACGCCCTACGGAGAGGGGGGCGTGCGCCTCTCCAAGGAGGCCTTGAATCGATTGATGAGCTACGACTTCCCCGGGAACGTCGCCGAGCTGGAGTCGGTGATCAAGAGGGGGGTCTTGCTGGCGAGGGGCCCTGAGATATTCCCGGAGGAGATCCACCTGGGGCTCCCAAGGGAGGAGGGAAAGGCCAAGTTCAATCTGCTGAGGATCCCCTTTGCCGCCGGGCTCTTCAATCTTTTCGGCCTGCGTTCCGCGGTGCGAAAGGGCATGGCAGCGGGCTTGCTTGTCCTCATCTTCCTGGCCATCTGGGGCGTTGAGCTCGAGGTGCACGCCGCGCCTGTGGTCCTCGCCGTCACGTGGAAGATCTGGTGGCCCCTGCTGCTCATGAGCGTGCTGTTCGCGGGCCGCTTCTGGTGCAGCATCTGCCCGGTGGACACCATTGCGTCGCCGTTTCAGCGATGGCGCCGATCCCTTCCCATCCCAACGGCCATAGTGAGATGGGGACCTTGGATGGCCATCGTGGGGTTCTTCTTGATCGTTTGGGTGGAGGGATACTTTCAGCTCTCGAGACGTCCCAGGGAGACGGGATTTCTCCTCGCGGCCATGGTCTTGGGTGCCATCCTGGTGGGGCTGGCCTTTCAGAGAAAGGCCTGGTGCAGATACATCTGTCCTCTGGGGACGATGGCGGGCCTGTACGCCACGGTCTCACTGACGGAAATCCGGACCAACCGTTCCCTGTGCCTCTCTTCCTGCCAGGACCACTCCTGTTACAAGGGGACCGACCGCAGGGCGGGCTGTCCTGTGTACCAGCATCCCCTCTTCTTTCAGGACAATATGACCTGCCGGTTCTGCCTCCGTTGCGCGGAGCTCTGTCCGAACGAGGCAGTCCAGCTCAACATCAGGGTCCCCGGGGAAGAGACATGGACCATGAGGGACCGCCCGTTATGGGGCGCCTGGTTTGCCAGGATGCTAGTGGCCTTCGTCCTCTTCCAATGCCTCCAGTCGGTCGACCCTGTGCGGACATGGGCCTTGGGATCAGCGTCTGCGGCGGGCATACCTCCATGGACAGCCTACACCCTACTGCTCTTGGCACCTCTGGTCGGTGCGCTGTTGCTGTTCTGGGGCTTTGACGCCCTCACGGCCCTCGGGGCGTCTCTTCCTCCGGGGGAGGTTGCGGCGATCTACGGGTTCGCCTCGGTTCCCTTGGCCCTCCTGGGCCACCTCGCTACCAAGGTGAGGGAGTCCTTGGGCCCTGTGCCTTTCACCATGATCCTGTTCGGCCGCCAATTCATGGGGGGAGATCTCATGAAGGTCCTTCAGGGGGGTGCCATCGCCGCGGGGCTGCTTTTCTCCCTGTTCCTGGTGGTCAGGCTGACTGGGGCTGCTGGATCCCGTGCCGGGAAGATGGGCAGGGGTTCGACGGGCCTTCAGGCCCTAGCTTTGTGCCTCTTGGCATTGGCGCTGTGGATCTTGGTGAGCGCCGCGTGATCCGGGCTTGTCCAGCAGATCATGGACCGTAAGGTCCCCGATGGATCCCCTGAGACCTGCATTGGCCTTGCACAGGACCTCCGAGACCGGGTCGCTGGCATCGGTACCATGCCCATTGGCGGCCAGTTCGAGGATCTTGTGGAGGGGCATCCGATCGGGAGGACACCGGAAGAGGACCACAGAGGCCGCCTCCCTCCATGGGGCAATCCATCCCAGGTCCTCCAGTCTCCCAAGTCGAGATTCCAGGCGAGACCTTGGCATGGATAGTTCGCGGCTCAACTCTTCCACTGTGAACGGGTCGCGACCTTGGACGAAGCGGTCCCCCACGGCCTTTAGGACCCGCAGGGCCTCGACACCGGGCGGTTCCAACCTCTGGAAGGAGAGGGCCTTTTTTTCCGTATATCGCTCCAGGTTCTCGTGAGCGAAGGCTATCTCGGCCCCCAAGAGGACGATCACCCAGCTCACGTAGATCCAGACGAAGAGGATCGGCAACTGGGAGAGGGCCCCGTAGATCGCGTTGTACTGCCCCATCCCGAACTGGTATCTTATGTATCCCCATTGGGTCAACTGCCACAAGGTCCCCCCAACCACCCCGCCGACCAAGGCCGAGGCGAGGTTGACCCTAGTGTTGGGCATGAACAGGTAAAACACAGCGAAGGCTATCCACATGACCACGTACGGGCTCGCCTTGATGAGGAATCGAAGGACCCCGCCCATGAGCCAATGGGCCTCCATCCACTGGGCAAAGGAGTCGCTGCTGAAATAGGTTGTGAGGCTCAGGGCCAGGAGGGCACATATAGGGGTGATCATCAGGACGCTCAGGTAATCGCTCACCATCCTGGTCCAACTCCGTCCCTTCTTGACCTTCCAGATCCAGTTGAAGGAGCGTTCCACGTTCTTCAGGACCAGGACGCTGGTGATTACGAGGGTGACCACCCCTACCACCCCAAGGGAGCCAACGTTCGTGCGGTCGATGTACTCCATGATCCGTGCGGCCAGCTCCTCGGACCCTATGGTGAGTCTCTCCACCAGGAAAGGTTCCAGCCTGCGCTGGACCCCGAGCCCCTTCAATATGGCGAACATCAATGCCAGGAGGGGAATCAAAGATAGCAAGGAGGTGTAGGTGAGGGCAGAGGCCCTGAGGAGGCAATGGTCTTCCGTGAAGCTTCTGAAGACGTGTTCCAAGAAACGAGCCACCTTGTACAAGGCTGACTTGAGTCTCGGGAGCTCGTGAAGATCCTCTCTCCACACCCCTCGGCTCAGGAATTCCTCGACTTCCCTATAGATCCTGGAGTAAGAGCCCTGCACTGTCTGCTGCCCCTTGCCAAGCTGGGGATCGCTTTTCACAATGGCAAACATACCCACCAAAAAGTGACCTGTCAACACGCTTGCCCGTCCGAGGTACGGACGGCATCCTGGGAGATTGACACAGCGTGGGCCGACGTCTTGAGGCAACGTCCATCTCGAGGATCCTCGCGGCCATTGATTCCGGAGCCGCGGCGATTACACTAGAATCGATATCCGGACGATCGGTCCCTCGAGTAGGGTTGCGACCGTCTGGCCGCGGGGAGGTTTTGGGAGACCGGCTCGGGGGTTCCTCGTACAACCATCGCCTAGGAAGGCAAGGGGATGCCTCCCGGTACCGAGCGATCTGAGGGGCCGGATTTGGGGTGTTCGGGACTTGTAATCAGAGGACATGGGGCACTGGATGAGAAGAAGGGATCGGCATGCAAGCCTCAACCGAGAGGAAGTGTAACAGGATGGGGGTCTGGACTGTCTTCATTGGACTGGTCGTAGCCACCGCCCTGATCGGGCTCCTGGCGTCTGGTGGTGGGGATGCGGGAGGGGATGAGGGAAGAGGTGGCAGTCTCTCCAAGGCGACCTTCGCCGGCGGCTGCTTCTGGTGCATGGAGCATGTGTTCGATGGCGTCAATGGGGTCATTTCCACGACGGTTGGATACACCGGGGGCCATAAGGAGAGGCCCACCTACCAGGAGGTGTGCCTCGGGGAGACCGGGCACGCCGAGGCCATCGAGATCCTGTACGACCCCGAGCTGGTCAGCTACGCTGAGCTCTTGGATCTCTTCTGGCGCAATATAGATCCTACAGTGAAAGACAGGCAGTTCTGCGACTACGGGAGCCAGTATCGCACGGCCATCTTCTACCACGACGAAGGACAGAGGATCCTTGCTGAAAGATCAAGACAGGAGCTGATCGATTCGGGGCGGTTCGCCCAAGTCTTCACCGAGATCGTTCCCGCATCGAGATTCTACCCTGCGGAGGATTACCATCAGGGCTATCACAGGAAGAACCCTCTCCGATACAACCTCTACCGCATGGGCTGTGGCCGCCAAGGGCGCCTCGAGGAGCTATGGGGGGAATAGATGAACGTGGCCCGGGTCAACCCTCTGTTCGCTCCTGGGAGATGTAAGGGGCCTCCCCCTGGCAGGCGAGACATTTGGGCCCGTCATCCGACGGGAAGGATTCTTGGCACACCGGGCAGGTGGAGAACCCCCTGCGGCGTCTCCTCCTGAGGAACTCCGGCTGAACCCTCACGCGTTCCACTCCGCAGCTGTCCTCGCCGGCCTCCAGGATCTCCCTCACGACTGAGGCGAGGTCCTGTTCCTCCTTGGACTTGAGCTTGAAGAACCAACTCTTCAGCTCGGGCCAATGCCCCAACTTGGCAGGGTCCACGAACACTCGGACCCCTCTGCCAGTCTCCTTCTCGTACAATGTGAGCGCGAAGCGCCCCAGATTGACTATCCTGAGCCAGCCGTTTCCCACCGTGCAAGGCGTCAGGAGCTGCACCGCATCGGGCAGGCACTTGGGGGTCTCGCACAGGGCGTCATACAGCTCGCCGTCCGGGAGATGCCTCAGGGCCAAGTCCACCATGAGGCCGCCCAGGATTATGCCGGGTGCCAGGTACCCGTGGAACGATTTGACCATCTCGAGGTACTCATCCACAGTGCGAGAGCAGATCGTCTTCATGCAACATCCTATTCCTCTGGGTTCACATCCTTTTCTAGGCTCAGGCCGAGGCGACAAGAGGGAGCCTCTCCCCGGACCTAATCCTGCGCCTCGTCCTCGATTGGCTCCACCCGGCACGGGACATACCTGTGCAGAGGAGTGCCTGCCAGCCTGTCCCGGTGGGTGTTCTTGGTCAGCCGGTTGACGTTGGCCCCGTAGACCTTCCCCTCGTATACCAAGCCGAAGCCGTGGGGGATGACCACCAGGCCAGCCCTCGTGGATTCCGTGACCTCCAGCTCGATCCTCTCGGAACCCGCCTCAGTAACGACCCTGACCATCTGCCCGTCGCGTAGCCCAAGACGCTCCGCATCGCGAGGGTTCATGGCCAGGGTGCAGGCCCTCTTCCCCTTGTTCCAGGAGGGGTCCCTCATGAGGGTGTTGGCATTCATGTCCATGTGCCTGCCCGCCATGAGGATAAGGGGCCAGCGCTGGTCATGGCAGAGCGATTCGGCCTCCGACCGTGGGTCAATGGATCTCACCCATTCGTCCATCTCGGGGATCCACAAGTTCAGACGCCCGTCGGGCGTAGCCACCATTTGCAGGTTGCGTTCTGGATCGCACCGGCCGATCCACAACCCCTCCGGGTGGTCCAGGATGGCCTTGAAGATCTCCTCTCCCATCATGGGCCCCGGGCGGAACCCCGCCCGGGCCGCGTCCTCCCTGAGCCTTGCTGGGGCGCTCTGGAGCATGCCCCAGAGGGCCGCCAGGTTCGCTGATCCCATCTCCTCACCGAGGGTCTTGGCCAGGACGAACGGCATCACCTTGGCCGCCTCAGGGTTGGACTGGCTGTACCTGAGGAGCTCCATGCCGTAACCCAAACGGTCTCCCTTGGCAGCGTCCTGAAGTCCCTTGGGTATCGGTGGTATCAACCCGAGCCTGTCGGCCAGGAGGACCAGGATCTGACTCACCTCGAGTCGCTCTCCCTCGGGCTCCAGGATGGGCCTGCGCATCTGGAAGTAGATCTCCGGATAGGTCCAGGCGAAGAAGGTCCCATCCCACGATTCGTAAGCAGAGCGTGCAGGGAGCACGAAGTGAGACAGGGAGGCCGTCTCCGTCATGGCCAGCTCACACGTCACCAAGAGGTCCAGTTGGCCGAACGCACGCTCATATGCCGTGGTGTCCGCATAGGAGCGCAGTGGATTGGACCCGCAGCAGAGGACCGCCCTGAGTCGCTCCGGGTGGTCGCTCATTATCTCCTCTGGCATGACGTTCGGGGGAAAGGTGCCCATGATGGCTGGGTATCCAGTGGCTACGGTTCGCCAGGTGCGAGGGTCCCTCTCGTCCGAGTGAGCCCCGATGGGCATGAGACAGCCAGGGAACACGTTCCCTCCCCTGACGCCGATACGCCCGCAGATGGCCATGAGCACGATGCCGAGGTAGGTAGTGGCTGTGCTGTGACGATTCATGTACACGCCCAGGTCGGGGTGCATGGAAGAATTCCTCGTGGCCACGAGGTGACAGACCTCGCGCACGTCATCGTAGCTCAGTTCACACACATCCACCGCGGCCTTCGCATCGAATCCATCGAACCAGGCCGAGATCTCGTCGAACCCACTCACATGGCCCGCTATGTAGGCCCTGTCTTCCCATCCCTCCTGAAGGATGATGGCGATCATGGCTCGCATGAGCAAGGCGTCAGTGCCAGGCCGAATGGGCAGATGGATATCGGCTATCTCAGCGGTCTCCGAGCGTCTCGGATCGATCACGATCAGGACCTTTTGGGGATCCTTTGAGAATCTTGTCAAGAAGCGCCTCGCCTGGGGCATTTGGTGGCTCATCATGCCGTTCCAGCCGACGGCGAGGAGGACGTCCGTGTGGTGGTGGTCCGGAATGCCGTATAGGTATTGACGGCCCGCGACCCGACCCCAACCCCAGAAGTTGCCAGTGAGCTCCTGGGCCAAGGCGCTGTAATGGTATTGAGATCCCATCCCTCGCAGGAGCCGGACCCCGAAGGCCGCCTCGAAGTGGCACCCCTGGCCCCCACCCCCCATGTAGGCGAAGGATCGCGGGCCATGGGCACCGACGATGGAGCGGAGCCTCTCGGCGATCTCCCCGATGGCCTGATCCCAGGAGATGCGTTGGAAGCGACCGTTGACCCTCTTCAGAGGGTAGTCCAACCGTTGGGAGTGGTGATGGTGGTACGGGACGTTCAGCCCTTTGCGGCAGGCATAACCTTGGCTCCGAGGGTTGTCCTTGTCTGGGCGCACCCTGACCATGTGGTTCCCTTCCACCAGGACCTCCAGCCCGCAGTTCTGGGCGCACAGCACACAGCCGGTCTTATGCCAACTGCCCATGGTCTCCTCCCGACACAGGACGAGGGTGCCACAAATGCCGTCAGAGTACGGCCTTCTGGCCCTTGTGGAGACGAGCCCCAGGACCATGGTAACATCGAACCGGCCTGAGGTATAGGTGACCGGCACGAAAAAAGCGGGGATGCCAATACCCCGCTTGCAACGATCTCCACGCGTTTCCGGGACAAGAGGGCTTGGGGCTAAGATTCGGGCGGCTCCTGGATCGCCCCTACGATGTCATCGACCAGATCATCGATAATCTCCTCCAGCTCATCGGCCGTTGCACCATCGTAGGCGACGCCTTTTCTCTGTGCCTTCCCTATTGCCTTTTGTGCTTGCCTCAGGAACTTGGCTTGGGCCTTGGAAATCTTGGATTCCAGCTTATGGGATCTTGGGTTTTGAGAGTCCTGGGCATAGGCCTTCAACAGCTCGAAGGCCTTTTGCCCCGCTGCCTTGAGCAGTGCATCTGCCAGTGTCCTGGCATTGGGATCATCCAGGTCCAGGTCATCCTCGTTCCCGAGCTCTCCGTCGTCCCCGCCCAGGACCCCTGAGATCATGTCATCCACCGCGCCATCCTCATGGGCTCCGTCTCCTCCTATCAGGGCCAGGATGTCATCGAGTGTGGCTGCGGAGTTGCAGCCCGTGCCTTGGGCATCCGCTGCGGTCCACCGCGCATCCAACTGGGCAGATGCCTCAGCAATGCACCCCTCATCGGCCTCTGTCTCCCCTACCTTGGCGGCATGCGCCCAGCAATACAGGACCTTCTTGGCATAGAGGGCCACGGCATCGAGTCTGTGGCCCTGACACCGGGCATCCGGATCGGATGCGGCCCAGGAAGACACGGATAAGGCCAAGAGGACAATCGCCGCCAAACCGCAAGCATGGCAAACCGTTTTCTTCATGTCATCACCTCCAAACAGGATTCGAACTATATGGATTCAAGACCAGTTCGAGGAGAGGCCAGACCGAGGGGGGCTTTCCTCAGGGCCCGACAGGTCATCGGTCCGAATACCTCAACCGGTAAACGGCCTCCTCGGTCTTCAGGATCAATGCGTCGGTCCCTCGCTCTATCCGAGCGACGGGCCCGGTCTTGATGAAACTCCCCCCTCCCAGGTGGACGATGTAAGGCATCCCCTCCACAGGAGGCTGCCATTCTCGTCCTAGGAGTTCAGGCTGGGAGGTTCGACCATCCCCGTTGACCTTCAGGACCCATACCTCGCGGGCGTAGAACTCGTTGGTGAGTTGCCTGGTCATGCCCGAGCCTCCATCTTCGCCATGTCGCCTAACTTATCACCGAGCATCCTGAAAGGCAACCGAAGCAAGACACGTGCCCAAGACCCTGTGAGGGATTGGAGAGGGCCCTCTCCACCGGCCTCTCGGTGGCCTGCCGCCCGACTCAGGGGCTTGCCTGGGCAAGGGGGGGCAGAGGTGTCCGTCGAGAGGGCCCGGGCGGAGATTTCCTTTTGGTAATCCGGGGAACGAGGTGGGCCACAGGGCCCGTGCCTGTCTCGGCGTGCTGAGTCGGCTTCGCCTTGCGGGTGCACCGATGAAGGAGACCCTGTTGATTGACCCCGCACAAGGGTGAACAGAGCCCCCCCTTCGGTGGGGGTGTCTCAGGCGAAGACCTTTTCCTTCACAGAAGCGGACACGGCCTCCGCCTCCTTCACTATCCGTTGGATCAGCTCCTCGCAGGTAGGCAGGTCGTTTATGAGGCCAACTACCTGTCCGGCGGTGATGGATCCCTCGTCTGCATCCCCCTTCACGTAGGAGAGTTCGCCCTTGGCGAATCCCGCCAGGAGCTCTCCGAGGGGACGCTCGTAGGCCTTGCGGAGCTTGAAGCCGCTGGTGATGAGTTGCCAGATGGAGATATCCTTGTACATCTTTCTCATCCTCCAGCTTCCGGCCACCTTCTCCCTGAGGGTGGCGCCCTTGCCCCGCCTCTCGATGGTCTCTATGAGCTTGTTCCTCAAGTAACGGGCCCGGCGGCCTGATATGTAATCGCTTATTACCGTGTCATTCTCCGTGGCCTCGAGGTATCTCTTCTTGACGCTGAACGGGACAGGGCTCTCCTGGGTCGTGACGAATCTGGTGCCCATGTAGATGCCCTCGGCCCCCAATGCGAGGGCAGCGACCAGTCCCCTCCCGTCGCAGAAGCCTCCCCCTGCCACCACTGGGATCTGGACCTTGTCTACCACCAAAGGCACCAGGACGATGGTGGCGACACGGCTCACATGCCCTCCCCCTGCCTCTCCGGTGACCACTACGGCGTCCGCGCCTTCCGCTTCCATACGCATGGCCTGTTTCAGGTTCCCTACCGTGGGCATGTTGATGATGCCGTATGACTTGAGATGTCTCATGAGCCCCGGTGGGGGGCACAGGCCGAAGCTGGCCACAGGGACCTTTTCCTCTATGACCACCTCCACGAGTTCCTGGAACTTGGGGAGGAACTGGACCAGGTTTACGCCGAAGGGCTTGGTGGAGAGCTCCCTGGTCTTGCGGATGGCCGCCCTCAACTGGTCGGCATCCATCATGGCGGCGGTCAGGATCCCCAGACCCCCCGCATTGGATACAGCGGCCACCAGCTCTGGATACGACACGTAACCCATTCCTGCCTGGACGATGGGGTGCTCGATCCCAAGGAGCTCAGTCAGTCTCGTCCTCATCCATGCCTCCCAAAAGGGTCCCCCGATTCACGGGTTGGTACTTGGCCTCACTTCCTCTCCCAAGGCCTTTGGGTCAGTATGTCTGCGAGCTTGCGGGCCAAGTCCTCCGGTTTCCCCTCCAACAAGTCGCTCTTGGCCTGCCGGACCCCCCCTGACATGAGGAGCTCCATTCTCTGATCCGCGCTGAGACCGAGATCGATACTGAAGCCCTTCTTGGGCCTTGGCCGGGGGAGAGACCATCCCACCAAATCCCTCTGTGCGGCCATGCCCGTGGACAGCGCGGGGTCAATCCCCAGGTCCTGGGTGTCCAGGGCCTCGATCTCGGCCTGATGCGCGGCCATTAGATCCGGAAAAGAGGGGTATCTGGGCGCCACGATCCCCGGCTCAACGGCTATGACGGCCGGTAGGGGACAGAGCACGGTCTCACGCCTCCCCCTCTCCAGCCTCCTCTGGACCACCACCTCATGGCCTTCGGGGGGGATATCGATGGAAAGCACCCCTGTCCCCTGAGGGAGATCGAGGAACTCGGCCAAGGCAGCCGGGACCTCCCCGGACATCTCGTCCGCGGATCGACTTCCACACAATATCATGTCCGGCCGAAGCGGCCTTATGGCCTCGGCCAGGAGGTATGCGATGGCAAGAGAGTCCATCTCGACTTGAGGATCCCACAGATGGATGGCCCTATCGGCGCCCATGGCCAGACAACCCCGAAGGGCGAGGTGCACCCTCGCTGGCCCAAAGGAGATGGCGATGACCTCCCCGCCCAGCCTCTCCCTTGTGCGGATCGCCATCTCACACGCGCACCTGTCGGCCGGGTTGAGGATGTAGAAGACGTCTTGCGGGAGGATCCGACATTCTTCCGGATCTATCTCGAAGGGAAAGGAGACGTCGACGACCTGCTTGACGCAAACCACTATCTTCATTCAGGACCTTCCGGTGAACGGTCGGCTGCCCGGGAACCGGGACGATGCCCTGACTTGTTGGGGTTGACCCTTGTGCCGGCCCCAAGCCTCCCTGGATTCAGGCTAGCCATAGCGATAGCAAACCCCAAATCCCCCCCTGGGGTAATCCCAGGAGATGGCCCCAGAGGGACACACCAGCCGGCAGGAGCCACACTCCACGCAATTCTCCCAGCTCACCGTGACCATTTGGCCCTCCCTTCGGTAGCACTGGGCCGGGCAAACGACCAGGCACGGCGATTCTCGGCATCTGGCACAGAGCTCCTCCTTCACCGTGATATGGGGCCTTTGGGGGTCCACTACGAATCTCGTGCGGAGCAGTTTCTCCTCGGCGCTCATCCCAGTGCCCTCCAACCGGCCAGCGCGTCCTTCAGGATCTGGGCCCAGGAGAGCCTCCCCTTGATGGCCTCATTGAACAGCTTGAAGAGGCCCGCCCTCGGACCTGGCCCCACGGTGAAGAGGGATTCGGCCATGGCGCATGCGACCTCCGGATAATCCCTGTAAAGCCTGGGGTTCTTGAAGAACTTCGGGGCATTGCCGAACCGCCTCATCTCGGCCAAGAGGCCATGCCTCTCCAGGAGCCTGGGGTAAACGGCCAAGGCCTCCCTGGAGAAGACCCCCTTCTTTTTGGCCTCGAGGATTGCCTCTGCCGCAGCGATCCCCGAGGCGATGGCGCAGTTGGCCCCCTCGAGTCTGGCCCCCGTAGACAAGGTGAATCCAGCGGCATCCCCGGCGACGAGGATGCCGTCTGCAAAGAGCGTCGCCGGGGAAACTCGCCTGCCTTCCGGGATGAGGTGTGCCGAGTACTCCCTGGGGACCGCCTCCCTCACCAGGGGCCATATCGATGGATGGCGCTTGAAACCCTCCAGGAGTTCTTCCGGTTTGAGCCCTCTTGCAGCCAAAGGCGATAGCTTGGTCACCACTCCCACCGAAATGCTATCCCTGTTGGTGTAAACGAACCCGCCGCCAGGGATGCCCCTTGTGGCCGTGCCCACGAATGTCTGGGCCATGCCTTCGTCACCCGAGAGGGAGAAGTTCCTCTCCAGTGCCCCTGCCGGAAGTCCCAAGACCTCCTTTACCCCGAGAGAGACCTCCAGGGCCGATATGTCGTTCGTCAACCCGGACTTCCTGTTCACGATGGAGTTCACTCCATCGGCTGCGACCACCACATCCGCCAATACCTCCCCATGTTCGCGTCCCACCCGGACCCCCGTCACCTTTTTCCCCTCCCACAGCAGATCCTCCACCAGGGCCTCACACAGGATACAGGCCCCGGCCTTCTGTGCCTTTTCCGCGTACCACCTGTCGAACTTGGATCTCAAGACCGTGAACGCGTTGTATGGAGGGTGACGGAATCGCTCGCTCTCGAACCGCAGGGATGTGGAGGAGTCGCTGCCGAGCAAGGTGATGACCCAACGGGTTATGGGTCGTTCGAGGGGCGCCTCTTCCCAGAAGTCCGGGACCAGTTCGTCAAGGCCCTTGGCGTATAGTGCCCCCCCGAACATGTTCTTGGACCCTGGGTACTCACCCCTCTCGAGGACGAGCACCTGGACCCCGCAGCGGGCGAGGAGCAACGCCGTCGTCACACCGGCAGGGCCGGCCCCAATGACTATGCATTCCCACTTGGCCAGCATGCGTGCATCCGTCCCCTATGTTCAGCCTTGGCCAAAGGCTCCTCCCCCTTTCGGACTCCCTTGGACCCCCAAGCGGGCTTGGGCAATAGGCCCTGGGGGCCCGAGCGGTCCACAGAAATCACCCTGTGGTACCCCCCAAGCCCTTGATGGACTTCAGTCGGTCTATCAAGGCTGGCACGACTTGGTGCATGTCGCCCAGGATGCAGACATCAGCCACCTTGAACATGGGACACTGACGGTCGATATTGATGGCGACGATGAACTTGGAATCCCTCATACCGATGGTGAACTGGGAGGCCCCGGAGATGCCGCAGCAGATCATGAGATCGGGAGATACGGTCTTGCCTGTCTGCCCGATCTGCCGCGAGAAGCTGATCCAACCAGCGTCGACGGCAGCCCTCGAGCCACCCAACGAGGCCCCCAGGAGCCTGCCCAGTTCCTCCATCTCTGCAAGCCTCTCCTTTCCCCCCAAGCCGCGGCCGAAGGCCAAGATGACCTCTGCCTCCGAGATGTCGAGATCTTCTCTCTCGACCCTGGAGACGCCAAGGACACGAGTACGGATGGCCCTCGGTTCTATTTCCATCTCGATCCTCCTTATGTCCCCCTTCCGACCCTTGGAACTGCGACCCTTGCCCAATACACCCGGGCGCACTGTGGCCATTTGAGGCCTGGCGCGAGGAGTCTTCATCTTGGCGTAAAGACGTCCCCCGTAAGGGGCACGGGTCATCTCCAGGAGGCCTCCCTCGTCTATGTTCAGGACCACACAGTCGCTAACCAGGGCGGTCTTGAGCCGAGCTGCCAGCCTCGGGGCCAGGTCCCTGCCCAGGGTCGTTGCCGGCAGAAGGAGGGCGGAAGGGTTTCCCTGGCGCACCAATTCCCCTATGGCATGGGCATATCCCTCGGTTGAGTAAAGGGCCAAGGCGGGATGATCGACCCAGTAAACGAAGTCCGCACCGTAGGGTGGAAGCAGCTCCGCTAGCCCGCCGACCTCGTGGCCGAGAAGGACGGCAGAGACCCTTCTTCTGGCCTTGTCGGCCAGCCGCCGGGCCTCTGTCAAGATCTCCAATGTGACCTCTTCCAACCGGCCTTCGTGATGCTCAGCCAGGATCCAGATCCCCTCGTCCCATGACTCGCACTGGTCCATATCTCCTCGCCCCGACTCAGAGCATCCTGGCTACCCTCTCTCCCTCCCGGATGGCGTCTCCGATCATCCTGGGGGCGAGGCAATCTCCGATGCGATACAGCTCCTTGACCCGGCCCTTGAGGGCGAAGTAGAGGGCATCGTCTGGCTTGTGATAATAGGCCAGGACAACGTGGTCCACCCCGTCCACAACCCTCTCCTGCCGGCTGTGGATGTTGTAGAGGGTCACCCGGTTTCCGGAGATCTCCTTGATCATGGTGTAAGGGGTGAGGACCAGCCCCTTTTTGAGGACCCTTCTAAGGAGGGGGGCCCGGCTCTCGGCGGAGATGTCCTTGACCGGGGAATCCAGGGGGCTCGTCAGTTCCACCTTGCAACCTCGATCCAGCAAGAGCTCTGCCACGCTGACCCCCTTGAAGTTCCCCTCCCCATCGTCGGCCACGATGACATTGGGTCCGACCTGGGCACCGCCCTCCAGTACCTCCCAGGTGGTCAAGACATTGGGCTGATCGAATCCCCTGGGCTCGGGATCGTCGGGATCGAAGGGCGGAATCCCAGTGAAACTGACACGCCTGGGGATGGAACCGGTGGCAACGACCACGGCGTCAGGATCACATTTCATCACCATATCGGAGGTCACCTCGGTCCCCAGGTGGACCTCCACCCCCAACTTCTCGATCTGGCGGATGAGGTAGCGTGTGATCTCCTCCAGCTCCGCCCTCCCTGCAGCCTTGGCCGCGATCTTGACCTGTCCGCCCAGCTCCCTTTTTTTCTCGTAGAGTGAGACCTTGTGTCCCCTCCTGGCCGCGATCTCCGCTGCCTTCAGACCCCCCGGGCCGCCTCCCACCACCATTACCCGCTTCTTGACCTGGGCCGGTCTCAAGGTTCCCAAGCCGAGTTCTCTCTCGCGTCCTGCCGCCGGATTGTGGGTGCAGCCGAAGCCGCCGTAGACGTTTTGGAAGCAGCCCGCGTTACAGCCGACACAGGGACGGATTTCGTCCAGCCTGCCCTCCTTGGCCTTGTTGGCGAACTCGGGGTCCGCGATCTGGCCACGACACACCCCTACCATGTCGGCATGCCCCTCTGCCAAGACCTTCTCTGCTAGGACTGGGTCGTTGATGCGGCCCACAGCGACGATGACCGTCTTGTCGGTGGCCCCCTTGATCTCCGAGGCGTAAGGGAGCCACAGCCCTAATGGGTGCTGCATGTCCGGTATCACCATGTTGGGGACCCAGTAGGTGCCGGCCTTTATGGTGAGATAATCGATCTGGCCTGTGCCCTCCACGAGCTGGGCGATCTCGGTATACTCCTCCAAGCCCAGGCCCCCGGGGGTCAAATCGTCGGCATTGAGCTGCATGCCCACCATGTAGTCGCTTCCCACCGCTTCTCGCACCGAGGCCATCACCTCGTAGAGGATTCGCATGCGGTTCTCGAGGCTCCCTCCGTACTGGTCTGTCCTCTTGTTGCTGTAAGGGGAGACGAACCCCCCCAGGAGGTAATTGCCGTACATGGAGTGTATTTCCACCCCGTCGAAGCCGCTCGCCTTGACGATGGAGGCGCTCTTCCCGAAGGCCTCGACTATCTCCTTGATGTCCTCGATCTCCATCTCCTTGGGCGTTAGGCCTATGGTATCGAAGAAGAGGTAAGGCATGGGAGAGGCGGCCCAAGTGAGCCTCTGTCCGAAGAACCGCTGGCGGCCTATATGACCGATCTGCAACACGATCTTGGCCCCGTGCTCGTGTACGGCGTCAGTCAGGGCCTTGTACTTGGGGATGAGCCTCTCGTCCCAGCCTATGAGGGGTGCCCTGCACGTAGGATGGACGCTGGCCAGCTCCACCACTATCATGCCGCACCCCCCTTTGGCCCTCTCCACGTGATAATCTATGAGCCGTTGGGACGGAACCCCACGGTCTCCCAACATGGTCCCGTGCCCAGTGCTGACGATCCTGTTGCGGATGGTGACCCCCTTTATCTTGATTGGCGTGAACAGGTACTGAAACTGCGAAGCGCCCATGGTATGAACTCCTCCCTTGAGAAGACCTCAGGCCAATGGCGAAAGTGCGGTCCCCAGCGTGGTAGAGGCGCACCTCCAGGACGACTCACCCCAGCCCTTGCCAGCAGGGCGAACAAGGGCCCCTGCGAGACCTGCGCCCATGCCAGAGGCCCCCTCCTTCCGCCTCGCAGGCCGGCAATCCACCTCGACCTTCCCACAGGACCCAACCTCATCGCCTCCATGCACGGTCACCGGCCGAAAGGGGCCTCACAAGGGCGGGCCCTCGGAAGATAGAAGCCGTCTGCGTGCTGTGGTCTGACTTCAATACCAGCCACACCATTCCCTATCACACAGCCGCCCCCATGTCAACAGAATGGACGATCTTTTCCCTTGACATCAGGGGGTGGATGTGTTTTCATAGTCCAAACTCGGAGGCACTGCAGGTGAAGCGTCAGGGGAGGATGGAGATGGTTTGGGTCGCTGTAGAGGTCTTGGGCCTTCTTTTGGTCCTCGTCCTTATTGGCGGCCCACTGCCTGGCGCGTGAGGTGATGACATAGACGATCCAGGCCGTGGGCGAGGCGAGAGGCCCACGGCCTTCTTTTTTTGAGAGGCCGCTGGGCAACCAGGCGGCCTCTTTGATTTGGCGAGGGGCTTGTCTGCTCGTGTGCCATGCAATGAGGTGAGCGAAGGAAAGGCTGAAGAGACGATGGTGAAGTCGTATTCCATTGGGGTGATCCCGGGCGACGGGGTGGGGCCGGAGGTCATTCGAGAGGGACTCAGGGTGCTCGATGCGGTCTCTCAGGCCGAGGGGTTTGTCCTGCATACGGTCACCTTCCCCTTTGGCGGGGAACACTACCAGCGCACCGGGGAGACACTTCCGGATTCGGCCCTGCGGGAGATGGCGGATATGGATGCCCTCTACTTGGGGGCCATAGGGCATCCGGGGGTGAGGCCCGGGATCTTGGAGAGGGAGATCCTCCTCAGGATCAGGTTCGAACTCGACCTGTATGTCAACCTGAGACCCGTGGAACTCCTGCCCGGGGTGGAGACGCCGCTCAAAGGCAAGGGACCTGAGGACATCGACTTCGTGGTGGTGCGGGAAAACACCGAGGGGCTTTACATCGGGGCAGGAGGGGTGATGAAAAAGGGGACCCCCTACGAGGTGGCCATACAGGAATCGGTCCAGACCTACCGAGGGGTGGCGCGGTGCGTGCGCTATGCATTCTCGTTGTGTCGAAGGCGGGACAAGAAGAGACGGCTCACCTTGTGCGGGAAGAGGAATGTCCTCTCTCATGTCTCGGGTCTTTGGGATCGGGTCTTCAACGATGTCGCAAAGGAATATCCGGACATAAGTGCGGAATATGCCCATGTGGACGCCATCTGCATGTGGATGGTCAAGAACCCGGAGATCTTCGACGTCATCGTCACCGACAACATGTTCGGAGACATAATCACCGACCTAGGGGCTGCCATCCAGGGGGGCATGGGGGTTGCGGCCTCCGGCAACATAAACCCTGGAGGGACATCCATGTTTGAACCGATTCACGGCTCTTCCCCCAAGTACGCTGGCAAGGGTCTCGCGAACCCCCTGGCTGCGATCATCGCTGGGGCCATGATGCTTCGAGAGCTGGGAGAGGAATCCGCATCCGATCGTGTGATGAAGGCAGTGCGAAAGGCGGTCTTGAAGGACCTCCGAGGCATGGGGGCTGGGGAGATGGGCCGCACGACCTCCCAAGTGGGGGAGCTGGTGGCTGGGTATGTTTCGGGGGGCGATGGAACGTAACGGATCGCGACATTGACTACGATGGAGCTCTCGCCCCTTGCCATGCCCCCTGCGGGGTGCGAGCAAGGAGCGTTGTCTCCAGATAGTGGATCCCCGCTTGGCGGGAGGTGTTACAGGGAGGTGAGTTGGACCATGGGAGATTATGTGAGGATTCTTGATACTACCTTGAGGGATGGGGAACAATCCCCAGGAGCCACCATGAACGTGGAGGAGAAGTTGATGGTGGCGGCGCAGCTCGAGAGATTGGGGGTGGACTCCATCGAGGCGGGTTTTCCCATCGCCTCAGAAGGGGACTTCGAGTCTGTCCGAAGGATCGCCGAAAGGATCCAAGCATCCAAGGTGGTCGCCTTGGCCCGTTGCAACGAACAGGATATCGATCGGGCATGGGAGGCGATTCGCTGCGCCAGGCATCCGGGCCTCCACGTCTTCCTTTCCTCCTCCGATATCCACCTCAAGTATCAATTGCGGAAGAGCCGCGAAGAGACGCTGCGGCTCGCGGTGGAGATGGTCCGGTATGCCAAGGCCTACCTGGAGGATGTGGAGTTTTCTGCCATGGACGCATCCAGGACTGACCCAGCCTTTCTCTTGGAACTCCTGGAGGCGGCCATCGAGGCTGGGGCAACTATCGTCAACATCCCGGATACAGTGGGGTACGCTGCACCGGAGGAGTTTGGGGACCTGATCCGACGGATCCGCGATGGTGTGCCAAACATCGAGAAGGCCATCATCAGCGTGCACTGCCATGACGACCTGGGCCTTTCCGTTGCCAATTCGCTGGCGGCCATCAAGGCCGGCGCCCGGCAGGTAGAGTGCACCGTCAACGGGATAGGTGAGAGGGCCGGCAATGCCTCCCTGGAGGAGATCGTCATGGCCCTCAAGACGAGAAAGGATCATTTTGGGGTCGATACCCGTATTCGAACGGAACTCATCTATCCCACCAGTCGGATGATATCGAGGATCACCGGTATCCCGGTCCAGCCAAACAAGGCCATTGTCGGCGCAAATGCATTCTCTCACGAGTCCGGGATACATCAGGATGGTATCCTGAAGGAGAAGAGCACTTACGAGATCATGACCCCCGAGTCGGTGGGATGGGGCCGTACGGCACTCGTGCTGGGCAAGCATTCCGGCCGTCATGCCCTGAAGGAGCGGCTCAAGGTGTTGGGATATGACTTGAGGGAAGAGGATCTGAATCGTGTGTTCGAACGCTTCAAGGCCTTGGCGGACAAGAACAAGGACGTCTATGACGAGGACCTGGAGGCCATCGTGGAGGACGAGGTCTTCCGGGTGCCGGAGAGGTTCAAGTTGGTCTATCTCAACGTGAACAGTGGCAGCGTCACGATCCCGACTGCCAGCGTCAAACTGGAGATAGACGGGGAGGTAAGGGGCGACGCTGGTATAGGGATCGGACCCGTGGATGCTGCCTTCCGCACCATAGACAAGATCGCCGGGAGCAACGCCCAACTCAAACGGTTTGCCATCAATGCCATAACCGGCGGCTCCGACGCGCAAGGCGAGGTGACGGTTCGCCTACAGGCCAACGGACATGAGGTGGTTGGCCAAGGGACACATCCAGACATCATCATGGCGAGCGCCAAGGCGTACGTCAACGCGCTCAACCGGCTGGAGTACAGGAAGCGCTATCCCATCCAGGTCAAGGAGGATATGTAGAGGGGAGCTATGGCCAGGGTGCCCGTGGATAGCGAAGACAGTGAACAGAGACGGCGACGCGGGGGAAGCCCCGGAGATCGAAGGCATAACCGTGGTCAGGGCGACGAAAACCCCTGGACACACAAGGGGGGCGGCATATGCCTATGAACATAGCTGAGAAGATCCTGGCAAGACATGCCGGGCGCGATTCCGTCAAGCCAGGGGAGTTCGTCTTGGCCGAGGTGGACATGACCTTGGCCAACGACATCACCGCCCCGGTTGCCATCAAGGCATTTCGGGAGGCGGGCGGCACAAGGGTTGCCGACCCAGATCGGATAGCCCTAGTGATGGACCACTTTACCCCCAACAAGGACATCCCATCCGCAGAGCAAGTACGGGAGAGCCGTGCCTTTGCCCTGGAGCAGGAGATTCGCCTGTATTTCGAGTCAGAAGGTATCGCTCATGCCCTGCTCCCTGAGGAAGGGCTGATCATGCCAGGGCAGTTGGTGATCGGCGCCGACAGCCACACCTGTACCTATGGTGCCCTGGGGGCCTTTGCAACTGGGGTCGGAAGCACCGACGTGGCAGCCGCATGGATGACCGGGAAGACATGGCTCAGGATCCCTGAGAGCGTAAAGGTGATCTATGAAGGTGAATTCAAGCCATGGGTGACCGCTAAAGACTTGATCCTTTGGGTCATCGGCGATCTCGGTACCGATGGGGCCACTTACCAGGTGTTGGAGTTCTGTGGGGAGGGGCTTCGATCCCTCTCAATGGACGGGCGGTTCACCATGGCCAACATGGCGATAGAGGCCGGCGCCAAGGCTGGGATCGTAGGGGTGGATGATGTCACGCTGGCCTTTCTCGGGGAGGCCCTTCCGAAGGGTTGGGAAGTGCCAGCGAGCGATCCCGATGCCAGATACCTTGCGGTGCGCCGTTGCGATGTGTCCCAGGTGGAGCCCCTGATCGCCTTTCCCCACTCCCCGGCCAATGTGCAGAGCGTTGGCGACATTGACCCCATCCCCATAGACCAGGTGGTGATCGGGTCATGCACGAATGGCAGGCTGGAGGACCTGCGACTCGCTGCCAGGGTGATTCGGGGCAAGAGGGTTTCCTCTAGGACGCGGTTGCTGGTCATACCGGCCACGCGCAAGGTGTACCTGGAGGCCCTCCGGCAGGGGATCCTAGAGGACTTCGTGGAGGCTGGGGGGGTTGTTTGCCCGCCCTCCTGTGGTCCCTGTCTCGGGGGTCACTTGGGGATACTGGCCAGCGGGGAACGCTGCCTCTCGACGACCAACAGGAATTTCGTGGGCCGGATGGGACACCCTTCGAGCGAGGTCTACCTGGCCAATCCGGCGGTGGCAGCGGCTACGGCTGTGGCAGGACGCATCGTGCATCCAGATCAGGTGGTGTGATTCGGTGAGGCGGATCACGACACGGAAGCCCAGACTCCCCATAGGGTTGGGCGGTACTGCCGGGACGGTGGTAGCCTGTTTCAGCAGGAAGAGGAGGAGGTGAAGTGATCTACGAGGGTACGGCATGGAAGTTCGGTGACCATCTGGACACAGATGCCATCATCCCCGCCAGGTATCTCACTACCAGCGACATGGGGGTGTTGGCAAGGCATTGCCTGGAGGACGTTTCGCCAGGGTTCGCCAGGAAGGTCACCAAGGGCGACATCCTGGTCGCGGGGTGGAATTTCGGTTGCGGCTCCTCTCGGGAACACGCACCAGCGGTCATCAAGGCCATAGGTATATCGATCGTCGTCTCTGCCAGCTTCGCTAGGATCTTTTACCGCAATGCCTTCAACCTCGGCTTGCCCGCCGTGGAAAGCCCCGAGGCATCGAAGGCCATCCGACAGGGTGACCGCCTGAGGGTGAGCCTAGCCGATGGCTGGATTGAGGATCTCACCATCGGGAGGGGCTATCGTTTCAATCCGGTCCCGCCGTTCATGCTCGATCTCATAGAGAGCGGCGGTCTCATGGAAGTCTTGAAAAAGGGGGGATGGAAGTGGGTCGGTTGACAGGTTCGAGGATACTCCTGGAGTCCCTCCTTCAGGAGGGCGTGGAGGTCATCTTCGGGTACCCCGGAGGAGCGATCATCCACATCTACGACGATCTGCCCAGGTATCCGAAGATACGGCACATATTGGTCAGGCACGAACAGGCGGCCATCCATGCAGCGGACGGTTACGCCAGGGCCACTGGCAGGCCCGGGGTGTGTCTGGTCACCTCAGGCCCGGGGGCCACCAACCTTGTGACCGGTCTTGCATCGGCCCACATGGACTCGATCCCTGTCGTGGCCTTCACTGGTCAGGTGGCGACGCACCAACTCGGCAACGACGCCTTCCAGGAGGTGGACATCGTCGGTATCACCAGGACCTGCACCAAGCACAACTACCTGGTCAGGCGGACAGCGGATCTCGCCGGGACCGTTAGAGAGGCCTTCTGGATAGCCACCGCTGGCCGGCCAGGCCCGGTCCTCGTCGACCTTCCAAAGGACGTCATGACCGGAGAATGGAGGACCGAGCCCACAAACGAAGTGAAGGTGCGCAGTTACGCCCCCCACCTCACCGGGCATCCCCTCCAGGTCAAGAAGGCCGTCAGCGAGATCGTTAGGTCCAAGAGGCCGGTCATCTATGCCGGTGGGGGCATCATCCATTCCGGGGCCCATGAGGAGCTGGTGGCCTTGGCCGTCTCGGGGCAGATGCCAGTGGCCGTAACGCTCCTGGGTTTGGGAGGGTTTCCCCCGGACCACCCGCTCTTCTTGGGTATGCTGGGGATGCATGGCACGTACAAGGCCAATATGGCAGTGCACAGATCGGATCTCCTTGTGGCCATCGGCTGCCGTTTCGACGACAGGGCCACGGGGACGATAGAGGACTTCGCCCCCCAGGCCAGGATCATACATGTGGATATCGATCCGTGTTCCATCAGCAAGGGCATCCATGTGGACATCCCCATCGTGGGGGATGCCAGGACCGTGCTGCGACAGATGCTGGAGGAGATGGGGCGGCTTTCTCAGGATCGCATCAAGGGTCGGGAGTCTTGGCTGAGGGAGATCGATGATTACGGTCGCCAGCACCCCTTGAAATACGAGCCATGCGAGGGGCTCATCAAGCCCCAGCAGGTGATCGAAGAGATCTACAGGCTCACGGGGGGGGAGGCGATCGTCGCCACCGAGGTGGGTCAGAACCAGATGTGGACCGCTCAGTATTTCCGGTTTCGTCGTCCCAGGACATTGCTCTCATCCGGGGGGTTGGGGGCCATGGGCTACGGGCTCCCCGCTGCCATAGGCGCTCAGGTCGCCTTTCCAGACAAGATCGTGTTCGACATAGCCGGCGACGGGAGCATCCAGATGAACATCCAGGAACTGGCCACCGCCGTTCAATACGGGCTCCCGGTGAAGGTGGCAATCCTCAACAACAGGGCCCTTGGGATGGTGAAGCAGTGGCAGGAGTTGTTCTTCGAGGGGAGGTATCAAGAGACCGTGCTGGGAGTCCAGCCCGACTTCGTGAAGCTGGCAGAGGCGTATGGGGCGGTGGGGCTCCGGGCGACGCTACCCGACGAAGTGGTGCCATGCCTTCGGGAGGCGCTGGCCGTGCCTGGGCCTGTCCTCATGGATTTCCATGTGGATCCGGAGGAGGGGGTCTTCCCAATGGTTCCAGCAGGTCAGGGGATCGCAAACATGCTACTGGAGAGGCCCAAAGACAAGGGCAAGAGGGCAGTGCCCATGACATTACCGGCTTAGAGGTCGTTGGGGATGGGCAGGAGAAGGTCTTGCAATGGGGGAGGGACAGGGAGGATGAGGCACTTGATTTCCATCTTGGTGGAGAACAAGCCCGGGGTCCTGGCCAGGGTCGCTGCCATGTTCAGTGCCAGGGGCTATAACATAGACAGCCTCTCGGTGGGGGAGACCATGGATCCCACCGTGTCGAGGATCACCTGCACCACTACCGGAGACGAGGGCATCATGGAGCAGGTGGTGAAACAGCTTCGGAAACTGATCGACGTGATCCGGGTCGTCTGTTTCCCTTTGGGGAGCGATGAGTTCGTCACTAGGGAGATGGTCCTCGTCAAGGTCAGGGCCTTGGATCGGCAGCGGGGGGAGGTCATGCGTATCGGAGAGATCTTCAGGGCGAAGGTGGTGGACGTCAGCAAGGAGACCATCACCCTGGAGGTCACAGGGGATCAGGAGAAGATAGGGGCCATCCTGGAGCTCCTCCGGCCCATGGGGATCTTGGAGATCGCCAGGACTGGGCAGGTAGGGCTCTCGAGGGGCAAAGGTAGGCTCCAGAACGGGGCCCGCTTGGCCAACGATGCAAAGGAGACCGTCAGGGCATCAAGGGTGGGGAGGGAGGGCCTTGGCGGCCCCATCGACTCGGATGAAGGCGAGATCATGGGCTGAGGTTGAGCCCGAATATGTCGGATAGAGGAGGGGTTTTTCATGGCGAAGATGGATTTCGGAGGGGTGTGGGAGGAAGTGATCACCAGGGAGGAGTTTCCCATCTCCAAGGCAAAAGAGGTCTTGAACGGAGAGGTGGTTGCGGTCCTTGGCTATGGGGTCCAGGGTCAAGGACAGGGTCTGAACATGAGGGACAATGGGATCCGGGTCATCGTGGGGCAGAGACCAGCGACGGCGTCGTGGGAGAAGGCCCTGAAGGACGGCTGGGTGCCTGGAGAGACGTTGTTCCCGCTGGAGGACGCTGCGGCCAGAGGGAGCGTGATCCAATACCTGCTTTCCGACGCTGGGCAAAAGCTCTTTTGGCCCCGGCTGAGAGGGCATCTTCACAGTGGTAAGGCCCTGTACTTCTCCCACGGGTTTTCCGTGACCTACAGGGAGCAGACCGGTGTGGTCCCGCCCGAGGATGTGGATGTGGTCTTGGTGGCCCCGAAGGGGTCGGGCCTGTCGGTGAGGAGGAACTTCCTAAACGGAAGTGGTATCAACAGCAGCTACGCTGTGTACCAGGACTTCACAGGAAAGGCGAAGGAAAGGGCCATCGCCCTGGGGGTCGCGATCGGCTCGGGATATCTGTTCCCGACGACCTTCGAGAAGGAGGTCTACAGCGATCTCGTAGGGGAAAGGGGGGTTCTGATGGGGGCCCTGGCCGGGATCATGGAGGCCCAATACGAAGTGCTCAGGAACAACGGGCACAGCCCCAGCGAGTCCTTCAACGAGACGGTGGAGGAGCTGACTCAGAGCCTGATAAGACTGGTGGCCGAAAACGGCATGGACTGGATGTATGCTAACTGCAGCGCCACTGCCCAGAGGGGCGCCTTGGACTGGAAGGGGAGGTTTCGTGAGGCCGTGGCACCGCTTTTCACTTCCTTGTACGAGAGGGTGAGGAACGGGACCGAGGCAGCCATCGTCTTGGAGAGTAACTCCAGGCCCGACTATAGGGAAAGGCTCAATCGCGAACTCGCCGAGATGGCGCAATCAGAGATGTGGCAGGCGGGCAAGAGGGTCAGGGAGTTGCGACCTGAGAATTGGTCAGGCAGGTTAGGAGAAGGGTCGGGGGTCGCCACGGGGGGATGATCGTGTGCGGCCCGCCAGGGGGGTGGTAGTGGATGAAGTGGGCCCTTGCCGTGAGCTCAATCCTGCTTGTCCAGATCTCGGTATGGGACCGGATAGACGCCGAGGTCGATGCCGATCTCTGCCCGATCGAACCTTCGCGAGGCCGCCTCGGCCAGGAGCTTCATGTCTTCTTCGTCATCGTAACGCGGACTGATGTGCACAAGGACGACGCGGCACACGCCGGCTCGGGAGGCCACGCGTGCGGCGTCGTCTACCGTCATGTGCCCCCGGGCAAAGGCCTCGTTTTCGTGCTCCGGGAGGAACATACCGTCCAGGAAGCCCAGATCGGCCCCTTTGCAGAGTCGATAAAGGGACTTGGTGGGGCGGGTGTCCACTGCAAAGCAAACTGTCCTACCCGGCCTGGAGGGCCCGAGGACCTGTGCTGGTGAGATGACGGTGCCATCCCCCATGGCCACGTCCTGTCCGGCTTGGAGTTTTCCCCACAGAGGACCTTTCGGGATCCCGAGGGCCTGTGCCGCGGCGGGCCTGAACTTCCCCGGTCGCGGGTGCTCCTCGAGCCTGTAGCCCAGACACAATGTGGTGTGGGCCAAAGGGGCCCAGAGGATTCTCACCAGTTCGTCCTCGTAGGCGACCTCGCCTCTGGATTCGTTCCATTCCGCGAACGAGATCGGGTAATTGATGAAATACCCGAGTGCCTCGCGAGTCTGTGTGAGAAACCTCTCGATGCCAGGGGGGCCGAGGATGGTCAGTGGCCCTGGCTTCGGCACCTGGGCCCGCATCATCAATAGCCCAGGGACCCCCAAGCAGTGGTCCCCGTGGAGGTGACTGACGGCGACGACCCTGAGGCCCTTGATGCCGAGCCTCGACCTCTTCAAGACGATCTGGGCCCCTTCCCCTGCGTCGAACATGTAGAGCGCACCCTCGTGTCTGACGACAAGGGAGGTGAGATTTCGAGACGGCAGGGGCATCATACCGCCAGAGCCTAACAAGACGCACTCCATCGGTGTGACAAC
>FWPV01000716.1_pt1 | contig 101771 bp, 100 predicted proteins | sample 2228371 | NCBI WGS metagenome assembly FWPV01 (sample SAMEA103939776, study PRJEB20133) | metagenome
CGATCGCCATCCCTTCGATGACGATGTGCGGGTTGTGCATGAGGATGTCGCGGTCCTTGCAGGTGCCCGGCTCGCCCTCGTCGGAGTTGCACACCAGGTACTTCTGGCCCGGGAACTGGCGGGGCATGAAGCTCCACTTCAGGCCAGTGGGGAAACCCGCGCCGCCGCGACCACGCAGGGCCGATTCCTTCACGGTGGCGATCACCTGGTCTTGGGTGAGGCCCTCGCCCCCGTCCTTGCCCAGGATCTTGCGCAGGGCCTGGTAGCCACCGCGCGCCTCGTAGTCTTTGAGCGACCAGTTGCTGCCGTTCAGATCCGCGTATATCTGCGGATTGATGTGGCGGCCATGGAAGCAGGTCTGCACGCCGGTGGCGGCGAACTGGCGAAGAATCTGGTCGGCGTTCATGCTTGCCCCTCAGCGGCGCGCAGGCCGTCGATCAGCTGGTCGAGCTTGTCGTTGCTCATGAAGCTGCACATGTGGCGATCGTTCACCAGCATCACCGGCGAATCGGCACAGGCACCCAGGCACTCGCTTTGCTGCAGGGTGAACATGCCATCGGGCGTGGTCTCGCCCATGGCAATGCCCAGCTTGTGCTCCAGGTGGTGCAAGGCTTTTTGGCCATCGCGCAGCTGGCACGGCAGGTTGGTGCAGACGTTGAGCTTGAACTTGCCCACCGGCCGCTGGTTGTACATGTTGTAGAAGGTGGTGACCTCATGCACCGCGATCGGCTCGATGCCGATGTAAGCGGCCAGGGCGGCCTCGGCCTCGGGGCTGACCCAGCCCTGCTCTTGCTGGATGATCGAGAGGCAGGCCATCACGGCCGAAATGCGTTGCTCGGCCGGGTACTTGGCGCACTCGCGATCGAAACGGGCAATGGTGGCGGCAGAAAACTGCATGGGGGCGTTCATCGGTCAATCTCCCCGAAAACAATGTCCATGGTGCCGATGATGGCCACGGCGTCGGCCAGCATGTGGCCACGCGCCATCTCGTCCAGGGTGGCCAGGTGGGCGAAACCCGGCGCGCGAATCTTCAGGCGGTAAGGCTTGTTGGCGCCGTCGCTCACCAGGTAGATGCCGAACTCGCCCTTGGGGTGCTCGACGGCGGCGTAGGCCTCGCCTTCGGGCACGTGGAAACCTTCGGTGAAGAGCTTGAAGTGGTGGATCAGCTCTTCCATGTTGGACTTCATGGCCTCACGGGCCGGCGGCGCCACCTTGTGGTTGTCGGTGATGACCGGACCCGGGTTGGCGCGCAGCCAGTCCACGCACTGCTTGATGATGCGGTTGGACTGGTTCATCTCTTCCATGCGGACGAGATAACGGTCGTAGGTATCGCCAGTCTTGCCCACCGGGATGTCGAACTCCATGCGGTCGTACACGTCGTACGGCTGCTTCTTGCGCAGGTCCCAGGCGATGCCAGAGCCACGAAGCATGGGACCGGTCATGCCCAGGTTCAGTGCGCGCTCAGCCGGCACCACGCCGATGCCCACGGTGCGCTGCTTCCAGATGCGGTTGTCGGTGAGCAGCGTGTGGTACTCGGCCAGGTAGGTGGGGAAGCGCTGGGTGAAGTCGTCGATGAAATCGAGCAGCGAGCCCTGGCGGTTCTTATTGAGCTCGTCCACACCACGCTGGTTGCGCACCTTGCTCGCCTTGAACTGCGGCATGGTGTCGGGCAGGTCGCGGTAGACACCGCCCGGGCGGAAGTAGGCCGCGTGCATGCGAGCGCCAGAGACGGCCTCGTACATGTCAAACAGGTCTTCGCGCTCACGGAAAGCGTAGATCAGGATGGTGGAGCTGCCGCAATCGTTGCCGTGCGAACCCAGCCACATGAGGTGGTTGAGCAGGCGAGTGATCTCGCTGAACATCACGCGGATGTACTGGGCGCGGATCGGCACCTCAATGCCCAACAGCTTCTCGATGGCCAGGCAATAGGCGTGCTCGTTGCACATCATGGACACGTAGTCCAGACGGTCCATGTAGGGCAGCGACTGGATGAAGGTCTTGTGCTCGGCCAGCTTCTCGGTGGCACGGTGCAGCAGGCCGATGTGCGGATCGGCGCGCTGGACGACTTCGCCGTCCAGTTCCAGCACGAGGCGCAGCACGCCGTGCGCGGCCGGGTGCTGGGGACCGAAGTTCAGGGTGTAGTTCTTGATCTCTGCCATGGTGGTTCACCAAGAGGGACGAGCCCTCAGTGCAGGCCCCCGTAGTTGTCTTCGCGAATGATGCGAGGGGTGATTTCGCGCGGCTCGATCGAGACCGGCTCGTAGATCACGCGCTGGCGCTCGGCGTCGTAGCGCATCTCGACGTGGCCCGACAAGGGGAAATCCTTGCGGAAGGGATGGCCGATGAAACCGTAGTCGGTGAGGATGCGGCGCAGGTCGTTGTGGCCCTCGAACACGATGCCGTACAAGTCAAAGGCCTCGCGTTCGTACCAGTTGGCAGCAGCCCAGATGCCCATGACGGACGGCAGCAGCGGAAAGTCGTCCTCGGGGCAGAACACGCGCACGCGCACGCGCTGGTTGAGCGACACCGACAGCAAATGCACGACGGCGGCGAAGCGCGGCCCCTCCCAGCGGCCATCGCCGTAAGTGGAGTAGTCCATGCCGCAGAGGTCAATGAGCTGTTCGAAACGGGCCACCTCGGCATCGCGCAGCGTCTGCATCACGCCCAGGTATTCCGCCGCCGAAACGGTGATCGTCACCTCGTCGCGCTCGACGTCGATGGATTGCACCTTGCCGTCTAGCAACTGGGACAGGGTGGCTTGCAGGGCCTGAGGGGCCACGGCGTAAGGGGTGGTCTGGGTGTCTGTCATGAGCAGGCTCACGGGTCTTGATCGAGCAAGGGCAGGCCGATGGGCTTGCCGTCAGGCGCGAGCGATGGTCTGGGTGCGCCGGATTTTCTGTTGCAGCTGGATGATCCCGTACAGCAGCGCCTCGGCCGTGGGCGGGCAGCCCGGCACGTAGACGTCCACCGGCACGATGCGGTCACAACCGCGCACCACCGAGTAGCTGTAGTGGTAGTAGCCGCCACCGTTGGCGCATGAGCCCATGGACAGCACCCAACGAGGCTCGGCCATCTGGTCGTACACCTTGCGCAGGGCCGGCGCCATCTTGTTGCACAGCGTGCCGGCCACGATCATCAGGTCGGACTGGCGCGGACTGGCGCGAAAGACCTCCGAGCCGAAACGGCCGATGTCATAACGGGCCGCCGCAGCGTGCATCATTTCCACCGCACAGCAGGCCAGACCAAAGGTCATCGGCCACAACGAACCCGTCTTGGCCCAGTTCACCACCGCGTCGTAGCTCGTGGTGACGAAGCCTTCCTTGAACACACCTTCAATCATGCTTTGCTCCGCAGCGGCCACGAAAGTGGACCGGGTTTACTCCCAATCGAGAGCGCCTTTTTTCCACTCGTAGGCAAAGCCGACGGTCAGGATGGCCAGGAAGACCACGCCCGCCAGGAAGCCGGTGGCGCCAATGTCGCCAAAGGCCACGGCCCAAGGAATCAGGAAGGCGATCTCAAGATCGAAGAGGATGAAGAGGATGGCCACCAGGTAGTAGCGCACATCGAACTTCATGCGAGCGTCCTCGAAAGCCTCGAAGCCGCATTCGTAGGGGGAGTTCTTTTCCGCGTCTGGCAGGTTGGGCCCAAGGATGTAGCCCAGCAGTTGCGGAATGACCCCGACCGCTATGCCCACCAGAATGAACAGGAGAACGGGCAAGTATTGGTCGAGGCTCATCTTGGGTCGTTTCCGCTGACACGGCGCCATGGCCGTGTTGTCCAAAGATCTGGTGCCGACGGCGAGACTCGAACTCGCACAGCTTTCGCCACTACCCCCTCAAGATAGCGTGTCTACCAATTTCACCACGTCGGCTGGTTTGAAGTGTCAGGATGTTCGCTTTGTGAATTCGCGTTCCCGACAACCACGAGAGTTTACCCTGAATTGACACCCTTTTTGGGCTTGGCCTGAAGGATTTTCAAACCAAGCCCGACCATTGCACCCAGCAGGACCGCACCCGGGCGAGGTGCGACCCAGAAAGGCCTTACTTGGCCGGAATCTGGCCAGCGCCGCTGGCGGCAGGCGCAGCGGGTGCCGCGGGGGTGGCCGGCACGGCGCCAGTGGCGCCGTTGGTGCCGGGGATCTGCTGCACCGGGTCGGCGGGCGCGGCCGGCACCTGCACGTTCTCCAGCACAGAACCGGTGCTGGGGGCGCTGCGCAGGTTGCCAAAGTAGGCCAGGGCCAGCGTGCAGACCAGGAAGACCCCCGCCAGGACAGCGGTGGTGCGAGACAGGAAGTTGGCGCCGCCGGTGGCACCGAACAGGGTGGCAGAGCCGGCTCCGCCACCGAAGGCGGCGCCCGCATCGGCACCCTTGCCGTGTTGCACCAGGATGAGGCCGATCATGCCGAGGGCCGCCAGGATTTGCACGGCCAGCAGAATGGTCAGGAAAACGTTCATGAAAAACTCCGAATGGAAGGCGCAGGCAACAAGGCCGCGGTTTACTGGGCGTTGGCAGCGGCCACGATCTGCAGGAAATCGGGCGCCTTGAGGGATGCACCACCGATCAGGCCACCGTCAATGTCGGGTTGAGCCAGCAAGGTGGCAGCGTTGGCAGCGTTCATGCTGCCGCCGTACAGGATCTGAATGCGTTCGGGGTGCGGCGTGGCGGCCTTGAGTTGGGCACGCAGCACCGCATGCACCGCCTGCGCCTGCTCGGGCGTGGCGGTCTTGCCAGTGCCAATGGCCCACACAGGCTCGTAAGCCACCACGATCTCGGTGATGCAATGGCCCACCAGATGGATCACGGCGGCGAGCTGGCGCTTCACCACCTCTTCGGTCACGCCCGCTTCGCGCTCGACCAGGGTCTCGCCCACGCACACGATGGGGGTGATGCCGGCCGCCAGTGCACGCTGGGCCTTTTCGGCCACCACGGCGTCGGTCTCGCCGTGGTATTGGCGGCGCTCAGAGTGGCCGACGATGGCGTAGCGGCAGGCGAAGTCGCGCAGCATGGCCGCCGACACTTCACCCGTGAAGGCGCCCTGCTCGTGGGCAGAAACGTCTTGGCTGCCCCAGGCGATGGGCGACCCGTTGAGCAGCGACTGCAATTGAGACAGGTAGGGCGCTGGTGCGCAAAGGGCCACATCGGCCTTGGGCGAACCAATGCCGGCCAGCATGGCTTGCACCAGGGCCTCGTTGGCAGCCAGGCTGCCGTTCATTTTCCAGTTACCGGCGATGAGTTTCTTCATGCGTCAGAAAGGTGGTGGTCAAGCCCAGCGGATGACGAGCTTGCCGATGTGGGTGTTGGACTCCATCAGGGCGTGGGCCTGAGCCGCCTCGCCCGGCGCGAAGACCTGGTGAATGACCGGGCGAATGGCACCCGATTCGAGCAGAGGCCACACGCGCGAGCGCAGGGCCGAGGCAATGGCGGCCTTGAAAGCCACCGGGCGCGGACGCAGGGTGCTGCCGGTGATGGTGAGGCGACGGCGCAGCACCAGGCCAGCATCAAAGCCCGCTTGCACACCACCCTGCACCGCGATGATGACCAGGCGACCGTCTTCGGCCAGACAGCTCACCTCGCGCGCCACGTAGTCGCCCGCGACCATGTCAAGAATGACATCGACACCCCGACCGTTCGTGAGTTCGCGCGCCACGGCGGCGAAGTCTTGCGTGCGGTAGTTGATGGCGTGGTCGGCGCCGAGCGTCAAGCAGGCGGCGCATTTTTCGTCGCTGCCAGCGGTGGCGATCACGCGCGCACCCATGGCCTTGGCCATTTGAATGGCGGTCACGCCGATGCCACTGGTGCCACCCTGGATGAGCAGGGTTTCGCCGGCTTGCAGGCGGCCTCGATCGAACACATTGCTCCAGACCGTGAAGAAGGTCTCCGGCAGCGAGGCCGCGGCCACGTCGTCGAGGCCGGCCGGCACGGGCAGGCACTGCCCCACCGGGGCCACGCACCAAGGCGCATAGCCACCACCGGCCACGAGCGCGCAGACGCGGTCGCCCAGCTTCAAGCCAGCCTCGGCCATGGCGGCGGCGTCGCCTGACTCGATGACGCCGGCCACCTCCAGCCCCGGAAGGTCAGAGGCGCCAGGCGGCACCGGGTAGAGGCCTTTTCGCTGCAGCACATCGGGGCGGTTCACGCCCGACGCGGCCACGCGAATGAGCACCTCACCCGCACCCGCCTGCGGCACGGGGCGCTCCGCCAGGCGGAGCACCTCGGGCGCGCCGTACTGGGCGATTTCGACGGCTTGCATCACGGCCATGGCGGGCTTACTGCTGCTGTTGCTGCTGGGCTTGCTCGCCACCGCCGTTGCGGTCGATGAGCGCCTTCATGGACAGCTTGACGCGGCCCTTTTCGTCGGTCTCGAGCACCTTGACCTTGACGATCTGGCCTTCTTGCAGGTAGTCGGACACCTTCTCCACGCGCTCGTGGGCGATCTGGCTGATGTGCAGCAGACCGTCCTTGCCGGGCAGCAGGTTGATCAGGGCACCGAAGTCGAGGATCTTGGTGACCGGGCCTTCGTAGACCTTGCCCACTTCCACTTCGGCGGTGATCTGCTCGATGCGGCGCTTGGCTTCGGCGGCCTTGTCGCCGTCGGTGGAGGCGATGGTGATGGTGCCGTCTTCACCGATGTCGATCTGGGTGCCGGTCTCTTCGGTCAGCGCACGGATGGTGGCGCCGCCCTTGCCGATCACGTCACGGATTTTCTCCGGGTTGATCTTCATGGTGTACAGGCGCGGCGCGAAGGTGCTGATCTCGGTCTTGGCTTCGCCCATGGCTTCCTGCATCTTGCCCAGGATGTGCAGGCGCGCTTCCTTGGCCTGGGCCAGGGCGACTTGCATGATTTCCTTGGTGATGCCCTGGATCTTGATGTCCATCTGCAGGGCGGTGATGCCATTGGTGGTGCCGGCCACCTTGAAGTCCATGTCGCCCAGGTGATCTTCGTCACCCAGGATGTCGGTCAGCACGGCGAAGCGGTTGCCTTCCTTGATCAGGCCCATGGCGATGCCGGCCACGTGCGCCTTCATGGGCACGCCAGCGTCCATCAGCGCCAGGCAGCCGCCGCAGACGGAGGCCATGGACGAGGAGCCGTTGGACTCGGTGATCTCGGAGACCACGCGCATGGTGTAGGGGAACTCTTCCTTGCTCGGCAGAGCGGCCACCAGGGCGCGCTTGGCCAGGCGGCCGTGGCCGATTTCGCGGCGCTTGGGGCTGCCCACGCGGCCGGTTTCGCCGGTGGCGAAGGGCGGCATGTTGTAGTGCAGCATGAAGCGGTCTTCGAACTCGCCGGCCAGGGCGTCAATGCGCTGGGCGTCACGGTCGGTGCCCAGGGTGGCGATCACCAGGGCCTGGGTTTCGCCGCGGGTGAACAGGGCCGAGCCGTGGGTGCGGGGCAGCACGCTGTTGCGGATTTCAATGGCGCGCACGGTGCGGGTGTCACGGCCGTCGATGCGGGGCTCGCCGGCGAGGATCTGACCGCGCACGATCTTGGCTTCGATCTCGAACAGCAGGCCTTCCACGACCACGCCGTCGAATTCCACGCCGTCGGCCTTCAGGCCGGCCATCACGTCGGCGTATGCGGCGCGGCAAGCCTGGGTGCGAGCCTGCTTGTTGCGGATCTGGTAGGCGGCTTCCAGCTTGGCCTGGGCCAGGGCGCCAACCTTGGCGATCAGGGCCTCGTCCTTGGCCGGGGCTTGCCAGGTCCACTCGGGCTTGCCGGCTTCGCGCACCAGCTCGTTGATGGCGGCGATGGCGATGTTGCCCTGCTCGTGGCCGAACACCACGGCGCCCAGCATCACGTCTTCAGACAGTTGGTCGGCCTCGGACTCGACCATCAGCACGGCGGCTTCGGTGCCGGCCACCACCAGGTCCATCTGCGAGTTCTTGCGCTCGGTCTGGCCGGGGTTCAGCACGTACTGGCCATTGACGTAGCCCACGCGGGCGGCGCCGATCGGGCCGTTGAAGGGGATGCCGGACACAGCCAGCGCAGCCGAGGTGGCCACCATGGCGGCGATGTCGGCGTCCACTTCGGGGTTCAGCGACAGGGTGTGGATCACCACCTGCACTTCGTTGAAGAAGCCTTCGGGGAACAGGGGGCGGATGGGGCGGTCGATCAGGCGGCTGGTCAGGGTTTCCAGCTCGCTGGGGCGGCCTTCGCGCTTGAAGAAGCTGCCGGGAATCTTGCCGGCGGCGTAGGTCTTCTCGATGTAGTCAACGGTCAGGGGGAAGAAGTCCTGGCCGGCCTTGGCTTCGGTCTTGGCGACCACCGTGGCCAGCACGACGGTGCCGTCCATGTCGAGCAGCACGGCGCCGCTGGCCTGACGGGCGATTTCGCCGGTTTCCATGCGGACCGTGTGACGGCCCCACTGGAAGGTCTTGGTGACTTTGTTGAACATGGTCATGTGTTTCTCCTGTGCCCCCGCTCAAGCGGAGGCTGGGTGGTGTGCAGCGAGCTGCACGGCCCTGGATTCACCCCCCAGAACACGATGCCATTCCAGAGACGTTGCCGGTGGGCAAGGCCTTTGGAATGACACAGCTTCGATCTGCGGCAATGTCTCCAGGCTCGAAAAACGGGCGCACCAAACAAAAATCGCCCGAGCCAGCGAACCAACTCAGGCGTTTTTTGGCGGGCACACCCGTGGGGATTACTTGCGCAGGCCCAGCTTCTGGATCAGCGCGACGTAGCGGTCAGCGTCCTTGGACTTGAGGTAGTCCAGCAGCTTGCGGCGACGGCTCACCATGCGCAGCAGGCCGCGACGACCGTGGTGGTCTTTGGCGTGGGTCTTGAAGTGGGGGGTCAGCTCGTTGATGCGAGCGGTCAGGATGGCCACTTGCACTTCGGGGCTGCCGGTGTCGTTGGCGGCGCGGGCGTTGGCCGCAATGACTTCGGCCTTGACGGATTGAGCGATCATGAAATTTCCTTCAGTTACATGCGTCCCGCGACAGCCTGGGCCGCTGCGGGCGTGACACTGCCCGAACGGACAGCAACCGTGGATTATAGCCGAGCCTGCCCGGCCAGCCAGCCCTTGAGCCGATCCACCCCGTCAATGAGGCGCTGCGGCTCACGGCTGGCGAAGCACCAGCGCAACCAGCCCGTGGCCTCGGGTCCGAAGGCGCTGCCCGGGGCCAGGCCCAGCCCGGCCTCGCGCACCAGGCGCTTGGCCACCGCCAGGCAGTCGTCGTGTCCGGCCAGGCGGAAGAAGGCATACATGCCGCCCTTGGGCACCGCCAGCTCCACGCCCGGCAGGGCCTGCAGCAGCGGCACCAGGGTGTCGCGGCAGGTGCGCAAGTGGGCCACCAGACCGGGTGTGATCTCGTCGCCACGGGCCAGGGCGAGCTGGGCGGCGCGCTGCACGAACACCGGCGCGCACGAGGTGTTGAACTCGATGAGCTTGCCCACCGCCTCGGTGAGAAACGCCGGCAGCACCAGCCAGCCCAGGCGCCAGCCGGTCATGAGAAAGCTCTTGGAGAAGCTGTGGGCCACCACCAGGCGGTCGTCGGGCTCGGCCACGTCCAGAAAGCTGCTGGCCGCGCCGTTGGGGGTGTCGTGGGCGTAGTACAGGCGCTCGTACACCTCGTCGGCCAGCACCCAGGTGCCGGTGCGGCGGCAATGCGCCAGGATGGCGCGCTGCTCGTCGGCCGACAAGGTCCAGCCGGTGGGGTTGTTGGGCGCGTTGACGATGAGCAGGCGTGTGCTGGGCATGATGGCGGCGAGCAGCGCGTCCAGATCCAGCGCCCAAGCGCCCGCCTGCACGCGCAAAGGCACGCAGCGCACTTGCGCGCCCATGATGGCCGGCTGGGCGGCGAGGTTGGGCCAGGCCGGCGTGACGACCACCACCTCGTCGCCGGCGTCCACCAGGGTTTGCGAGGCCAGCATCAGGCCATTGACGCCGCCCGAGGTGACGGCCACGCGGTCCAGCCAGTGGGCGGCGCCACGGCCGGGGTGCAGCCGGTCGGTGTAGGCAGCGATGGCCTCGCGCAGTTCGGGCAGGCCCAGGTTATGGGCGTAGAAGGTGTCGCCGGCCTGCAGCGAGGCCATGGCCGCCTCGCGCACGAAATCGGGGGTGACCTGGTCGCTCTCGCCAAACCAGAAGCGCAGCACGCCTTCGCGCCCCATGCCCTCGTTGGCCACCTCGCGAATGCGCGAGCCGGCCAGGTCGGCCACCACCGCGCGCATGCCATGGGTCTTGTCCAGGCCCGCGCTCATGGGCGCACCATGCGGCAGGTGTGGGGCAGCTCGGCCTGCTCGGGCGTGAGCTGGCGAATCACGCGAAAGCCATAGCCCGAGCCTTCGACGTCGAACTTCACGCCGGGCGCGCCCTGGCGGTCCATCACGGCCACGGCCAGGCTTTGCTGGAACTGGTGGTCGCCCGCGCGCATGCGGGCGCGCTGGCCGGCCAGGCTCACGTCGGCCTTTTCCAGTTGGGCGGCGATGGCGCCCGCCTCGACCTTGCCGGCGCGCTCGATGGCCTGGGCCAGCGACTCGATCATGAGCTGCATGCGCATGTGCACGTAGTCGTCGGCCGGGCTGGGGAAGCGCTGGCGGAAGCCGCGGTAGAAGGCCTCGGACTCGGGCGTGGGCACGTTGGGGAACCAGTCGGCCACGGCCACCACCTGGCCGATGCCGGCCTCGCCCATGGCGGCCGGTGCGCCCAGGGCGTTGCCGTAGAAGGTGTAGAAGCGGCCGTCAAAACCCACCTCGCGGGCGGCCTTCACCAGCAGGGTGAGGTCATTGCCCCAGTTGCCGGTGAACACGGCCTGCGCCCCGCTGGCCTTGATCTTGGTGGCGTAGGGCACGAAGTCTTTGACGCGGGCCATGGGGTGCAGCTCGTCGCCCACGACCTTCACGTCGGGTCGCTGGGCGGCTAGTTGCTCGCGCGCGGCGCGCAGCACGTTCTGGCCGAAGCTGTAGTCCTGCCCGATGAGGTAGATGCTCTTGAGGGCTTTGTCGTCCTTCACCACGCTCATCAGCGCCTTCAGGCGCATGTCGGCGTGGGCGTCGAAGCGAAAGTGCCAGTAGCTGCAGTCCTGGTTGGTGAGGGACGGGTCCACCGCCGAGTAGTTGAGGAACACCATCTGGCGCTGGGGTTCGCGCTCGTTGTGCTTCTCAATGGCCTTGATGAGGGCGCTGGCGGTGGCCGACGAGTTGCCCTGGGTGACGATGGCGATGCCTCGGTCGTTGGCCGAGCGCAGCGCCGATAGGGCCTCTTCCACCTGGCCCTTGCTGTCAAAACGATCGATCACCAGGGGGCGGTTGCCGCCGGGCAGCTTCACGCCGCCACGGGCGTTGACGCGCTCGGTGGCCCAGACCAGGTTGCGGAACACCGCCTCGCCCGCATTGGCCACCGGGCCAGACAAGCCTTCGATCATGGCGATGCGAATGGGCGCGCCGTTCGGCGCGGGCTGGGCCCAGGCGACCGGCACCAAGGCCGAGGCCACGGCGCCAGCCATCAGGGCACGGCGCAAGACAGACAGAGGGGGCATAAACACTCCTTGGGTTCGGCGAGAAGCTGGGCGCCCGAGGGGGCGCCCGGGCTCAGGCGGCCAGTTCGGCCAGGGGCCAGCGCGGGCGCACGTCAAAGCGCCAGCCGGCCTCGATGGGTTCGGTCACCAGCAGACCGGCCTGGGCGCGCAGGCCCGCGGCCAGGGCGATCATGGCGCCGTTGTCGGTGCACAGGTGCAGCTCGGGGTAGTGCACGCGCAACCCGCGCTGGGCGCAGATCGCATTGAGTTGTTCGCGCAGGCGGCGGTTGGCGCCCACGCCGCCGGCCACCACCAGGCGCTTGAGGCCGGTGGCGCGCAGGGCGGCCAGCGATTTCTTGACCAGCACCTCCACGATGGCGGCCTGCGCGCTGGCGGCCACGTCGGCCTTTTGCTGCAGGGTGAGCGGGTCGGCCAGGTGGCTGGTGGCGGGGCCTTCGGGCGCCGCGTGGGCCAGGCGCTTGACCTGGGTGAGCACCGCCGTCTTGAGGCCGGCAAAGGAAAAATCGAGATCGCCGCTGTGCAGCAGTGGGCGCGGAAAGGGGTAGGCGGTGGCGCAGCCCTGCTCGGCCAGGCGCGAGAGGGCCGGCCCACCGGGGTAGCCCAGGCCCAGCAGCTTGGCCGATTTGTCAAACGCCTCGCCAGCGGCGTCGTCGATGGTCTCGCCCAGCAGTTCGTAGCGCCCTACCCCGTCCACGCGCATGAGCTGGGTGTGGCCGCCCGACACGAGCAAGGCCACGAAGGGAAATTCGGGCGGGTCGGCACTGAGGAAGGGCGAGAGCAAATGGCCCTCCAGGTGGTGCACGCCCACCACCGGCTTGCCCAGCGCGAAGCCCAGGGCACTGGCCACGCCCGAGCCCACCAGCAAGGCGCCAGCCAGGCCGGGGCCGCGCGTGCAGGCCACGGCGTCAATGGCCGACAAGGGCAGGCCGGCCTGCGCCATCACGGCGTCGGTCAGGGGCAGCACGCGGCGGATGTGGTCGCGGCTGGCCAGCTCGGGCACCACGCCGCCATAGGCTTGGTGCATCTCGATCTGGCTGTGCAGGGCGTGGCCCAGCAAGCGGGGCGTGCCGCTGCCGCTGGCGTCGACAAGGGCGACGCCAGTTTCGTCGCAAGAGGACTCGATTCCCAGGATTCGCATGGGCGGGGAGTGTACGGGGCGGCACGGATGTTGCTGCTGCGTCGGGACTCTTCCGCCCCTTGCCCCACCGCCCATGAGAACTGGCCTGCACTTTCTGGTGGCCGCCAAACACTGCGAGATCGACGAGCTGCGCCACCTGGCCCTGACCACCGAGTTGGTGGCCGTCACGGCGCGGCTGGTGCACGCGCTGCAGCGCGAGCGCGGGCTGAGCAACCTGGTGCTGGCCTCACAGGGCCAGCGCTTCGGCGCCGAGCTGGCGGCCCGGGTGCTGGAGAACCGGGTCGTGGAGTCCGAGTGGCGGGCCTGCGTGCAGCGGCTGGACCCGGGGGACATTCGCGGCGGGCACGGCGCGCGCCTGTACAGCCGCCTGGCCTATGCCCTGCAAGGCCTGGATGCGCTGGAGGCCCTGCGCGAGCGCGTGCGGGCGCTGGACTGGACGCCAGCGCAGGCCACCGAATCCCTGGTGCGCCTGGTCGCGGCCTTGCTGGCGGTGGTGTTCGAGGCCGCCGACAACGCCAGCGACCCCGACATCTCTCGCCTGCTGGTGGCGCTGTTCCAGTTCATGCAGGCCAAGGAGTTCGCCGGCCAGGAACGCGCGCTGGGCGCCGCCCGCTTTGGCACCGGCCGGGCCGAGGGCGGCGACCAGCAGCGCCTGCTGCATTTGATTGAATCGCAAGAGCGTTGCCTGGAAGTGTTCAACGGCTTCGCCGATGACGCCACCCGTGCCCTGTGGGCCGAGAGCGAATCGGGCGCCCTGACGGCCGGGCTGGAAAAACTGCGCCGGGTTCTGTGCACCACGCCAGAGGGCGCACCGCTCAAGCCCGAGCTCAGCCAGGTGTGGTTCGATGCCTGCAGCGAGCGCATGGACCGCATGAAGCACGTGGAAGACCAGCTCGCCGCCCGGCTGGCCAGCACCTGCGAGGCGCGCCTGCTGGGCGCGCAGCGGGAAGCCGCCGCCATCGAGGCGCTGCTGCAAGCGCCCTCGGTGCCCACCGACCCGCTGGGCTTTTTCGCACAAGAGCCCCCCACCCAACGGGCGCCGGGCTTTGGGCCGCAGGTGGAGCGCTCCATCCTTGACCTGCTGCAAGAGCAGGCCCTGCGCTTGCAGACCATGGCCGGCGAGCTGGACACCGCCCGCGCCAGCCTGAACGAGCGCAAGCTGATCGAGCGGGCCAAAGGCCTGCTGATGGCCCACCGCCAACTGAGCGAGGCCGAGGCCCACAAAACCATGCGCCAGATGGCCATGAACCAGAACCGGCGCCTGATCGACGTGGCCGAGGCGGTGCTGGCCATGGCCGAGGTGCTGCCCGAACGCGGACGCTGAATCGCGGCGATCTTGCTGCGGCGCACAAGATTCGTGCCGATCGCCCAGTGGCGCGCACCAAGCCGGTGAACACCGCAGTGAACAACGGGCATTGCGTTGACTCACGCCGGTAATTTCCGCATCCCAATGCGCAAATACCCACGGTTTTCACAACAGTTCACCCGAAACAGCGCTGGCACGCTTGCTGCATAGAGGAAGGCACGGGGCCGGGCCAATGGCGGCCAGGCCCCCTGGGATCTCTTCCCGACAAGGACAACGGCGTCCACCCCCCTCCCGCGGCCACGCGGGACCGGAGGTGGGCGCCGTTTTGCTTTTGGCCTTCTCGACGGGTTCTTCACCAGGAGTTGCACATGACCGCTGACACCCCCACCTCCCCGGCCGCCCCTGGGCGCCGCCGCTTCCTGCAGCAAGGCGCCGCCGCTGGTGCGGGCGCCCTGTTCGCCAGCCTGGGGCACCAGCCCGTGTGGGCGGCCGGCTCTGATGCACCGGAGAAGAAGGAAGTGAAGATTGGCTTCATTCCCTTGACCGACTGCGCCAGCGTGGTGATGGCTTCGGTGCTGGGCATTGACCAGAAATATGGGGTGAAGATCGTCCCCACGAAAGAGGCGAGCTGGCCCGGCGTGCGCGACAAGCTGGTCAATGGCGAGCTGGACATGGCCCATGTGCTGTGGGGCCTGATCTATGGCGTGCACCTGGGCACCGCCGGCCCCAAGAAAGACATGGCGGTGCTGATGAACCTGAACCACAACGGACAGGCCATCACGCTGTCGAAGAAGCTGGCCGACAAGGGCGCGGTGGACGCTCCCAGCCTGGCCAAGCTGATGGCCACCGAGAAGCGCGAGTACACCTTTGCGCAGACCTTCCCCACCGGCACACACGCCATGTGGCTGTACTACTGGCTGGCCTCGGCCGGCGTGCAGCCGCTGAAGGACACCAAGATCATCACCGTGCCGCCGCCGCAGATGGTGGCCAACATGCGCGTGGGCAACATGGACGGCTACTGCGTGGGCGAGCCCTGGGGCCACCGGGCCATTGCCGATGGCATCGGCATCACCGGCGCCACCACGCAGGACATCTGGAAAGACCACCCCGAAAAGGCCCTGGGCACCACGGCCGAGTTCGCGCAGAAGTACCCCAACACCTGCCGCGCGGTGATCGCCGCCATCCTGGAGGCCAGCAAGTGGATCGACGCGGGCCTGCAGAACAAGCTGAAGATGGCCGAGACCGTGGCCGACCGGGCCTACGTGAACACCAGCGTGGACGTGATCAACCAGCGCATCCTGGGCCGCTACCAGAACGGCCTGGGCAAGACCTGGGACGACCCCAACCACATGAAGTTCTTCAACGACGGCTACGTGAACTTCCCCTACCTGTCTGACGGCATGTGGTTCCTCACGCAGCACAAGCGCTGGGGCTTGCTGAAAGACCACCCCGACTACCTGGCGGTGGCCCAGCAGATCAACCGCATCGAGCTCTACAAGCAAGGCGCGGCGGCCGCCAAGGTGAGCGTGCCCAAGGACGCGATGCGCAGCAGCAAGCTGATGGACGGCGTGGTGTGGGACGGCAAGAACCCCAAGCAGTACGCCGACGGTTTCAAGGTCAAGGCCTGAGGAGCACACCATGGTCAGCGCCGTTTTTCACACCCCCCTGCCCGCCCACGCCGAGGCAGCCCCCGTTCGGGCCGAGGCAGCCCCTGAGCGGGCCGAGCCCACCCCCGCACGGGCTGAGCCTATTGAAGCCCCGCGCACCACCGCTCGCCTGCCTTTTGACTGGCGCGCTTTGTGGCTTCGCGTGGTGCCACCCCTTCTTGGCCTGGGCCTGCTGGTGCTGCTCTGGCAGGTGATCGCCCAGTCCACCGGCAGCGGCATTCCCTCGCCCGCCTTCACCTGGGACGCGGCGGTGAAGCTGTTCAGTGACCCCTTCTATTCCAACGGCCCGAACGACCAGGGCATTGGCTGGAACGTGCTGTCGTCGCTGCAGCGCGTGGGCATGGGCTTTGGCATGGCGGCCCTGGTGGGCATACCAGCGGGCTTCCTGATCGGGCGCTTTCGCTTTCTCTCGCGCATGTTCAACCCGCTGATCAGCCTGCTGCGCCCGGTCTCGCCGCTGGCTTGGCTGCCCATCGGCCTGCTGGTGTTCAAGGGCGCCAACCCGGCGGCCATCTGGACCATCTTCATCTGCTCGATCTGGCCCATGGTCATCAACACCGCCGTGGGCGTGCAGCGCGTGCCGCAGGACTACCTGAACGTGGCGCGGGTGCTGAACCTGAGCGAGTGGAAGGTGATCACCAAGATCCTGCTGCCCGCCGTGCTGCCTTACATGCTCACTGGCGTGCGGCTGGCCGTGGGCACGGCCTGGCTGGTGATCGTGGCGGCCGAGATGCTGACCGGCGGCGTGGGCATCGGCTTCTGGGTGTGGGACGAGTGGAACAACCTCAACGTGGCCCACATCATCATCGCGATCTTCACCATTGGCCTCGTCGGCCTGGTGCTGGAGTTCGCGCTCGTCCAACTGGCCACGGCCTTCACCTACGAAGAGGTCAAGTCATGAGCACGACCAAGTACATCGAGATTCAAGGCGTGGCGCAAACCTTCAAGACGAGCAAGGGCGCGTTTCCCGCGCTGCGCGACATTCACCTCACGGTGGCCAAGGGCGAGTTCGTCGCACTGATCGGGCACTCGGGCTGCGGCAAGTCCACGCTGCTGAACCTGATCGCCGGCCTGACCACGCCCACACAAGGCACGCTGCTGTGCGCCAACCGCGAGATCGCCGGCCCCGGCCCCGAGCGCGCGGTGGTGTTCCAGAACCACTCGCTGCTGCCCTGGCTCACCTGCTTCGAGAACGTGTACCTGGCGGTCGAGCGCGTGTTCGGCGCCCGCGAGAACCGCGCCCAGTTGCGCGCGCGCACCGACGCCGCCCTGGCCCTGGTGGGGCTGGGCCACGCCGCGCAGAAGCGCCCGGGCGAAATCTCGGGTGGCATGAAGCAGCGCGTGGGCATTGCCCGCGCCCTGTCGATGGAGCCGCAGGTGCTGCTGATGGACGAGCCCTTCGGCGCGCTGGACGCGCTCACCCGCGCCAAGCTGCAAGACGAGCTGCTGGACATCGTGGCGCGCACCCAGAGCACGGTGGTGATGGTCACGCACGACGTGGACGAGGCGGTGCTGCTGTCCGACCGCATCGTGATGATGACCAACGGCCCGGCCGCCACCATCGGCGAGGTGCTCACGGTGGACCTGCCACGCCCGCGCCAGCGCGTGGCGCTGGCCGATGACCCGCGCTACCAGCAGTGCCGCAAGGCAGTGATCGATTTTCTGTACACGCGGCAAGGCCACGTGGAAAAAGCCGCCTGAGGAGACAGCCATGGACATGCGAGTCAATCCCAAGGCCAAGATGCCCAAGATGCGATTGGTGCTGGTGGGCAACGGCATGGCCGGTGTGCGCGCGCTGGAAGAGCTGCTCAAGCTGGCGCCCGACCTGTACGACATCACCGTCTTCGGCAGCGAGCCGCACCCCAACTACAACCGCATCCTGCTCTCGCCGGTGCTGGCCGGTGAGCAGACGCTGGACGAGATCGTGCTCAACGACTGGGCCTGGTACCGCGACCACGGCATCACCCTGCACGCCGGCTGCACCGTCACGCGCATCGACCGCGTGCGCCGGGTGGTGGTGGCCCGCGATGCCCAGGGCCAGGAGAGAGAGGCCGGCTACGACCGCCTGGTGCTGGCCACCGGCTCCCACCCCTTCATGCTGCCCGTGCCGGGCAAAGACCTGCCCGGCGTGCTGGCCTACCGCGACATCGCCGACACGCAGGCCATGATCGACGCCGCCGCCCGCCACCGCCACGCGGTGGTCATTGGCGGTGGTCTGCTGGGCCTGGAAGCGGCCAACGGCCTGATGAAGCGCGGCATGGACGTGACGGTGGTGCATGTGGCGCCCTGGCTGATGGAGCGCCAGCTCGACGAGACCGCCGGGCGATTGCTGCAGCAGTCGCTGCAGGCGCGTGGCATGAAGTTCCTGATGGGCGCGCAGACCGAGGCCCTACTCGGCGAAGACCGCGTGCGCCTGGTGCGCTTCAAAGACGGGCGGGAAACCCCGGCCGACCTGGTGGTGATGGCCGTGGGCATCCGGCCCAACACGGCACTGGCCGAATCGGCCGGGCTGCACGTGAACCGCGGCGTCGTGGTGAGCGACACGCTGCAGACCGTGACCGACGCGCGCATCTACGCCGTGGGCGAATGCGCCGCGCACCGGGGCGTGGCCTATGGGCTGGTGGCGCCGCTGTTCGAGCAAGGCAAGGTCTTGGCCAACCACCTGGCGGAGTTCGGCATTGGCCGCTACACCGGCTCGCAGACCTCGACCAAGCTGAAGGTGACCGGCATCGACCTGTTTTCCGCCGGCCATTTCATGGGCGGCGACGGCACCGAGACCATCGTCATGAGCGACCCTGGCGCGGGCATCTACAAGAAGCTGGTGCTCAAGAACGACCAGCTCGTGGGCGCCTGCCTGTATGGCGACACGGTGGACGGCAGTTGGTACTTCAAGTTGCTGCGCGAGGGGCGCAACGTGTCCGACCTGCGCGACCGCCTGATGTTTGGCGAGCACTTCAGCACCAGCGCCATCGGCGACGTGGGCCACCAGGGCCAGAGCAAGGCCGCGGCCATGGCCGACAGCGACGAGGTGTGCGGCTGCAATGGCGTGAACAAGGGCAGCATCTGCAAGGCGATTCGCGACAAGGGCCTGTTCACGCTCGACGAGGTACGCAAGCACACCAAGGCCAGCGCGAGCTGCGGCTCGTGCACCGGCCTGGTCGAACAGATCCTGATGGCCACGGCGGGTGGCGACTACTCGGCCACGCCCAAGCTCAAGGCCATCTGTGGCTGCAGCGAGCACGGCCATCAGGCGGTGCGCGACGCGATCCGCGACCAGCACTGGACCACCCGCGCCGAGGTGTTCACCGGCCTGGGCTGGCGCAGCGCCGACGGCTGCGCCACCTGCCGTCCGGCCATCAACTACTACCTCATCAGCACCTGGCCCAAAGAGGCCCGAGACGACCCGCAAAGCCGCTTCGTGAACGAGCGCATGCACGCCAACATCCAGAAAGACGGCACCTACAGCGTGGTGCCGCGCATGTGGGGCGGCGAGACCACCGCGGCCGAGCTGCGGCGCATTGCCGACGTGGTGGACAAGTACCGCATCCCCACGGTGAAGGTCACCGGTGGCCAGCGCATCGACCTGCTGGGCGTGAAGAAGGAAGACCTGCCGGCGGTGTGGCGCGACATCGGCATGCCCAGCGGCCACGCCTACGCCAAGGCCCTGCGCACGGTGAAGACCTGCGTGGGCAGCGAGTGGTGCCGCATGGGCACGCAAGACAGCACGCAGCTAGGCAAAGACCTGGAGCGCGCCATGTGGCGCATGTACGCCCCGCACAAGGTGAAGTTCGCCGTGAGCGGCTGCCCGCGCAACTGCGCCGAGGCCGGCATCAAGGACGTGGGCATCGTGGGCGTGGACAGCGGCTGGGAGGTGTACGTGGCCGGCAACGGCGGCATCAAGACCGAGGTGGCGCAGTTCCTGGTGAAGCTCAAGACCGCCGAGGAAGTGATGGAACACTCCGGCGCCTTCATGCAGCTCTACCGGCTGGAGGGCTGGTACCTGGAGCGCACGGTGCACTACGTGGCCCGCGTGGGGCTGGACCACATCAAGCGCCACATCGTCGACGACGCCGAGGGCCGCCGCGCGCTGTGGGCGCAATTGCAGGCCGCGCTCGACGGCGAACCCGACCCCTGGTTCGAGCACCAGGCCGCCGCGGTGGACACCCGCCAGTACATCCCCATTCACCCGGTTTCATCCGGCCACACCGAAGGGAGCGCCGCATGAACGCCTCGACACCCGAGTGGATCGCCATCTGCGCCGTCACCGACATTCCCGTGCTGGGCTCGCGCACCGTGCCGCGCGCCCAGGGCCTGGACGTGGCGCTCTTTCGCACCCCCGATGACCAGGTCTTCGCCCTGCTCGACCGCTGCCCCCACAAGGGCGGCCCGCTCAGCCAGGGCATCGTGTTCGGCCAGCGCGTGGCCTGCCCGCTGCACAACTGGACCATCGGCCTGAACGACGGCCAGGCGCAGGCGCCCGACCAGGGCTGCACGCCGCGCTTCGCGGTGCGGGTGGCCAACGGCCAGGTGCTGCTGAACGCACACGAGCTGGCCACCCTGGGCCTGAACCTGAGCCGTCCCGTGGCCGGCCCCGCTCGCCGCGCCGCGCCCTGCCCTTCCACCGCCCACCCCTGACGCGCCATGGCCACCCTCGACACCCGCCACACCCGTTCCACCTGCCCGTATTGCGGCGTGGGCTGCGGCGTGATCATCGAGTCGCAAGGTGAGCAGATCACCGGCGTGCGCGGCGACCCCGAGCACCCGGCCAACCGGGGCCGGCTGTGCTCCAAAGGGCAGACCCTGCACCTGAGCGCGGCCCCCCACATCGGCGCGCAAACCCGGCTGCTGCAGCCCCTGCACCGCGCCACGCGCGGCGCCGCGCCGCAGCCGCTGGGCTGGGACGCCGCGCTCACCCTGGCCACCGAGCGCGTGGCCCATGCGGTGCACCAGCATGGCCCCGACGCGGTGGGCTTCTACATCAGCGGCCAGTTGCTCACCGAGGACTACTACGCCTTCAACAAACTGGCCAAGGGCCTGATCGGCACCAACAACATCGACACCAACTCGCGCCTGTGCATGAGCAGCGCCGTGGCCGGCTACAAGCAGACGCTGGGCGCCGACGCGCCCCCGGCCTGCTACGACGACATTGACCACGCGGGTTGCCTGTTCATTGCCGGCAGCAACACCGCCTACGCCCACCCGGTGCTGTTCCGCCGCATCGAGGCCGCCCGCCAGGCCAACCCCACCCTGCGCCTGGTGGTGGTGGACCCCCGCCGCACCGACACCGCCGCCGCGGCCGACCTGCACCTGCCCCTGGCGCCCGGCACCGACGTGATGCTCTTCCATGGCCTGCTGCACATCATGCTGCGCGAGGGCTGGATCGACCGCGACCACATCGCCCGCCACACCACCGGCTTCGACGCCCTGGCCGCCCTGGTGCAAGACTGCCCGCCGGCCCGGGTAGCCCAGGTGTGCGGCCTGCCGCAGGCCGACCTGTTCACCGCCGCGCGCTGGTTCGCCTGGGGCGGGCAAGACACGCCCCCGCCCAGCGGCCGTGCGCCCACGCTGAGCCTGTACTGCCAGGGCCTGAACCAGAGCAGCAGCGGCACCGACAAGAACGCCACCCTCATCGGCCTGCACCTGGCCACCGGCCAGATCGGGCGCCCCGGCGCCGGCCCCTTCTCGCTGACCGGCCAGCCCAACGCCATGGGCGGGCGCGAGGTGGGCGGCCTGGCCAACCTGCTCAGCGCCCACCGCGACCTGGCCAACCCCGCGCACCGCGCCGAGGTGGCCGCCCTGTGGGGCGTGCCCAGCGTGCCCGAGCGCCCCGGCCTGAGCGCGGTGGAGATGTTCCAGGCCGCGGCCGACGGGCAACTGCGTGTGCTGTGGATCGCCTGCACCAACCCGGCCCAGTCCATGCCCGACCAGGCCACCGTGCGCCGCGCCCTGGAGCGCGCCGAGTTCGTGGTGGTGCAAGAGGCCTTCGCCCACACCGCCACCGCCGCCCACGCCGACCTGCTGCTGCCCGCCACCACCTGGGGCGAGAAAGACGGCACCGTCACCAACAGCGAACGCTGCATCAGCCGCGTGCGCCCGGCCGTGCCCGCCCCTGGCCAGGCGCGGCACGACTGGCGCATCGCGGTGGACCTGGCCCGGCGCCTGCAGCCCGTGTTGCGCCCCGAGTTGCCCGATCTGTTTCCCTTCTCCACACCGCAAGCGATCTGGGAAGAGCACCGCGAGTCCACCCGTGGCCGCGACCTCGACATCACCGGCCTCAGCTACGCCCGCCTGGAACATCTTGGCCCGCAGCCCTGGCCCCTGCCCGCAGGCCAGACCGAGGGCCGGCGCCGCCTGTACACCGACCACCGCTACACCACGCCCGACGGGCGCGCGCGCTTCGTGGCCGCGCCCTACCGCCCCGTCAGCGAGTCTTGCGACGAGCGCTTCCCCTTGGCCCTGACCACCGGCCGCCTGCGCGACCAGTGGCACGGCATGAGCCGCACCGGCACCCTGGGCCGCCTATTCGGCCATGTGAACGAACCGCAGATCGAACTGAACCCCGGCGACCTGCAGGGCCTGGGTCTGCGCGACGGCGAACTGGTGCGCGTGGCCGGCCACCGGGGCGAGCTGGTGTTGCCCGCCAAGGGCAGCGACGGCGTGTTGCCCGGCCGCGCCTTCACCGCCATGCACTGGGGCAGCGAGTACCTGGGCGGGCGCGGCGCCGACGGCCAGCCGGCCCTGGGCGTGAACACCCTCACCAACGCCACCGCCTGCCCCCACTCGCGCCAGCCCGAGCTGAAACACGCCGCCGTGCGCGTGGAAGGCGCCAAGCTGCCGTGGCGACTGGTGGCCATGGCCTGGCTGCCCGACGACCGCGCCCTGACCGTGCGCGAGCAACTGCGCGAGCTGATGGCCGCGTTTCCCTTCGCCAGCTGCGTGCCCTTCGGGCGTGAGCGCACCGGCCTGTGTTTTCGCGCGGCCGACCGCGCACCGGCCACCGACGAGCAGCTTCAGCGCATCGAACACCTGCTGGGCCTGGACCGCGCCGACGCGCTGCGCTACGCCGACGCCTCTCGCGGCCAGCGCCGCTGCGCCCTGCTCGACGGCGAGGGAGATCAGCGTCCCCTGCGCGGCTTTCTGCTGGCCGGGCAAGACGAGGCCGAGGCCTGGCTGCGCCCCCTGTTGCTGGACGAAGCCCCCGCCACCGCCCTGGGCTGGCGCCTGCTCATGCCGGGCACCCAGGCACCGGCGGGCCAGCCACCGCGAGGGCGCCAGGTGTGCACTTGCCTGAACGTGTCGGACACCGCCATCCAGGGCCACCTCGCCCAGGCCAGCGGCTCGCCAGACGAACGCCTGGCCTCGCTGCAAGCGGCCTTGCGCTGCGGCACCCAATGCGGCTCTTGCGTGCCCGAGCTGCGCCGCCTGATTGCGGTGGCGCCAGCGCCCGTTTGCTTATAACGGCAAGTCATCAAACTTCGCCCACAATGCCGCCCCATGAGCATTCGGCAGTACCTCAAAGAGATCGGGCGTGGCAAGGACGGCGCGCGAGCGCTCAGCCGCGCGCAGGCGGCCGACCTCATGGGCCAGGTGCTGGATGGCCAGGTGGACCCGCTGGCCCTGGGCGCTTTTTGCGCGGCCATGCGCATCAAAGGCGAAACCCCTGAAGAGATGGCCGGCTTTCTGGACGCCACCGAAGCCCGCCTGCACAAGCTGCCCAATGCCGGCGTGCCCACCGTGGTGCTGCCCAGCTACAACGGCGCCCGCAAGCTGCCCGTGCTCACGCCGCTGCTGGGCCTGCTGCTGGCGCAACGCGGCGTGGCGGTGGTGGTGCACGGCACGGCCACCGAAGACACCCGCGTGAGCAGTGCCGATGTGTTGGCCGCCCTCGGCCACGCGCCCGCCCCCCAGCCCCCGGCGCCGCTTCAGGCTGGCCAACTGGTGTTCGTGCCCACCGGCCAGTTGCACGCTGGCCTGCAGGCGCTGCTGGCGGTGCGCCGCGTGGTGGGCTTGCGCAACAGCGGCCACGCCATGGTGAAGCTCATGAACCCCTGCACCGGCCCGGCCCTGGTGGTGGGCAGCTACACACACCCCGAATACGCCACCAGCATGGCCGCCACCTTCGCGCTGACCGGCGCGCACGCCCTGCTGCTGCGCGGCACCGAAGGCGAGCCGGTGGCCGACCCGCGCCGCCTGCCGCGCCTGCAAGCCTTTCGCGGTGGGCGGATCCAGGAACTGCTCCCAGCCCAAGAGGGTCCATTGACCCAGTTGCCCGATCTGCCCGTACCAGAAGCCAGCGCCACCGCCGCCTGGACCCGCGAGGTGCTCGACGGACGGCGCGAAGTGCCGCCCCCAATGGCGCAGCAAGTGGAATGCATCTTGCGAGAACTCGATCACCATGCCTGACACCTCCCCCACCCACCCCTTCCGACCCGGCACCGTCACCCTGGTGGGCGCCGGCCCGGGCGACCCCGAACTGCTCACGCTGAAAGCCGTGCGCGCCATCCAGAGCGCCACCGTGCTGCTGGTGGACGACTTGGTGAACGACGCCGTGCTGGCCCACGCTTCGCCCTCGGCGCGCGTGGTGCACGTGGGCAAGCGCGGCGGCTGCAAGAGCACGCCGCAGGCCTTCATCGAAAAGCTCATGGTGATGGCGGCGCGCGAAGGCGAGGTGGTGGTGCGCCTCAAAGGCGGCGACCCGTTCATCTTTGGTCGTGGCGGCGAAGAGGTGGAGCACCTGCAGGCCCAGGGCATTGCGGTGCAGGTGGTCAACGGCATCACGGCCGGGCTGGCCGGGCTGAGTTCGTTGGGGGTGCCCCTCACCCACCGCGACCACGCGCATGGCGTGGTGTTCATCACCGGCCACGCCAAGCCGGGCGACGCCGGCACCGACTGGCAGGCCCTGGCCGCCACCGCCCACTCGGCCAAGCTCACGCTGGTGATTTACATGGGCGTGTCGCACGCCAGCCAGATCGAGCAAGACCTGCTCACCGGCCTGCCGGCGCACACGCCACTGGCCATCATTCAGCACGCCAGCCTGCCGCAGCAGCGCCACGCCGTCACCACGCTGGGCCAGCTCAGCGCCACGCTGCAACGCGAAGGGCTGGGCAGCCCTTCGGTGATCGTGGTGGGCGACGTGCTCAGCGGCTTGGCCGCCTTGGCCCAGCCCGCGGTGCGCAGCGCCTGATCGGGCGCGCGCTCAAAGGCGCGCCTCTTCCAGCGCCAGCGACAGAATCTCAATCGGCTGCCGGTTCACCTCGAGCGGGTTGGACTCCAGTTCAATCAGCCCTCCCCCCGTGTCTTGCCCGCCTGAGTCGACCGTCAGGCGTTCATGCCACCAAAGAATGGCGTCCAGGCAATCCATGCGCTGGTGCCTGGGCGTCAGGGCCAATGGCGCTGGCGAGTGGGGGCTGAAGAACCCGTAGCGGTACCCCATGGGCAAAACCAGCACGTGCACCAGCGGCTTGTCCGGCGCGCGACGCATCGCCAGGCCAAATGCGCGCAAGGGCCGCAGAGCGCGCCGCCTGCCACGGCTCTCGCCGTCCAGTTGCATCTCGCCCAGCGCATCCCAGTGCAGCCGCTGCAAGCGAAGCCGCGCCGCGCGGGGATGGGCGCGGTGAAAGTGGGCCAGCACGTCTGCCCAACACAGGCCAGGCTTGAGCAAAGAGTCACCGTCTTCGTTCTGCACCGAATCCAGCAACCAGGCGTAGGCGTGCTCGGCATCGGCGGCCTGACGCCCCAGCAGCTCCATCGTCACCATGTTGAACGCCGCCAGGCAGGCACTTGGCTCTGGGGGCAAGGCCTTGGCCACCTGGTGGAAATAGGGCCTCACGGCGTTGCCGCCAGGCTGCTTTTCAAAGAACCGGTAGCTGCCACGGCCTTCCGGCAGAGTCAGCTCCCGCACCAGAAAACCATCTGCCAGATGGGCCGGATGGAAATCGCCCGTGCAGCGATCCAGTGCGAGCAGGGACAAGCGCCCCACCTCATTGGACGTAAGGTCGCGCACGACCGGCACCACCACTCCATCCAACTCCACCGGGTGCCCGGCGATCAGGCTCGCCAGCATCGACAAGGCACGCGACTGTAGGCCGCGGGGGTCGCCCACCCCCGTGCGCAGCACCGTCAGCAGGGTGGAGCGGCGCGTGCTCAGGGGCGCCTTGATCAACACGTTCAGCCACTTCACGAACAGGGCCGCCCCAGGGTGGTCGCTCAACTCCAAGGACTTGGCGGCGAACGACAAGGTGTCGCCCAAACCGTTGAACACGCGGCTGCAGCCGTTGTCGAGCACCTCCAGCAGTCCATCGCGCACCTGCGCGGACGAAAACCCGAAAGGATTGGGCACGTCCTTGGGCGAGATGGACAGGGTGGCTGGGTCCACCTCCCCGGGAAACCAACGCATCAGGAAGACAGAAGCCAGCTCGGTGGGGTCGTCAGAAAACCAGTCGGTGAGCATGAGGTAGAAATCCTCGGTGATCACCCGGGTGACCAAGGTCCGCCCGTCGGCGGGCAGCGGGCACCAGACACTCAAGGCCGTGACCAAAGACGCCCCCAGAATGCCGGCCGCGTCGCGAAACACCTGCTGCCGCCACTTCATCGACTTGGGGACCCCATTCAACTGCAGCAGCGGAAAGAGTGGCCCTGAGCTGCCCGTCTGGAAGGCCTGTCGCACGTACTTGGACACAACGGTCAGGTAGGCCTGCGCGGCCGTGAAAGCGGCCGTGCCACCCCAGCGCAAGGTCTTGGCGTGCACATCCGACACCAGGGTGCCCGCCACCACCGGCCCCAGGGCACTGAGCAAAATGGCCGAAATCTGCCCGGCCTGCATCACCACGGTGCTGAAGCGCCAATGGCGAAACTGTTGCGGCAGTGGGTGACGGCTGCGATGCAGCAGGAAATAGACATACCCGGCCGCCAGCGTGCCTGCGCTCAACACCCCGAAGGCAGCAGCGATCTCCCGGTTGGAATAGCCCGCCTCGCGCATCACGTCAAACAGACTCTCCACCGTCTGCCGGGCAATGCATCGCCCAAGAAAAATGCACACCGGCTTTTGCACCAGAACCGTCAAAGGCACCCCAATGGCGAAGCGCCACGGACGCGCCCTTGGCTGGCGCGCGCCTTCGCGGGCCAGCGACGACAACTGCTCCACCGTGTGCTGCACCGACTCGGGAATGAAGCCCACCGTGCTCTGTTGCGTGGCCTGCAGGCGCTGCTGCACCAGTTGTTCCAGCATGGCCGACCACTGCGCAGCCCCAATGCCGTCGCCGCCTTCGTCTCCCGCCTGGGCTCGGCGATCAAGCCCACCAATCACCGTGCCCAACAGCTCGAAGAGATCGTTTTCGCTGTAGCCGGCCTGCAGCAGATTGCTCACCACGGCCTGTGGCGTGGCCAGAGACGTCTCGCCGATGTTCTGCCACTGGGCCTCGACCCTTTGCTGAAAACACTGCAACTCCACGTCCTGCCAAGCCGACTGGAAGCGCGGATGTCTCTCGCCGTACGCCCGCATCCAGCCCCTGAGTCGCAGGCCCGCCTTGCGCTCGTCTTCGCTGGGCGCGAAACGCCAGCGCTGGGCCAGCGCGAACAAACGGTCGCGGCACAACGCGGGGGAGGCCACGGCGAGGTGATCACGACAAAAATGCTTGAGGGCCTTCTTGGAGGTCAGCTCTCCCTGGGGCACACCCAGGATGGCGTGCACGGCCACCGATGCCCAGGCCTCGTCCAGAACGGTCGGCTCGGCAACCTCATCGGAGGACTCGGCAGTGGCGAATGCCGTGTCGCCGCCTTCTTCTTCCAGGCTCACGATCACGTCGTCTTCCTCCAGGTCAAGCTGGCGGTCGTCGGCTGACGGGGTCGACTGGGCCTCGGCGCGCGGCGACGCGGTTCGAACGGAGGCGCGTTGCACGAAGTCGCTGCTCAAGGACCAAGCGGCGTTCAAGGCGTGTCCCAATTGCCCGGTCACGAAGTTCGCGCCGGCGCTAAATCCCGCCCAGTAGCTGGCGGCCGTGGTGGGCGGCTGCGCCGGCACTTCGATCTCCACACGAATATCGGGGCGCGGGTCGGATTCCCTCACCGAGGAGGACGTGCTTTCACTTTCAAGCTCCATGGTCGTCTCACTCCACCCAGGTGGGGGCCATCTGCCCCGACACAGTTGACTGACCCTTGCCTGGCATGGGTTCGGGTGGTGCCTGCAGCACCTGCCCCGACACCCAGGCGGCCCGCTGCTCGGCCATCAGCACCATCGAGGTCAGCAAAGACTCGGGGCTCACGCGGTCCAGCGGCAGGCAAGCCACCAAAAGCAAAGCCTCGGTCTGCGGGTGACGCCCCAGCGTCATGTGTCGGTTGCGCGCCAGCAGCAGGTTGATCTCCAGCGCCAGCCGCAACACCGCTAACTCCTGCCCCGGGGCTGGCCGGCACAACTCGGTCTCGACCACGAACTGATCGGCGTCCGTTGTGGGCGAGTAGGTCAGGCACAGGGGCGTCTCCTCAATCGTCACGTTCACCCAGATCGGGCCATCGCCCACCTCGGTCGGTGCTGGCGCATCGGCCCCACACAGACGACACAAGCCCGCCACCAGCGAAAGGAACTGCGCCGTTCTTTCCTGTTTCTCGTCCATTCCATTTCCCCTCTCACCCACGGCGGGAGCCAGACCGTCCGGCCACCCTTGCCCCGCGAGCACCGGGCAGTGTCGGAAGCAGCAGGTGTTTTGACCATGCGCGCCCTGGCCTGAGGCCAGCACCCCAAGACACAGGCGAGGCACAAAGGACGCGCTCGCTACACTGCGCGCCATGCAGCAATTCGACGTGGTGGTGATCGGCGCAGGCGCGGCCGGCCTGTTTTGCGCCGGCATCGCCGGCCAGCGTGGCAAACGGGTGCTGGTGCTGGACCACAGCGCCAAGGTGGCCGAGAAAATCCGCATCTCCGGCGGCGGCCGCGCCAACTTCACCAACCGCGACCTCGACCCCCGCGCGCCACACAATCATTACCTTGGCGAGAACCCGAACTTCTGCCGCTCTGCCCTCTCGCGCTACACCCCGGCCGACTTCATTGCCCTGGTGCAACGCCACGGCATCCCCTTTCACGAGAAGCACAAAGGCCAGCTTTTCTGCGACCGCTCGGCCGACGACCTGATCCAAATGCTGCTGCGCGAGTGCGACGCCGGGGGCGTGACCCGCTGGCAACCCTGCGGCGTGGCGGCCGTGCGCCAGGCAGGCGACGGGTTTTACGAACTGGACACCGCGCAGGGCGTGGTGCGCGCCGAAAAAGTGGTGGTGGCCACCGGTGGCCTGTCGATTCCAGCCATTGGCGCCACCGACTTCGGCCACCGCCTGGCCGCGCAGTTCGGCCTGCGCCTGGTGCCCACCCGCCCCGGCCTGGTGCCCCTCACCTTCGACGGCGCCCAATGGGCGCCCTACGCCGACCTCGCCGGCCTGGCACTGCCGGTGAACATCGAGACCGGCAGCAAAAAGACCCGCATGGCCTTCCTCGAAGACCTGCTCTTCACCCACCGCGGGCTCTCCGGCCCGGCGGTGCTGCAAATCTCCAGCTACTGGCAGGCGGGCACGCCCATCCGCCTGAACCTGGCGCCCGACACCGATCTGGACGCTTCCTTGCTGGAGGCCAAGGCACGCTCACGCAAACTGCTGGTCAACGAACTGGCCGCCCTGGTGCCCAGCCGCCTGGCCGAGGCCTGGGTGTCGCAAGACGCCGACTGGCAACGCCCGGTGGCCGACACCAGCGACAAGGCCCTGCACCGCCTGGCCGAGCACCTGGCGCGCTGGGAGATCACCCCCACCGGCACCGAGGGTTACAAGAAGGCCGAGGTGACGCTGGGCGGCGTGGACACGCGCGACCTGTCTTCCCAAACCATGGAATCCAAGCAGGCAGGGCTGTATTTCATTGGCGAAGTGGTGGACGTCACCGGCTGGCTGGGCGGCTACAACTTCCAGTGGGCCTGGGCCTCGGCGGCCGCCTGCGCGAACGCCCTGTGAACGGGCGCTGGCCAGCCGCCGCCAAAGGGCTATAATCTTGGGCTTTGCTGGCAAACTCCCGTCGGCCAATACTAGTTAATGACGGGAAACTTCGCTGCAACGAAGGCCGGGCCCGATCTTCCCGACCATCCTCTTGCTGCACATTCTGGAAACATTTCGCCAATGACCACCATCCGTGTTAAAGACAACGAGCCGTTTGACGTTGCTCTGCGTCGCTTCAAGCGCACCATTGAAAAGCTCGGCCTGCTGACCGACCTGCGCGCCCGCGAGTTCTACGAAAAGCCCACCGCCGAGCGCAAGCGCAAGAAGGCAGCCGCCGTCAAGCGCCACTACAAGCGCGTGCGCTCCATGCAGCTGCCCAAGAAGCTGTACTGATCTCGCACACCGCTGCCGGCGTTAGCCCGGTTGCAAAAAAAGCCCGCTGGAGGACGCTCAGGCGGGCTTTTTTGTTGTTCATCCCTCTCTCGGAGCACCCCATGAGCCTGAAAAACCAGATCACCGAAGACATGAAAAACGCTATGCGCGCCAAAGACATGGAGCGCCTGGGCACCATCCGCCTGCTCACCGCGGCCATCAAACAAAAAGAAGTGGACGAGCGCGTGGAGCTGGACGACGCGGCCGTGATCGCCGTGATCGACAAGATGGTCAAGCAGCGCAAAGACTCCGTTGCCGCCTTCGAGCGAGGTGGCCGCGACGACCTGGCTGCCAAGGAAAAGGCCGAAATGACGGTGCTGGCAGCCTACCAGCCCGCGCGCCTCTCGGCCGACGACATCGCCGCCGAGGTCAAGGCCATCGTCGCCGAACTGGGCGCCAGCGGCCCTGGCGACATGGGCAAGGTGATGGGTGCGGTCAAGACGCGCCTGGCCGGCAAGGCCGACATGGGCGCCGTGTCCGCCGCCGTGAAGGCCGCCCTGGCGGGCTAAGACCACCACGGTCCACCGGGCTCCCTGCGGGGCCCGGCAAGCCACCCGAACGGCCCATCGGCACTTCCCAGGCTTGTAATTCTTTTGGCTTATGGCAAAGTCGGCGCCGCCCGGTGGGCAAGGCGCTGGTTCTTGCCCCGTCAACAGGAGACTGCCCGTGGACCCGATTCGCCGCCTGCGCCGCTGCTGCGCCGCCCTGCTCGTTCTTTTCTGCCCAATGGGGATGGCGCAAACGGCTGCGCCCGAGCCGGTGAAGATCGGCGTGATCGGGCCCTTCAGCGGCCCATCGTCCGACTTCGGCAAGCCCATGTTGCAGGGCATTGAGCTGGCGATCGACGAAATCAACGCCGTGGGCGGTTACCTCGGCCGCCCCCTGGCCCTGGTGGTGAAAGACGACGAAGGCAAGCCCGACGTGGGCCTGCGAGGCGCGCAGGAACTGGTGCGCGAGCGGGTGGTGGCCACGCTGGGCTTTTGCAACACCGGCGTGGCGTTGAAAGCGATACCGGTGTTCCAGCACAGCGAATCGCCACTGATCGTGCCTTGCGCGGCCGGCGCCCCAGTGACCGCACAGACCCCCGCACCCGACAGCTACGTGTTCCGCAACGCCCCCTCCGACGCCATCCAGGCACCGTTCGTGGTGAACGACCTGGTCCGCCGAGGCTGGACGCGCGTGGCGATCTTCGCCGACACCACCCCCTACGGCGAAGCCGGTCTGCAAGACGTGCAGGCCGCACTGGCCACGCATCGGATCAAGCCCGTGCACGTGGCGCGCTTTGACCTGGGCGTGAAAGACCTCAGCGACGCCCTGCGCCAGGCACGGGACGCTGGCGCCAACGTGGTGTTCAGCTACACCGTCGGCCCCGAAAACGCGGTCATCGCCAAGGGCCGCCAGGCCATCAAGTGGGACGTGCCTCAGGTAGGTGGCTGGCCTTTGTCATTCCCCTTCTTCATCCAGGGGGCCAAGGCCGCAGCCGAAGGCGCCATGATGGCGCAGAGCTTCATTGCAGAGCCCAGCAATGAGCGCCGAGCGGCGTTTCTGAGCGCGTTTGCCCGCAAGCACCAGCAAGCCATCACCGTGCCCATGGCCGCCGCGCAGGGCTACGACGCCGCCTACCTGCTGGCGCATGCGCTGTTCAGCATGCGAAATGACCGCTTCCCTGGTCCCGCCGTCAAGGCGGCGCTGGAGAACCTTCCCCGCACCTACTATGGCGTGGTGGCCACTTACGAAAAGCCCTTCAGCCGGGACGACAAGGAGGCCATGACCGCCAACATGCTGGTCATGGGCATGGTGCGCGACGGCAAAGTGACCTTCGCCTACCCCGAAGACGCCAAGCGAAACCTCATGGTGCAGCGCAAACCGCGCCCATGAGGCATGCGCAGTTGTCAGCTGCCGGCCACCTTCATGCGGTTGACCAGCACCGAGCCCACCGTCTTGGCACCGTAGTTGTAGGCATCGGCACCCACGGCCTCAATGCCCATGAGCATGTCCTTGAGGTTGCCGGCGATGGTCACCTCTTGCACCGGGAAGGCGATTTCGCCGTTTTCCACCCAGTAGCCGGCGGCTCCGCGCGAGTAATCGCCGGTCACGTAGTTCACGCCCTGGCCCATCAATTCGGTGACGAAGAGGCCACGCCCGAGCTTCTTGAGCATGGCCACCAGGTCATCGCCCGGCTGGGTGAGCCGGCTGCTGAGGGTGAGGTTGTGCGAGCCCCCGGCGTTGCCGGTGGTGCGCATGCCCAGCTTGCGCGCCGAATAGGTGGACAGGAAATAGCCCTGCACCACGCCTTCGTCCAGCACCACGCGGCGCGCGGTGCGCACGCCCTCGTCGTCAAACGGCGCGCTGCCCTTGCCGTTGACGATGTGCGGGTCTTCCAGAATGTCCAGGTGCGGGGCCATCACGCGCTGCCCCAGGCTGTCGGCCAGGAAGGTGGTCTTGCGGTACAGCGCCCCGCCGCTGGTGGCCTGCACATAGGCGCCCAGCAGGCCAGCGGCCATGGGCGACTCGAACAGCACCGGGCATTCGGTGGTGGGGATCTTGCGGGCGTTCAGGCGCGCCAGCGCGCGCTCGGCGGCGTAACGGCCCACGGCCTGCGGGCTGGCCAGGTCTTGTGGCGCCCGGTGGCTGGTGTACCAGTAATCGCGCTGCATCTTGGCGCCCTTGCCCGCAATCGGCGAGACCGACAGGCTGTGGCGCGAACTGGCGTAGCCGCCGCTGAAGATGCCGGGCTTGCCGCGTTCGCCCCCACGCAGGTGAGCGGTGTAGAAGTGCGACTGCTGGGCCGACACACCGGCCCCTTCGCTGTTGCTGATCTTCTTGCTCGTGGCAAAGGCCGCGGCCTCGCACTCCAGCGCCAGGCGCACCGCCTCTTCGGTGCTGATGGCCCAGGGGTGGAACAGGTCAAGGTCGGGGTAGTGGTCGGCGATGTCTTGCGCATCGGGCAGGCCGGCCACCGGGTCTTCGGCGGTGAAGCGGGCGATGTCGTAAGCGGCCTGCACGGTCTGGCGAATGGCCGCCGCCGAGAAGTCCGAGGTGGAGGCGTTGCCTCGGCGTCGCCCCAGGTACACCGTGACCCCCAGTGACTTGTCGCGGTTGCGTTCCACGTTCTCCAGCTCGCCCTTGCGCACCGACACGCTCAGGCCGGCGCCCTCTGACACTTCGGCTGCGGCATCGGCTGCACCCAATTGTTTGGCGTGCGACAGGGCCAGGTCGACCCATTCTTCAAATTGGCTGCGGGCGTATTGGAAACCGGCAAGCGGCTGAGTGGAGGCGGTGTTTTTCATGTCGGTCGCTATGATACGGGCCGCTCTACACCGGCGCTGCCCTGCGCGCAGTGCCCCTCCCCCATGCCCCGCAAACCCACCAAAGGCTACTTCGTCCGCGGCCAGTTCGTTGCCATTGGCAGCGAACTGGACCAGGAACTCAAGCGCGAGCTCAAAGGCTCGGTCGAACACAGCAAGACCGATCTGAAGAAGCACAGCGAGCACCTGCAAGCGCTGGGCGAAGCCCTGCTGACCCTGCGCAGCGACCTGATGGCCCGGCTCGACCTGAGCGACAAGCTGCTCGACGCGCTGGCCGAGGCCAAGCGCATCACCAACTTCGAAGGCAAGCGCCGCCAGATGCAGTTCATCGGCAAGCTCATGCGCGCGCTCGACGAATCGGTGGTGCAGGCCATCGAGTCCGCACTGGAAGAACAGCGCAAGCCTTCTGCACGCGAAACCCTGATGCTGCACCAGGCCGAGCAATGGCGCGACGCGCTCATTGCCGACGACGCTGCCCTCACCCGCTGGCTCGAACAAGACCAGCAAGCCGATGTGCAGCACCTGCGCGCCCTGATCCGCCAGGCGCGCAAAGACGCCCAGGCCACCGCCAGCCAAGAGCGCCCCGGCGAGGCCGTGCGCCACGGCAAGGCCTACCGCGAGATCTTCCAGGCCGTGCGCAGCGCGCTGGCCCGTGACGACGAGGACACACCGCCCCATGACCACGCCTGACATTCCGTTTGAGCCGGTGCGCATCGGCATCGTCTCCATCAGCGACCGCGCCAGCACCGGCGTCTACGAAGACAAAGGCCTGCCCGCCTTGCAAGAGTGGCTGGGCCGGGCACTGAAAAACCCCATCACCTTCGAGCCGCGCCTCATCCCCGATGAGCAAGAGCGCATCAGCGCCACCCTGATCGAACTGGTGGACGCTGGCTGCTCGCTGGTGCTCACCACCGGCGGCACCGGCCCGGCCAAGCGCGACGTGACACCCGAGGCCACCCTGGCCGTGGCCCACAAGGAAATGCCCGGCTTTGGCGAACAGATGCGGCAGATCAGCCTGGCCTTTGTGCCCACGGCCATCCTCTCGCGTCAGGTGGCGGTCATCCGCGACAACAGCCTGATCATCAACCTGCCAGGCCAGCCCAAGGCCATTGCCGAAACGCTGGAAGGCCTGAAGAACGCCGACGGCACCCAAAAGGTGAACGGCATCTTCGCGGCCGTGCCCTATTGCGTTGACCTCATTGGCGGCCCCTACCTCGAGACGAACGACGAGGTGTGCAAGGCCTTCCGCCCCAAATCCGCCGTGCGCCCCGCGCGCTGAGCCCCTTTGTCCGAGAGCCCGAACATGAAGATCACCAAAGACACCGTCGTCACCCTCACCTTCCAGGCCCGCGACAGCCAAGGCAAGCTGCTGGAAGACGGCAAAACGCCACGTGCTTACCTGCACGGCGGCTACGGCAACACCCTGCCCGGCATCGAGGTGGCACTGGAAGGCCAGGAAAAAGGCTTCGCCACCACCATCACCCTGCAACCCAAGCTGGCCTTCGGTGATCGCGACGAGTCACTGGTGACCACCCTGCCCAAGAAAGACTTTCCCCCGGGCGTGAAGGTGGGTGGCCAGCTCGAAGGCACCGACGACCAGGGCCGCCGACAGGTCTTCACCGTGAAGAAGATCAAGGGCGACACCGTGCACCTGGACGGCAACCACCCGCTGGCCGGCGAAGACCTGACCTTCAGCCTGAAGGTGATCGATGTGCGGGCGGCGACGGCTGAAGAGGTGGCGCATGGGCATGCGCATGGGGATCATGGGCATCACCACTGATCGGCTGATCGGCTGATCGCTGGTCGGGTTGGATTTTTGAGGGGCTCGGCTGGCGCCGGGCTTTTTGTAGTCCCCCCCTATCCCCCCAACCCCCTTTCCACCCCAGCCGGGGTGGAAAGGGGGAGCCTCATTTGGTTTCTTCGCGCCGACCATGGCACCACGGGCGTGACGTTGCCGCTACCTGTGTATGCCAGCACCTTGTGCCTGCGGTCGTAGAGAGCGCCTGCACTTAAGGCGCTCAGCCGGAAAAACTCCTGCCGCTCCGAATACAGGCGGGCAGGCGGCCGCAGGGCCTGACAGCCGATGCACCACTTCACCCCAAGAATCGTCAGCCGGCGGCCCCAACAGCAGCCAAGAAATCTCCGCGAACCAACTCCGGTGGCGACGCCTAGCCTGTGGTGCCGCAGTCGGCGACCAGAGGCCAAATGAGGCTCCCCCTTTCCACCCCAGCGGGGGTGGAAAGGGGGTTGGGGGGATAGGGGGGGACTACAAAAAGCCCGGCGCCAGCCGAACCCCTAAAACCAAACCAAGCAGAGAAATCACTTCCCCACCAACTGATTCAGCTTCTCCGCCTCAAAGTTCTCCTTGCGCGCCGCGTCGTCCGGCACACAGTCCCCACGTTGCGCGCAGGCCAGCTTCTCAATCGCTTGCCACAGCAAGGCAATCTGGTGTTCCTGGCTGGAGGCGTTGTCGATCAGGCCGCGCATTGCCTGGGAGAGCGGGTCGTCGTCTTGGGTGATGCCGTAAGCCGTGAACTTGGGGGGTTCTTTGCGCTCTTCGGTCACGTCGGCGCTTTCGCCCTTTTTGCTGGGGATGATGCGCGCCGGAATGCCCACGGCGGTGGCGCCGGCGGGCACGGGCTTGATAACCACGGCGTTGCTGCCGATCTTGGCGCCGTCGCCCACCTCGAAGCCGCCCAGCACCTTGGCGCCAGCGCTCACCACCACGTCTTTGCCCAGCGTGGGGTGGCGCTTGGTGCCTTTGTAAAGCGAGGTACCGCCCAGGGTGACGCCCTGGTAGATGGTGCAGCCGTCGCCGATTTCGGCGGTTTCGCCCACCACCACGCCCATGGCGTGGTCGAAGAACACACGGTTGCCGATCTTGGCGCCGGGGTGGATTTCGATGCCGGTGAGGAAGCGGTTGAGGTTGGAGATGAAGCGCGCCAGCCACTTCAGGCCGTGGTGCCAGCACCAGTGGGCCGGCCGGTGCAGCAGCACGGCGTGCAGGCCGGGGTAACAGGTGAGCACCTCCCAGGCGCTGCGCGCGGCGGGGTCGCGCTCAAGAATGCACTGGATGTCGGAGCGGAGGCGGTCAAACATAGGTCGGCCAGTCTATCGCTTTGCCTTCTCGGCGGCCTGGATCATGGCCTTGGCAACACCGCGAAGGATGTGGATTTCTTCCTCGGTCGGTGCGGCCCGGTTGAACATCTGGTTGAGCCGGGGCATGAGCTTTTTGGGCGCGGCCGGGTCCAGAAAACCCAGGGCCACCAGGGCCTGCTCCCAGTGGCTCAGCATGCCGGCCACGGCGGGGACATCGGCGGCCGGGCGCTGCGTGGCGCCGGGGGGCACCTCAAAACCGCCAAGGGCCTGGCGCCACTCGTAGGCGATGAGCTGCACCGCCGCCGCCAGGTTGAGCGAGCCGAAGCCCGGTGCGGTGGGAATGCTCAGGGCCACGTGGCAGCGGTAGACGTCTTCGTTGGCCATGCCAAAGCGCTCGCTGCCAAACAGAAAGGCCACGCCTGCGGGTGGCTCGGGCTGGGCCACCAGGGCTTCAAAGTGCTGGCGAGGCGCCTGGGTGGGCGGGCCGAAGTCGCGCGGGGTCATGGCGGTGGCGCACAAGTGCGTGATGCCGTCGAGGGCTTCGTCCAGGGTGTCGACCACGCGGGCACGGGCCAACACATCGGTGGCGCCGCTGGCGCGCTGGATGGTTTCTTCCTTGCGCAGCACGTTGGGCCAGCGCGGTGCCACCAGCACCAACTCGTCAAAACCCATGACCTTCAGGGCCCTGGCCGCGCCGCCCACGTTGCCGGCGTGGCTGGTGTTGATCAAAACAAATCGGGTTTTCATACACAGGGCAGTAAAATCGCGCCTATTGTCGCCGCCCGCATCGCCGGGTCGGTCCTGTGTGCTCTTCCACCGCTGCGCCACGCGCCGAGGTCCACAATTCATGTCGTCCAATCTCCACCCCATGCTCAACGTGGCCATCAAGGCCGCCCGCACCGCAGGTGCCCTCATCAACCGCGCCGCGCTGGACGTGGAGACCGTTCGTGTCTCGGCCAAGCAGACCAACGATTTCGTCACCGAAGTCGACCACGCGGCCGAAGCGGCCATTATCGACACCCTGCTCACCGCCTACCCTGACCACGGCATCTGGGCCGAGGAATCGGGCCAGCGCGAGGGCAAGGGCCGCGACAAGGACCACGTGTGGATCATCGATCCGCTGGACGGCACCACCAACTTCATCCACGGCTTCCCCGTGTACTGCGTGAGCATCGCGCTCATGGTGGGCGGGCGCATCGAGCAGGCCGTGGTGTATGACCCCACCCGAAACGACCTTTTCTGCGCCACCCGTGGCCGCGGCGCCTACCTGAACGAGCGCCGTATCCGCGTGGCCAAGCGCAACTCGCTGCGCGAGTGCCTGATCTCCACCGGTTTCCCCTTCCGCCCCGGTGACGCTTTCCAGACCTACATGCAGATGCTGGGCGACGTGATGCCCAAGTGCGCTGGCGTTCGCCGCCCTGGCTCCGCCGCGCTTGACCTGGCCTACGTGGCCGCTGGCTTCGCCGACGGCTTCTTCGAGATGGGTCTCTCGCCCTGGGACGTGGCCGCCGGCTCGCTGCTGGTCACCGAGGCCGGTGGCCTGATCGGCAACTTCACCGGCGAATCCGACTTCCTGGAACAGAAGGAATGCCTGGCCGCCAACCCCAAGATCTATGGCCAGTTGGTGGCCCTCACTGGCAAGTACAGCAAGTTCGCCAGCGCGGGCGACAAAGCGTCTGTGCGCCAGGCCCGCCTGTCCGCGCGCAAGGGCACTGCCGCAGACGAAGCGCCCGCCTCGGACGACACCACGCCGCCCACCGCCGCCGACACCCAGCCCGACGCCCCGTTCTGATCGCGTTCAGGCCAGCGGCAGGCGCAACCAGAAGGTGGCGCCCTGCCCTGGCGCGGCCTCGGCCCACACCTGCCCGCCGTGGCGCTCGATGATGCGCGCCACGATGGCCAGGCCAATGCCCATGCCCGGCACCGAGCCGGCCGCCGGCAATCGCTGAAACAGACCAAACAGCTTGCCAGCATGGGCCATGTCAAAGCCAATGCCGTTGTCCCGGACGAAGTAGGCGCCTTGGGCGGCATCGTGGCCCACCACAAGCTGCAGACCCACCTCGGGTCGCGCGTACTTAACGGCGTTGTCCAGCAGGTTGCTCAACACCTGGCGCAGCAAGATGGGGTCGCCCAGCGCGGTCGGCATGGCCTGCACCTGCAGTTGCGCCTCACCGGCCGGCGACAAGCCCTCCCAGACCGAGCGGGCCAGTTCCGCCATGTCCACCGGCTGTGGCGTCAGCTCCACCCGCACCACGCGCAGCAGTTCCAGCATGTCGGTGATCATGCGGCCCATGTTGTGCGATGCCTTGGCGATACGCTCGAACATCAGACGACCGCCGGGGCTCAGGCCAGACTCTTCTTCCAGGATCACCGAAGCAAAGCCGTTGACCGATCGCAAGGGCGCCCGCAGATCGTGCGCGATGGAATACGAGATCGCCTCCATGTCGCGCATCGTGCGCTCCAGCTCGGCCGTGCGCTCGCACACGCGCTGCTCCAGTCCGCTGTTGAGGGCGCGAATTTTTTCCTGCGCGGCCACGCGCTCGCTGATGTCGATGTGCGTACCTGACAGGCGGGTGGTGCTGTCGCGGGCGTCGCGCGGGTTCACCCGGCCCCGCGTGTTGACCCACACCCAGTGGCCGTCCCGGTGGCGCATGCGCACGTCGCACTCGAAGGAGGGAGAGTGGCCTGCCAGGTGGCGGTCGCGCTCGGCATTGACCCGGCGCAGGTCGTCCGGATGCACCAGCGACTCCCAGGTGGCGTAGGTCAGCGGCTGCAGATCGGCCAAGCGGTAACCGACGATTTCGGCCCAACGCTCGTCCACCTTGAGCGACATGTCGGCCAGGTCCACTTCCCACACACCCGCGCGCGTGGCCGCGAGCACCCAGGCCAGGCGCTGGCGCTGGTGCCGCAAGTCTTCCTGCACCTTGAAATACGACGTCACGTCGGTGAAGGTTCGCACCATGCCCCCGGCCGGCAGGCGAAGTGTGCGCACCTCCAGCGTGCGGCCATCGCGGGTGTGGCGCCAGTAGAAATCCGGGGTGGCCATCCAATCCAGGGCGGACATGGTCTCTCGCACCGACGGCTCCACCCACTCGAACTGGGCACCGAAGTCACCCCGGTCCAGTTGGTGCTGCAGCACGGCGGAAAACGGCGGGTGGTGCCGCAACAATTCCTCGGGCAGGTCAAGCAGCTCGAGCAGGCGCTGGTTGTAGAAGGTCACCCGCGCCTGCGCGTCCACCCGCACCAGGCCCTGGCTGATGCTGTCCAGCGTGGTTTGCAGAGCCTCGCTCTTTTCGGCCAACAGGTCGCGCGCGGTCTGCAACTCTCGCCGCGTGCGCCGCCGCTCGGTCTGGGCGCGCCAGGCCAACACCAGTTGGCGCACGGCACCCAGCATGGGTTGCAGGAATTCGATGTCGGCCTCGCTGTAGCCACCGGGCTGGTTGGCCAGGCCCACCATGGCCACCATTTCCTCGCCCACCTTGATCGGCACGCCCAGAAAAGAGGCCAGGGGTGGGTGGCCTTGCGGACGCCCGCCCCGCCGCGGGTCGCTGTCGGGGTGGTTGGCGATCACGGGCTCACCGCTCACCAGGGCGTGGCCGAACAGGGTGTCCGGGTTGCGAAACAACATGCCGGCCTCGCGCTGCTCGTCAAAGGCTCGGCGGGATTCCTCATCCCAGGCAATGTTGGTGATGGCGTGCATGCGCACGGCTGGCTGGTCTTGTTCGTCCTGGATCACCTCGCCAATGAAGCCGTAGGCGCTGCCCGTGACGTTGAGCAATGCATCCAGCAGGCCCTCGAAGGCCTGGCGCTTGTCGTCCGCGCTGATGTAGGTGGCCTGCGCCTGGCGGATGGCCTCGATCATGCGGTGCTGGCGCTCAAGCTGCTGCGCCACGCGCCGAGACTCGCTCACGTCCATCACAAAGCCGTGCCACAGCACCGAGCCATCGGCCTCTCGCTGAGGCACCGCGTCCACGTGGTGCCAGCGCACGCCCTTGCTTGGCAGCACCACGCGGTACACCAGGTGCCAGGGCATCAACTCACGCGTGGAGCGCCGCAAGGAGTCGATGAGTTGTGGGCGGTCGTCGGGGTGGAGCCGGGAGAACAGCAGACGGGCGTCCTGCTGCAGCTCTTCGGGCGTCAGCTCCAACATCTCCTTGGCTGCGTCGTTCACGTATTGAAACCGCGTGCTGCCATCGGGCAACTGGCGGGCCTGGTACATCAGGCCCGGGACGCGGCTGGCGATGTTTTGCAGCAGCGCCAACTGCTCGGCCAGCTTCTGGCCGGCTTCGTGTTCCGCCGTGATGTCTTGCATCACGCCGAAGTCGGAAGGCCCCGACCCGCCCTGTGACGTCAGGCCGATCATGGAGCGCAGCCAGCGAATCTGCCCGTCAGGCCGCACACAGCGAAAGATGACTTCTCGGCCGTCCGCGGCATTGCGCGCCGCCAACCAGCGAGGAAGGTCATCAGGGTGAATGGTGGCGCGGGCCTGAGCTCGCGTGACGATAGGGCGAGGCTCCCAGCCGGCAATCTCAAACAGGCCCGGTGACCAGATCACCTCATCCGGGTTGGGCCCGTTTCGCCAATGGCCCACGCGGGCCACCCTTTCAATGGCGTCGTGCAACTCAAGCCGCTCCAGCAGCAGCGCGTGGGTGTGATCGCGCTCGGCCACGGCTCGCGCTTCGGGCTCAGCGTCAATCACACAGCACAGCAAGAAACCGGGTTCGCCTTGCAGGGCACTGAGCTGCAGGCGCACCGACACCGAGCGCCCGGTGGGCAGGCGCCACTGCTGCGGGTGGTCTCGCAGGGGCAGCGAGCGCAGGGCCTCACCTCGCTCTTTGGCGTCTTGCCACAGCCCGAGCTCCAGGGTGGTCATGCCCAGAATCTGGTCCGGCGCCATGCCAGTCAGTGACGACCAGGCCGGGTTCACGGCCACGATGCGCCCGTCGTCTCGCCGGGTGAGGGCGCAGGGCATGGGGGCGCCAGCAAACAGGGTATCGAAGGCGGCCAGCGCCGATGGCGACCGTGCGGCCGGGTCCAGATCAGACTCGCTACTGGTGATTGCCACAGAAATATTGCCCCCAAAACAATTGCCAGCAACCCAATTGCACGTGCTTCGGCGCCTCATGCAACCCGCTGGCGGCCGCCCCACCTGCCCAAGGGGGATTGTCAAGCCTGGCCTGCTACATTCTGCGGCTGTCTTTCCAACGCCTCCGTCAGCCTTGACCGCCCCCCTGGACGCCCACACCCCCATGATGCAGCAGTACCTCGCCATCAAGGCGGGGTATCCCGACACGCTCGTGTTTTACCGCATGGGCGATTTCTACGAGCTGTTTTTTGCCGATGCGGAAAAGGCCGCTCGGCTGCTGGACATCACGCTCACGCAGCGCGGGCAGTCGGCGGGCCAGCCCGTCATCATGGCGGGCGTGCCCTTCCATTCGGTGGACAGCTACCTGGCGCGCCTCATCAAATTGGGGGAATCGGTCGCCATCTGTGAGCAGGTGGGCGACGTGGCCACCAGCAAGGGCCCCGTAGAGCGCAAGGTGGTGCGCGTGGTCACCCCCGGCACGCTCACCGACGCCGAGTTGCTGTCCGACAAGACCGAGGCCCTGCTGATGGCCGTGCACCCCGGTGCCCGCACCGGTTGTGGCCTGGCCTGGATGTCGGTGACGCAGGGCATTGTGTTCCTGGCCCAGTGCGCCAGCGACGAACTGGCCGACTGGGTGGCCCGCATCGGGCCGGGCGAGTTGCTGTACAGCGCCGAGGTCACCCCCGCTTTCGAGAAATCGCTTCAGGCGCTGGCCGCCCAACCCGCCACTGGCGGTTCGCGCCTGGTGGCCGTGGTGCGCCCCGCCTGGGCCTTTGACGCCGCCCTGGGCCAGCGCAAGCTGCTGGAGCAGCTTCAAGCCGCCAGCCTGGGCGCCTGGGACGCCACCGACCTGCCCGACGCCCACGCCGCCGCCGGCGCCTTGCTGGCCTATGCCGAGCACACCCAGGGCCGCGCCCTCACCCACGTGCGCCACCTGCAAGTGGCCCGTCGTGACGACCGCATCGACCTGCCGGTGAACACCCGGCGCAACCTGGAGCTGGTGCAGACCTTGCGCGGCGAGACCAGCCCCACCCTCTTGAGCCTGCTGGACGTGTGCTGCACCGGCATGGGCAGCCGCGCGCTGCGCCAGTGGCTGCTGGAGCCGCGGCGCGAGCGCACCGAGGCCCGCGAGCGCCTGGGCGCCATTGGCGTGCTGCGCGCTGGCGGCTGGAACGCGCTGCGCGGCACCCTGAAAGGCGCCAGCGATGTGGAGCGCATCACCGCGCGCACCGCGCTGCGCCAGGCCAAACCGCGCGAGCTGGTGGGCCTGGGCCAGACCCTGCAGCGCGCCGACGCCCTGGCGCGGCAAACCGCCACTCTCTCGGCCTCGCCCCTGCTGGCGCAGCTGGCGCAAGACCTGCTGCCACCGCCGGGCTGCGCCGAGCTGCTGGCGCGTGCCCTGCTGCCCGAGCCCGCCGCGCTGGTGCGCGACGGTGGCGTCATCAATGACGGCTTTGACGCCGAACTCGACGAGCTGCGCGGCATCCAGAACAACTGCGACGGCTTCCTGCTGGAGCTCGAAGCCCGTGAGCGCGCCCGCACCGGCATCGCCAACCTGCGGGTGCAGTTCAACAAGGTGCACGGCTTCTACATCGAGGTCACGCAAGGCCAGCTCGACCGCGTGCCAGACGACTACCGCCGCCGCCAGACGCTAAAGAACGCCGAGCGATTCATCACGCCCGAGCTCAAGGCCTTCGAGGACAAAGCCCTGAGCGCGCAAGAGCGCGCCCTGGCGCGCGAGAAGTGGCTGTACGAGCAATTGCTCGACGAACTGCAAGCCCACGTGCCCGCCCTCACCACGCTGGCGCGCGCCCTGGCCTCGCTGGACGCGCTGTGCGCCCTGGCCGAGCGCTCGCTCACGCTGAACTGGAACGAGCCGCAGTTCGTGCCCGAGCCCTGCATCGACATTCGCGACGGCCGCCACCCGGTGGTGGAGGCCCGCCTGAACGAAACCAGCGGTGGCGGCTTCATTGCCAACGACACGGTGCTCGGCCCCAAGGCGCGCATGCAGGTGATCACCGGCCCCAACATGGGCGGCAAAAGCACCTACATGCGCCAGGTGGCGGTGATCGTGCTGCTGGCCAGCATGGGCAGCTACGTGCCGGCCAGCGCCTGCCGCCTGGGCCCGATCGACGCCATCCACACCCGCATCGGTGCGGCCGATGACCTGGCCAACGCGCAGTCCACCTTCATGGTGGAGATGACCGAGGCCGCGCAGATTCTTCACGCCGCCACGCCCAACAGCCTGGTGCTGATGGACGAAATCGGCCGCGGCACCTCCACGTTTGACGGCCTGGCCCTGGCCGGTGGCATCGCCACGCACCTGCACGACAAGTCGCGCTGTTTCACCCTGTTTGCCACGCACTACTTCGAGCTCACCGAGTTCCCCGCCACGCACCACGCCGCGGTGAACGTGCACGTGAGCGCCACCGAAGGCGGCAAGGGCGGCATCGTGTTCCTGCACCACATCGAACCCGGCCCGGCCAGCCAGAGCTATGGCATTCACGTGGCCCGCCTGGCCGGTGTGCCCGCACCGGTGGTGCAGCACGCGCGGCACGCCCTGGCGGCGCTGGAGGCGCAGAGCGAGCAACACCGGGTGCAGGTGGACCTGTTCGCACCACCCCCACCCGAAGCCGAGCCCGAACCGCACCCGGTGGTGCGCGCCCTGGGCGCGGTGGACCCCGACAGCCTGAGCCCGCGCGAGGCGCTGGAGCAGCTCTACACCCTCAAGAAACTCCTGAACGCATCATGACCTACTGTGTTGCCGTGAAGCTGAACGCCGGCATGGTGTTCCTGTCCGATTCGCGCACCAACGCCGGGCTCGACCAGATCAGCACCTTTCGCAAGATGATCGTGTACGAGAAACCGGGCGAGCGCTTCATGTGCCTGCTCTCGGCCGGCAACCTGAGCATTTCGCAATCGGTGCGCGAGATCCTGCAGGTTGAGCAAATCAAAGACCCCGAGGGGGGCGAGCCCATCACCATCTGGAACGCACGCAGCATGTTCGATGCCGCGCGCGTGCTGGGCGCGGCGGTGCGCCACGTCTACCTGCGCGATGGCGAGTCGCTCAAGCGCGCGGGCGTGGATTTCAACGTCTCGATCATCTTTGGCGGCCAGATCGCCGGCGAGGGCATGCGCCTGTTTCAGGTGTACTCGGCGGGCAACTTCATCGAGGCCACGGCCGAGACGCCCTTCTTTCAGGTGGGCGAGAGCAAGTACGGCAAGCCTGTGCTGGACCGCGTCATCACGCCCGACACGCCGCTGGACGAGGCCGCCAAGTGCGTGCTGGTGTCAATGGACTCCACGCTCAAGTCCAACCTGTCGGTAGGCCTGCCGCTGGACCTGGCGGTGTACGAGGTGGACAAGCTGCAAAGCGACAAGATCACCTGCATCGACGAGCAGAACCCTTACTTCCGCATGGTGCGCGAGACCTGGGGCCAGAAGCTGCGCGAGGTGTTCGACAGCATTGAAGACCCCACCTGGAACGGCGGCCACACCGAGGTGCCGCTGGTGTGCGCCAGCGCGCGGGCCAAGCCGCTGAAGAAAATCACGCACTCGCGCGAGAAGCTGATCTAAGGCCATGTCGCTCATCGTTTTCTCGCACGCCAACAGCTTTCCCGCGGCGGTGTACGCGGTGCTGTTCAAGTCGCTTCGGGCGCGCGGCCACACGGTGCGCGCGCCGGAGAAGTTTGGCCACGACCCGCGCTACCCCGTCACCAGCAACTGGCCGCACCTGGTGCAGCAGCTGGCCGACTTTGCCGCGCCCGAGATCGAGAAACACGGTGCACCGGCCTGGCTGGTGGGCCACTCGCTGGGTGGCTTCCTGAGCCTGATGTGCGCCGCCCGCCACCCCGACCTGGGCGGGCATGGTGTGCGTGGCGTGGTGCTGATCGACTCGCCCGTGCTGGGCGGCTGGCGTGCCCGCACGGTGGAACTGGCCAAGCGCACCCAACTGGTGGGCGCCGTGTCGCCGGGCAAGATCAGCCGCCGCCGGCGCAACACTTGGCCCGACCAACAGGCTGCACACGATCATTTTGCGCACAAGAAAGCCTTTGCTCGCTGGGACCCGGCCGTGCTGCGCGACTACATCGAGCACGGCACGCACGACCAGACCCTGCCCAACGGCCAGACCCAGCGCGTGCTGAGCTTTGACCGCGACATCGAAACCGCGATCTACAACACCCTGCCCCACAACCTGGACCGCCTGCTGCGCCGCCACCCGCTGCAATGTCCTGTGGGCTTCATCGGCGGCACGCAATCGCAGGAAATGAAGCAAGTGGGCATGACCATGACCCACAAGCTGGTGGGGCGCGACCACCCCGAGCGGCTCCTCATGCTGGAGGGCAGCCATCTGTTCCCCATGGAGCGCCCCCAGGAAACCGCAGCGGCCATTGACCGCCTGCTGGCCAGCCTGCAACAGTGAACGACCTCATCGCGCCCACCGGATGCCCAACAGCGCTCCCCTGCCCCGTGCCATCTCGCCCATGAAAAGCGCCCTCTTGCGGCTGCGCAACACGATTGCCCAATGGGAGCCCGACCGGCACCCGCTGTGGCTGCGCCTGCTGGCGGCAGTCGCCCTCACGCTGGCGGCGGCGGCCATGCGGCTGTGGCTGGCGCCTGCCGAGTCGGGCGGGCGCTTCATTACCTTCGCCCTGGCCGCTGCCCTGGCGGCGCTGTACGGCGGCTTCCGGGCCGGCCTGCTCAGCACGGTGCTGGGCATGGTGATGGTGAACTTCCTGATGGTGAAGCCCTACCTGACCTTGGCCATTGGTGACCCGCGCGAGGCCATCTGGCTCAACACCTGGCACCTGCTCACGCAGCTATTGGTGGTGGGCACCATCTCGGTGATGCAGCGCCAGAACCGCAGCCTGCGCCAGGCCGTGGCACTGGCACGGCGACACCACCGGCAGCTTCAGGACACCTTTGAGAACAGCGCCACCGGCATGGCGCACACCCACATCGACGGCCGCTGGATTCGCGTCAACCGCACCTACTGTGAACTGATCGGTTACACCCCCGACGAGGTGCTGGCCACCAACTTCCGCGCCTACTCGCACCCCGAGGACATGGCCGAGGACGACCGGCAGCTCAAGCGCTGCGAGGCAGGCGAGATTGACCACTTCAGCATGGAGAAGCGCTACCGCCACCGCCAGGGCCACTGGGTGTGGGTGCACCTGACGGTGTCGCTGATTCGAGACCAGCAGGGCCAGCCTGATTACTACATCGCGGTGGTGCAAGACATCTCCGAGCGCAAGGCGGCCCAGGAAGCCCTGGCCCTGCGTGAGGAGTTGCTGCGCCAGGCCCAGCTCATTGCCCGGTTGGCCACCTGGCAATACGACTTCAACACCCGTCGGTTCACCGCCCTGGCGAACTCTCGCGAGTTGCTGGGCCTGCCCTCGGACGAATACGGCGAAATCGACGTGGTCGAGCGCACGCACCCCGAAGACCGGGCACGCGTGCTGGAGGCGTGGCACAACGCCCTGGCCGATGTGGCCCCCTATGACCTGGAGTGCCGCATGCGCTTGGGCGAGGACGATGGCTGGTACTCGGCGCGCGCCGTGCTGATGCGCAATGAGCAAGGCGAGGCGGTGCGGGCCCTGGGCGTGCTGCACGACATCACCGCACGCAAGCGCAGCGAGATGGCGCTGCAAGAGCTCAATGCCACGCTGGAGCAGCGCATCCAGGAACGCACCCAGGCGCTGAAGGCCGCGTACGACGAACTGGAAAGCTATTCCTATGCGGTGGCGCATGATCTGCGCTCGCCGCTGCGCATCATCAATGGCTTTGCCGCCGCGCTGCAAGAAGACCTGCCGAACCTCCCCGGAGACAGCCTCGGGCACCTGGCCCGCATCATGGAAGCCAGCCGAAAGATGGGCGAGTTGATCGACGGCCTGCTCAAGCTGTCGCAAATGGCGCGGGGTGATCTGCAGCGCGAACCCGTGAACCTCAGCGCCATCGGCACCCGGCTGCTGCGCGACCTGGCCGCCACCGACGCCCAGCGCGAGGTGCAGTGGAGCGTGCAGCCCGGCCTGTGGGCCAACGCCGACGCCGCGCTGGTGGAAGCCGTGCTGCAGAACCTGCTGCACAACGCCTGGAAGTACACCGCCCACACGCCCGTGGCGCGCATCGAGCTGAAGCTGCTGGAGGCCGATGGCCAGCGCTGGTTCTGCGTGGTGGACAACGGCGCCGGCTTTGACATGGCCCGCGCGGCCAAGCTGTTCCAGCCGTTCCAGCGCCTGCACGGACAAGAAGAGTTTCACGGCCTGGGCATCGGGCTGGCCACGGCCAAGCGCGTGGTGCAGCGCCATGGCGGCGAGCTGCGGGCCGATTCGGCGCCCGGCCAAGGCGCGCGCTTTTGCTTTACCTTGCAGCCACCGCCCGTGGGTGACTGAAGGCAAGCCCTTCAAGCCCCGGCATCGGGGGCCTGAAGGGCTGGGTTGATCAGGCCGTCCAGTCGATCCAGCCCATGCCGGCGGTGAGCAAAATCACGCCGCCGAACACGATGCGGTACCAGGCAAAGGGCACGAAGGTGTGGCTGCTCACGAAACGCAGCAACCAGCGCACGCACACCCAGGCCGACAACCACGAGAAAAACAGGCCCACGGCGAACAGCGGCACATCGGCCGTGCTGAGCAGGTCGCGGTGCTTGTAGATGTCGTAGGCGGCGGCACCGAACAGCACCGGAATGGCCAGGAAGAAGCTGAACTCGGTGGCGGCGCGGCGGTTGAAGCCCAGCAGCATGGCGCCGATGATGGTGGCGCCCGAGCGGCTCACGCCCGGAATCAAGGCCACGCACTGCACCAGGCCCACCTTGAGGGCATCGGTCCAGCGCATGTTGTCGACCTCGGTGATGCGGGCCTTGGCACCGCGCTTTTGCAGCGCCTCGGCCCACAAAATCACGAAGCCGCCCACGATGAAGCCCAGCGCCACCACCAGCGGGTTGAACAGCACGCCCTTGATGACGCCAATGAACAGAAAGCCCAGGAAGGCGGCGGGGAAGAAGCCGATGAGCACGTTCATGGCGAAGCGCTGCGCCTGGCGCTCGCGCGGCAGGCCCACGAGCGTGCCCCACAGGCGCTGGAAGTACACCGAGACGATGGCCAAAATGGCCCCGGTCTGGATGACCACCTCAAACAGCTTGATCTTGTCGCCGGGCATGTTGAGCAGCGCGGCGGTGAGGATGAGGTGGCCCGTGGAGGACACGGGGATGAATTCGGTCAGGCCCTCGACCACGCCCATGACGGCGGCCTTGAGCAGCAACAGCAAGTCCATGAATCAACCGGAAAGTGAAAACAGCCCGAGATCGTACCCGCTGCCCTTCTCGGGGCGGTGACAACGGGGGCCGCGCCTCACTCGTGGCGCAGGGCCTGAATGGGCAAGAGGCGCGAGGCACGGCGCGCCGGGTAATAGCCGAAGAACACGCCCACCAGGGCCGAAAAGCCCGCGGCCAGCAGCACCGATTCGGGCGTCATGCTCACCTGCCACTGGCCCAGGCGCGCCGCGCCCCAGGTGGCCAGCGCGCCCAGCGCCACGCCAATGGCGCCGCCAATCAGGCTCAGGGTGACGGCCTCGATCAGGAACTGCGCCAGGATGTCGCGCGAGCGCGCGCCCACCGCCATGCGCAGGCCGATCTCGCGGGTGCGCTCGGTCACGCTCACCAGCATGATGTTCATGATGCCGATGCCGCCGATCACCAGGCTGATGCCGGCCACGGCGGCCAGCAGCAGCGTCATCACCCGGCTGGCCTCTTCCTGCGCCTGCAGAATTTCGGAGAGGTTGTTCACGCCAAAGGTGTCGTCGCCGCCCGGCGGCACGCGCAGGCGCTGGCGCAGCAGCTCGCGCACCGCCTCCTCGGTGGCCTTCATGTCTTGCCCCTCGCGCACCTTCACGTGAATCGTCCAGATGCGCTTGACGTTGCCGCCCGCGTTCCAGATGCGGTTGCGAAAGGTGGACATGGGCATGATGAGCACGTCGTCCTGGTCTTGCCCCGAGGCGTTCTGGCCCTTGGGCGCCAGCACGCCCACCACGGTGAAGGGCACGCCGCGCACGCGAATGACCTGGTCGATGGGGTCTTCGTCGCCGAACAGCTCACGCGCCACCGTCTGCCCCAGCCAGGCCACCTTGGCCGAGCCGGCCTGCTCGGCCGGCTCGAAGGGGCGGCCGCTGGCCAGCGACCAGTCGCGCACCTCCAGGTAGTCGTTGCTGGTGCCAAAAATGGTGGTGTTCCAGTTGGCGTTTTGCGCCACCGCCTGTGCGGTGGTGCGCGAGCCCGGTGCCACGGCCTGCACCTCGGGCACCTCCAGCGCAATGGCCTCGGCGTCTTCTTCGGTGAAGCGCGATCGCGTCTGCGCGGCCTGGCGCACGCCCGCGGCCGAGAGGCTGCCGGGCACCACCACCATCACGTTGGAGCCCAGCGATTTCATCTGCTCTTGCACGCGCTGCGTGGCACCCGTGCCCACGGCGATCATGGTGATGACAGCCGCCACACCAATGATGATGCCCAGCATGGTGAGCACCGAGCGCAAGGCATTGGCCGTGAGCGCCCGCCAGGCGCTGCGCACCGCGGTGAGCGCGTTCATGCCTCGCCCCCGGCGGTTTCTTCGGGCCGCCTGGGCACCTGCCGGCGGTCTTCCACCAGGTGGCCGTCGCGGAACACCAGGCGGCGCTGCGCCCAGTCGGCAATGTCGTTCTCGTGCGTGACCATCACTACCGTGATGCCCTGCGCGTTCAGCTCGGCCAGCAGGCCCATGATGTCTTGGCTGGTGTGCGAATCGAGCGCGCCGGTGGGCTCGTCCGCCAGGATGAGCGAGGGCTGGTTCACCAGCGCCCGCGCAATGGCCACGCGCTGCTGCTGCCCGCCCGAGAGCTGGGCCGGCGTGTGGTGCGCCCGCTCGGCCAGGCCCACGCGGCGCAAGGCCTCGGCCGCGCGCTGGTGGCGCTGCGCGGCCGGCACGCCGGCGTACAGCAAGGGCAGTTCCACGTTCTCGCGCGCGCTGGTGCGCGGCAGCAGGTTGAACTGCTGAAACACAAAGCCGATGCGGCGGTTGCGCACATCGGCCAGGGCATCGGGCGACAGGTCTTGCACCGCTTCACCGCCCAGCCGGTACGCGCCAGCGTCGGGCCGATCGAGGCAGCCCAGGATGTTGAGCAGCGTGCTCTTGCCTGAGCCCGAGGCACCCATGATGGCCACGAACTCGCCGGCCTCGATGGCCAGCGACACGCCATCGAGCGCGCGCACCGCCTGGTCGCCTTCGCCGTAGGTTTTGCGCAGGCCCTGGGCTTCGATCAATGCCATGGTGCGGCCTTCAGAAGGGCAGGCGCAGGCCGGTGGCGCGTGCCGGGGCGCTGGCGCTGCTGCCATTGGCGGCCGTGCCCGACACCCCCGTGACCACCAGGGCACCTTCCACCAGGCGGTCGGCACCCGTTGTGTCGGGCTTCACCACGATCTCGGTGAAGCTGCCGTCGCTCACGCCGGTGCCCACGGGCACGGCCTGGGGCTTGCCTTGGGCGTCGAGCAGGTACACCCGGCCGCCGCGCCCACCGCGCGTGGCGCCTGGGCGTGCGCCCGAGGCCGCTGCCTCGGGGTCGGGCAGGCGCACGCGCAGCGCCGCGTTGGGCACCTTGAGCACGTCCGCCCGCGATTCGGTCACCACCCGCACATTGGCGGTCATGCCCGGCAGCAGGCGGTTGTCGCGGTTGGCGAAGCTCACCACCGCCACGTAGGTGATCACGTTGGACACGTTGGTGGCGGCCTTGCGCACCTGGCGCACCTGGCCCTCGAAGGTCTGGCCCGGGAAGGCGTCCACGGTAAACGTGGCCTTCTGGCCGGGCTGGATGCGGCCCACATCGGCCTCGTCGATGCTGGCGTCCACCTGCATGTCCGAGAGGTTCTGCGCAATCACGAACAGCTCGGGCGACTGCAGACTGGCGGCCACCGTCTGCCCGCGCTCCACCGCGCGCTTGATCACGATGCCGTTCACCGGCGAGGTGATGCGCGTGCGAGACAGGTCCACCCGCGCCTGGGCCAGCGCCGCCTCGCGCTGCTTCACGTTGGCCTGGGCGCTGGCGATCTGCGCCTCGCTCACGCCCACCAGCGCTTCATTGGCGCGCACGGTTTCCTGCGCGGCGGCCAGGGCGGCGCGGGTGCGGTCGGCCTCGCTCTGGGCAATGAAGCCCTGCGCCACCAGGCTCAGGTTGCGCTCGTGGTTGCGCTGGGCCTCGGCGGCGTCGGTGCGGGTGCGCGCCACGTTGGCGCGGGCGGAAATGGCGTTGGCCTGGGCAATGGCCACGGCGGCGCGGGCGGCGTCCAGGTCGGCCTCGGCCGAGCGCACGCGGTACTCGAAGGTCTTGGGGTCGATCTCGGCAATGAGCTGCCCGGCCTTCACCTCGCTGTTGAAGTCCACGTAGATGTCGCGCACCTGCCCCGACACCTGGGTGCCCACCGACACCTGCGTCACCGGGTTCACCGCCCCGCTGGCCGACACCGTGGCCTGCACCGTGCCGCGCTCGATGGCCGCGCTGCGGTACTGGGCGGCCGGGCTGGCGTCGCGCTGCGACCACCACCAGCCACCACCGGCCACCGCTGCCAGCAACACCACACCAACCATCCAGGGCTTTTTCGTCATGCGGCGGATTGTAGGAACGCCCCTGCAACCCACGGTGGCCGCGGGCTTCTGGCGCCATTGGCGCCATTGGCGCCGCGCCGGGCACAGGTCGCGCCGCCATTGGGCCGTTTCGTCGCACGCCGCTGGCCTGGTGGGCAAGCCCAGGCCACAGTGCGGCCCACACCAGGAGCCTTGCCATGAACCTCACCCCATTGATCGCCGTGCACGCCACCGCCGCCATTGCCGCCCTGCTCATCGGCCCCGTTGCCCTGTGGGCCCGACGCGGCCCCGCCAGCACCCACCGCGTGCGCCTGCACCGCGCCGCCGGTTACGCCTGGGTCACGCTGATGCTGCTCACCGCCTTCAGCGCCCTCTTCATTCGCGACACCCATCTGCCCAACATCGCCGGGTTCACCCCCATCCACCTGCTCATCCCGCTCACCCTGGGCAGCCTCTTCGTGGCCTTTCGCCGCCTGCTGCAGGGCAACATCGCCGGCCATCGCCAGGCCATGGTGTCGCTCTACATCGGCGCCTGCGTGGTGGCCGGCGCCTTCACCTTGTTGCCACAGCGCTACCTGGGGCAGCTGTTGTGGAGCCAGTGGCTGGGCCTGGTCTGAGCACCACCCGTCCGCCCCCCCACTCACCCGGAGTTCACCGTGCTGATCCAACTGCTGATCGACCAACCCCAGGCCGCCCTCACCATCGTTCAACGCACACCCACCTGGGTGTGGGCCCTGCTGGCCGGGCTGGTGCTGCTGGGCCTGGTGCAAATGCGGCCGCGCCGCGTGCGCCCCCTGCAAACGGCCGTGCTGCCGCTGGCCCTGGCGGTGCTTTCCCTGGGCGGCTTGCTGGGGGTGATCGCCTCCATCCCCTGGGCACTGACCGCCGCCGCGCTGTGGCTGCTGGTGGCCGTGGGCGTGCTGCTGGCCAGCTGGCGGCGCCCGCCACCCACTGGCATCCACTACGAGCCCGCCACCCAACGCGTGCACCTGCCCGGCTGCGGCACGCCCCTGCTGGTGATGCTGGCCATGTTCCTGCTCAAGTACGCCGTGGGCGTGGAACTGGCCCTGCAACCCGCCTTGCGCGAACACGCCGGCTTCGCCATGGGCCTGGCCGTTGCCTACGGCGCCCTCAGTGGCCTGCTGGCCACCCGCAGCGCCGCTGTCTGGCGCTTCGCTGCCCAGCGCTCGCCTGCCTGACGTCTTTCATCACCCAAAGAGCCCGCCATGAACCACGACCTTCCCACCACCGCCTCCCTGCCACCCGAACTGGAGCGCCAGGCCCAACGCAACGTGGCCCTTCGCCTGGGCTGGCTGACGCACGCGGCGGTGTTCACCCTGGTGAACGCCGGTCTGTGGCTGGCCGGCCACCGCCACGGCTGGCTGGGCCTGCCCACTGGCGGCTGGGCCATCGGCCTGCTGGTGCATGGGCTGGTGGTCTGGCTGCGCCCCACCGGTGAGGCGCTGAAGCAGCGCCTGCTGCAGGCCGAGCGCCAGCGGCTGCAACAGCACTGACCCCCACCACCAACACCTCATCAGAAAGGACACCCCACCATGCTTGCCTCGACACACCCGCTGCGCCTGGCCTTGCTGGGCCTGCTGTGCGCCCTTGCCTCGGCGGCCAGCGCTCAGGTGGGCATGCGCGACTTCCAGGCCCAAGGTATTCCCGTCACGATGGTCTACCCCACCTCGGAGACCGCCACGCCCCAAACCAGAGGCCCATTCACCATCGAAGTGGCCACCGATGCCACACCAACGGAAGGGCGCCATCGCCTGATCGTGATCTCGCACGGCACTGGCGGCAGCGCCATTGCCGACCACGCCCTGGCTGCCCGGCTGGCGCGCGAAGGCTTCGTGGTGGCACAACCGCTTCACACGGGCGACAACCACCTCGACCAGCGATTGAGCGGCCCAGCGTCGTTCGAAAAACGCCCTGGCGAGGTCACACAGGTGATCGATGCCTTGGCGCAAGATCCCTTTTGGTCTGGCCGGCTGGCGCTGGACAAGGTGGGCGTGCACGGCATGTCGGCCGGTGGCCTCACCGGCATCGCCCTGGCCGGCGGCCAATGGCGCCTGCTCAACCTGGTGCGCCACTGCGATGCACACGCACAAGACGACGAATCGTTCTGCTTTCTGGGCGCCAAGGACGGCCAGGCTCGCGCAGCCTTGGAGGCCCGCTACGCCAAGGCCCGCCACGTGCCCGAGGCCTTCCTGCCTGTCGATCTGAAGGTGCTGCACGGGGGGCGCAGCCCCAGCACCGCCCAGGCAGCCGACCCCCGGCCCGACGCACGCGTGGCGTCCGTGTCGCTGGCGGTCCCCTTGGCCGCCATCTTCAGCCCTGAGAGCCTGGCGGGCATTCGCATTCCATTGGGTGTGGTCAGCGCCCAGCGCGACGAAGTGCTGGTGCCCCGCTTCCATTCCGACTACCTGCTGCGCCACTGCACCGCCTGCACCCGCCTGGCCGACCTGCCCGGCGCCGGCCACTTCGACGTGCTGTGGCCCTGGCCCGAGCCGGTGGCCCGCCAAGTGGCTGCCCAGCAGGTGCGCGGCGGCCTGCCTGTGCCCGGCTTCGACGGCCGCTTGCGCGACGCCGCGCATGACAGAATCGCCGCGTTCCACCGCCAACACCTGCTGCCCTCGCCATGACCCACAACCCCGGCCCCTGGTGGCTGCGCTGGCTGCCCGCCGACAGCCGCGCCAGCGTGCAGCGCCGCGCGTTGGTGGTGTGGGGCGTGGCGGCCGTGATTGCGCTGGTGCAGCACGGCCTGAAACCGGCTGAGCACGCGCTGCTGCCCTCCTTCGTCTACAGCTACGCCATCAGCACCTCAATCTGGTTTCTGTCCGACCCGATGCGCATCGTGCTCAGGCTCAGGCTGGGGCTGGAGCCGCCTTACTACTGGCGCTTCAGCCCGGCCACCATGGCTTACCTCGTGCTGGCCGTCCTGCTGGGTTATGCCCTGGGCACCGCCGTGGGCGATGCCTTCAGCGGCCGCTCCACCTGGGCGTTGCTGATGCTCTCTCCCGAGCGCTTCTGGGGGTTTCTGGTCTGGTCGCTGGCGGTCAGCGGCGCCTTTCTCTTCTACTTCTACCACCGCGAAAAAGCCCGCGCGCTGGAGCACCTGGCCACCGAAACCCGGCTCAAGCTGCTGGAGAGCCAGCTTGAGCCGCACATGCTGTTCAACACCCTGGCCAATCTGCGTGCGCTCATTGCCACCGACCCACCGCGCGCCATCGACATGCTCGACCGGCTCAACGCCTACCTGCGCGCCACGCTGGCGGCCTCGCGCGCCGATGCGCAGGCGCACACCCTGGCGCGAGAGTTCGAGCGGCTGGACGACTACCTGGCCTTGATGGCGGTGCGCATGGGCCCGCGCCTGCGCTACCGGCTGAACTTGCCGCCCGAACTGGCCGCGCACCCGCTGCCGCCGCTGTTGCTGCAACCCCTGGTGGAAAACGCCATTCGCCACGGTCTGGAGCCCGCGGTGGCGGGTGGCGAGATCGAGGTGGGGGCCGACCAAGAAGGCGGCGCGCTGCGCCTCACCGTGCGCGACAGCGGCGTGGGCCACGACGGCCCGCCCCAAGCCGGCTTTGGCCTGACGCAAGTGCGCGAGCGCCTGCAAACCGCCTACGGCAACGCCGCCCAGTTGGACTGGCGCAGCGCCGCCGGCCACGGCAGCCAGGCCACGCTCACCCTGCCCTTGCAAACCCCAGCAACGCCACGGCCATGAACGCCACCGCCCTGATCGCCGAAGACGAACCGCTGCTGGCCGCCGCGCTACAGGCCGAGCTGGCCCGCGCCTGGCCAGGTCTGCGCGTGCTGGCCACGGCGGGCGATGGCGACACCGCCTTGTCGCAAGCCCTGGCCCTGCAACCGGACCTGCTGTTTCTGGACATCCGCATGCCCGGCCTGAGCGGGCTGGAAGTGGCCGAGGAACTGGCCGATGCCTGGCCCAGCGGCCAGCCCCTGCCGGTGCTGGTGTTCGCCACCGCCTACGACCAATACGCCGTGAAGGCCTTCGAGGCCCAGGCGCTGGACTACCTGCTCAAGCCGGTGCAAGCCGAGCGCCTGGCGATCACGGTTCAACGGGCGCAAGCCGCCCTGGCCCAGCGGCGCCAGGGCCTTGACGACCCCACCCTGCAGCGCCTGCGCGCCCTGCTGGCCGCCGCGCCCGAACCCGCGCCCGCGCACGAGCGCCTGCGCGTGATTCAAGCCAGCGTGGGCCAGACGCTGCGCCTGGTGCCGGTGGACGAAGTGCTGGTGCTGCAGGCCGCCGACAAGTACGTGCGCGTGCTCACGGCGCAAGACGAGCTGCTGGTGCGCACGCCGCTCAAAGAGCTGCTGGCCCGGCTCGACCCCGAGGCCTTCTGGCCCATCCACCGCGGCACGGTGCTGCGCGCCACCGCCATCGAGCGCGTGGAGCGCACCGAGGCCGGCCGCCTGGTGGCCCGGCTGCGCCAGCGCCCCGAGCCCTGGCCGGTGAGCCGGCTGCACGAGGCGCGCTTTCGCGCCATGTAAAGACGGCGCTAGGGCAGGCAAAAAAAATCCGCGCCATGCGCGGACCAACGGAGGCCTGGAGGCACAGAGATCAATCGTCCCAATCGTGGTGACGATGGTGGCGCTTGTGCCACTTGCGGTGGCGCCGCTCTTCCCAGCGGTAGGCGGGCGGGCCGTAGTACACCGGCTGCGGCGCCACCACCACGGGGCGGGAGTAGACCACCACCGGGCGCGGGTCGTAGACGGGATAGCCGTACACCACCGGCGGCGCGTTCGACACCCCCACGGCCACGCCGGGCGAGTTCACGCCGATGGACCAGTACACGTTGTCGCGGGCCTGCGCCTGGCTGGCGGCGGTGGACAGGCCCCAGGCCGCGACCACCAGGGCCACACCCAGGCCGGCGCGCGCGGCATTGGGGAGAAGGCGAAGGGACATCATGAGTGGGCTCCTTGAAGAAATCGCCACTGAGGCGGTATGAGTCGCGATTAGACGGGACAAACGCGCGCCTTCTGCTGAACCGCGTGTCAAAGCCGTTTCAAGTCGTAAACAGGCGCGGCGCCATGGCGGGCGCCTGTCATGCGGATGACCAAATGTTGTCAATTCAATTTCACACAAGACAACGATAAACCCGGGTTTGGAATCCTTTTCACTTCAGAACCTCAACCCCATGCAAGCTATCTACCGAGCCCGCCTGGCCGCCACCACCCTGGCCCTGGCCGCCATCACCGCCTGCGGCGGCGGCACCGATACCCCCGCCGCGCCCACTCCACCCGCCTCGCCCACCGGCCTTGCGCTGGAGAAGATCGGCGGCTTCACCCATACGGGCGGCACCTCGTCGGCCGAGATCACCGCCTACGACTCGCTGAGCAAGCGCCTCTTCGTGGTGAACGGTGCGCTGGGCTCGGTGGACGTGCTCGACCTGAGCAACCCGGCCAATCCCACTCAGGTGGGCAGCATCAGCGCGGCCAGCATCGGCGCCAACCTGGGCGCCGTGAACAGCGTGGCCGTGTTCAACGGCATCGTGGCCCTGGCCATTGAAGCCAACCCCAAGACCGACAACGGCCTGGTGGCCTGGGTGCGCGCCAGCGACCTGCAGGTGCTGGGCACCGACACCGTGGGCGCCCTGCCCGACATGCTCACCTTCACGCCCAACGGCAGCCACCTGCTGGTGGCCAACGAAGGCGAACCCAGCGGCTACAACGACCCCCTGCTCTACGCCGACCCCGAGGGTTCGGTGAGCGTGATCCGCGTCACCGGCCTGGCCCCCAACGCCACCGCCGCCAGCCTGGTGCGCACCGTGGCCACCGCCGACTTCCGCGCCTACAACGGCCAGGAAGCCACCCTGCGCACCGCTGGCGTGCGCATCTACGGCCCCGGCGCCAGCGCCGCCATGGACCTGGAGCCCGAGTACATCACCGTCTCGGCCGACGGCTCGCGCGCCTACGTGACCCTGCAAGAGAACAACGCCGTGGCTATCGTTGACGTGGCCAACGCCACCGTGCTCGACATCAAGCCCCTGGGCTTCAAAGACCATAGCCTGGCCGGCATGGGCATGGACGTGAGCGACGAAGACGGCGGCACCGACACCAACAGCGGCACCCCCATCGTGAAAATTCAGCAGGTGCCGGTGAAGGGCATGTACCTGCCCGACGCGATTGCCAGCTACACCGTGGGCGGCCAGACCTACCTGATCACCGCCAACGAAGGCGACGCCCGCGCCGACTGGCCCGGCTTCAACGAAGAAACCCGCGTGCGCAGCCACTGCACCGCCGGGCTGGACCCGACCGTGTTCCCCGACGCGGCCAACCTCATCCTGGACAGCAACCTCGGTCGCCTGCGCATCACCACCACGCCCAACGTCGGCGTCACCGGCAAGAACGGCGCGGGCGAATGCACCGAGCTGTACGCCTTCGGTGCGCGTTCGTTCAGCATCTGGAACACCAACCTGGGCCGCGTGTACGACTCGGGCGACGAGTTCGAGCAGCGCACCACCGCCCTGCCCAACGTGCTGTTCAACGCCAGCAACGACAACAACACCCTGGACGGTCGCAGCGCCAGCAAAGGCCCTGAGCCCGAGGGCGTGGCCGTGGCCACCTTCGGCAACAAGACCTTTGCCTTCATCGGCCTGGAGCGCGTGGGCGGCATCATGGCCTACGACGTGAGCACCCCCACCCAGCCGCGCTACCTGAGCTACATCAACACTCGCGACGGCATCACCGGCGACCGTGGCCCCGAGGGCCTGACCGTGATCCCCGCGGCCAGCTCGCCCAACGGCAAGCCGCTGCTGGTGGTGGGCAACGAAACCAGCGGCACCACGGCGATCTTCCAGATCAACCTGAGCTACTGAGCCCCTTGAGGCGCCCGGGCCACCGGGCGCCCCTCAGCCTTGCGCCAGCGGCCGCAGCGCCGCTGGCAGCCAGCCCGCCAGCCGGGCGTGAATGGCCGCCTCGTGCCGCTGCCACCAGATGCCCAGCCCCACCACCCCCAAGCCCAGCAGCGTGAGGGCAAAAGGGAACAGCAGGCTGTCGGCGAACACGCGGTGGCTGAGGTAGCCCAGGTACCCCGCCACGCCCAGCGCGCCCAACACGGTGAACACCCGCCGCCCGATGGCCGCCCCCAGAAAAACCAGCGCCACGTTGATCAGGCCATAGCCCAGCTTGGCCAGTTCGCTGTCGCTCTCGCGCAGCGACAAGCCGCCCCAGGCCATGACGGCCCCGAACAGGTACAGCCAGAACGCGAAGTCTTGCCGGTGCTCGGGCTCGGTGGCCAGGCGGCAGCGCAGGTCCACCCACACGGCCAGGGCGCAGGTGGCCAGGCCGAACACCAGCGACACGTCGCGGGTGAACACCCAGTCAAAGCCGTCTTTCTGCATCAGCAGGTGGGCCACGTCCATGTTCAGGTACCACAGCGTCACCGCCACCGGCATCACCAGAAACGGCAGGCGGTAGCGCCACAGGGCCACCACGGCGGCGGCCAGGGTGGCGAATTCCAGCGTGAGCCAGCGCCAGTCAATGAAGCGGTGGTAGTCGCGGTACTCGGCCGGGCCGCCCACCGGCCACAGGCCCAGGCCGGTCTGCAGCGCCCACACCGCCAGCGGCGTGAGGCACACCGCCAGCGTGGCCAGCAGGCCGGCCGGCGTGCGCAGGCCTTGGCGCAGCAGGTGCTGCGTCACCGCCAGCGCCGCCACGGCATAACCCACGGCCAGGGCCAGCACGCCCCAGGGGCCGAACAAGTTCCACCCCAGGGTCATGAACAGCGTCATGGCGCCAATGGCCAGCAGGCCGCCCAGGTGATACAGCGTGTGCGTGAAATCAAAGCGCGGGGCGGCAATGGCGGGCGGGTGCGACGCCGCTTTCGCGGCCGACCAGCGCGCCCACAGGCGCTCGGCCTGCTGCGGCGTGATCTCACCGGCCTGCGCGGCGGCCATCACATCGGCGCGAGAGAGCCACACGCGCGGCTCGGGCGGGTTGGGTGTCATGGTTTTCCTCCTGGCCCACGACGATAGCTCACCACGCCCGCAAGCCAGCAGGGCCGCGCCCTAGAATGCCCGGATGAGCTCGAACACCCCCCCGAATACCGCCCAAAACAACAACGCCGGCACCGACACCACCGGCGAGGCCAAGGTCAGCAACTTCCTGCGCCAGATCATCGAACACGACCTGGCCAACGGCACCTACGCCAGCCGCCGCTGGGGCGGTGGCCCCGGCGACGCCGCCCACCACGAGGCCGGCCAGCCCGACCCGGCCAAGATCCGCACCCGATTCCCCCCCGAGCCCAACGGCTACCTGCACGTGGGCCACGCCAAAAGCATCTGCCTGAACTTCGGCCTGGCGCGCGACTACGGCGGCGTGTGCCACATGCGCTTTGACGACACCAACCCCGAGAAGGAAGAGAAGGAATACGTCGATTCCATCCTGGACGCCGTGCAGTGGCTGGGCTTCGGCTGGAACAGCGCCTTCAACGGCCAGGCCGAGAGCCACCTGTACTACGCCAGCAACTACTTCGACTTCATGTACCGCGCGGCCGAGGCCCTGATCGAGCGCGGCCATGCCTACGTGGACGAGCAGACCGCCGAAGAAATGCGCGCCAACCGTGGCGACTTCGGCAAGCCCGGCGTGGACAGCCCCTTCCGCACCCGCACCCCGGCCGAGAACCTGGCCCGCTTCCGCGAAATGCGCGACGGCCAACTGGCCGACGGCGCCGCCGTGCTGCGCGCCAAGATCGACATGGCCTCGCCCAACATCAACCTGCGCGACCCAGCCATCTACCGCATCCGCCGCGCCACCCACCACAACACGGGCGATGCCTGGTGCATCTACCCCATGTACACCTTCGCGCACCCCATCGAAGACGCACTGGAGCAAATCACCCACAGCATCTGCACGCTCGAATTCGAAGACCAGCGCCCCTTCTACGACTGGCTACTGGAGCGCCTGATCGAAGCCGGCCTGCTGAAAGCCCCGCCGCCGCGCCAGTACGAATTCGCCCGCCTGAACCTCACCTACGTGATCACCAGCAAGCGCAAGCTGGCCCAACTGGTGAACGAAGGCAAGGTGAGCGGCTGGGACGACCCCCGCATGCCCACCATCGTCGGCCTGCGCCGGCGCGGCTACACGCCCGAGAGCATCCAGCTCTTTGCCGAGCGCATCGGCGTGACCAAGAGCGACAGCTGGATCGACTACAGCACCCTGGAAGGCTGCCTGCGCGAAGACCTGGAAAACAAAGCCCACCGCGGCATGGCCGTGCTTGACCCGGTGAAGCTGGTGCTGACCAACTGGGCCGAAGCCTTCGGCAGCGACGGCTACCTTGAGGACTGCACCCAACCCGCCCTGCCCCACTCGGCCATCGCCGAAGGCCAGACGCCCCCGCCCGACCGCGTGTTCAAGATCGGCAAAGAGGTGTGGATCGAGCGCGAAGACTTTGAAGAAGTGCCGCCCAAGGGCTACAAGCGCCTGTTCCCTGGGAACATCGTTCGCCTCAAAGGCGGCTACGTGATCGAGTGCACCGGCTGCGCCAAAGACGCCAACGGCCACGTGACCGAAGTGCACGCCAAGGTCATCCCCGGCACCAAGAGCGGCACCCCCGGCGCCGACAGCGTAAAAGCCAAAGCCGCTATCACCTGGGTGGGCGTGGCCGACGGCGTGAGCGCCGAAGTGCGCCTCTACGACCGCCTCTTCACCGACGCCCACCCCGACGCCGGCGGCAAAAACTTCCTCGACGCCCTGAACCCCAACAGCCTGAAAGTGGTGACGGCGTATGTGGAGCCCTCACTGGCCGCGGCCAAGCCGGACCAGAAGTTTCAGTTCGAGCGGCACGGGTACTTTGTGGCCGACCGGGTGGACCATTCGGTTGGGGGGAAAGTGGTGTTCAACCGGGTGACGGGGTTGAAGGATTCTTGGGGCAAGTAAGGCCTCGCCGTCTCAATTGAACCCCAGCGATGGTTTTGCCTCGCTGGGGTCTTTTTCAACCCTCAACAAAATGCAAAAAGTACCAACCAAAAGGTACTAGCAGGTCTAAGTTTGGCCCTAAAAATAGGACTGGCTACCAAGCCAAAATCCAAGATAACCGTGCCTACACCCCCAGCCCACGGAAAACTTTGGGTGCACCTTTTATACGACGCGCGACCTCCTTCGCAGATAGCGGATGCAAAAACTCCCGAGATATGACCCTCAGCGCAAGAATGAATGCAACATATCCCCATAAAATAAATGCAAGAGGCAGAATAAAAAGTAAAGGCCAAATGCGCACCAATGGAAATGCGGGATGCAAGGAATACTCAAAATATATTCCCCAAGCGAAAATTACGATTCCTGCAACAGTACCGACAAGCGTGAAGGCAATGCCTTGAGTTGCCCGCTCTGCCGCGTAAAGAGATCGAATCTTGCTTGGGCCGCGGGGGAGTCCGCGTGCGCGATTAAAAAAAGTGCAGCAATGGCTACGTAAATAGTCAGCACAGAAGCAAGAACAGATGCCGCAGAACGAAAATCTCGAGCTCGTACCAAATACACAAAGCCGATAAACAAGGTAAACCCCACGCCAATTTCAAGCACAGGCCGCATCCACTTAAAAAATGGCCACTCAAGATGCATCGATTTCATTGAAACAATCCTCCATTCGGGTTAGCCCCAATATATATCAAATTCCAAATAAAATGCAATCCCATAAAAATAACACCCAACCAACTCAACAATAACCCTACAAACCTACGCAATCACTCACTTACATGGCCATAGACAAACAAGACAATCCAGATACCCAAAGCAGTTGATCAACCCGAACTCCGATCCATCCGCACCGTCATCTACGCAAGCCCAAAGAGAATGAAGCAGCCCGCGCCAGATTTCCTCACGAGGATCGAAGCATGAGCAAGCTTTTGTTACGAGGATAAATCGGAAGCCTTTCCTTGCGGCCAGAGCCATCAAGTCCACGCGCACAACATTAAAGTGACTTCCTGATCTCAAAGGCGCCAAATAATCTGCTGTACTGAGGCATGATCCAAAAGCTAAATAGTGTTCAGGGAGTTCGCCATGGGCAGATACCGCCGAGGCGCTGGTTCGCGGTCGGGCCGCGCCAAACGTCCGTTGTTGGACATGGGCCTGCGAGGGCTGGTGATTGGGCTGGGGCTGTTTGGGTTTTCTTGGGTGCTGGGCGGCATGGGCCCGATGGGGGCCGCGGCCAAGGGGCTGCAGGCGCCGGCCTGGTGGGCCGTAGTCATTGGCGGGGTGCTGATCGTGATCGATGGGGTGCTGGTCCGCGTGAAAGCGGCTGATGCGCCACCAGCACCGCCCGCGCCGGACGCGCGCGGCCGACCAACACCACTCAAGACCGCCGAGGCGGTGCCCAGCAAGCCATGGGGTCGCACCGATGCCCAGGCACCGCCAGTCTCGAAACCAACGCTCGCGGTGGCAGACGCTGAAACGGTGCCTTTCAAAGGGTCCCGCTGGGGGCCGAATGTGTTTGCCGCCATCGAGTGGCGGCGGTTTGAGGCAGTGGTGGAAACGCTGTTCAAGCAGGCCGGGTTTTCCACGCGCTCGCAATCGCACGGCGCGGACGGCGGCGTGGACATCTGGCTCTACTCCAACAACGCAGAAGGCCCGGTGTCGGTGGTGCAGTGCAAGCACTGGCAGGGCAAGCCGGTCACGGTGAAGGAAATGCGCGAGTTCCTGGGCGTGATGGTGTCCAAGGGCGTGAAGCGCGGCACCTATGCCACCACCTCGCGCTACACGGCAGATGCGCTGGAGTTCGCCAGGGCCCACGGCATCAACGCGCAAGACGGCAGCGGCCTGCTCAAGCTGATCGCGCAACGCAGCCCCGAGCAACAAGCGCAGCTTCTGGAAGTGGCCTACGAAGGTGAATATTGGAGGCCCACTTGCGCGAGTTGCGGCGTGAAGATGACGGAGCGCCTATCCAGTAAAGACGGTTCCCGCTTTTGGGGTTGTGTGAACTACCCCCGCTGCCGGCGCACGCTGGCAATCAAGGCCGGCTAGGGGCAGCCCCGCACGGGGCGACACAGGCGATCGCGCGGATAGCGGCCCCGCCATCACCAGATGGACTACATGAGGCAATCAATCCCAATTTAGGTATGATCAACCCCAATATGGGTACGACAACTCCAGCCCCCACGCCATCCCTGGCAGACGCGCTCTTCCCCAAGGTACGCCAGCGCGTGCTGGCGGTGCTGTTTGGCACGCCGGACCGCAGCTTCTACACCAACGAGGTGATTGGCCTGGCGCAGTCGGGGGCGGGGGCGGTGCAGCGCGAGCTGTTGAGCCTGGCCGAGGTGGGTTTGCTCACCGTTCGCATGCAGGGCAACCAAAAGCACTTTCAGGCCAACGCGGCGTCGCCGGTGTTTGCCGAGTTGCGGGGCCTGGTGCTCAAGACGATGGGCTTGGTGGACGTGCTGCGTGGCGCGCTGGCGCCACTGGCGCCGCAGATTGAGCGGGCTTTTGTGTTTGGCTCCATCGCCAAGCAGCAAGACACGGCCATGAGCGACGTGGACTTGCTGGTGGTGAGCGACACCTTGAGCTATGGCGATGTGTTTGCCGCGCTGGAAGGCCCGGGCCAGACGCTGGGGCGCGCCATCAACCCGGTGCTGTACACCGCGGCCGATTTTCGCGCTCGGTTGCAGGGTGACAATGCGTTCATCAACCGTGTGATGCAACAGCCAAAGATATGGCTGATCGGCCAGGAGGAATCACCGCAGCATGAGCCCACCCACCCCACTTGAAAACCTGAGCCGCCCTGGTGGAGCGCTCAAGCTGGAGCCCCCCGACAAAGCCGAGATCGCCGGTCTGGTGCGAACGGGCCACGCGCGGCTAAAAGATGCCGCCAACACGTCCCTAGCGCTGGAGAGCCGCTTTGACTTGGCCTACAACGCCGCCCACGCCCTGTGCCTGGCCGCTCTGCGTGCAAAGGGCTACCGCGCGGGCAATCGCTACATCGTTTTTCAGGCGCTGCCCCATACGCTGGGCCTGGGACCAGACGTGTGGCGCGTGCTGGACATGTGCCACAACAAACGCAACCTGGGCGAATACGAGGGCCTGCTGGAAGTGGACGAACGCCTGGTCAGGGACTTGATCGCAGCGGCGCAGCGAGTGGCATCGGCCTTGGCTGCCGGCACATCACCATACGGCGCGGCCTAGCCCCTCAACACCGCAACTCGCGATAGCGGTGGCGGCTGAGGAAGAGCTTGGCTTCTGCCTGCTGGGCCGCGCCGGGCGGAGCCTGGCGAACGGCAGCCTCTTCAGCGAGTAGGCGCTCGTCCAGCGCGCGGCACTCGCGCCGGTCTGCGGGTGAGAACTTGTGCCGACGGCGTTGCACTTCCATCTCTGCATGGGACTTGCCGGTCAAGGGCTTCACCGCGTCATCGAACAGGCGGTTGTATTCGTTCTGGCGAACGTCCTTGCCTTTGCGGCTCTGCCCGGTGAACTTGTCCAGGCCCTGGGTGGGCGTGGTGTCCACCACCTTGGCACCCACACAAGGCTCATGCGAGTACGTCACCTTACCCTTGGTCTCGCACCGGTACACCGGTTGGGCCACGGCCTGCGCGCAGAGCAGACCACCCAAGACAAACCCCATCAGCAAGGCGCTGAACGCAAGAGGGATGAAGCGAGGTTGGCGGCTGGACGTGGCTCTGCAAGCCCCCAGCGCAGGCATGAGTGTGGCCATTGGCGTGTAAGTATTCGTTTCCCTGAGCGGCACATGATGCACGCAATTGACCGCTGTAGTCGAATAGTGGCGACCGATCGTGTTGTGTCCAACCCAATTGGGGGATGGAAGTCGCGCAAAAGCCTGTGCCCAGATGTATCCGCCCAACCTTGGCCGACACGTTCGGTAACAGCACCCTGCCCGGCCACGGCTAGATTGCGCGCCTGAAAGGATGACGAACATGGACGCATCAATGATCAAAGGCATGGCGGTGGGTGGTTTGGCCATGGTGGTGCTGGGCGCTGGCGCCGTGGGCGGCTATCAGCAACTCACCAAACCCAAAACCGCCGAGGTGGTAGCGGTGAAAGAAGTGATGGAAACCGTGGTCACGCCGCGCGAGCGCTGCCAAGACGTGGCGGTGCGCCGCCAGGCGCCGGTGGCCGACCAGCACCGCATCGCGGGCACGGTGATCGGCGGCCTGGCCGGTGGCCTGCTGGGCAGCACCGTGGGCAATGGCAGCGGCAAGACACTGGCCACGGTGGCGGGCGCTGCCGCGGGCGGTTACGCCGGCAACCAGGTGCAGAAGAACATGCAGCAAAACGACGCCGTCACTTCGGTGGAGCGACGCTGTCAGATGGTCAACGAGAAGACCCGGCAGCTCAGCGGCTACGACGTGACCTACCGCTACGCCGGCCAGACCGGCACGGTGCGCACCAGCTTCAAGCCGGGCCCCACCCTGCCGGTGAAAGACGGCCGGGTGGACACCACGCCGCCCCAGGCCGAGCAGTCCTGAGGGCAGGCAGGTGGCGGGGGCGAGCACGGCGGGCGGCTTGTCCTTCAAGCCCCGCCGTGACTACACTTGCCCGCATGCGCCCCTCTCAAGCCCTCCACCAGCATCGCGCTCAGATTCGTGAGATTGCCCTGCGCCACCGCGTGACCGGCGTCAGCGTGTTCGGGTCGGCCATCCATGGCGACGACGCGGAGGGGAGTGACCTGGACATCTTGGTGGAGCCGACTGCCGCGACCACGCTGCTCGACATCGGCGCCATCCGGCATGAACTGAAGGCCTTGCTCGGCATGGAAGTGGACGTGCTCACGCCCAATGGCTTGCCAGAGAATTTTCGCCAACAGGTGCTGAGGGAAGCGGTGCGCCTGTGAAGCGAAACAAACCACTGCGAACGGCGGACTACCTTCAACACATCGTCGGCGCGATCGACAACATTCAGGCCTACACAGCGGGCCAGGACGTCTTGGCCTTCAAGGCGGACCGCAAGACACAGGACGCCGTGGTGCGCAACCTGGAATTCATTGGCGAGGCCTGCAACAACGTGGCCAAGCACGACCCGGATTGCGCGCGACGGCACTCGCATGTGCCATGGGGCTTCGCTTATGAAATGCGAAACGCACTCGCGCATGGCTACTTCACGGTGGACTTGGACATCGTCTGGGCCACGGTGCAATCTGACTTGCCAGGACTGAAGGCGCAGGTCAACGCGCTGTTGACACAGTGCCAGTAGGGCGCCATCCGGCAGGGGGCGTGAGCGGTGTTGGCGTTCACGCGACAATCGCGCCCCATGAACTTCGCTGAACGCCTCAAAACCTTCCCCTCCGTGTCCCACCTGGCTGCTGTGCAACTGCTCGACGAGCAGGGCCAGGTGGTGGCCACCATTGAAAACAAGCCCGGCCAGGCTGGCTCGATGGCGCTGTACCACGCGCTGGCCCAGCAGCATGGCGGCACCATCACCCCGGCGGCGGCGGCCCTGGGCGTGGACTGGTACGGCGAGCACAAGGCCGACGCGCTGGCCAACCCGGGCAAGCACACCAACCTCGACCGTCTGCTGGCCTGGTCGCAAGGCAGCGCGGTCTACACGCTCAAGGCCATCGCGGCCTGATCGGCGCCACGGTGCCACGGTGCCACGCGCCGCCGGTCGGCGCGGGGTGGCCAGGGCGGGCGCCGATGCGCCATCGTTGCCGCCTGGCACTCGCCCGATCTGTTCACAGGAGGCCCCATGAGCACCCCCACTGGCACCGTCACCCTTCATCGCGTGTTCCGGGCGCCGCCCGAGCGCGTGTACCAGGCCTTTCTTGACCCGGACGCCATGGCCAAGTGGCTGCCGCCGCATGGCTTCACCGGGCGGGTGTTGTCGCAAGACCTGCGGCCCGGCGGCCAATACCGCATGCAGTTCACGCAGTTGAGCAATGGGCAAGTGCATGCCTTTGGTGGTGAGTACCTGGAGCTGGTGCCGGGCCAGCGCATCGTGAACACCGACCGCTTCGATGACCCGAACCTGCCGGGCGAGATGCGCACCACGGTGACGCTGAAGGCGGTGTCGGTGGGCACCGAGATGCAGGTGGTGCAAGAGGGCATTCCCGCCGCCATTCCGGTGGAGGGGTGTTACCTGGGCTGGCAAGACTCGCTGCAGTTGCTGGGCCTGCTGGTAGAGGCCGACGTGCCCGGCTGAGCCCGGGCCCGGCACCTCCAGCGCTTCAATCGAGCCAGTTCACCACCGGGCCCAGGCGGCGCTCGGCCAGGAACATGGCCTCGCGCAATGAGAGCGCGGCGCCACCGTCGCACCAGGCCTGGCTGGGCATGGGGCCGTGGTAGCGCACATAAAAGCAGGGCATTTCGCGGTCGGCGGCCAGCTCGGGCGGGTCGTCGGCGTCGCCGCTGCCAAACAGCGTGTGGTGGTGAACGATGCGCACGTGGCACGTGGTCACGCCCGCATAGAACCAAAGCCCTTCTTTGACGGGCGGTAGCTGGTCAACCTCGTTCATGTCTCCTGCCCCCCGAGAGTGAGAACACTTGGGTGACCGGTGGGCAGGCCGCCTGGGGCTTGCGCCGCCGGTGGGCCATGATAGGCCGCACACCCGCCGCGTGCCAAGGGGGCCGGGCGCGCGAAGGGCGCGCGCCCCACAAGGCTCAGGCGGGTTCGGCCTGCAGGTCTTGCCAGCGGCGCAGTGCCTCGTCGTCGGGCGGCGTGGTCTGGCTGAGTTTGGCGCTGAGGTAGCGCGAGGTGAACACGTCAAGGTAAGCGCCCAGCACATCGGCCGCGCGCGCCTCGCCGGCCAGTTCCAGGCACAGCGCGGCCACCTCGGCGGTGCAGAAGTGGTCGCCCCGGCGCGAGCGGCGCAAGCGGTAGTTGGACAGGTGCCCTGGCTGCAGGCTGAGCACGGGCAGGCCGTCCAGGTAGGGGCTTTTGCGGAACATCTTGCGGGCCTCGCTCCAGGTACCGTCCAGCAGCACGAAGAGGGGGCGGCGGGTGTTCGCCGGTGAGGCCACGCTGGGCGCCACCTCGGCCACGGTGGACACCACGCGGGCCGGCTCGGCGTATTCGCCGGGGAACACCAGGTAGGGCTGCCAGCGCGGGTCGGCCAGCAGGGCCAGCATGGCGGGGTCGGGCGCGGTGCGAGACCAGGCGAAGGCCCAGGTATCGGGCACCACGTCGGCAATGATCCAGCCGGTGTTGCTGGGCTTGAGGGCTTCAATGTCGCCCATCAGCAGGCACACGCCGGCGGGCGTGGGCGTGGCGGGCTGCAGGTGGCACATGCAATGGCTGGGCGCCAGGCGGCAGCCGGGGCAGCGCTCGGTGCGCGAGCCGCGGGCCACGAAGGGCTTGCTGGCGGCGGCCAGGCGCGCGGCGCGCAGGCGGGCCACGGCGTGGCCCGGTGCGCAGGGGTCGATTGGGTTCATGCCCCGCACTGTATGCCTTTGCGCAGGCACACTCGGGCCCTCATCGCCATCGCCCGCCACCACCATGACCGACGCCCTGCCCTTCAGCCCTGCCGCCGAGCGCAACCGCGAGCCCATCCTGGCCACACTGCGGCAGGTGCTGCCGGCGCACGGCCAGGCGCTGGAGGTGGCCTGCGGCACCGGCCAGCACGCGGCCTGGTTCGCCCAGCACCTGCCGGGCTGGCACTGGTGGCCCACCGACGCAGGGGCCGACCTGTTCCCGGCGGTGCTGGCACGCACCCATGGCGCAGGCCTGCGCAACGTGGCCGCGCCCAGCGTGCTGAACCTGCTGGCCCCCGAGGCCTGGCCGCTGGGCGAGCAGCGCTTTGATCTGGTGTACGCCGCCAACCTGCTGCACATCGCGCCGTGGGCCTGCGCAGAGGCGCTGATGCGCCTGGCCGCGCGGCACCTGGCCCCGGGCGGCTGCCTCGTCACCTACGGGCCCTACCTGGAAGATGAGGTGCCCACCGCCGAGGGCAACCGCCAGTTTGACGCCAGCCTGCGCCGGCAGAACCCGGCCTGGGGCATTCGCCGCCGAGAAGACCTGCAGGCCGAGGCCGCGCGCGCCGGGCTTGCCCTGGCCCAGCGCCACGCCCTGCCGGCCAACAACCTGCTGCTGGTGTGGGTGCGCGCCGAAGGGGCTGGCGCCTGATCGAGCCGGGCACCTGCACCATCTGACAGGTGTGCCGGGGCCGACACCTGAGGGCATTGGCACCATGGCCGCCACCATCCCTGCAGGAGCAAGCCATGGCCAAGCGCAGACGCGGTGCCCGCCGGCACCCCACCCCTCCCCTATCGCCCAAGGCCAACGGCCTGGCCTTGCTGGGCCTGGGCGTGCTGGCGCTGCTCTTGAGCGGGGCCGCCAGCCAGCACGCGGTGCTGGCGCCGCTGCTCACCGCGATCCGCGCCCTGGCCGTGGGGCTGGTGGGGTTGGGTCTGCTGGTGCTGTGGCTGGCGCACCACCGCGAGCGCCGCCAGCAAGCGGTGGCGTTCCTGCCCACCATCGCGCCGCTGCAGGTGTTGGCGCCACTGGGCTCGGCCGAGGCATCGGCGCCCGTGAAGGCATCGGCCCCCCAGCCCAAGCCCAAGCCCAGGTTGGTGGCCACGGCCTGGAGCGGCGAGGTGTTGGCGGCCATCGAGTGGCGCCGCTTTGAAGCCGTGTGCGAGGCGCTCTTCGCCCAGGCCGGGTTCGAGCCCACCAGCCAGTCGCACGGGCCAGACGGCGGGGTGGACATCTGGCTGCACTCGCGCCACGCCGACCGCGCGGTGTCGGTGGTGCAGTGCAAGCACTGGCGCAGCCGCCCTGTGGGCGTGAAAGAGGTGCGCGAGTTCTTTGGCGTGATGGCCTCGCACGGGCTCAAGCGCGGCACCTACGCCACCAGCTCCACCTTCACGCCCGACGCCCTGGCCTTTGCCCAGGCCAACGGCATTCACACCCTGGACGGCAAGGGCCTGCTGGCGCTGATCGCCCGGCGCACCCCCGAGCAGCAACAGGCCCTGCTGGCGGTGGCGCACGAGGGCGAGTACTGGCGCCCCACTTGCGCAAGCTGTGGCTTGAAGATGGTGGAGCGCACGCCGCGCGAGGGCGGCGCGGCCTTCTGGGGCTGCCCGGCCTACCCGCGATGCCGCCGCACGATGGCCATGGCCATGGCGGCAAACTGACGCGGGCTCACTTCAGCACCGGGTTGGCCGTGAGCGACTCGGCCGCGAAGGCGCGCATGAAATCGCGGGCCTTGTCGGGCGTGCTGGCGTTGAGCCAGGCGCTGTAAGCCCCTTCGCCCAGGATGGCGGGCATGCGCTTTTCGCTGCCGGGCTGTTCGTAGCGGTGCATGAGGGCGTGGCTGTTGGCGTTCACCGTGAGCAGGCAGAAGCTCACGATGGTCTCGCCGTCCTTGTGCCAGTGTTCCCACAAGCCGGCCACGCCCATGGGCTGGCCGTCCACCCGCGAGATGCGCGTGGGCACGGCACCGCCCTTGCGGTAGTCGTCCACGATGAAGGCCATAAGCGGCACGATGCAGCGTTGCGCGCCCAGCCAGGCCTCGCGGAAGTTGTTGGAGGTGGTGACGATTTCGTGGCGCGCGTTCACCAGCTTGGTCGAGCGCAGCTTGGCGTCTGACGCCGACTTGACCCAGCGCGGCACCAGGCCGAACTGGCCGCGCACCAGCTCGCGGCCGGGGGCGGCCGGGGTCTCGGGGGTGTTCTCAGGCGTGTCCTGGGGCATGTTCTCAGCGGCATCCACGGCGGGGCTGGCCGCGCGGCGAATGAACAGGCCGGGCTGGCGCGGCCAGATCTTGCGGCCCACCGGCTCGGCGGGGGCCTCGACGCCAAAGGCCTCGGCGTACAGGGTGTCGGGATGCAGGCTCTCGTATTGCGTGGTCATGGGCCATGCTAACCGGCGCGGCAGGGCGCAGGCGTGGCGCTCAGCGCAGCACGACCCCGCACAGCTCGCGCTCCAGGCCCTGAGGGTCGGCCAGCCAGCGCTGCTGCAGGCCCACGCCAATGGGCATGTCGGGCACGTGGCGCAGCAGGTGTACCGCCTCGCCCGACGCGGCCTCGTTGTTCACCACGGTGCGGTAGCGAATGCCTTTGGCGGTGTAGCGCGTGCCCGTGCTCAGCGCCACCTCTTCGCTGTAACGCTGGCCCACCAGTTGCCAGTGGCCCACGTGCACCACCTGGCCCGGGGCGCGCGGCACGCACAGCACCACGCGGGGCCAACTCACTTCGCTGTCGGAATTGAGCACGCCCAGGCGCGAGACCACGTAGGCGCCGGGTGGCAGGCGGCGGCGAAACGCACCGTCGCTGGCGCGCACCTCGCCCATCACCTGCGGGTCACCGGTGGTCAGGCTCAAGGCCATGAAACGCGGGGTGGACCAACCAGGCTGGTCGTAGGGGGCCATGGGTTGGCCATCCACCACGTAGTTCAGCCGGCCGCTGATGACGGTGGTCTTGTCGTCTGAGCGCTCGGCCTCGGTGGCCTGGGGCACCCAGGTCAGGGCGCAGCCGCCCAGCAGGGCGCTGCCGATCACGGTGGCGGTCACAAGGCGGGTGTGCATGGCGGCTCCTCAGAACAAGGCGTGTTGCACCGGCGCGGGTGGCGCGCCGCGGGGGGCGGGCTCGCCCGCCAGCAGCTCGTCGGGCGTGCGGCGCATGAAGGTGGCGGCCTGCTCGGGCGTGGCCTCCAGCCAGCCTTGCCAACGCTCGGGCGGCACCAGCACCGGGGTGCGCTTTTCGTCGCCGGGGCGGTGCATGCGGCCCAGCAGGGGGTGGCCGTCGGCGTTGACCGTGAGCAGGGTGAAGCTGTGCACCACTTCGCCGCTGGCGCGGTCGGTCCATTGCTCGTGCAGGCCGGCCACGGCGAAAGGCTGGTGGTCGGGGCGGTGAAGGCGCCAGCGCACCGATCGGTTGCCGTGAAGCGCGGCGTCTTCCCAGCAGGGCTCGAAAAAGTCCAGCATGGGCACCAGGGCGAAGCGGCGCTCGCGCCAGGGCTGGCGAAAGCTGGGCTTCTCGGCCACGGTCTCGCTGCGGGCGTTCAGGGTGCCCCGGGCCAGGGTGCTGGCGTGGGCCGCGTCGCGGGCCCAGCGCGGCATCAGGCCAAAGCGCGCCACGCTGGCCACCACCTCGCCCTGCGGGTGGCGGTGCACGATGGGCGCGGCAAAGCCGGGGTAGGTTTCGGCGGGCCAGGTGTCGGCCGGCAGGTGGCGCAGCTTCAGGCCCGGCAGCGTGCCCAGGTGCTGCGGCGTGACCGGCGTGTAATTGGTGCACATGGCCGCGCATTCTGGCAGGCGTGCCCATAATCCGCCCACCATGGACATCTCCTCTCTCTTCCCTTTCGGCTGGTCGCACTACCTGGTGGGCGGCCTCATCATCGGCCTGGGCGTGGCCCTGTTGTTCGTGTTCACTGGCCTGGTCGGTGGCATGAGCTCGGTGTACTCGTCCACCTGGTCTTACCTCGTCAATCGCCCCTTCTTCCAGCAGGCCAAGTTCACCCAGTCGCGCGCTTGGCGCCTGGTGTACGCGGCAGGGCTGATCGTGGGCGCCCTGGTGTGGTGGCTGGTGTTCTCGGACGGCACGGCCCAGCACACTGGCGTGCCCGCCTGGCAACTGGCCGTGGGTGGCTTCATTGCCGGCTATGGCGCGCGCCTGGGCAACGGCTGCACCTCGGGGCACGGCATCTGCGGCCTGAGCTCGCTGAGCCTGCCCTCGCTGGGCGCGGTGCTCACCTTCATGGCCACCGCCTTCCTCACCGCCAACCTCTTCGCCTGGGTGCAAGCATGAAAGCCGCGCATTACCTTGTCGTCCTGATCGCCGGCGCCCTGTTCGGCTTCGGCCTGTCGTACTCCACCATGGTGCGGCCGGAAGTGGTGCTGGGCTTTTTGAAGTTCCAGGACTGGGGCCTGATGCTGGTGATGGGGGGTGCGGTGGCCGTCACCGTGCTGGCCTACCAGTTCGCCCCGCGCCTGATGCGCGCGCCGCTGCTGGGCGGGCGCTTCGACACCAAGGCCATTCCCTGGAACCGCGACACCGCCGTGGGTGCCGCGCTGTTCGGCGTGGGCTGGGGCATCGCGGGCGTGTGCCCGGGCCCGGCGATTGCGGGCCTGGGCACCGGCAACTGGGACTTGCTCTGGGCGCTGGGTGGCATGGCATTGGGTGCGCTGGTGCAAGGCTGGCGCGCCAAGGCCTGAAACCTCCACCAGACCAGCAACACCCCGTGCCACCGTTTGCGTGGCGGTGGCACGCCGTTTACAGGGCCGACACACAGGCCCCGCAGCATCAAGGCTCCTTCATCCCCCACAGGAGACCGCGATGAACACCCGTCACCTCATCACCGCCGCCCTGGCCGCCGCCACGCTGGGCATGGCCGGCACCGCCAGCGCCGACGATGACCGCCGCCACGGCCCGCGCGGCGAGCGCTGGGAACACCGCCACGATGACCGTCGCTTTGACCGGCACGATGACCGCCGCTTCGATCGCCACGGTGGTTACCACGTGCAGCGCGACGTGCGCATCGTCCACGAGCACCGCTACGGCCCGCGCGCGGCAGGCCCTCGCTGGCACCGGGGTGGCTATGTGCCGCGCGAGGTGTGGCAGCACCGCCGCGTGGCATGGAACCACCACCACCACCCGCGCCTGTACGCGCCGCCGCGCGGCCACCAGTGGGTGCAGATCGATGGCGAGTTCCTGCTGGTGGCGGTGGCCACCGGGCTGATCGCCAACGTGATCCTGAACCGCTGATCCACACAGCCCTTATTGGCCGACAATCGCCCGATGCAAAGACGCCACTTCACCCTGGCCCTGGTCGCCACCACCGCGCTGGCGGCCTGCTCTCGCCAGGCCGACGCGCCCGCCCAGCCCCCCATCGACAAAGCCCAGGCCCTGGACGCGCTGGCCACACAAGGCAAGGGCTTCAGCGTGGGGGCGCTGATGGCCAAGCAGTCGGTGTACGTGCTGTTTGACCCGCAATGCCCGCACTGCGCCCACCTGTGGGAAGCCTCTCAGCCCCTGCTGCCGCGCGCGCGCTTTGTGTGGCTGCCGGTGTCGCTGCTCAACGCCAAGAGCCTGCCACAAGGCGCGGCCATTCTGGGCGCGGCCAACCCGACAGAAACCATGGCGGCGCACGAAAAAAGCCTGATCGCGGGCCAAGGCGGCATGGCCGCGTCGTCGAGCATTCCTGCCGACATCGAGGCCGCCATCAAGACCAACACCGCCCTGCTCGACCGCCTGGGCGCCACCTCGGTGCCCTTCCTGGTGGCGCGCCACGCGCGCACCGGTGAGACCATCACCCACGCCGGCGCCCTGGGCACGCAAGAGCTGGCCTTGCTGCTGGGCCTCTGAGGCCAGCCGCCTTCGCCTACCATCGCGCCTTCGCGCCAGCATTGGCGCGCCACCCCAGCAACCGGAGAACACCACCATGGGCAAAGAACAGCGCAACGAAAAAATGAGCAAGAAGCCCAAGAAGGACACCTCCGCGCCCACCAAGGGCCCGGTCTCGTCCGACCGACCGGTGGCACCGGTCACGGCCGTGATGCCGCGCGGCAAAGACAAGAACAAGTAAGGCCTGCAGGCCGTCGCCAGCACTTAGCGGCGGGCGACCAAAGGGGCCCCACTGGAACACCCCCCGGGCGTATGCTGAACGCCCATCCGTTTCCGTGGAGCTCAACCATGAAAACCGTGTCAATGGCCGCGCTCGCGGCCCTGGCCCTCTCGGGCTGCGCCAACCCCTACCCTCCCCACCCAGGCCGCTACGGCCAGCCTGCCGATGGCTGCGCCGCGCCCTGCCCAGGGCCAGGGTCTGGCCCCGGAATGGGAATGGGCTATGGCATGGGGCCCGGCATGGGAGCAGGCATGGGACCTGGCGCCATGGGCAGCGGGCCACCCACGCCACCGGCTCAAGTGAGCGCCAGCGTGGCGCAGTTGCCATCGGGCTACCAGAAGGCCGCCGCGCCAGCCGGGGCCAGCGTGTACTTCGTGAACCTGCGCAACGGCATGGTGGTGAACAACCCAGTGCGCGTGGTGTTTGGCTTGAGCGGCATGGGCGTGGCGCCCGCGGGCGTGGACAAGCCTGGCACCGGGCACCACCACCTGCTGGTGGACGTGGCCGCCTGGGACGCCAATGCCCCGCTGCCCGCCACCGACCAGCACCGGCACTTCGGCATGGGGCAGACGGAGGTGACGCTCACGCTGCCGCCCGGGCCGCACACCTTGCAACTGGTGCTGGGCGACCAGAACCACATTCCGCACCACCCGCCGGTGATGAGCGAGCGCATCACCGTGCAAGTGCGATAGACCTCAGGCCCCCTGTGCGCCCAGCGCGCGCAGGCGCTGGGCCCAGCGGTCCACCCCGCGCTGGCCCAGGCCGTCCACCTGCCCGATCAGGTTGGTGTGAATGGGCGCGAACCCCACGAAACCGAGCAGGTTGCGCTCCAACGCGCGAACGCTGTGGGCGCGATAGAACCAGCGGTAGGCCAGGGCCGGCATGCCCATGGTCACCACCACGCGGGCCGATCGGCCCGCCAGGGGCTTGTGGGCAAAGGGGTTCTGGCGGTCAGCGGCCATGAGCGACCCCGGGCGAACCACCTGCTCCAGGTAGGCCTTGAGCAAGGCCGGCATGTCGCCCATCCACAAGGGGAACAGCAGCACCAGGTGCTCACACCACTGCAGCGCCTCTTGCGAGGCCTTCAGGCTGGGCGGCACCGGCTCGCGCTCCCAGGCCTGCGCGCTGCGCAGCACGGGAAAATCCAGCGCGCCCACCGCCAGGCGGTGCACCAGGTGGCCTGAGGCAGCCGCGCCCTCGGCGTAAGCCTCGGCCAGGCGGTGGTTCAGGCGCTCGGGCGAGGGATCGGGGTGCCCCTCAACAAGCAGGATGCGACGTGGTTCGACCATGGTGACCCTCCGGCAAAAACGCCATGGTCAATCGAATGGCGCGCGATGGGCTTGCGCACGCTCAACGGTGCGACGGGCGGCGGCCGGTGGGGCGTTGTGCCTGGCGCTCTTGCTTCAGGCGCTGGCGCTCGGCATCGGCGGCCTTGCCGGCTTTCAGCCAGGCCAGGAACTGCTCGGGCGTTTCCAGCGTGATGCGCCCCAGCAGGCCGCTGCGGAAGTCGGCGATCACCTGCTCGGCGGCCTTGGTCATGTTCACCCGGCCGCCGGCCACCAGGGCGCCGCGCTGGCGGCCCACGGCCTCCAGCAACTGGTCATCGGTGGACGCCGCCACCGCGTCGAGGGTGAGCTTGTAGCGCTCGGCCAGCAGGGCCGGGTAGTCGCGCTGCAAATCGGCGATGAGCTCCAGCGCCACCACCTCGTCGTCGTAGGCGTTTCGGCCCACGGCGCCGCTGGCGGCCAGGTGGTAGCCGCTCTCGGGCACGACGATGCGGGGCCACAGCATGCCGGGCGTGTCGAAGAGGTAGCAGTCATCGGCCAGGGCCACGCGCTGCTCGGTGCGGGTCACGCCGGCCTCGTCTCCGGTCTTGGCGGCGCGCTTGCCCATGAGGGTGTTGATGAGCGTGCTCTTGCCCACGTTGGGGATGCCGCAGATCAGCACCCGCAGCGGCTTGGCCATGCCGCCGCGCAAGGGCGCCAGCTCGCGGCTCTCCGCCACCAGCGCCTTGGCCGGGGCGGTGTTGCTTGCGTCCAATGCAATGGCGCGCGTGTCTTTCTGGGCGTTGTAGTGCGCCAGCCAGAGCGCGGTGCGCGCGGGGTCGGCCATGTCCTGCTTGTTCAGGATCTTCAGCGTGGGCTTGTGACCGGTCATCTCGCCCAGCAAGGGGTTGGCGCTGGAGCCCGGCAGGCGGGCGTCAAGCATTTCGATCACCACGTCAATGCTCTTCACCCGCTCGGCGATGGCTTTGCGCGTGAGGTGCATGTGACCGGGGAACCATTGGATGCTCATGGCGTGCTGCTGGTGAAAAACGGAGCCGGCATTGTGCCTGTGTCGCGACGCGCGCATGGGACTGCCCGAGCGCGTGTGGACAATCGCGCATTTGTCCCCGGGAAATGGGGAAAAGGGTGTGAATAACTTTGGGTCATCGCTGTACGGCTGATCTAAGTCCTTGTCGCCCAAGGGAATCCACTGGATTGCTTAATGTTTGAGCACGATACGAAGACTTGGCGCCTGACCGTGGCCGCCACCGGCCAGACCTTGCCCGCCCCAGCCGGACAGACACTGCTGCGAAGCCTGCTGGACGCGGGCGTGGCGTGGCCGGCCTCGTGCCGCAATGGCACCTGCCGCACTTGCATCGGGTGGGTGGAAGAAGGCCGTGCGCGGCACGGCATTGAGTGGCCGGGGCTGCTGCCCGAAGAGAAAGCGCAGGGCGCGGTGCTGCCCTGCGTGGCCTACCCCGAGAACGATGTGTGCCTCGGGGGGCCTGGCCTCAAGCCGTGACGGCGGCCTCGGCGGCGCTGCGCGGCTGGCCCAGGCGCGTGGGCGAGGTGTATTCCTGCCGGTAGAGCTCGAAGGGCATGGTGTCGGCCGCTTCGATGGCCTTCTGGTCGGCCACCGAGCGCTCGGCCATGGCCTCGAAGCGGGCCTGTTGCTTGGCGCCCCAGTGCAAGCCCAGCAGGTGCTGGTGCACCTGTTGCGAGCGTTCGCGCACAAAGCCCACGAAGGAATTGCCGTGCTGCGCACCCATGGCCTGCAGCACGCGGGCCGAGGGCAGCGTGTCGGGCGACAGCAGGGCGGCGCGGGCATCGGCCACCGCTTTCGCGTGCACCTCGCCACCGTCCAACGCGTCCAGCCGGTCGGCGATGGGGCCGAGCTGGTCGATCACCTCCAGCGCCCAGTCCATCAGCGACACGCTGTCGCCGTGGCGCAGCAGCTTCAGACCAGGCTCGCGACCGCGCGCGGCCGTGTGGTGCTGGTTGTGCGCCATCTCGCGGATTTCCTCGGGCGTGTCCGGCGGGCTATCGGCCAGCAGGCAGTGCAGCAGGAACACGTCAATGAAGTGCAGGGCAGACGCGCCGATGCCGATGGGCTCGAAGGGGTTGAGATCGAGCAGGCGCACCTCGATGTACTCCACGCCACGCTCGCGCAGCGCGTGCAGCGGGCGCTCGCCCGGAAAGATCACGCGCTTGGGACGGATGTTGCTGTAGAACTCGTTTTCGATTTGCAGCAGCGTGGTGGCGAGCTGGATGTACTCACCACCCGGGTTGCGAATGCCCAGCGCCTCGTAGGCGGGCCAGGGGCGGGTGAGTGCGTCGTGCAGCGAAGCGGCGTAGCCCTCCAGCCCGTTGTAGCTCACGGCCAGCGTGCCCTGCGCTTCGCTCTGGTAACCCAGGCGCCCCATGCGCAGCGAGGTGCCGTGCGGCATGTGCAGGGTGCCGGTGGCGCCAAGGGGTTGCAGCTCGTGTTGGCGGCCCTCCACAAAGCTGGAGCACACCGCGGGCGAAGCGCCAAACAGGGTGAGCAGCAGGAAGGCGTGGCGGCGGAAATTGCGGATGAGGGAGAAGTAGCCCTCGTTGTCGATGCCCGGCATCGACCAGTTGTAGTGAATGCCCGAGATGGTTTGCATGCGCCGGCCATAGCGGTGGCCCAGGCCCATGCGGTACACGCTCTTGGCGCGGCCCACGTTGGACGAGCCATAGCGCCCCAGCGGAATGGTCTCGTCGGTGGGCAGGCCGCAGGGCATGCTGGACACCCACAGCATTTCGTCGCCCTGCGCGCGCAAGGCGCGCACGGTGTACTGGTGAATCTCGGTGAGCTCGGCCAGCATGGCGTCGACGCTGCCGTGCACGCCGGTGATGAGTTCCAGCTGCGACTCGCTGTAGTCGGTGGTGATGTGCGGGTGCGTGAGCGCGCTGCCCAGCGCAGCGGGATGCGGCGTGAGCGCCAGCTTGCCATCGGCTTGGGCGCGCAGGCTTTCTTTTTCCAGCCCGCGGCGCATGCCACGAAGGCGCTCGGCGGTCAGGGCATCGAGGCGCTGTTGCAGGGAAGTCATACTGGGGCGGGTTCTTCGGATTCCGGGGGGAGGGAAGTTAACACGGTTGCGCCAACTCTGCAGACGGGCCCAAAACCGCATTGGCGACGCCCGTGGCACGGGCCAGCCAGGCCTCGATCGTGGCCGGGTCGTGCACCAGGCGCAGCTCGTCGAAGGCGGCCTGGGCCTCGGGGTAACGTCGGCGCAGGCTGTTGAGCCATTGCTTCAGGCGCCCGGCGCGGTGGCGCCGCTCCACCCGCGCGCTCACCTGGGTCCAGAACAGGGGCAGCAAGGGCAGCACCTCGGCCCAGGGCACGGGCGCCTGCCCGGCGATCTCGCGCGCCAGGCCCGGGTCGGCCACCTGGCCGCGCCCCACCATCAGGTGCTCGCAGCCCGTGGCCTCGCGGCAGCGGCGGGCGTCGTCCACCGTCCAGATTTCGCCGTTGGCGATCAGCACCGGCCGCTGCGCCGGCAGGGACTGCGCCACCTCGGCGATGCGTTCCCAGTAAGCGGGTGGCTTGTAGCCGTGGGCCTTGGTGCGGGCGTGGATCACCAGTTCGTCGGCACCGGCCTCGGTGATGGCCAGGGCGTTGGCCTCGGCCACGCCACCGTCGTGGTAACCCAGGCGCATCTTGGCCGACACCGGAATGTGCGCCGGCACCGCGCGCCGCACGGCGCGCACGATCTGGTGCACCAGCCAGGGCTCGTCCAGCAGGATGGCGCCGCCGCGGCTGTTGTTCACCGTCTTGGCCGGGCAACCAAAGTTCAGGTCGATGCCGGGCGGGTTGAGCGTGGCCAGCCGCGCCGCGTTCTCGGCCACGCACACCGGGTCAGACCCCAGCAACTGCGGGCGCACCAGCACGCCCGCGCGCGTGCGCCCGCCATTGAGCAGTTCGGGCACGACACGCGTGAAAGCACGCTCGGGCAGCAGGGTCTGGGTGATGCGGATGAACTCGCTGGTGCAACGGTCCACCCCGCCGGTGCGGGTGAGCACATCGCGCAAGGTGGCGTCCAGCAAGCCTTCCATGGGCGCGAGCAGGAGCATGGGCGGTATTGTCCACGCGCGGGCGATACCCCCATGGGCTGGGCTACGATCCCGGCCATGGCACACGAACCCCGCCTCACCACCCTGTTGCGCGAGCTGCTGGCCGCGCACCGCGTGGCCGCACTGGCCACGGTGGACGCCGACGGCGCCCCCGGCGTGTCGATGGTGCCCTTCGCGGTGGACCCGCAACAGCGCTGCCTGGTGGTTCACATCAGCGCGCTGGCGCCGCACACCGCGCAACTGCTGCGCGAGCCGCGCGCCGCCTTGCTGGTGGCACAAAGTGAGACCGCCGGCGAGCCGGTGCACGCCTTGCCCCGGGTGAGCGTGCAGGTGCTGGCCCAGACCGCGCAAGGCGAGGCCCTGGCCTCGGCCCGCTCGGCCTACCTGGCCCGCTTTCCCGAGGCCGAGCCCATGACCGCCCTGCCCGACTTCCGTTTCGTCTGCCTGCACCCGCAAGCCGGCCGGCAGATCGTGGGTTTTGGCGCGGCGCGCACGCTCGACGCCGACACCCTGCGCGCCGCCCTGGGGCCTGCACCATGACGCTGGCAACCGGTCTGGACGTGGTGCACGAAGACGAGCACCTGCTGGTGCTCAACAAGCCCTCGGGCCTGCTGGCCGTGCCCGGGCGTGGGCCCGACAAACAAGATTGCCTGAGCGCGCGCGCACAGGCCCGCTGGCCCGATGCGCTCATCGTGCACCGGCTGGACATGGCCACCTCGGGCCTGCTGGTGCTGGCGCGCGGGCTGCCCATGCAGCGCGCCCTCAGCAGCGCCTTCGAGCAGCGCCGCGTGCACAAGCGCTACGTGGCGGTGGTCAGCGGCAAGTTGGCCAACCCCGCGCCCGACAACGGCTGGCAGACCATCAACCTGCCGCTGATGATCGACTGGCTGAACCGCCCGCGCAGCATCGTGCACTGGGGCATGGGCAAGCCCAGCGTGACGCACTGGCGCCTGCTGGACGCTGGCCATGCACAGGCCGTGGGCACGCGCATCGAGCTGGAGCCCCTCACTGGCCGCACCCACCAGTTGCGCGTGCACCTGCAGGCCCTGGGCCATCCCATCGTGGGCGACCCGCTCTACGCCAGCCCCGAGCAGCAAGCCCTGGCGCCGCGCCTGCTGTTGCACGCGGCCGAACTGTCTTTCACCCACCCGGCCACGGGCCAAGTGCTCTCGCTGCACAGCCCGGCCCCGTTCTGAGCACCCGCGATGCCGCGCCACCTCACCGTTCTCACTGGCGCCTCGCGCGGCATGGGCCTGGCCATGGCCCGGCAGTTGCTGGCGCCCGATCGCACCTTGCTGTGCGTCTCGCGCCACGACAACGCCGCCCTGGCCGATGAGGCACGGGCGCGCGGGGCCACGCTCATTCAATGGCGGCAAGACCTGGCCGACACCGAGGGCGCACGCCAGCGCCTGCACGACTGGCTGGCCGCGCAAGACCCCGCCACGCTGGCCAGCGCCACCCTGATCAACAACGCGGGCGTGATTCCCCACATCGGCCCGCTGGACACCGTGCCCGCCGAGCAGCTCGCCACCGCCCTGCGCGTGGGGCTGGAAACGCCCATGCAGCTCACCGCCGCCTTTCTGCTCGCCACCAACGCCTGGGTGGCGGGCGGCTGGCGCGGGCCGCGCCGGGTGCTGAACGTGTCCTCCGGCCTGGGCCGGCGCCCCATGGCCGCTCAGGCGGCCTACTGCGCGGCCAAGGCCGGGCTGGACCACTTCACCCGCTGCGTGGCGCTGGAGCAGGCCCCACTGCCCCACGGCGCGCGCCTGGTCTCGCTGGCGCCGGGCGTGATCGACACCGACATGCAGGTGCAATTGCGCAGCGGCGACCCGGCCGCCTTCCCTGACCGCCAGCGCTTTGTTGACCTGAAAGCCCACGGCCAGCTCAGCACGCCCGACGCCGCCGCCCGGCAGGTGCTGGCCTGGCTGGACCGGCCCGACTTCGGCCGCGAGCCCGTGGCCGACGTGCGCCAAGCCTGAAGGAGCCCCGCATGCGACGCCGCACCTGCCTCATCGCCGCCCCGCTCGCCCTGCTGCGCCCGCCCGCCTTCGCCCAGGCACCCGACTTCTGGGCCTTGCTGCGCGAGGGCGGCGTGGCCGTGCTCATTCGCCACGCCCAAACGGAACCCGGCCTGGGCGACCCGCCGGGCTTTCGCCTCGGCCAATGCCAGACACAACGCAACCTCAGCGCCGAAGGCCGGGCCCAGGCCAAGCGGCTGGGCGAGGCCTTTCGCCGAGCCGGGGTGCGCGTGGACGAGGTGCGCAGCAGCGCCTGGTGCCGCTGCGTGGACACCGCCCAACTCGCCTTCGGCCAAGCCACGGTGTGGCCGGCGATCAACTCGTTCTTCCGCGACAACGGCGGCGACGCCCAGACCGCCGAGGTGCTTCAGGCCTTGCAAGGGCTGCAGCGCCCGCGCAACTGGGTGCTGGTGACGCACCAGGTGAACATCACCGCCCTCACGGGCGAGGTGCCGTCCATGGGCGAGGTCTTGCTGGCGCGCACACAGCCAGGCCAGGCGCGGCTGCAAGTGCTGGCGCGGCACGCCTTCCACTGAGCGCCAGGCGGTCGCCGGGGCGCCAGTACTTGGGCGGGCGCGGGGGTAGGATGCCGGTTTTTCACCATCCTGCTACGGAGTCGAGAACATGAGCCGAGAAGTCGTTGTCGTCAGCGCGGTGCGCACCGCCATTGGCACTTTCGGGGGCAGCCTGAAAGACATTCCGCCCACCGAGCTGGGCGCCCTGGTGGTTCGCGAGTCGCTGGCCCGTGCCCAGGTGGAGGGCAAGGACGTGGGCCATGTGGTCTTTGGCCACGTGGTGAACACCGAGCCCAAGGACATGTACCTCTCGCGCGTGGCGGCCATCAACGGCGGCTGCGCCGAAGGCACGCCGGCCTTCAACGTGAACCGCCTGTGCGGCTCGGGCCTGCAGGCCATCGTGTCGGCCGCGCAAAGCATTCTGCTGGGCGACGCCAACATCGCCATTGGCGCCGGTGCCGAGAACATGAGCCGCGCGCCCTTTGCCAGCCTGAACATGCGCTGGGGCGCCCGCATGGGCAACACCCAGATGGTGGACATGATGGTCGGCGCCCTGCACGACCCCTTCCACACCATTCACATGGGGGTGACGGCCGAGAACATCGCCGCCAAGTGGGGCATCACCCGCGAAGACCAGGACAAGCTGGCCGTGGAAAGCCACAACCGCGCCCAGCGCGCCACCGAGGCCGGTTACTTCAAAGACCAGATCGTGCCGGTGATGCTCAAGAGCAAGAAGGGCGAGGTGGCCTACGCCACCGACGAGCACTTCCGCGCCAACGCCACGCTGGACGACATGGCCAAGCTCAAGCCGGTGTTCCTGAAGGAAAACGGCACCGTCACGGCAGGCAACGCCTCGGGCATCAACGACGCGGCCGCTGCCGTGGTGCTGATGGACGCCGAAACGGCCCGCGCCCGTGGCCTCAAGCCCCTGGCCCGTCTGGTGGGCTACGCCCACGCTGGCGTGGACCCGAAGTACATGGGCATCGGCCCGGTGCCGGCCACCCAACTGGCGCTGAAGAAGGCCGGCCTCACGGTGAACGACCTGGACGTGATCGAGGCCAACGAGGCCTTCGCCGCCCAGGCCTGCGCCGTCACGCGCGACCTGGGCCTGGACCCGGCCAAGGTGAACCCCAACGGCTCGGGCATTTCGCTGGGCCACCCGATTGGCGCCACCGGCGCGCTCATCACCGTGAAGGCCCTGCACGAGCTGCAGCGCGTCAACGGCCGCTACGCGCTGGTGACCATGTGCATCGGTGGCGGCCAGGGCATTGCCGCCATCTTCGAGCGCACCTGATGCGCCTGGCTGGGGCGCTGGCCCCAGCCCCCTTTTCGCTGGCTCAGCCGGTGGCCAGCGCGGCGCGCCAACGCTGAAGTTGCGGCAGAAACTGCCGCTCCTGGTTGCGCTGGATGCGCTCGAGTTGCTCGTCGATCTCCAGCACGGCCTGCTCGCGGCGGCCCAGCTCGGCCAGGATCTCGGCCTTCAGGCAGACGAACCAGGTCTGCCAGTTCTCAAAGCCGGTGGACTGCCACAGGCGCACCCCCTCCTCCAGATCGGCCAGGCCTTGCTCGGGCTGGCCCCGCCGGGCCGTGGCCCAGCCGCGCACGATGCGCGCCATGCCGATGAACTCGGGGAAACCAAACTGCGTGGAGAAGCCCACGCACTGCTCGGCAAAACGAAGCGCCACCTCGGGCTCTTGGCGCATGACGGCGATGTTGAAGTTCGCCAGCATGGAGAAGCCCAGCGAGTGCGGCTGGTTCAGGCGCTGCGCCAGGGTGTAGGCGTCCAGTGCGTGCTGCTGCGCGGCCTCGGCCTCGCCACAGGCCATGTGGGCCAGCGCCAGGTAGAAGCGGCCAAAAATGCCGAAGTCCATCAGGTACACCGGGTACAGGGCAGCGTCGCGCTCGGGCTGGTACAGCGAGACCGAGCGCTGCAGGTGCGCCAGCGCCTGCACTGACTCGCCCCGGTGAAAGGCGATCATGCCGTTCATGTTGCACGCGGCCATCACGGCCTCGTGCGGGGCCACGCCCAGGTCCAGCTCGCCGCACTCAATGGCGTTGGCCGTGTGCAAGAGCTGCTGCGCCAGGGGCAGCGCCTGGTCGAACTCGGCGCGCCCCCAGTGGTAGAGGCACAGGCCGTAGGTGATGGGGAACTGGCGGGGTTTGCCCGGCAGCGACTGGCACAGCGCATGGGCGCGCTTTTGCACCTCGCCAAACTGGGCGCTGCCCGGGCCCATCAGCACCATGGTGGTGGGGCCCAGCACCGACAACAGGCCCAGTTCCACCTCGGCGCGGGCTGGCCCTTCGGCCACGCCCTGCAAGGCCTGCAAGCCGGCTTTCAGGTGCTCGGCCGCCTCGCGCGGCGCCCCGCCCTGCAGCGACTGCACGCCCGCTTGCAGCAGGTAGCGCGCGGCCTCCAGGGCGCGGTTGGCGCGGGCCAGGTGGTGGGCCAGCAGCTCGGGCGCGCCCTGGGCCAGCGCCGCGAACTCGCCCTGCAGGCACTCGACCACGCGCCCGTGCAGCGCCACCCGCGTCTTGAGCAGGGTGGTGTCGTAGGCGGTGTTCTCCACCAGCGCGTGCTTGAACTTGAGCTGGCCCGGGCCGTGGGGCAGCAGCAAGCCAGACGCGAGCAGGCGGTTGAGCTGGTCTTCAAAGGTGGTGGCGGGCAACTGGGCCACCGCCGCCAGCAAATCGGTGGGGAAGGTCTGACCCAACGCGGCGGCGGCCTGGGCCAGTGCCTTGGCCGGGCCCAGGCGGTCCAGGCGCTCGGTGAGCAGATCGAGCAAGGTGTCGGGCACGCCCAGGCCTGCGCTGCTCAGGCCCAGGCCACTGCGCACGCCCTGCACGTCTTGCACCATGCGGGTCATCTCTTCGATGAAGAGGGGGATGCCGTCGGTCTTGCTCAGGATCAGGTCCACCGACGAGGCCGGCAGGTCAATGGCGTGACACAACTGCGCCACCATCTGCCGCGATTGCCCGGCATCCAGCCGCCGCAGCTCGATGGTGGGCACCCGGGCTTGGGGCGGGAAGCAGTGCTCGAAGCCTGGGCGCGCGGTCAGCACGAACAAGGTGTGCTGCAGGCGCGCGGTGCTGAGCAGCTTGTCCAGCAACTCCAGCGAGCTGGGGTCGATCCAGTGCAGGTCATCAAAGACGATGAGCAGCGGCTTGCTGCGGGTGACGCCCCGAAAATACAGCGCCAGCAGGGCCTCGGTGGAGACCATGGGCACCTGGCTGGTGAGCTCGGCAAAGTAACGCACCAGCAGCTCGCCGGCCAGTTGCAGCCGCGCGGGTGGCGGCATTTCCAGTGGCGGGTAGCGGCCATCCACCGGGATGTCCAGCAACGACGCCATGAGCGCCAGGTCTTGCGGCTCGCTGATGCCGGCAATGGCCAACTGGGCCTCGAGCTTTTCGATCTGCGCCTGCGGCGAGTCGTGGCGCGCGAAACCGGCCGCCGCCATCAGGTGCTGCACAAAGGGGTAGAGCACGCTGTTGGTGTGAAAGGGCGAGCACTGCAGGCGAATCACCAGGTGCGGCTCGTCGTGCAGGCTCTCAGCCAGGGCGGTGGCCAGGCGCGACTTGCCCAGCCCGGCCTCGCCCATCACCAGCACGGCTTCGCCCGGGCCGTGGCGGCAGGCCTCCCAGGCTTGGCGCAGGCGGGCCAGTTCGCGCTCGCGCCCGATCATGGGCAAGGTGCCATCGCGCCCGCGCCAGGCCGAGCGGCTGTTGAAGCCCTTGACGCCCGCCACCGCACTCAGGCGCACCGGGTCGGCGAAGCCCTTGAGCGCCACGGGCCCGAGGTCGTCGTAATCGAACTGCGGGCCGGCGATGCGCCGCGTCACCGGCGACACCAGCACCTGGCCCGGCTGGGCCTCGGCCTGGATGCGGGCCGCCAGGTTGGGCGTGGCCCCGGCGATGGCCAGGGTGTCGGTCTGGCCCACGGTGACGCGCCCGGTGGCCAGGCCCACGCGAACGCCCAGGCCGTAGGGCTTGCCATCAGGGCCAGCCAGCGAACCGATGCCTTCCACAATGGCCAGGCCGGCGTGAATGGCGCGCACCGCGTCGTCTTCATTGGCCATGGGGTAGCCGAAGTACACGTCCACGCCGTCGCCCACCACCTTGGCCACGTGCCCGTTGAAGCGCACGGCGATGCGCTTGACCAGCGTGTGGTACGCGCGCAGCGCCTCGAAAAGGTCTTCGGCGTCCAGGGCTTCGGCCAGGGTGGTAGAGCCCACCAGGTCACAAAACAGCACCGTCATCTGGCGGCGCGAAATCTCACGCGCAGGCGCCTCTGGCGCCGGCACTGGCACGGGCAGGCGGGCGCCGCACTGGCCGCAGAAGCGGCTCGGTGCCATGGCCCTCACGCCGCATTGGGTGCAGAACATGACAGCGAACCCTCAGTGAACCCGCAGGCGCCGGGGCGCGGTGTGGGACAGCCCGCCCGCGGCGGCCTCGGCGGCCCCCACGGCGAACATGATGAGCATGTCGTAGTCCAGCGCCACCGCGCCCGGGGTCTGCGGCGTGCGGCCGCTGCGGTTCTGGAACCAGCGGTTCCAGTCAGTTGAGCCGGGCGGGTACAGCAGGAAGGTGCCGCCATCGGGCGGAAAGGCGCGGTTGGGCGAGGGGTAGAGGTTGGCCATGAAGGGCGACTGCGCCGTGCCGTGGCAGCTCATGCACGACGACGCGCGCTGCGTGCCGCTGCGGGGCTGGCCGTCGGTGTAGATCACGCCGTGGCGCTTGGCCACGTCGATCGGGCCAGACAGGCGCCCACCCCAGCCGAGCTGCTCGAGTGCATAAGCGGGCGCGCCTTCGCGGTTGATCCAGGTCTCGGTGAGGGGAGGCAATGGCACGCTGGGCGGCAGCGCGGCGATCTTCGGGTCATTGCCCCACTGCGCACCCAGGGGCACGAGCTTGTCCCAAGTGCCTTTGCCGGGCGCCTGGGCGTGGTAGACGTAGGTGGCGAACACCCAGCCTGTCTGGGGCGCGGCCACGCTGTCTTTCACGATGATGTCGAACTGCAGCACGCGCAGCGGCACCAGTTGGGGCGGTGGCACCGGCGCGCCGGGCTGGCGGCTGGCCTCATACGCGGCCTGCGCGCTGGGGCGCCACACGTGCCACTGGGTCGAACCCGCCACCACGGGCCACTGCTCTGGCGTGGGGGTGACGGCACCGGCCTTGATCACCATCGCGCCTTCGGGAAAGTCCACCACGCCCAAATTGGGCCGGTAGGGGTTAGCCCACAAGCGCTTGAGCATGGTGGCGGAAAGGCGGTCGTAATAAATCACCGTGTGGTTCTGCAGGGGCACGTCCAGGCCCGGGAAGGTGCCCGGGGCCAGCACCTGGCCCGAGTAGGAGCCCAGAATGGCCTCGCGCCCGGAGGCGGCGTCACCCTCGGCCTGCCAGGGCATGTCATACCAGCCGGTGGCCTGCGGGCTCCAGCCGCTGGGGTCTTCAATCAGGCGGCGCAGGCTGGGCTCGACGTGTGCCTTGAGCCGGCGCACGTACTCAGGGGCCGACGACACGGTCAGGGCCTGGCGCGGGACTTTGGTGAGCCAGTCGCTGGGCGGGGCGTCGGCGGGGTAATCGAAGTTCGACACCCGCAGCGGCCCGTTCCACAGCAGGCGGGCGGGCTGACCGGGCGCGGCAGTCGCCACCGGGTACAGGCCGTTGTTGGCGGCAAAGGGGTCGGCCGCCAAGGCGGTGGTGACGGTGGTGGTGGCGCAGACGCTCAGCAGCGCGGCCCAATGCCGAAGGCGGCGCACCGCGCCGCTCGGCCATGCAATCGTTGGCATGTCAATCTCCCTGGTCTTCGAATCTCCCCAATATTAAGGGAGCCCCAGGGGGTATTTTTTGCCACCCGCGTCGGCGGGTTCAGGCTCAGCCGGTTCTGTCGCCAGGAAAGCCGCCGGCGCGGCAGGTCACCACCAGCGTGTCGCGCCAGCCGTAGGCGTCGGGCACGGCGGGCTGGATGGGCGTGGTTTCGTGAATCACGCGCTGGTCGTCCAGCAGCAGCAACGACCAGGGTTCTTGCAAGGTAAAGCGCTGGCCACGCGGGCCATGGGCCTCGAACACCCGGCTCTCACCGCCTTTGATGCCCTGGCGTGCCACCAGGAACACGGCCACCAGGTCCACGCCGTCGCGGTGCGCCCCCTCGGGCGTGGGGCGGCCGATGCCACCGGCGGTGTCGATGCGAAAGGTGTGCGCCTCGGTGTACCAGGGCTGGGTGCCGCGCAGGGCGCTGGCCGCCTCGCCCAGGCGCACCAGCAGGCGCTGCCACAGCGGCAGGGCCAGGGTCTGCGGCAGCATGGGCTGGAACCAGCGCTGCATGCCGCCGTGCAAGGCGTTGTATTCCACCGGCTGCCAATGGGCACGGTGCGGCACCAGGTCCACCCGCTCGCCTTCCACCACGAAGCAACTGTGCCGGCGCTTGCGGTAACGTCCGCCGTCCTTGAGGTACTCGTCGGGCGGCAATTCGTCCCAGGCCTGCTGCAAGTCCCGCCACTCGGCCGGCGTGGCCGCGAGCCAGCGGCTCACGCTGGCGGAATCGAGCAGGGCAAAGCCGGTGTCTGACAAGGCCCGGTCGAGTTCGGCCAGGGGCACGTAGGGTGGCGGGAATTCGGGTGTCATGGGCCGCCAGTGTAGCCATGGGGAAAACCATGATCCGCCTCGTGGTCAGGGGCGCCGTCGCTGGCGCGATACTGTTTTCAGAGCAGGAGACCCGCATGTCCGCGAACGCGACCGACACCCCAGAACAGCCCCATCCACCAGAGAACACCCCCGCCTCGCCGCCCGAGCGATCGGTGTTTGACCTGCGCATCGCCAGCCTCACCCCGGCCGCGCCGCTGCGCTGGCTGCGCGCCGGCTGGGCCGACTTCCGGGCCTGTCCGCGCATTGGCCTGTTCTACGGCCTGTGCTTCTTTCTGATGGGCCACGCCCTGATGGCGGTGTTCCGATTCGCCCCGGCCTATGTGCTGGCGCTCTCCGCCGGCTTCCTGCTGATGGGCCCCTTTTTGTGCCTGGGCCTGTACGACGCCAGCCGCGCCCTGCAGCGCGGGCAACGGCCGTCACTGCGCGCCTCGCTGGCGGCCTGGCGCCCCACCAAGGGCACCATGGCCATCTTCGCGGGGGTGCTGCTCATTCTGGAAATGCTCTGGGGCCGTGCCTCGCTGGTGGTGTTCGCCGTCACCTTCAACACCATGCCCAACACCGAGCACCTGCTGGCGCAGCTGTTCAGCGCGGAGAACCTGGAATTTCTCATCACCTACACCCTGGTGGGCGGCGTGTTCGCCGGGCTGATCTTCGTGACCAGCGTGGTGAGCATCCCCATGATCCTGGACCGCCAGACAGACGCCATTTCGGCCGGCCTCACCAGCATCCGCGCCAGCCTGAACAACCCTGGCGTGATGCTGTGGTGGGGCGCGCTCATCACGGCGCTCATCGGGCTGTCGATGCTGCCCTTCTTCCTGGGCCTATTCATCGCCGGCCCGGTGGTGGGCCACGCCACCTGGCACGCCTACCGCGAGGTGGTGAACGACCCGGTGTGAGCGAGGGCCGCCAGCGGCGGCGACACACTGGGGCCGCGTCACCCCCCTTGCCCCACATGAACCTCTGGGACCAGCACATCGCGGGCCCATCGCCCGCCCGCCGACAGCACCGTGCTGGTACCGGGCGACGGCGCAGGCCGCAACGGGCTGTGGTGCAAGCGGGCCTGAAACCCCTCAGGCCTGGACGGGCGGAACCAGCGGCAAGCGGCGGATGGTCTGCCCGGTGAGCTGGCCCCAGGCCTGGGCCAAGGCCGGCGCCACCGGCGGCAGGCCCACCTCTCCCAAGCCCCCGAGCGGGCCATCGCTTTCCAGAAAATGCACCTCGATCGCGGGCGTCTGCGCCAGCCGAAGGATGGGGTAGTCGGTGAAGTTGCGTTGCTGCACGCGGCCGTCCTTCAGCGTGATGGCCTCGCCCAGGGCGGCGCTCAAGCCCATGAGGATGGCGCCCTCCACCTGCTGGCGGCCGGTGTCGGGGTGCATGAGAAAGCCGCAGTCGACCACGGCCACCACGCGCTTCACCACGGGTCGACGCTGGTCGTCCAGCGCCACTTCGATGACCTCACCCACCACCGAGCCGAAGCTCTCCACCATGGCCACGCCACGGCCCACGCCCTGCGGCGCGGCCTGCCGCCAGCCCGAATGCTCAGCCAGGGCCTGCAAGACACGCTGGTGGCGTGAGCCCTCTGGCAGCAAGGCCAGTCGGTAGTCCAGCGGGTCTTGCCGCGCGGCCTGGGCCAGCTCATTGACGAAGGACTCGGTGAAGAAACCGTGCTGGCTGTGGGCCACGCTGCGCCAGGCACCCACCCGCACGGGCGAGCTGGTGGCGATCGACTGGATGTGCTGATGCCCGATGCGGTAGTGCAAGGGGTAGCCCTCGTTGATGAGATCGGGCGTTTCGGTGAAGCGCTGCACCCAGCTCAGCGGCATGCCTTGCCCATCCACCGCGGCCTCGATGGTGGTGACCACCGCCGGGCGGTAGGCGCCCTGGGTGAAGTCTTCCTCACGGCTCCAGATCAGCTTGACAGGGGCCGGGCTGCAGGTGCGGGCCAGCGCCACAGCCTGCTCCAAGTGGTTCTTTTTGGGCGCAGAGCGGCGCCCGAAACCCCCGCCCAGCAGCAGGGGCGTGAACACCACCTTCTCGGCTGGCAGGCCGCTGATCTTGACCAGGTTGCCGTGGGCGCCCAGTGCGTCTTGCTCACTGCCCCACACCAGCAAACGCCCATCCACCCACTGGGCGGTCACGTTGATCGGCTCCATGGTGGCGTGGTGCAACCACGGCACCTCGAAGCTGGCGACGTGTCGGCGCTCGCTGGTGCCGGTGGGAGACCCCGTGTCAACCACGGTCTCCGTGTCAGCCGAAGCCAGGGCCTCCTGCAGGCGCGCCATGGCCGAGGCGCTGTCCGCCTGGGCATCGCCGCCTTCAAACGTGGGCTGCAAGGCCGCCATGCCGCGGTGGGCCGCCCAGTAACCGGTGGCCACCACGGCCACGGCCTCGGGCAAGCGCACCACCGACTTCACCCCGGGCACTGCCATGGCGGGTGCTTCGTCCACCTGGGCCAGGCGCCCACCGTGCAAGGGCGAGGCCTGCACCGTGGCCACCAGCAGACCAGGCAACTGCAGGTCAATGCCGTAGCGGGCGCGACCGCACACTTTGTCGGGAATGTCCAGGCGCGGCACGCCTTTGCCCATCAGGCGAAATTGTTCGCGGGTCTTCAGGCGCGGGGCCGACGGCAGGTGGCGACCGGCCGCCTCCTGGGCCAGCTCTCCGTAAGTGGCGCGGCGCGTGCCAGCGGCATCGGTCACCACGCCGTCCTGCACCGTCAGCGCATCGGGCGCCACTGACCAGCGCTTGGCCGCTGTGTCCACCAGCAGGCCACGCGCGGCGGCGGCCACCACGCGCAAGCCGCGTTGCCCGGTGTAGCGCACCGATGCCGAGCCGCCCGTGACCTGCAGCTTCGCGAACCGCGCCAGTTCGCCGAACGCCACGTCGGCCACCGGGCGCACCACCTGGGGCACGCCGCCGGGCAAGAGGAAGCCTTCGACGAAGAAGGGGTTGGCAAACGCGCCGTGCGCCGGCGCCTGCGCCACACGCAACTGCGCCCAGGCGATGTCCAGCTCGTCGGCCACCATCATGCCCAGCGTGGTCATGACGCCCTGCCCCATGTCCGAGTGCGGCACATACAGCGTGACGGTGTTGTCAGGCGCGATGCGAAGCCAGCCGCCCAGGAGCTGCCCCCCCGCCTGATCGGTGAGCGCTATGGCCTGCTTTCGCAGACCGTCTTGGCGCTGGAACAGTCCAATGGCAAGGCCCCCGCCCAGCACGGCGGCGGTCCCCAGAAGCCAGGTGCGGCGCTTCATGCGGCCTCCCGCTGGGTCATGGCCTGGGCCGCGGCGTGGATGGCGCGGCGCACTCGGGGATAGGTGCCGCAGCGGCAGATGTTGGTCATGGCCGCGTCGATGTCGGCATCGGTGGGCTGCGGTGTCGCCTTCAAGAGGGCCGCTGCCGCCATGAGCATGCCGGACTGGCAATAGCCGCACTGCGGCACCTGGGCCTCAACCCAGGCCCGCTGCAAAGGGTGCCACTCGCCCTCGGGCAGCCCGGCCGCAGCCGGCAGGCCCTCAATGGTGGTGACCGATCGCCCGGCCATGACCTGCACCGGCATGACACACGACCGCGTGGCCTGCCCGTCAACGTGCACGGTGCAGGCGCCGCAGGCGGCGATGCCGCAGCCGAACTTGGTGCCGGTGAGTCCCAGCTCGTCGCGAATGACCCAGAGCAAAGGGGTTTCAGGGGCCGATTGCACCTCTCGGGAGGCGCCGTTGATGTGTAGGGAAAGGGGCATGGATTGGCTCGTGTGGTGGGTGGAAAGCGGGGCGATGGTGACGCGATGCCCGCCTTCGCGATTGGCCAAAAGCGCCAAGTTAGTGGTCAAACGCGCCAAGGCGTGGGCGCGCGGCCAGCCCTTCCCCAGGGGGTATGAGCACCCCCATCCGGGCAGCATGGCGCGCCATGGAAACCCCCATCGCACCACTGTCACGCCAGCTTCTGGATGCGCTCGAAGCGGTTGGTGTGAGCCCGCCGGCCCTGGCCCTGCAGTGCCAGATCGCCCCTCAGCGCTTGTCGTCTGGCGTCACCCCGGCAGAGCTTGACCGCTTTCTCTGCGCGGCCTGGGCTCAGGTGGACGACAGCGCCTTTGGCCTGAAGGCTGGCCAGGCGCTGCGCCCGGAACGCCTGGGCCTGACCGGCCTGCTGGTGATGACCAGCCCCACCCTGTTGAGCGCGCTGCAGCGCAAGGCCCGCTACAGCCCCCTGGCCTGGGGCGACCGCTACGGCGTGGTGGTGAACGATCGCGGCGTGGACGTGGTGATCGAATGCGCCGTGGAGCACCGCCCTTACGGGCCGGCCAAGGTGGACATGGAGGTGTCTTCCCTGGTCGCGATGGCCCGCCTCTTCACGGGCCACACCGTGGTGCCGCGCTGGGTGGGCCTGCGCCAGGCTGCGCCCCCGCACGAGGCGCTCTACCGCGAACTGCTGGGTTGCCCCGTGCAGTTCGGCGAGCCCGAGAACCGCCTGTCACTGCGGGCCAGCGACGCCGACCTGCCCTTCCTGTCGGCCCAGCTTGAAGCAGGCCAGGCACTGGAGATCGGTGCGCAGGCGCTGCTGCGCCAACGCATGCCCGAGAGCCTGAGCACGCGCACGCGATTGCTGGTTGACCAGCTCATGCCCGATGGGGAACCTTCCCTGGAGCGAGTGGCCGCCAAGCTGTGCATGAGCCCGCGCACGGTCCAGCGCCGCCTGGCGCTGGAGGGCACGCACTTTCGGGCCATCGTGGAGAGCGCCAGACGCGACCTCGCCGAGCAGGCCTTGACCCTGGGGGATGCGAAGCCGGACGAACTGGCCTGGCGCCTGGGTTTCAGCGAGGCCGCCTCGTTCTACCGGGCCTTCAAGCGCTGGACGGGCCAGACCCCGGGCCAGGCGCGTGGCCGCCGCCCGCGCTGAGCGGCCGGCCTGGCGGCATCAGGCGGGCTGCGCCTGCCGCGCGGCTTCCTGCTCTTGCAGCCAGCGCCACATCACCTTGCCGCTGCCGCTCTTGGGCAGCGCGTCCACAAACTCAATGCTGCGCGGGCATTTGTAGGCCGCCATGTGCTCACGGCACCAGGCCAGCACGCTGGCCTCGTCCACCTGCCCACGGGCCTCGGCGCGCAGCACCACCACGGCCTTCACGCTCTCACCGCGGTAGGCGTCGCGGGTGCCAATAACGCAGGCCTCCGCAATGGCCGGGTGTTTGAACATCAGCGCCTCCACCTCGGCCGGCCACACTTTGAAGCCGCTGGCGTTGATCATGCGCTTGAGGCGGTCGGTGATGAAGAAATAGCCCTCCTCGTCCACCCGGCCCAGGTCGCCGGTGCGAAAGAAGCGGCGGCCTTCCAGTTCAATGAAGGCGGCCGCCGTGGCCTCGGGCCGGCGCCAGTAGCCCTCGAACACCTGCGGGCCTCGGATCACGATCTCGCCCGCCTCGCCTGGTGGCAGCTCGGTCAGGGTCTCGGGGTCGATCACCCGCGCCTCGGTGCTCAGAAAGGGAATGCCCAGGCACTGCTGCTTGGGCGCATCGGGCGGGTTGCTGTGCGAGGGCGCGGCGGTTTCGGTCAGGCCATAGCCTTCCACATAGCGCAGGCCAAACTGCTCCCACAGGCGCTGGGCCACGGCGGCTGGCATGGCCGCGCCACCGCCGCCGATGTAGACCAGGCTCGACAAGTCGTACCGCGCGAAGTTCGGGCTGGCCAGCAGGTCAATGACCATGGTGGGAATGTTGGTCCAGTGCGTCACGCGCCAGCGCGAGATCAGCCGCCCGGCCAGTTCACGGTCCCAGCGCGGCATGAGCACCAGCGTGGTCCCCGCGTACAGGCCCGCGTGCATGCCCACCACCATGCCGGTGATGTGAAACAGCGGCACCACCAGCAGTTGCACGTTGTCGGGCGCGCCGTTGCTCCACAGGCTGCACGCCACGGCGTTGTGCATGAGCGTGCGGTGCGGGTGCATGCAGCCCTTGGGCAGGCCGGTGGTGCCGCTGGTGTAGGGCAGCACGGCCAGGTCGTCGGGGCCTCGGTTGTGGGCCGGCAGGGCCTCACGGCAGGCCAGGGCCTCGGCCCAGTCGGCCACGCTGCCCCCGGGCAGATCGGGGCGCGGGTGGCGCGTGCCCAGCCACGTGGCCCACACCTCGGGCACCTCGGCCTGCGGGCCCATGGCGTCGGCGTAATGGGTCACCACCAAGTGGCGCAGGCGATGCGCCTCGGGCACGGCGGCATTGGCCTGCAGCAACTCACCGGCCAGGTCGGCTGCGCACACGGCCACGCGGGCCTCGGGGTCGGTGATGTAGTGGCCCAGCTCGTCGGCCCGGTTCATGGGGTTCACCGGCACCACCACGGCATTGGCGCGCAGGATCGCGTAGTACGCCACGATCCACTGCGGGCAGTTCTGCAGGTAGAGCAGCACGCGGTCGCCGTCTTGCACGCCGTTTGCCCGCAGGTGCGCGGCCATCGCCTCGGCCTGCTGTTGCAACTGGGCGTAAGTGACGTGACGATCAAAGAACACCAGGGCCGGCTTGTCGGGGTAGCGCGTGGCGCTGACCTGCAGGTTGAACCACAGCGAGGTGGCCGGCGGCTCGATGCGGTGCGGCAGGCGGCGCGGCCAGGCGCGGTGGTGCAGGGTCTGCGCAACGGGGGAAGTCATGAACGTCGGCTCCGGTGAAAAGGCAGGCGTTCAGCATAGAAAGCTGACCCCAAGCCCACCACCGGGAATGCCCTGGGGGGCATCGGCCAGGCTGGCAGAATGCGCGCCAGATCCACGTCCATCCGGCCCCATGAAACGCCCTGCCCCACCCCTGGCCCACGCCGCCACGGCCGTCGCGCTGCTGCTCGGCCTGATGGCCGCGCCCGCGTCGGCCTTTGATCTGCAAGGCCACCGGGGCGCGCGGGGCCTGGCGCCTGAGAACACCCTGGCGGGCTTTGAGCGCGCGCTGGCCGTGGGCGTGAGCACACTGGAGCTGGACGTGACGCTCAGCGCCGAGGGCGTGCCCGTGGTCACGCACGACACCACGCCCAACCCCGACATCACCCGCGATGCCCAGGGGCAGTGGCTCAAGGCACGGGGCCAGCCGTTCTGGCGGCAGCCGCTGCAGGCCATCCAGGCGCTGGACGTGGGCCGCATCCACCCGGCCAGCCGCTACGCCCGAGACTTTGCCGCGCAAGAGCCACGCGACGGTGAGCGCATCCCCACGCTGGCGGCGGTGTTTGAGCGAGTGAAGGCGCTGGGCGCCACGCAGGTGCGCTTCAACATCGAGACCAAGGTGAACCCGCTCAAGCCCGACGAGTCGCCCTCGCCTGACGCGCTCACGCGGGCCGTGATCGAGGTGATCAAGACCCACGGGGTGGCAGAGCGCACCACGCTGCAGAGCTTTGACTGGCGCACGCTGCAAGTGGCCAAGAAGCTCGCACCCGAGCTGCCCCGCGCCTACCTCACGGCCCACTTGCCGCGCTTTGACACGGTGAGCAGCGGCGACTGGACGCTGGGCCTGAAACTGGCCGACCACGACGACGTGCCCGCCATGGTGGCGGCCGCCGGCGGGCGCATCTGGTCACCGCACTTTGGCAACCTCAGCCGCGCGGCCATTGAGCGCGCACACGACCTCGACCTGCACGTGATCCCCTGGACAGTGAACGAGCCCGCTGACATGGAGCGCCTGGTGGACTGGGGTGTGGACGGCCTCATCACCGACTACCCCGACCGCCTACGCCACGTGCTGGCCCAGCGCAACCAGCCCTTGCCACCGGTGGTGTCATTGCCCGCCGCTTCCTCGCGCACCGCGCGCGCCGAACCATGAGCCTGCACACCCACCTGCCCACCCTGCAACACCTGGCCCAAGACCTGGTCGCCCTGCGTGAGGGCAAGCTCGGCGCCCACGCCTTCAGCCAGCAAGCGCGCGCCCACACCGAGCTGATCGCCGCCCTGCCGCCGAAGTTCGCACCGGTGCTGCACGGCCTGCTGGACCGACTGGAGTCAAGCGCCCTGTTCGACGCCGAGAGTTGCTCGTTCAGCCAGCGCGACCTGCTCGACAGCCTGCAGCTCTGGCTCGACAAGGCCGAGCAAGCCTTGCGCGCCTGAGCCGCTCACACGTGCCGGCGAGCGCCCGCACCCGCCTTGGGAAAGGGCGAATCGGCCCGCTGGTGCAGCGCCTCGATGATGCGGCAGTGATCGCCCGAGCCGTCGCAGCGCTCGCGCAGCGCGCGCAGGTCGCGCTCCAGCGCCCGCAATTCGCTCAGGCGGGCGCGCACGTGGGCCAAGTGCTCGTCCAGCGCGCTGCGCGCCGTGGCGCAGTCGGCCTTGTTGCCCAGGTCCAGGTCGAGCAGGGTGCGCACCTCGTCTAGCGACATGTCCATGGCCCGGCACAGGCGGATGAAGCGCAGGCGGTGCAGGTCGGCCTCGCTGTAGAGGCGGTAGTCGTTGGCCTCCCGGGCCTGGGTGGGCAACAGGCCCTCGCGCTCGTAGTAGCGGATGTTGGCAGCCGACACGCCGCTGCGGCGCGCGGCTTCGCCAATGCGGTGCACAGGGGTATCGTCAATCGGTTCGCGCACGGGCTTGACCTTGTAGTGGCTTGAAGGTTTCCAATCATGGCACTCAGGCGATTCCGCCGCCAACCCCAACTTCAGGAAACCCCATGGCCTGCGCCCACGACCATTGCCACGACGACCAACCCGATGCCACCACCGACCCACGCTGGCGACGCGCCCTGTGGATCGCCCTGGTCCTGAACCTGGGCATGTTTGTGGTGGAACTGGGCGCTGGCCTCAGCGCCAACTCGGTCTCGCTGCTGGCCGACGCGGTCGACTTCGCGGGCGACGCGGCCAATTACGGCCTGTCGCTGGCGGTGCTGAGCATGGCCGTGGTGTGGCGCAGCCGCGCGGCCTGGATCAAGGGCGCCTCCATGCTGGCCTACGGCCTGCTCGTGGTGGCCAAGGCCATCTGGGTGCTGCGCAGTGGCACCGTGCCCGAGCCCATGACCATGGGCGTGGTGGGCTTTGTGGCCCTGCTGGTGAATGCCGGCGTGGCCTTCATGCTGTACGCCTTTCGCACCGGCGACGCCAACATGCGCAGCGTGTGGTTGTGCTCGCGCAACGACGCCTTGTCCAACGTGGCGGTGATGCTGGCGGCCCTGGGCGTGTTTGGCACCCAGTCGGCCTGGCCCGACCTGCTGGTGGCCGCCGTGATGGCCTCGCTGGCGATCAGCGCCGGCTGGTCGGTGCTGCGCCAGGCAAGGGGCGAGCTGGCCCTGCACGCCGAGCGCGCCCGCGCCTCTTGACACAAGCGCATACCCCCTGACCGGGAACCTCAAGACCCCCGCCCGTATCATTCGCACCATGCGCTTCTGGATCGTCGCCCTCATGATCGCCCTGCTGCCCCTGCGCGGCTGGGTGGGCGACGCCATGGCGCTGGAGCGGCTCGCCCACACCCCCGAGGCGCCTGCCGTGGTGGCGGCGCTGGTGCACGACTGCCACGAGGCAGCGGCGCCCGAGGCCAGTTCGAGCACCATGCACGCCACGCACGCCATGCACGCCGACAGCCATGGCCAGGCCGCCCACGCCGACCAGGCCCCGCACCACAGCCACCTCAGTTGTGACCTGTGCAACGTGCCCGCGCTGCACCCACCCGTTCCGATGCTGGCCACCGACACGGCGCCCCACCCCCTGCGCGTCATTTCGCAAGAGCACTTCGCCAGCGTCGAGCCGCAGCGCGACCGCAAACCCCCCATCGCCTGAGATTCCACACCCTAGGTGCGCCCGAAAACCGCCAACAGCGGCGTCGAGGCGAACGCTTTCGTGATCTCAGGAGACCCCCATGACCCCATGGCGGCGGAGCTTTCCGCCCATTGACCTGCGCCCCCTGGCGCTGGCCGCCGGCCTTCTGGCCAGCGCGGCCCAGGCCCAGTCAAACCCGGCCGAGCTGGCGCTTTCGGCCACCAACCCCAACGTGGCCAGCACCGCCCCGGCCATCTCGGCGCTGCCCGAGCCGGTGAACGCCAGCGCCCCGCCCCTGCCGGCCGATGCCGCCGAGGCGCTGGCCATCTGGCGCCGCGCCAACGCCCGCGTGGCCGAGTTCCCACGCGGCCATGTTGACCTGCTCAAGCAAGAGCCCGCGCCGCCCGCTGCCGCCGATCGGCGGGTGCCCCCCCTGACCTGGGCCGAGGCCCTGCAAGACGCCTTGCGCACGCGCCCCGATCTCTTCGTGCGCCTGGGCAGCAACGCGCTGGGCCGTGGCCAGGTGCAAGCCGAACACGCCGCCTTTGTGCGAGAGGTGCAAGCGGCCTGGATCGACGCCATCGCGGCCACCCAAAGCGCGCGCTACCGCCAAGAGGCACTGGACGCTGCCCGCGTGGGCACCGAGCTGGGCCGCCGCATGGTGGTGGCGGGCAACTGGCCCCAGGCCCGACTGATGCGCGAGCAATTGGTGGAAGCCAGCGCCTGGCAAGCCGCGGCCGACGCGCAGGCGCGCGCCCAGCAAGCCCTTGAGCGCCTGGCGCAAAAACTCGGCCTGTGGGACGCGGCTGCCGTGCAGGCCCTGGCCCAGCGCCTGCCCGATGGCCTGCCGGCACTGCCCGAGCAAGCCCTGCCCGGCAAGGACTTGCGCGTGACCGACATCGAAGCCGCCGCGCTGCGCAGCGACCCGCACCTGGCGCAGCAACGCGCCGAAGCGCTGGCCGCCATGCAGGCCGTGCCCGCCGAGCGCTGGGCCGCCTGGCAACAAGCCACCGACGCCGCCATCGCACAGGCACAAACCCAGGGCAAAGCCCCCGAGCTGACCGACCGCACGCTAGTGAACGACCACGCCTTGTCCAACGCGGTGCAGGCCCAGGCCGAGCTGCTGCGCCGGGGCGCCCAGCGCCGCGCCGATGCGCGCCTGGCCTGGGCGGCCGTGCCGCTGCGCCACGCCAGCGCCCGCCACGCCGAACAAGTGATCGGCCAACTGCAAACCGCCATCGAGCAAGACACGCTGCAGCGCTACAACGGCATGCTGCTGAGCACCTGGGACCTGCTGGCCAGCGCCCGCGATCGCCTGGCCAGCCTGGACGCCGCCCTGCAGGCCCGCGCCGAATTCTGGCTCGCCCAGGCCAACTGGCAGGCCGTGCTGGCCGGTGCCGACCACGCCGGACGCGAGCCCGCCTCTTCTTCTGCGGCCGCCCCGGCCGCCAACGCCGCAGGACACTGACCATGAACCTCCAACGCCGACACTTCTTCGCCGGTGCCGCCACCGCCGTGGCGGCCGCCAGCGTGAGCCGCGTGGCCCTGGCCGCGCTGCCCGAGGCGGTGCAACAAACCTCCGCCAACACTGCCGGCCCCTGGACGCCGCCTGGCGTCACCGGTGCGGGCCACCCTTACCAACCCGTGGTCACGCTCAACGGCTGGACCCTGCCCTGGCGCCTGAACAACGGCGTCAAGGAGTTCCACCTGGTGGCCGAGCCGGTGGTGCGCGAAATGGCGCCCGGCTTTCTGGTGAACATGTGGGGCTACAACGGGCAGAGCCCTGGCCCCACCATTGAGGTGGTGGAAGGCGACCGGGTGCGCATTTACGTGACCAACCGCCTGCCCGAGCACACCACCATCCACTGGCACGGCCAGCGCCTGCCCAACGGCATGGACGGCGTGGGCGGCCTGAACCAGCCGCAGATTCCGGTGGGCAAGACCTTTGTGTACGAGTTCACCGCGCGCCGCCCCGGCACCTTCATGTACCACCCG